>Ga0116231_10001002_pt1 | contig 55480 bp, 44 predicted proteins | sample S1TSphgellanicum_2_FD_89695 | JGI IMG/M metagenome (GOLD analysis project Ga0116231, IMG submission 89695) | Host-associated microbial communities from peat moss isolated from Minnesota, USA - S1T2_Fd - Sphagnum magellanicum MG | ecosystem: Host-associated > Plants > Peat moss > Unclassified...
TAATAAAAAAGGAATGGCGCGGGGGCGCAGGCGTGGGGGGAATGAAAAGCCCCCCCCCCCCCCACCCCCCCCCCTCGAACCCCGGGCCGAGTTCCCCCCCCCCCCCCCCCACCTCAAGCCAGATCTCACCGTAGGATAGAGAAATTGGACGGTCCAGTTCTACGCCGGTCTTGCTTCCACGCGTGCTTTGAGATCTCACCGTAGGTTAGAATAATCGGACGGTTCATTTCTGTGCCGAGCTTGCTTCTTCGCGTAGTGTCTTTTTGTATCCGTTTGGCTATGGCGGCCGGGGCTACTTCCTGTCTCGCTTCGCGTCTCTCCCACCGGCGCTCTGTCTTCCTTCTTATTGCCGCTCTCTGGTCTTTGTCACTACTCGTGGTGTAACTGACAATTCGTTTTCTTAGGTTGCCCTTTTTTCTTTATTTGTTTCCGCTGCTACGTTCTATTAGTGTCTTACATTCCGATTGTGTCTTCGCGACCACGGACGCTGCAGGTATGTGCAACTTTCTGGTGTGTGTGTGTGTGTGTGTATGTGTGTTTTCCCCCCCCTCTCCTACTCGACTTCTTCTCTGGGGTACTGAGCTTCGAATTCCTTTTCACAGTGAAGTGAACTGAAGAGAGATGGTCGTGTCTCAACCTGTTCTCTCTGTTCAGCAGGGTTTCGTTTCCCGTCCTGTATCACTCTTTTTCCACGAGACCGTGCGCTGTAGATCTGCTCAACATTTTGTTCTAGGGTTTTCTGTCCAGAAGGTACTGGATTGCTTGGTTTGACGTTCTGTGCTTTTGTAAGTGCTTGATGTTGGGGTTTCTGTTTGTGTGTGGGGTTGTATATGTGAGTTGTGACCGTGAAGGCAAGTAGAGAAATGTACTGCAGATGCGGCTAGGTTATGTTACTCCTCGATGTGGAATCCATCGATGGTCCAAAGGGTGTTTTTTTTCCTTCCTTTTTTTCCCCCGCATGTCGTAGTCTGTCGACAGTAGTTTCTCGTGGATCAGGAGATATGCCATCCATGGAGCCAATAATTTTTCTGTGGCTGCTACGGTTATAGTCCAGATAAGAACTTCGATGTTAAAGTAGTTTTGTGTCAGCTGTTGCAAAATCTGGGAAATTCTCAAATAGTACTTTTTTGTGCACTTCTTAGCCTGCCGGACATTGGGTTCTCATGGGTTAGGAGATGTGCCATGGGATTAATAATTTTTCTGGGTCTCAATAGTATTTTTTACACTCAGATATACTGTGAGACTGGGTGTCCTTGGTGTTTTATCTCATAAACCCGGTAATTTTGGAATGGAATATTACAGGCTTTCTTTCTGATTCCAGTGGAGGGTGGACAATAGGCAGATTTTTCTTGTTTTGCACAAATTCAGCTGTGGCACCACTTGCAGACTCAGGAGCAGAAACAGAAGAATAGTGGAGAATAGTTATGTCATGAACATTCAGATGTTTTACCTGGTTTTTTAACTCCTGGCTAGTGGTGTTTCTGCTCATGCTTGCAGCACGATTGGGGCCTCTAAACGTTTCTGCAGCGACATCCAACATGCCTCGGTATGATGATCGTGACAGGGGTGATAGAGGTTACAGGAGTGATGACAGAGGTTACAGAAGTGAGCCAAGCGAGAGATTTGAACACAGAGGCAGTGATGATGGAGCAACTCGCTTGTATGTTGGCCGTCTGTCAACTCGCACAAGGAGCCGTGACCTGGAAGATCTCTTCGCCAAGTATGGAAGGTATGAACCAATCTTACATCTCCAAATGGTAGGATTCCTTGACACTTCCAAGTGAACAAACTGCTGTCACAAGTTCAATTTTGTCGAGTGCTTCTCACACATATAGTACCATGGGCAACCATTTGCATGTCCCTACACGCAACCCGACAGTGCTTTTGAGTGCATGAACTGGGAGGTTTTCTTGTCTGATTTCCCTGGACCTGTAATGTGTACGTGAAGAGCCTTTGAATCTGCTGCATTTCACATAAAATCCAATTATCTCTCTGTCATCTCAAGTGAACCTGCTCAAGCAGGACCAACAGATCACAATGTCACATTCAGTGGAATGTGCTCTTCTTCTTTACTCTGGGCTGTTTTCTGGGAAGTTCAGTGTGAGAAACTGAATGCAGCCAGCCTTCACAAAGGAGGCAATCCTTGCCATTGCGGGTCTCATGTTACTTTTAATACTAGGTGTGTCATTGGCTGGAGTGGTCCTGCCTCTGGCCACCAAGGGGTCATGATATGGGTAGGCCTAAGCAGTACCTTGCATGATGTTGTTGAAGGTTGGTGGTCTTACTCCCGGCCTGGAGGTCTATGGTGAGAGGTCTTTGGTGGCATTTGGTGGCTTGTGCTCGCGAAGGTAAAAAGGGGAGGCAGGCCCATCGTAGGCGTGCTTCTCTGTGTATGTGTGAAATGGCCTTATGTACATACATTGATGGAATGACGAGGGTGGAGAGAAAAAGTGGTGTGTAATTCCACTGATGCAGTCTCGTGCTATGACTTGATGTGATGCCCTGCTCTTTTTTGGCACCCCTTTCCGCAGAATTCGAGACGTGGATGTGAAGCACGACTTTGCCTTCGTTGTATGTACTCTCTATCTGTCTCATTCCTTGAATCTTCCATGTTTTGGAGTGTTCTACTTCTGATCTTCCAAAGTTCTTGTGCTTAAGTGTGCTGTAAGACTTTTCATCTGCATTCCTGCAGATGTGGGGACTAGATTCCGGAGCAATGGCAACATAGACATTTGTGTCTCTTTGGTTCTTAATGATTAGTAAGAAGTTTTCTGTCATGTTGGATGGAGATAAAACTCCCTATGTGATCTCAGTCTTGTGTACTCAATTTTCTTTATGCTGAGGGTTTGGAAGCATGCTTTATGTCCTGAACTACCCAGGTATTTGGTGGCATTGTCAGGAATTCAGTGATTCTCGTGATGCGGATGATGCTCGACATTATCTGAATGGAAAAGAATTTGATGGGAACCGCCTCATAGTGGAGTTTGCTAGGAGGGTAAGTTTAGGAGCACCTCTTTTCACAGCCTGTTACCTAATGTGTCTGTTCACAAAAGGCGTCCTTAAACCTTCAGCATTTTTGCATCATCACTATTGTGACAGTATATTGAGCTCCAATGCTAATCTGCAAGTGTCTCTGTGAAATGCAGGGCCCTCGAGGTCCAGGAGGTGCCCGTGAATACCTTGGAAGAGGCCCTCCTCCAGGAACTGGGCGCTGCTACAACTGTGGCAATGATGGCCACTGGGCTCGAGATTGCAAAGCAGGTGATTGGAGGGATAAGTGCTACCGCTGTGGACAGCGGGGGCATATTGAACGCAACTGTCGTAACAGCCCGCAGCTGAATAGCAGGTAGTTTTCAAACTGTTGTCTTGATTATTCTTATTTTTGAACAAGAGAGAACTGTTTGCCTTGGAGGTGGTTGCAGCTCTAACTATTTGTTGTTGTTGGCAGTCGATCGCGTTCCCGGTCTCGAACTCCAAGGGGCCATGGGAAAAGCCGCAGAAGCTTGTCTCGCAGCAGGAGTCTGAGCTACAGGTCTTCTCTTTAGTTTGCATTGTTGTGTGAACATATTGCTTTCAAATTTTTCACTCCTTTCATACTGTCTTCTTGACTGATTGATGTGCCAGAAGTGGTAAAAGCCAACATGGTGATTGTGAGTTGGGTTGTGTGGCTTTTCAGTCACTCACCACCAAGGAGGGGCCGCAGCCCAGTGAGGGATGGTCGCTCAAAGAAGGCTCGCAGCAGAACCAGGAGCATGAGTGGCAGCCTTCCTCCAACAAGGAAGCGCAGCATATCCGCCAGTCCTGCTGGTAATGGTCGAAGTCTGTCTCGCAGCCCTTTGCCTCGTAGCGAAAGCCCACCACTGCATGAACTGAGGAGGGATTTAAGCCGTAGTCTCAGTCGCAGCCCACAAAATGGTATTGAAAAGGATAGTTCACCAAAACCTGAGAACTCTCCTCTTGGAGCTGCTGCTCAGAGTGGCAGCCCTTGAGAGGATTCAAATTTTTTCTTTTGTGTGTTTTAACTGATCAGGTTGGTGATGCAAAGCCCCCCCTAGTCACGTGAAGATTAGGTAAGGAACAGCTCGAATTCTCTCCTCCCCTGTACATTTTTGTTGCAGTGGTGCGATTTCAGTTCTTCAGATTCAGTGTTCAAAAATCTAGCAAATTCACTAGTGCTTTTGAGCATTTGCATATTTATGTGTTCATGGAGATAGTGTTAGACAATCTGTACTGTCATGTTGCTCATGTTGCTCTTTCTACATTGGAATCATTCCTGAATGTTTTGCTCAGCAGCACTTTCTGAGATCTTGGAGCAAACAAAATGCAACAAAAACACACTGGAAATTCTCATAACATTAAGAAGTTTTTGAATCTTAATGTTCTATTGTGAATGGGAATAGTATCTACTAATTTTGGTTATGAATGAAAAATACAGGTCAGATTGCTCACAAAGACTTGAATCAATTGCAGAAATCACTTTGTTCTGTTGCTGTTTGCAGTTTAATTATTGGAGTGGTTGGAAGCAGGCCAAGTGGAATTTGGTTGCAATAATGTGCAAACTGATGAAATAAAATTTGGTTTTAAGATGTAGTTTGAAATTTGAGTTTTGGTTGAAAAAATTGAACAGTAAAGTATTCTTTTGAGTGAAATGCTTTTAACAATTTTGATTTTTGAAATCCAAGATTGGAGGGAAAATGCAACTGAAAGGGAGAGTGATGTAATTTTTATATCTATGTGTAAACTATGTTCTTCAGGGACATGAATTGTAGATCCAATCTGTCATTAAATAGGGTACCCTTATTGTAGGTCAGTTCCTTTCCATTGCAGAGCTGCAAGTGCATTGAAAATATATAATTAATTATGCAAGGAGCTTTGAGAATTCGTATTCCCTCGAGAAATGTCATTACATGATGAGTCATAATGGTGATTCATGGCTCTTGCAATTGGTCAATGCTTGATCAATAGAATTGCAAGATAATTGTTAAAACAACTAGTTGAAAAAACAAAATGAAAAGCTGCTGTGGTCATATCAGCCTAATGGAAAAATTTCTTAAGGCCATGCATACTCACGTGAGTTAGCATAGCCCAGCCACAGAGCTCAGTAACCAGCAACTGATGTGGAGGTTGAGTGGCCAGGCTGATGTGCGAGGTCTGCCCTTGTGAAGGAGAAGGCCAACCTTGCAGTTCACAAGGGCAACCTTGCACATCAGCCAACACTGGCCTCTGAGCATAGGCTCAGTTGTTAGTTGGCCTACGAGATGCTGAGTGGGCAATTTTCTACACACGTCCTACAGGGGCTATTTTTTCAAACCTCATTCATAACCTGACCTAGGAGTTCTAGCACTCAGATCAGCTTGAATTCTCTTTGAAGTTGTTCCTTTAAATCCATTTATGAGCTTACCTTCGAATTTACAGCACTGGAATTCTCTTTGAAGTTGTTCCCCATTTTCACAGTTCCTCATATTCCCTTTGAAGTTGTTCCCCTTTGAAAGTTCCTCACATTTCCTTTGAAGTTGTTCCCCATTTTCAAAGTTTCTTGCATTCCCTTGTGTTGTGGGTAATTGTAAAGGTTCATTCTTGGGCTCACATTGGTATTTCTCAACACCCGTTGTTGCCTCATTAATTTTAATTTAGCTGTTTTGTAATCCTTGTTGAAAAGCTAACTCAATTTCGACTACTCATCTTTTCAGTCCATGTCAATTCCACAAACATGCACAATTCATGATTCAATTCTGTCCCTTCAGACTTTTATTTGGTACAAAGGGCTTTGAAAACAAACAAACTTGTGCATTAATTCAATTTAGGATTCTGCAAAACTGTGGTAGTACCATCTGACCACTACAAGGTGAGGAGCAAAGAGCTAACACAAATGCTAAATCTTCATGCACAATTCATGATTCAATTCTGTCTTCAGACTTTTATTTGGTACAAAGGGCTTTGAAAACAAACAAACTTGTGCATTAATTCAATTTAGGCTTCTGCAAAACTGTGGTAGTACCATCTGACCACTACAAGGTGGGGAGCAAAGAGCTAATGCAAATGCTAAATCTTCTTGCACGTGGAAAATTTCTTCATCTCAGTGAACTTGAAAAGAAATTCAAGATATAACCTGACCATAAGTTTAAATATTTAACCTGACAACATAACAGGAACCCAATACAGCTAAGCATGAAAGAGAGAAAACCCACCCTGCAAGAAGACAGAGCAAAAATCAAACCGAGCAACAGTTTTGAGTCATATCTGCAAGATTGCAGAGACATCTCCATAACAACACAATACTGCACACAACAGAGAAGGCAGTGATGCTTCATAACCTTATGAGAGTAGCTCACATTTCAAGACCATCACCTTCATCACAAGTAACAGTGATGAGCTGCCATCAATACCCCAACAACTACATCAGCAGCAGCTCTGGACAACGGGTGTAAATTGGTAATACCTTGTAGTCTGCCAAAAATTTCAGGCAAACCACCATATACAGTATCTGTGTAAATGCATACTGGTTTCCAGTGATGTTTGGCACACTCAAGACTAATGGAAAATGTTGATCATATACTCATTCAAGCTACAACACACTCGTGAAGGTAAGCATCATTTCAGTTTTGATTGTCTCTGTACAAGCAAGCAGCTAAGTTTTGAGACATAGAGAGATATACATGGAGGAGGGTTGAAGTTGGTGACTCCTACACCCACCTGTACATTGAGGGTAGTGGATGCAGACTCCTGCACCTGCCTGTATATGGAGGGTAGTAAGTGGGGACTCCTGCACCCAATGCACCCTGAGCCACAACAAATTTTAGTTTTCAGAAAGTCAAGCAAGTCAAAACATTGCAAATATTTGTTTAAATTTCCAATGTGACATGTCAAGGTATCATTTTCCAGTAGTAAAGTGAATATCATAGCAGACTCTAGGCAAAGAAAAAAGGTCAAGTAACAAATAGTAAACCTTTATTTGCAGAAATGTTGTGATACAAGGATAGAGCTCAAGCTCAAGGTTGAAATTACAGTGGCAGTTGTCAAATGACAGGGACATTACAATAAGATTACAGTGGTCACATATCTGTACAGGACTAATTGCCGTCAATAGGATGAAACTCAAATTTTCTCAAGATGCAAAACTCAATGATTTTGGGCTAAGCAACAACTATTCATGGCAGTGTTGCTCTCACTAGTTGTCTCATGTCACCACACTCGCTCTCTTATCTCTCTACTCTGCTCCGTTGTGTGTACAGGATTGTGGATGGAGAAGACTTACATAACTAACAAGCTGTCTATTCAACAACTCCAAGTCAGCTTCACCAAAAGAATGTAATAAGGTTTCAGTAGGCTCCAAGCAGACATTATGAATCTCCCAAAATCAGTACACATTCTGTTTCTAAAATTTACCTCTGCCCTTCAGCACCCAAGCGATCAAGTCAACCTGAGATGAAAACTTCTATGCTCCCTACCTTCCAGGCTTCCTCCAGACAATAAGGTGTCAAGTGGACCAACAAATGATACCCCCACAGAGGTGTGAAACCAAACTGCATGTACCACCTCTTTGAAGAGCCTCTCCTGCAAATGTTGCAGTGCTCCATGGGACTCCCAACTATGCAAAGGCAGAGACACGACAGCATGTATCGGAGCCAGATGAAGCAAAACCTTCAACGCGCACCACTGGATTTGGCTTGTATGATGAAGGTACACAAGACAAGATCTGCTGTGACAGCACTGACTGAGCTCTTTGATGCACAAACTGAATATCATGTATCAATGGATTGCCTGACCGGCTAGGGGGTGATCCACAAAAGTAAGGGGGTGAACATGCAAAATTGGATGCATCATTGTATACTCCCTGCACCAGTGACAGAATGAAATAAAAATTCAATATCTTGAAAGAACACAAATAGCAGACTAAATTCTTTTAAACATGTTCAAAGCTGCTCAGTTCCCAAATCGACACAAATACAATGCAAAACACTCACCTTGCTAAGGAATATGTCAAGTATTTCAAAACCAGCATCACCTTCACCTCGCACTGTTGTACAGCTGCACAAGAGCAGAAAAACAAGATGTTGACAAAAGCAGAGTATGAGGATGTCAGACCTCAAAACATATACACCAAACAGAACAAAAAAAAGGAGCTTGAAAAAGAATGCAGTAGTTATCATGTTGGAATCCATATTCCAGAACACAGAAAAACACCTAGTGAGCTTACTATAACACAATAAGTCCCAAAGTTGTATCAATAGAGCTTCAGAAAGCATCTAAATTAGGCTGCTAAAAGATAGTTACCTTCGGCGCCTGCGAGATGGGTTCATAAACTCAGTAACAGGGCCTGAGACACTTGTTGCACGCCTTGGTTTTGGACATATCACCTCCTCTTCAGTTCGTTCCCCATGATAAGCCGCTCTCTGCTTCCTCCTTTCACTCATTTCAGGGCGATTTTCCAACGAGTTCCAGGGACCAGCAAGCTGCTGGACTCCAGAGAGATTTCTTGCATAAACCTCCAGTTTGGCAACTTGTGTTCACCACGAAGACAACAGAGATTTTCTGTCGTTTGCAGGATGCACACTGTAACACCACCTTTATTGTTTTTCACTGTTCTCAACAAAAGCATTTACAAGACCATTTAAGCCACTTCAATGGGATATTGAAAAGACCAATGGCAATCAAGGAAATTTGGAAAATCGTGCTACAAAATTGAACTTGTCTTTTAAAAGTGCCTCACATATATACAAAATGAGCTTCAAGGTCCTGCACATCACAATCCCATCCACACCATAATCATTTACTTGTACTCACCTTTGCACACATACAAATGAATGTGCCGGGCAGCCAACATAGCATTTGGGACAAGAGGTGAAGTTCAAGAAGAAAATTATAGGATACTGACACCAGTCAAAATCTAATGCTGCTTGACAAAGAATCACAGATGAGGCAGATCTGACATGATAAGGAGTATAATGCCTTCCACTGACATCAAACCCATCTGCACTACTAGGGACCCAACATGAAACCTGAAACAAAGATAAGCCTCAGAGAGAAGGTAATCCACAAAACTTTTTTTTTTGGCTCCAAATTCTGCTCGTGTTGCTAGGCAGAAAATACACCACCAAGCTACACAAGGATTCATCATCATCACCAATCAGAAGGTCCCAATGTTCCTTACTGTCCCAATGCAGCAGGAACCGTGATTCAATCCTACTGTTGAAAACAAGTATTTCACCAATCTTCTGTTGATCCACATGTTAACCAAACCTAAAGGCCACCATATGGGGAGAACTGAGTCCAGATGCAAACTAGTCCTTTCCACCCATGTCCAACTCAATCAAGAGAAAACTAAGAAAGATCAAACTCCATCAAAAAGGCAGTTTGAACTATGGCCAGAGGCAGGCAGGGGATGTCTAAAACTCTCTTCAGATATAGGAGATAACTAGACAAAGGATTTCTTAAAAGCTTGCGAATCTCAAAAGCAGCCAGAATGAATTACAGATCAACAATGTGAAGAGCCAAGATCCCATCATGTCAACCCATCATGCAGTCCCAATGTTCCTTACTGTCCCAATGCAGCAGCAGGAACCATGATTCAATCCTACTGTTGAAACCAAGCATTTTGTGAATCTTCTATTGATACACATGTGTAGGGTCAAACCTAAATGCCATCATATGGGGAGAACTACTGAGTCCAGATGCAAACTAGTCCTTTCCACTCATAGCCAAAACGATTGAGAGAAGACCAGGAAAGATTCAAACTCCATCATAAAAAAGGCGGGTTTGAACACTCTGGCTGCAGGCAGGTGGGAGATGTCGATGACTCTCTTCAGACACTGGAGACAACTAGACAATAAGTTGTCTACAAATGGATTGCAGCTAACCAAATGGCAAAACAGGGACTTGAAGAACTCTTCAGGGCATAGGAGCAAGTAAAAGAGGAACAAAGGAACCAGAAGTTAACACAAGATAAGGAGCACGCGCTAATTTGCAATACTTTAGGAGCAATACAGTCTACAAGGTTGACAGACCCTCACAGGAACGCTCATATGGAACGATGGTAGTACTGAAGGAGCCAGAGAGAGAACATGCTACCGAATTGAATGCAGCTGCAAGTGCAGGACAGATCCAGAATCGCTTCTCGCAAAGTCACAGAAACAAACGAAGCCCGAGCAGGAAGACTGAATACAGGAGGACAAAAGAACGGAACAAGCGGTAGGACAAAGATGCTTCATGATCTCCCAGACACGGCATCAACCTTACAAAGCGGGACAAGTGAAGAAAGTGAAGAAACCTGAAGTGGCAGCAAAGAGGAGCGGCGTGAGAGAGAGAGAGAGAGCTCACGCAGATCTTTTTCAGAAGATGCAGACATGCTCAGCAATGACAGAGCACAGTTACGGCAGCAGCAGGGGAACGACAACCGCTTCACTAACAGATGCAAAAGCAACCCTGAGACGATGAGGAAGATGGTCTAGACACTCCGGCGTGAGTAATCCGGGCAAGGAACTAGAAGAAACAGATCGCAGACACAAAAAAGGGCGCTCGCCGCAAAGCTGAATGATACAAACCTGACGGGAAGGAAGCGAACAAGGCATTATGGTTCAAGGAGGAACAATACTAAAAACACGACAAGGCTGACGAGGCTGTGCAAGAAAGCAAGCGCAGAACAAGAGAACATCTATACCCTACAACAGAACACAGATGCTCCCTTGTACTCACAAACAGAACTGATAGCAAAATGGGGAGGAGCTGAAGGCTGGAGTTGTAGACCATGAGAGAAAGGAGGAGAATCAAATAAGCACAACAACAAAACTAAAAAAAGAAGAAAAACAAAAGAAATTCTGTGTGAGATGAGAAAGCATACCTGAGCTCTACGCATTGAACGAGGCACAGTAGTGCGTTTTCCGGAGCAAAACAAACCAGGCGCTTGCTTGCAAGCGCTGCTGCCGAAGCTCTTGCGAGAGAAGAGAGAGAGAGAGAGAGCAGAGCTGCACGAGAAAGCCGAGGACGAAAAAAAGAAGAAGCAGTCTGGGGCGCCAGATTAAATGCTACACACTAAGCGTGATTAGGAGGGTGATTAGTGGGCGCTAATTAGGGGACGGGTGGTGGAGCACGAAAGCAGGGGGTCCCATTGGAGCGAAGAAAACGAAACCAAACGCACTAACTATCATTAGGAGGGTGATTAGGGGGGCCCTAATTAGGGGGCGGCTGGTGGAGAAGTAAAGCAAGAAGAGATCCCATGGGGGGGGGGCAAAGAAAACAAAACCAAAAAAATTAAGCCTGATTAGGAGGGTGATTAAGGGCGTTATTAATTACTAGGCCGCAGGTGGTGGGGAACAATGTTTCATTTGTCAATTTTTGTGATGTAGCCAAAGTGGCAACGATCCACACGAAGATTTAGCCAAATTTGGCTACGAGCTAGATTTAATTTGGCCTAAATATTAAAGTAAAAGTTTTAAAACATCCTTCTACTTGAATCATGTCTGAAAATCTGGGGATTTTTCTTTAATTTTGATCGAATTCTGGCTATTGAAATAAAATTATGCCAGTGCTTTAAGTAAGGTAACACCTAAGGAGCAAGGCATTACCAGAGAAAGCGCCTCCTCGTCGAATGCCCCGCTCCTCGGGTGTTTCCCAATACAAAAAAACAAGGAGCGGCCAAGAGGGCTATAGGGCATCATGTTGGGCCCATTCTTTTGAGATAGCCCCTATCATGTGGCCTTATCCTACACTTAATTTGCAACTCAATGTGGAGTTAGGTCTTGTAGGCCCTATGCATGATACACTCCCACCTCTTTTAACAAGGGGTGTGTGTGTGTCACACTGTGGCCTTGCCCATTGACATTAAGTATCTTAAGGCAAAACAAGAATTATGGAAACTCAAATATTTCACCATGCAAAAATATAATCTTCAAAAAAATCCTCTTAAAGAAAACCAAAATCCTTCAAGATATCATAACTATGTAAGTAATCTCAAGTTTCAACACAATCCAAAATGTCATTTTTCAAAAATCCTTACATAAAAATAGGCCTATTATTTACCTAAGGGCCAAAATCCCTTAAGCTACTATACTCTATAGTGAATCTAAACTCAATATTCTTGCCTTGGTAGGCAAGGCCAACAAATAAATTGCATTTGACACCCATACATGTAGTAAAGCTTCCACCCCAAGGTGAACTCTAATGTGAAATTCTTGCCTAGACCATCTATTGTGATTGGGGAACCCTTAAAGTGAAGATAGCCTCTCTTGTTTGTTTATGTGGTTTGAAAGTTTCAGCCAACTCAAGTGTTGCTTTGCAAGAATGCACATTTCATCAACTTGCTATGACCTTGCTAAATCATTGAACTTTATTTGTGACCTTGCAAGTGATTGAACTTTATTTGTGACCTTGTGAATGATTGAACTCTATTAGCAATGATACAATCCCTAGGATGCCATTGGGATGCTAAAACGACTCATTAACATGCGCAAGGTTATGAAATTCCTTCCAAATGTTTCATGACGTGACATGCTTCAAAGGAGTTCAAAGGTTTCATGGTCTTCCTATTGGTAATTATAAACATAAAGTTTTTAAAGGGAGAAAAGTTCCAATTTGCACTTGGTCAAACCCTACAAACATGCCAAATACCTTTCGAATTCTTATGTTCTCATAATAATGTTATTTGTCAAATTTTCATAACATTCATAAAATTAACACATTGTGTTTAATTAGTTTAATTGTTCACATGCATGATATTGATAGCCTTATAATATCCTTTACTTGGTTTTTTTTGTCTTCCCTTTTGTCATTTTTTTGTGAATCAATTTTGGTAATATGTTTTCATGACATTTATATATATGTTTCATTGGTGATTAGTATTACAAATTGTGAATTCCATCAAACTTGATTTGATCTTCAAATTGCTTTCTAAATGATTGGGAGTCATCGAGGGAAAAACAATTCAAAGTTTTCAAGCTTTCATAAATTTCAAGCAATTTTTTTTGTTTTGCCCATGTGAACCCATCACTTTAAACTTACATTGAAACCTTTCCAATGATATAAATATCATTTCATTCGGACAAGTTTTGATCTTAAACCTCATTTTTGAAATTGTAATTTTTCAAAAGTTTTTACTTTTCAAGTGGAAAATCAATTTCAGATATTGAGAGTATTTTCCCTTAACTCACACACATCTCTCACTTTGTGCAAGACTATTTCATTATTCACATCAAATTATACAAATCAAAGAAGAAGGTAATTAATGCATTTCAAGCCAAAAAGGTGGACAAATGAATGACCAATCAACACAAACTCACAAGAATCATCATGTTTCAAACTTGGGAAGAGTTACTACTCTCCTCCCTATAACATACATTACAACTCCTTGTAAGGTCTACATTGAAATTGTCATTTTTCTTGGGATTCCTAATGAAAGTCCCAAAACTATCAAGTAATGAATCTTGCAATTGTGGGGATTCAAAACCTTTCCATTTCATTTCCAAATAGAAAAGTTTCAAAAGAAAATTTATGATCTTTCAAAAGAATTTTCTAAAAACATCACATTTTTTCAATCAAAGGTGATTTGATCTCTTAGATTATCATTTAAATGGTTGAGAATTGTGTTGGCAATTTGATTCCCAACTACTCAAATAATGGTCATAGCTTATGTTATAGATCCATATATTGGGAATACAACTTTAGTTTATTGTATTATTCATTAAGACATTTCCAATAATCTACAAAAAGCCCACTTTTTGGATTTTTCATTGATCCAAATATGCAAAATACCATGCTCCACTTTAACTCCTAAACTGGGAATTCACTTTGGAGTCCTTTGAATGCCTTTCTTTGACTATCACACATATTCACTTCACATGAAAATGTGTTTGCATTTTTTTGCATTCCTTCCAAGTTTTGGTTTTTTATTTGAACCAATTCCACTTGAAAGCATTCAACTTCCTTTCATTTCAATAAGGATATTTTTAATTGCCCATCCACAGAGTTAGTCACACACCCAATTCAAGGTCATGACATAATTAAGTTTTGGTGCATTTTTTAATACTCACTCAAAATTGGTTTGCATTTGTAAATACACACATGATATAAGTTGTTAAAGAATGGTTTTGATTTGTGGTAACATCTATAATAATAAATTTTTAATAATTCTATAAAAAATTTATAATAATAAGATTTGTAGTTACATTTAAACTTGTAATATAGTTGTTTGGGTAGATTATAGAATAAAACATGTATCCATAACTTTTATTGGTTCCAATTTTGATTTGTACTTGTTGAATTTATTGGCTAGATTTATTGGTTATTATTTTTGAATCTTTGAATATGAAATTTAAATAATTATTGCATTCTTTTTTACATAAATTGAGTTTTGAGTTTCAAACATCAATAAATTATTGTGTTCTAAAGTTTTCGTAAGAGGGAAAAATTCATTTGAATTTTGATTTGCATTTACAAATTTGTAATTTTCAATTTTGCTTTGAACCTTCATAAATCTATTTTATTATTCATTTAAAATGTATATAATTCAAAGATGTTGTACACAAAATAGGTTGTAGAATTCCAAATCTATGCATAACTACGGCTTATAAAAAGAAAAGGAAAAAAATATATCCTTTTTCCATTTGGGGACCATCTTGAGGAACTATTTTGTTTAATCTTTAATTGTAACATTGATTTCATTTTGTTAATTAAATTTATTTTTGTGATTTTTTGAATTATAAATTCAAAAGTTTATTTTTTACATATAGGCTATTGATGTGGATTTGGTCTAACATGTAAAAGACTTTTAATTTTGACTATTGAAAGGTCTCGAATTTCAAGACATACTAGATTTGAATTTTATAATTATGTAATAAGCTTTAGAATGTCTAGAATTGTAACCAAAAGTGTATAGAAACAAATAGATCAAATAACAAATCAAGAATTAAAAGGGAAAATTGATGGTGCATTATAAATGATATTTATTAAAAGGATTTCAAGAGAAATGAATGTCAATCAACCATAATGTGTGTTTGGTGTTAAATTCAAATGATGAACTAAAAATGTAAGTGGAATTACCAATTAAAGGATCTTGGATGATGTAGAAAATTAGTTTGAAATTGTCAAAAGTTCACCAATCCAACATGAAGATCTTGTTTAAGCAAAAAAGGCACAATTGGAACTAGATTAATGATTCAAGTTGTAAATGATAAGGTTGGACTATCAACAAAACTAGAACAAATGGTTTGACTATGGATTGAAGGAGTTTTCACTTTTCAATATGATATGGGACCAAAACAAATTCGAGGTACTAATGTAAAATTTGCAAAATAACAAGAAATGGAGGATGGATAAATTATATAAGGTGTATAAAATTTTCAATACTAAAAAGATCCACATAATGTTGTTACAATCAATGTTGACTACCAAAATTTGGATCAAATTGATCATAGTTGAAGATCGATTAGTGCAAGAACTATGTTTAATTGGGTTCAAGATTGTACCAATGAATAATTCATTTGTAGGATCTATTATACTAATGAACATATTGTCAAAGATTATCTATACATTGCAAAAGAATCCAAACATTCATTGTTCACTAAAGTATGGTAGTTTGTCATACAAAAAATGAATTCATAGGAAAACTCATAAATTAACAACAAAGTTTAATATGACCTACAATAAGTCCACCTCCCACTTTTATAGTTTTTATAATTCAAACATAAAAATGTCAATGATTAGTAATCCAACAAATGAACAACCAACTTCAAATATGACACCATGATATTGGTATCGGTCAAATCCATACACATTTCCAATCGAAACATCGATGATGCAAATCAACACAAATATTGTACCAACACAACTAATGTGGTGTTTGATGCAATACCCATCAATGAAACAAGGAGTGGCTTAGATATAGTTTATAATCAACATTGTACCCATTACTTTAATTGTACAAATGAGCATTTAAAGTAGGTTCACACCTAGTAATACCAATGGTGGTAGTTCATTAATTTACAAACTTTGTTCAAACATGCTTAGGTAAATTAATAAATAAAAGATGTGTAATGTTTACATGGCAATTTAACAAAATGTTTAACAATGTTTGATATCGCAATCATTATAGAGAGTGTGAATGGGAAAATCTATAATAATTGTAGATTTTCGTTCTCATAAAAGCTTATTAGTGATGGTAAACTAGCAATTTGAAAACTATTGTGGTAGACTATTACAAAAGCAAGACTGCATAAACACACATAAAAAGCTCCAATGAATTGCTTCAAAGATGGCTTTAAACGCCTATCACGTGTTGGTGGTGTCAATCCATAAATAAGTGTAAATTTGGATGTAGTTGTGAATTTGCAAACAAGTTCCTCAATAGTCATAACTGCGGTAATAAACTTGTAACCAACACACAAATTCTTATGCAAATTAGTCAACAACTAGTTGAGGAAAAGGTCATGATGGTGTTAAACCAAAAAACGATGGAGCATAAGAACCTATAGTTCCATGACAAAAAAACATAACAACTACATTACAACAAAAGGTGTCCATGTACACCAAGTGATTTCACTAAATTTTGATCGAATTCACTAGTCTTAATAAATGGGGACTAGTTGGAAAATAATGAAATATTGTTTAATGAACAAAGACTAATGAACTACACCCACATTTTGTTGTAATGTTGGGAGCATCATGAAATGTTGGCACTCATCACTTGTAAACATGCAAAACATAGTGCTCAAAAAGACTTCATTGATCCCATAACACACATGGTCTTTATTGTGTAATGTTGGGACAAAATTTAAGAGTTACAAAAGGAAATGAAAAACAAAACATCAAAAAATGACATCATGTGCAAAGATAAGTGGAATTCACTTAACTCTAACTACAAGAAACTTGCATATTATCATAAAAGCACATGAAATCATACCAATTTCTAAGATTTGATGTTTGAAGAAAAGGAATGAAATCATTTGCCTCTTCAATTCAACCAAAAGTATTATGATTTTATTGAAGCCTTTCAAGGGGAGAGGGCTATGAAGAGTCCTTTGCATACCAAGGATGTGAATGTTGGAAGAGATGGAGTTTACAAATCATCAACATAGGAGACACATAATGAAATGAAAATTATGTGTAGTCATAGGAAATGCCAAATGTTCAAAATGCAAATGTAAACAATTAAAGCAAAGGTGTAGAGTTGTTAATCAATTTATTTGGAAATATATAATTGCTACCAAACAATGATAATACCTTCTTTTCATTAATGTTCTTGCTACTCCAACAAATGCACCTTCATCAAACAACAATATAATTAAGCAAAAACATAACAATGTATTTTTTCATGTGATCGAATCTTCCAACAAAAACAATCATGTGCTTGTGGAAATAATGGATGAAATTAATACTATTCAATTGGAGATTGAACAACGTTGTTCAAAAATTTATAGTACTTCAAAGTTCAAAACAATAAATTACACAAGGTGAACAAAAGCATGGTGACAATGCTTTCAAGTTTGAGTACTACCATATGTCATGTATTCATCAAGGATCAAGGTTTCATACCTCCAATAGTTGAGATATATTATTCTTAAGATGGTTTAGGGGACAACTCATCAATTCAAAGCTTGCATATTCTTAGCGATGAAAGGTTTGGTAATGTTCCAAAATGAAAACATGGAAAGGTACATAATATAGTTGTGAAATTGAGAAACACACATGTTGTTATAAACATTTTTTTTCAATTTTCAAATTCAAAATTCAAACATTAGCTTTTCAAAATTCAATTCAAACATCAAAACTCATAAAATTCAATTTCAAATTTCAACTTGAAGGATACAAACCATTTTTTTTTCAATTTGTAAATAAAAATGGAAGGAAAGAAATAATAGGTGTTAATTTGAATCACGAAAATTGATATTGTATGAATTGTAACATGAAAATACATGGTATAGAATATTTTCAAGTTCAAAAAAAAATCCAATAACAAAATCTCTAGCTATTGTCAAAGTGTCATAGTTCAACCTATGAAATTGTCCAAAATATCTATCAAATTTCATTATTTATTATCTAATGTGATGTACCACAAATCCATCAACTATCCCAAGAAATTCAGTTCTATTTCAACACAAAACTTTGCCACCTAAAATTCCAAACCATCAAACCTTGATGTTAATAAGCACATTTGTTTTAATTGTAACAAAAAATGAATTTGGAGCAAAGCAACAAGTTTTTAAAAGAATGAAAGGCTTTAAAAGCTAAAGGTTCTACAAATTGAAATGAAAAAAATAAATCAAAATACATTGATAAATATAATTCAACAAATGCAAAGTGTAAAACAACTTATGAATATTGGAGTTGAATGAACTAATGAATTAAGTACAAGTAAGCATGATCATTTAATACTAATCCACTTAAAGTTAAAATGCCAATTTTTTCATCTTCATTACCATTTAATTTGTTGTATTTATAGAAGAAGTCAAATTAGTAAAAGAAATTTTGCAAAATATCGATCAACAAGTTCTTCATACCAAGTATGCTGTCAACTTTGGTTAATTACTTAATATCATACATGATTTCAAATCACAATGATCAAATCTTGTGGATGCAATGTTGATACAATCTTTTTTGCAATGGATTATTACAAAATTGGTTGAGTTCTAATGGTTGAAAAACACAAGATGCAAAGAATTTTCACTACACTTGGAGCAAGCAAAAAGATGGTCATATACAAGCAAAAATTTGAGGTAAACATATCCTCATTGATCAACAATTGTTCATGAACAATTTTAAACATTTGATGAAGGGTAGGTTGATCCACCAACTATAAGCAAGGTAGTTGTTGCCAATTTACTTGAGAACATTGTTGAATATGTAGATGTTCTCATGGGTATGGAATAGTGGGTTGTAATCAAAATCGTTAATAGAAATTTGGGGTTTTGTAATCATCATATTTGCAACTATATGAAATTAAATTTTGTTTACATGGTCATTTTTGTGATTATTTGTTATGTTTTGTCCTACTTCTAATTATGTTATAACTAGTTTGCACTATTCTTTTCTTTCATCTTTTTAGAAAGACAACTTTTAGTTTGGTTGTCATTCAACAAGGGTCATATATGTCCCATTAATTATAAATGTGACCACAATTAATTGTAGCCCTATGAGTATATTAACATTCATTGGAGGTATTGAAAAAATACTAAGATGTACAAGTGTATAATGCAAATATGTATAATGGATGTATTAAAATACTACATAGATTATATTTAGAACATATTAAAATATATCAATCATACATAAAGGTATATATGTTTATTTTGAATATATTCAAATTGTATTTTAGATATATATAACAAATTAGGACCATACTATAGGTGTATCCAAGGTTTATTATAATTATTGAAATCATTATTATTATGAAATATTTATTATTATAGTTAATAATACTTATAACAAGTGAAATAATAAAAATAATAATAATAATAATAATAATAATAATAATAATAATATGGCTAGTTTATATTACCAACGAAATAAAATAATAATTTTAAAATATTTTTACTAAAGCATACTAATTAATATTTTCAATATATATTTATCTTGATTAAATTATTTTATAATTATTACACTTATTCAAAAAATTATTATATTATTATTATATAGGATTTATCATTAAATACTTTTAAAAAACTAACCTTTGATAAGTAAAAATTACAATAATAATTTTATAATTATCATTAAAATTTGAATAATTAAATGTGCTAATTAATATTTTAAATTTTATTTATAAATATATTATTACAATATAATAAGTACATCAAATGAAATGATGATGATGATGATGATGATGATTATGATGAGATAATATTTTTATTTTTAATTAAAATAATTAATATATTTAATAAGTAAATTAAGCTAGTAAAAAATAAATACTAGGAAGTAATTGCAAATAAATTATGACTAAGTTTATCACATTTTAAACTAAAATGTTTAACCCATATCTTGTCTTTTTTTCTTTTAGTGTGAAGTGTATAATTAGGTGCATAAGTTGTGTCCGAAGTTTAATTAATGCCATTCCAAAAATGAACCAATAAAGGGGCTCAACTTTAAAAGTTAAACCCAAAATAAAATAAGATTATCTTAACCTTACTTAATTAGCATACGTTTACCTACTTACCTTTTTATGCTTACCTTCTTTACTATTTATATAGATGGCACATGTTGACAACTTATTGACCTTAAATTGAACAATATAAAATTAATTAATTAATTAAAAATATTAACTAGGGTTTAAATGTGTCACGTGTCACCAAATAATTGGCCTTGAAAGAATGAACACAATTAGTATGCCATGTGATAATTTTTTATTATGCCACATGTCATTATCTAAAACCATTTAATATGGATGATGTGAATTTTTTCAAGATTAAATAAAGATAAATTTGAAATGTTAAAAAAAATGTTACCACATATTAATATTGAGGATATGTCACTTCAATATTCACGTATTGTTAGTGTGGACTAAATCGATTGCATGTTAGTCGTAAACAACAATACATGTACATTCAATTAAAAAACAAAAATGTATTTTGTTGATTTTTACTTTCCATCCAAAAAGCCCATGTCATTTATGACTATGGTTGTATGTGACTTGTTGAACATGATTAGTGAGATGTTAATCGTGTATGTCACTTGTGATTCAAAATGATTTGCAAGGACTATTCACAAAATCCCTTTTTTTTTTAGTGGATGTGAGACTTATACAAATTGCAATTTCTTACAATCTTATAAACAAATTATCAAAGGGAGAGGATCACCTATTTTAACAAGACTATTATTACATTGACTAATGCATATCAAAGTTATTATGTGAATTAGTGTTCCATTATGTTTACTCAAGTGAAATAGAATTGGAGCAATGGACGAAACATCAACAAAAAATAGCGTAGGTAGCTTATATGAAATATATAGGTGGCATATGTTAACCTAGGTATGTAACATATGGATATAAGTAGTTTAGTTAGGTGGGTAAGTAAGAGGATATGAAATAGGCAAGCATAGAGCTTTGCACAAATAGGTAACATAATTTATCCTACGTATTTACCTACCTATATAGGTACATAATTCATATGTAACTTAAGTAGGTAGCCTTGCCTAGCTTATAAACTAGGTATATATAGGTTAACATGTAATTACTATAGTAATGATGTAGTTGCATACACACATGTAGGCATGTAATCATGTAGTCACAATGTTGTTGTAATGCAATTACAATGATAATTAAAATATTATGATTAATAACATATGATTACATGACTAAAATGAAAACATAATCGTTAAATGTCCTAGTCATGAAAGACATATTTTGACATTATGAGCTTTACATTTTTGACCGTGCCACTTAGATGCACAATGCATGACAAATAGTTCAACAATTGCCTAATACCATACGCAAACACTTTTTATATGTATAATAGTTAATCACCCAATCACAACATTCAAATTACAATGTTCCCCTTCCCATATTGAAAACAAATACAATAAGAAGCCCATTTTGCTAACCCATGACAATATGTACATATATTCATTTTAATTGTTAATCTTCTATTGACCCATAGATTCATTAAATCATGCACGGACATAAAAGTTTCACTTTTCACAACATACTAAACTAACCTATGTTTTTTATATTTTAAATAAATTATGTTGATAGGAGATGATACACATCCATTGTGCACAATTTTACACCACCAAATTCATTATTAGTACTTGGAGATTATGCATATCAACATTTTTTCTTGAGATTTCCCCTTTTGACCACAAAGTTGAAAGCACCATCACACAACATGTTGCAACTCAATCAACAAACACAACTTAAACATTGTATGCATTTCTCAATGCACCACACATATCAATGTCAAACTCTCTTAAAAACCTTCTTTTAAAAAGTTCCCTTTTAAAAATCATTGCATTGCTTTTTATTCACCACCTCAACAACATTCCTCCACATATGCCATACCTTTGGCACCAAATCTTCCTAAATTCTTCAACAAACTCATGTGCTTTTTCATTCCCAAAACAACACAAAGAAACCGAAAACAAACACACAACAATCCCATCTACTCATATGTTTACCATTGTTTTTTTGTTGCTAGAAGCTTCTGCAAAGGAAAAAAAAACCATCATTTTGAAAACACACTTCTTATTTTTGAAAGTAAATGTAGCCAACTTTAACATAAAACATTTCACACCTCAACTGGATGACAATTCTTCGTTTCATGGTGATATTTCATTTCACATTATTTTGAATTACAAAATGATTGGAGAGATCGATATTTAGGGTATTAAGTCGATTATTTAATCTGGTCTTGCATATTTTAAATCATGAGTTCAAAGTATTGCCAAAGATGGAATTGAAACCAAACTTCACAATCATTATGGTAAGATTTTGAAATTGGCCATGTTAATTCAAGGAACCATGTTTAGAACCACACCACAGGTTTTATGAAATAAGCAAATGAAAAAAAAATGAAAAATGAAAACCAAGAGAAACATTCCTTTTGAAAACCAAAAACTCAAAAACACTAAAATGTAAGGATTTTAGCATTGTAGAAAAGTGAACTAACACTTACACTAGTACCTTCACCTTCTTAAATGACGGACAACGGGATTTTTTTCAATGTTATGATGTTGCTAGACAAACAATCATCCACAAAGAGATTTAGCCATGTCTGGTTATAGACCAATAAAAATTTATTACAATCCTTTTATATTTTGACTACTTGCTTGAATGATGTGTTGAGAAATGAAAATTTAAAAGATTCTTTATTTTATTTTTGGCAAATTGTTTTCTGAAAAAGGAATATTTGACTCTATATCGATATAATTTCTTTTTACCACATGAAAAAAATTGACCAAAAATGTTGGCAAAGGCTCTATTTAATTCATGAAATACTAAATTGGCACTCAGAAACCCTAATTTAATCTATGGGAACTAAATTTAAAACATTTAGAAGCACCCCAAGAAAATTGAGGTTTTTAGTTCTTACCCATGGTTCACCCAAGGCAGAACAAGCCTTCTCAATCATAGGTGTGATGAAAAACTACTATATCCTACTATCAAATACCCAAATTTCCAGAAGTCTTTCACCTAGGGTTTATCATGGTTTCCGCCTCTAGGTTGCTGAACAACATCTACCCCCCAATTGAGCACCTACTCCCGTAGTATTGGCCAAAATCCCAAAAACTCTTTTTGGTTGCTTCAACAAATTATAAAATATCCCATTATTAAACTATATCAGGTCTCATACTCCAAATTCAATATCCCATTTGTTAAACTATATCATAGTCTTGGAGCCCAAATTCAATTTTTCTCATGTTCAATATTGCATTTAGGACGAGGCAAATTGACCCCCACATTGGGATCATGGTAAAAACCCCAAAACCCATTAAAAATGGTCATATTAGGCCCCAAAAATTATAGATTTGGACTCAGGGACCCTGATTTTGCCTACGGAGATGATATTTATAAATATTTAAAACATTTACAAGAAATTTAAATGGGTTTTGGGGGGTTTTACCATGATCCCAATGTGGGGGTCAACTCACCTTGTCCTAGTGGGCATACCCCAAGCTTGTATACTTTTAAGGGAGATATTGAGTTACACTTCAAATGTAATTCATTGTACTTAATTAGTGCTTGCGGATTTTGTGATGGCTTTTCAAACTTGAAGGGGTAATCGCTTGAAGTACAAATTATAGAATCAAGATCCAAATTTCTTTGTCTGTGTGGCGTGATCATCCATAAGATGATTTAGCCAGATTTGGCTATTAGAAATATGAATTTAAAGAAATCTAAGTGTCCGTCTATAGTTTTGGCTACCCAGTGGAGTTCGCTAGAGAATGTCTGGTGAATTTGGAATGTGAAAAAATATCAAAATTGGCAAACTTTAAAATTTTTTAAAAAAAACACACTCATTTTTCACCATTTTGGTGGAAATTATCCAGAAAATAAAACAGTAGTAGTAAGTAAAGAGCAATGTGTAAAAAGCCCATGTAAAGCAACAATGTGTAGATGCTCCATTAAAAGTAATGTTTACATTGGGAATTCAATGGAGCATTTACAAGCTTAACTGAACAATAGAAGGAGTGTGATGGGTTTTTGATAAGCATGATGAAAGAACCTCACTAAGGTAGTGGCAGAATTGTCTGAGGTAGGTAATTTAGTTATTAACTCTTCAGCAGAAGTCTGAGTTCAGGGATGGCTGTAATTATGTTGGACTCAGTATTCAATTAATCCCAGTTTTTGATACTTTATGAGAGCTTAATAAATAAGGGCTGATCTGATCTGATCTGATCTGATCTGATATGGGAAGCTCTTGGCAACCCTAAACCCTAAATTTTTTTCCCCCCCTCTGGGAGGCTAGCTAGCCTACATGAGTGCAATGAAGGTCAATCATCCACTGGAATCTGACTCTTGATACTTGACACCAATAATTCCCAATATTAATTTTAAAATAAAAACTCCTTTACAACTTTAATCCCTACTTTGGTGCTTACAGCTTTTTTGAAGTATAGAAGGCAAGGCATGTGATTAGAAAGGAGATGACATGGGGCCCCTTAACACCCTCCATGATCAATTTTGTTCCTTGCCACATGTCCCATTCTGCCATGGTGGAGGCAAAATATCAATACCAAAATTACATATATTAAAGGACGTCATGAGGTGAAGCATCATTTCATCCATTCGTTCGATCATCCATCCGTCCCGTCATGGTCTGTTTAATATCATCATACTACGAGTTTCTATTATCTATATATATATATATATATGTATGTATATATACCACTTGAAACCATATATTTATATATGAGGAGAAGATATTGGGATTTACATGTAGGGGCACTTTACAGCAGCCTCTTGTTTCTGTCAATCAACCCCATCATCCATGATGGCTTGCTCTCTCATAGTTTTGATGGTCATCCATAGGCCATAGTTTATGTAGTGTCTTTGTCAATTTCACATTCAATGTGAACATAATTTCCACTTGACAAGTATGTTCAACTCCAAATGTTACAAGAGAAACATTGCAAGGATGTGAATAAGCGACATCTCTACATTGCATTATTGAACTCTATGTTTGTGGAATCCTTTGATTGTGGTAGTTTTTTTGTATGCTTGTAAAATTTCTTTAATTGTAATTTGACAATGCCATACTGTCATGCATTAACCTTACATTGTAAACATGATTCTGTGTGAGGTATTTTAAAGGTTAATATATTTGTGGGATATCACATACTTACGCATCATCAAGCCTAATTCCCAAATAACTTCAATACTCCAAGTTAGTGACCACTTGGTGGGTATCCCAATAATTACAACCAGGGTGTCTTTTTTTTTTTTCTTTTTCCAATTTTGTGGTATCAAAAATTTGTTCAATTTTTTCTCATAAATAAGAAAATTTAGTCAAAGTTACACTAGAAAAACAAACATTTCCAAAAAATGACAAGTTATAGCCCCCCCAAAATATTGACTACAACCCTACTAGTGTGCCCTGTATCAACTGAGCACATATTGTAACATACTTTTACAATTTGATGTTTGCTAAATGTCTGATTTTTCTAAACGTTATTGAGTTTTCAATTTGAAAAATTCCTCAAAATCCAATAGCTCCCACAAAATAGGTCTGAAACTTAAGACTGATCCTTGTTGTACTTGTACTCATTCAGGACTTTTCAATGACACCAAGACAGCACCCCCAAACTCGCATTTAATTGTTAATTTAATTGAAATTTCAGTGAAGAAAATACTCAAAATTCTGTAACTCATGCAATTTTTTTTGTTTTAAATTTCTTTTTCTTTTTCTTGACAAAAGATTGGGAATTTTCTTAAAAGTGTAATTTTAACTAAATTTGCTATATTGTTGAAAATAACCACCAGTTTTTTAATATCACAAAATTGAAGAAAAAAACTTGAGCTCATGCATTGCAAGTCTAAACATTATGAAATCACCTCAGTGCACCCTCACTCTTCGAAGGCTTTTAAATGGTACCAAGAATAAGACACAAAGGGTTCATGGACCTTCTGTTGGTGGGAGGAGAAGGCCTATTTGACAATGGTTGTTTTTTCTGAAATGGTGACATGGATGGAAAATGCTTCGTGTGTGCAACCACATGTACATTAAATTTGTTGCAAGTTAGATGCATGGGAAAAAGAAAATGCCATTTCCAAAATCTGCAACAATTCAAAAGCAAATTTAAAGTTGATAGACAAGGTCCATGAAACGAAATAAAACGAAAAAACATCTCACATTAATTTTGATTATAGACATCTAGGGCCCAAAATTTTTAAGGTGATGATTCCTAAGAGCCAATTATAAAAAAAATGGGAATTACTTCTCGAATTTGTTTTTCAATAATTAAAATTAAACCAACATTCTAGTGATTTTAAGGTGGGTGGTTTTTAGTGGTACTGCCCAATATGCCTTCACCCAAATGGTAATGGGCAACCCATTTTGAGAATATGGCAAACATTTTAAACATCTTTAAATAGTGTAATGTCCCTTCGATGATGAACATCAATGATTTTCAAAAAGCTATAATAATTTGAAAAAAGTCATGGAATTTAAAAAGGATTTAAATTCACCTTGCATGTGTCCATAATATAAGACAATGATCAATTGTCATTCCAATTTGAACTTGTGTGTAATACCAAGAAACACCCCACATGGATCATATTTTAAATAGCAAAGGAAAAAAATTCTTGCATTAAACTTGTAACAATTTGAAAATGTTGATCCCACAACGAGGAGTTAACAATTAGAAGGGTCAAAAAATCCTGAAAACTCACGCTTCATGACCTATTTCTCAATTGGCATTGCCATTGCAAGCCAATAACACATATGTAAAAAACTAAGATCCCAACATGATATGAACATTGTCACGACCCTAGTCTTGGGCTTGCGACTAAAGCAAGGGCATGGAAAGGTGCAAATGAAAAGTGCAATTCAGAAGTCACACTCATACTCCTAGGAGTGTGAGAAAATGCGGGGGAATAAATGCACACACTACCAAATGGACTTTCACTTTGGGAGTTGGAGTCCTTATGGATTTTTGAATTTTCAGAAAGCGATTTGAAGGGTCAAAACTCATTGAATTGAAACCTTCTTTATACCATTGAAAAGCTCTTAACATTTAGATGTTTAAAATGAGTTTGCATGATCCATTTGAATATTTATAACACAAGTTATGGTAAAAAAAAAGGTCGGGAGTCAAAATGTCAATTTGATTCTTAACCATTAAAAGTCGATAATCGTATGCATTACATGTGAACAGGTGACGTGCCACATACTTTTGGAAAACCCTCAACAAGGGCTACAATTTTACTTCATACCTTTCCTCAATCAAAGGTCTACAAAAAAAATTACATGCTTCTAAAATTATGGAAGTCCCAATTTCGAAATTCTTGAAAAAAATGACAATTGGATGTAGCCCTTGTGGCTAATCATAGATAATATTAAAAAGGGGAAGGTGGTGGCTTTTTTCAAGTCTAGGCTGTGGTGACTTTTGTGAGTTCGTGCATCAAAAGTGCTTTAGCTATGCACTAACTAACTTATTGCTTGATTTGTGCAAATCCATATGAATAATTAACCTACTTGTCATTCATCTTAATCTCCATCTTGGAGCTCCAACATGCCCCTCTTACTCTCGGAATGTTGCGAGTTAAGGAGCATACCTTAATTCCTTCTTCCATTGTTTTCACTTTTAGATTTGAATTTGAATCTTTCAAGGAATTTGGAGGTGCGTCAAACATTGTGAAAACAACCCTTCACATAATATAAATCTCTTTTGATTTTCTCAAGGTGCAGCTTAATTGTAAGCATGTGATATTAGGTGACAAGAAGCCAAACTTTTGTAGAAGCTTATTTACCCATGATTCACAAAATTCCATGCAACTTGTGCAAGTGTATTTGTAACCACTTGAAACTTCTTAATGGTTATTGCCGTTAACTTGTAAGGATGCTGAATGTATATTAAAGTCCAATGTGGTGAGCACCAACTTTTTTCCCAATAACATATTCTCCTTTTTTACTTTGTAAACATCTTGAACATCTGCACACAACATAGTCATCATTAATACCCAAAGTTACAATAAACCCTAGTAATAGAAAAATGCAAACCACATATTCAACCATATGTTTGGCCATGGTTTTCCAAAGTCCTTAATTAACAATTGGGCATTGTAAAAGTTCATTAATGTTTTGCCTCTAACATGAAACAATGTACACCATGTTCAAGAAATCCATTAGGAGAATGTGTGTTTCTTTTTATTGGTTCTACTCCTTACTTATCGTTGGATGGAGTGAGAATGCAACAAAAGTCACAAATGTTACAAGGAGAAGTAAAATAATAGTTGCTTCATATTGTGACTTCACCATCTTTCTTGCATCAACAACTCTAACTGCATGTGTTATATTTGTTGTAACAACAGCTCCTCTTGCCACCATCTTATTACTATTATTGCTTTCAAATCCCCTTTCCAAATCTTCAAACACATTTATCCCTGAAAACTTGCTAACGATGAAAACTTGAACATACCACAAAGGTCTATAAATATCTTCATTAACCTTATTTGATAGGATTTGCTAGGTTTGTGAAAATGTTTGGAGGACCAATAGAATTGCTAGGAAGAGACCATTTTTTTTCAATGCTCCGTAGATTATTTTTTTGAAACCAATGAGACTATTGAATTTGGTGGTTTATATATATATATAGTAAAGTAATAGTCAAAATGTGTGATTATTATTTATAAATAAAGTTCTAGTAAAATACTTGTGCATTTTATTTTAAAGATCTCATTTGAGACTTCAATTTGAGGACAGGGTGACATGGCCTCACCAACGTCCAGTATTTCTCCTCAAAGAACATAGCCAGGGCCCATTGTTAGGGAGATCTCAATCAATGTTTTTTAGGAACTTTTTGATGTAGCCTAAATGTTGATCCTCAATCAAAAGATATAGAAAAATGGCAATCATCCCACAAAGATTTAGCGAAATCTGGCTACAATCCAGATATGAAGTACAAACTTTTAATCAACCTTATAAATTTATGGCTACACACTACAAACCAAATATAGAAATTTGGCAAAAAAATTCCTCACTTTTGACTATTGTAATGCTCTAATATCACTTAATTTTTCACACTTTTAATTTTTAATGTTGCTTTTGGTGAAAATTTGCTAGTAAGAAAAAGGCTAAGATTCTGAATGTGACAAAAACAAACAAACTACTTTTCTTAATAGCAAGATTCACTGACAAGAAAATTGCCCCATATGGTTTGGCCAAGTCATTTAACCCTTGAAAGCTGGATTGGGCTTATTCAATCATCAATTAGCAACCTCACTCATCTAACATTGACATCTTTATCAAAGGGCCATATCAAGCCAAAAGACAATTCAAAATGCACTTGTTTATAATGAACAATTGCATACACTTATTGCTAAAAATACATTTGATTTGTAACTACTGTTTAGCCTTCTGAATACATCAATATATAATGCTCCAAATATCCTCATTATATGTCTCCATGAATTTACTAATGTGCACATGTGATTGCACAAGTTTCCAATCACCCATCTTGTTATGGGTATGTAATAATAAATGCAACAAAAACGCTTGGAGAACTCTTGTAGTGCATTTGGAGAGTACCTTGTGTCAACAGATATCCCTTGTAGAAAAGAGGGATCTTTTACCAGCTATGTAGGCACAGGAGGGACCTTCTGCCTTTTCCATCATTGATATGATGGCTATCATTCCATCTGGAATTGTAAAAACCTGGGCTTGTGCAACTGCAGTACAGGTGGGGTGAGCAACACTTGGAAAATGGAAGTTCAATGAACAGATTCCATGCAGATATGATTGAGATTTGTACATTGGACAATTTTTTCACCACCCCAAAATAGTTCAAGGTTAAAACCCTTCAACATAAAGCAAAGAACAAAGGCACAAGGCAAATAAGAATGGGCACCTCCTAAGTCAGTACTGATACCGATTTGTCTTGGATGTGACGAACAAATGGACACAAACTATTTTCATTTTGTTAATAAGAAACATACCACATCAATGCTCATCCACGGTACAAGATCCCTTGGAGTTCTGGTCCTGAAGGTGTGCACGACAAATTTTGCATAGAGACTAGAAACCATCCAAGAACTACTAGCCCTAAAGTCACACATAATCCCCTACACTCTGTACCTCATGCTTATGTCACAACCTACACAAAAGATAAACTTGATAGACGAATGGGTTGGGCATGAAGACTGGGGGTGGAGGCCTGGCTAATTTCAATTCCCTTTCATAAATTCTTGCTTGAGTAGTACATACTTGACATCATGGACAAGGAAGTCTGAACACTGCAATAGTGCCTGTACAAGCCAGAACACACTTTAGGTAGATATCATTTGAGGATTTCTCTTAAAGTGGGAGGGGGTTAGGTCTGATTCAAAGAAAGTATGCACCCCACTTTGCATTTGTTGCACTTATGAAATAGCGAGTACACTGTACAAGCCTATACACACCTAAAACAAACATGCTGATGACCCTAAAAATAGATCTGGCATGTATGCATCCCTTTTATACATGGGCATTGATGCTTACAGTGCCTTCTATCAAATGTGAGACCTAACTGCTAGTTTGTGAGAAAATCAGATAGTTCACAGTTGAAAGTTACCAATCTACCATAATGGAAAGAAGATTATGGGGTTTTGAACCCCTTCAGCTCCAAGTACACTCCTGTGATTGTTGAAAGGGTTGGTGATAACATTATGGACCACAATGATGCTAAACACATTTACAAATGTTCCTAATCTGTTAACAATGACTTAGCACAGAGACAGAAATCTTTTCCATTTACCAGATCAAAAACCAACCTATGAAAACTGATCCTATTTTATGGGACTTCAAATTTGACTCCTCAACCCAGGCAGGCATGCAATTTCTTATTCCCAGGATTTTCTTTAGGGCACTGCCATACTGGCTGTTTGTGATTAAAGTTCCTGCAAGATAATAGCAACATTTAACTTGTGAGTCATAAAACACTTGCAAAACACCACCAAGCCAATAGTTTACTAGCTATGGTTCATGACCGTCTTGCAAAGTGGTTGTGGGGCTATATTCATCACTAGGCCAGATGAAGTTAGATGTCACCCATAATAACCAATCCAACTCATGGTAGATGTCACCAGTAATAAGAAACCCAGCTATAATGGACTTACTAGCTGTACTGATCATCAAAAGCTGCGGGAACCTAGGTCCTTAAGGGAAGAATCAGGGAACACTGTAGCCTCTGTTACCAATTGCCTGATGGGGCCAAGAGAGACATTGTTCTACAATGTTTCAGCAGAAAATATATCCTTCTGAAGGTCAACCTAAATGAATCAAACTACTAGATTAAGAAGTTTCCAGAAAATGGTCAAAAGGACAATGGACTCTGTATTTTCATCTGAGGATCAAGCTTAACTGCAGCTGTAAGTACCTTATAGAGGAGGTCATGAGCAAGAGTGTCCCAAGGCAATGAAAGGGACATGAGACAACATCGGAGGGGGAGAGGGCCACTGGCATCATCCCTTTGCACTGCTGCTGCTGCTGCAATGGCCTGCTTTGCAACTGTTGCTGCCTTTCGCATGATTGTACCTAACCCCATCTTTGCTCCTGCATTTGTGGGAGATGGAACTGGTTGGTTGAAGGTGTCGTTTTGACCTGCTCCAATTTATTGGACATGTTAACATCAAGCATATGACTTCCTTCCTTAGAAAAACCAGTTGCCATCCAGAAGCTGATATCCTTCTCACTTTCAGGGAGTGCACAGTTCCATTTTCAACCCCATTTTTGTCAATGGATGGAAAATTCATTATTAACAACAGTGGCTCATTGTCTCCTGTGCTTTGGAAGATGACAATCCTCAACCATTAATCAGGCATACTGTAAAGGGAGACAGTACTCATACCAGAGACTGCTGACACTGCTACATCCAAAGCACCCCGCCCACCAGGGCCCCTCATGACCAAGAGCTCTGATTTTCCTGCTGATGAAAATGGTAACATGAGTCCCCGCTTTCCTTGTCCACCTGTCCAAACAGCCCCCCAGATTTAAATATACCTTAATATTCAAATGTTCACAATCTTGTTGACTGGAAGCTGACTTGGTGTGTTTCAGTGTTTCAATGCTTCAAGAATTTCTGCATTGTTTCAATGTAATTCCTTCCAGTGCAAAGGGGCACTATTACTAGGGTGTCTATTGACACGCTATCATGGATTTAGTGTAAAGTTTATTACACCATGTCCAGCTCCCAATATTCCTAACATGTTCACATGCTACCTGTTGGTGGATGAACATATTGATTGGCCATATTGTCAGCAGACAGAGGATGCAAGTGGAACTAGCATATAAGGAAGAGCCTCTTCCCAAGGAATCGTGAGCACTGTTCCTAATTGGAAGTGTGTCTATACTTTCTTCATGCACTCAACAAAATTTCACCTTTCTTTACCACCAGTGATGCGTTTGTTTCATCTAAGATTGCAGCATATCTAATGCATTGAATAAGACAAACATCTCATTGAAGTTGTGGTGAGACTCATGGCAGCATACAATTGGTTGAAAATTCATAAATTACTATTGGCATGCAAAGTGTATACAATCTGGAAAAGGTCTAAAAGGGGATCCTGATTGAAAGTCATCAACAAAAGAGTTGAGGGGAACCATGGGGTGAACTTTGGGGTATCACATCTAGCCTTAATTCCATCAAGAACTGTCTATCTCAAGCAAGGACAAGAGAGGGTCAGTCATCCCTGTCTGCAGACACACCATCATTCTTAATTTTAGATTGTAGGCACAAAATCTCACCTTCATAAGCATTTCGAACCATGTCGTAGTTCACAAACCCTGAGAATAATGTCACCTGTACCCTCAGATTCCCCCAAGCATCAATTGAGTTGATTGATTCAAATGTGAACCCACAATTGAACATCCAATTTCCCTGGGGGTTCAATGTTTTATGGACAACTCCCTTATTGAGAAGGAACACTAGATCCCTATATGAGCATCAAAGTTGTCCAGTAGTTGAATGTATGACTTGGCATTGCTACAAAGTGAGAATCACCAAAAGCCCACCTTCTGGAAATCCTGAAGTTCTTCAGAGTTGCCTAAGCCATGAACAAGAAGTTGTACTTACTTTAGGAGGATTAGGGCCTTGAGCTTCTCCTAACAATTTGGCCTCATGGCTTGTTCGAGAGCTCTCATTCTCTGTAGCAGTATCAGGTGGAAAGGCAGCACCTCCACGAGCATTCAACAAGACACAGTAACAATGGTCTGCCTCCATTAATACCTACATGCTACCCGCACAAAATGAGATTTGGGCTTTAAAAGAGCAAGAGATAACAGAAAGAAAATATATGCACCTTGGCAATAAGTGATTGGCTTGGGCTGGATTGACTGCCCAATGATTGTTGTGACAAAAATTGTGTTCAGTGATAAGCTAGACACACTAATCCATAGAGATAGGTAAAGGCCATTTGACTTACAACATCCTCAAAGGTATTATCATAATCGTCGACAACAAAACAAATGTCTGGGTATGCTGGCACTGTTTCAACAGCCTGCAAATTGCATCACCATAGAACAAAGTAAGGAACACTCCCTTCAAGTTACAATCGCTGGAGAAAGTATTTGAGGGTCTCAGATCTCAATGAAGGTGCAGAGGGGTATCTGGTAGTAATTCTCAACAACACAAATCTTATCACATGCTCTGCAGTGTATGAGTGTCCCCTCATACTTCTTTCACATTACCCACAAGGACACTGCAATCAGGACATGTCTAAACATTTTCAAATTTCTGTACACAAACCACAGCGGAGGAGGGCAAGATGTTGGATGCATAGAGGCATACCTTGGAACGGAAGTCAACTTGGAAATTTGCGCGGCTGGGTGATGCATAAACCCTCTTCGTCACCTTGTAAATTGGCACCAAGGAGGAATTTGGTGATGTGTGTTGACTCTGAAGGCCCTCCCGACTGTAAATGTTCAAGAAAGGACAAAACATCACTAAAACAGTTTCCAGACAGTGACTCAAGAAATGTTTGCTTGCTAAATCTGACCAGCTTCAAGTTTGCCAGCATTGCTTTGATTTATTTTTCACCAAATGATTGCCAGCTCCTACAATATTTTCACATTCCACACTCAATTGATTAGCAATTGTCCTCCTTAAAAAAGTAAACAAACAAAGCAAGGAGATATGGACGGAGGCCAACATACCTACAAATGGCCACAGTGAGAGAGAAGGAGGTGTGGCAAATGAGGTTGAGGTAAAATGAGCGTTGCCAATCTACCTGCCTGATGCTTTGTCCTATCACTTTCCCAAGCTGCACAACCCCATGAATTATGACATTTCAGAAGCCATGTAAATCTCCACTTACAGCAGTGTCCCAATAATATTGAGTGTATAACCAAATCTGGTTAAATAACTAGCCAATTGCAGTACTGTACTGTGGAACAGCTTCTGCATCCCTACACAGAAAAGTGCGGCTCGATGAACTTAGAGAACCTACCTCTGGAGCCCACCTGCGTACAAAAAAAGGTTGTCTGGTAGAAGACTCATGCACATGAAATAAGGATCTGGCATTCAAGTCCTCCTGTTCGTCCTCCTCATAGTCACGGTTCTGTAGACCCAATTTCCAGAGGGCAATCTTCTGAGCATTTGCTAAGAATAGCTGATTCCATGGAAATCATCACAGATGCTAAGCTGACTTTGAATACTGTACCCATTCCAAGAGCTGATATTAAAGTTGGAGAAGGTGGCACTCACATGGAGGCGGACAAAGAAAACAAGGTCATCATCATCTCCTTCAGGTATTTTGTGATCAGCCAAACCCCGCACAAAGAACAGGTCCAACAGTTCACACCAAAAACGTGGATCCACTTCCACCTCCTCTGTCCCTGGATGCTGTAATTGCAATGAATGCTTGCGTACAATATTCAGCAGCTCCACCCTGCAAAAAACTCACATTACAATTCCTCCTTTCAATTGCTGCAAGAAACAGTAATCAAAATTGGGATCTGTGGATGCTGAAACCCTATTTACTTGTCATTTAATCACTATCATGACCACAAAAGTAGAATAACAATTGGTCTCAAAGACCTGGCTGGCTGACATTTTCATGGATCAATGGGACAGCAAGAATTCAAGTTCTCAAGCCCCTAGGGTTTGGTGATGCGTGAACATTCTAGTGTTTCAACATTGAGTAATAGAATTGAGCATTTTCTGTTGTTTCCTGTGAACTTCAAGTTCATGTACAATTCCAATCAGTTCACTCCTGTTGTACAACGGGATGGCAACCTAGAGAGTGATAGAACATTTATAAAACCCTAATTGGGATGGAGGGAGAGAGCAGAACCCTAAAAATTGGAGGGAAAGAATTGGCGCACCGCGAAGGTGTGATATCCGGTGAAGAAATCAAATTGGCGTGAGGTATCTCTGCAGTATTCTTCACATGTGTCCCCCTGCACAGAAGCAAAAAAAATTGCCTATGGAAGCCCCGAATTTTTCACAAAATTTTCAAAAAAGTATCGTCATCAGAACAAGAGAAAATCGTAAGAAACCTCAGTAATTCTTCCAAGAAGAAATCACTCCAAACACCAGCATACATTTTCCAGAGAAAAAACTCACATAGACTCCATAAGCTTAGCAAAAGCACGAACGAAATTTTCATTTAAAAGCAATTGTATTCGGACTATTTTGGTTACCATTTCACATGCTGCCACTCTTCTTCTTCTTCTTCTTCGTCTTCCTCCTTGCCTGCTCCAGCGATTGTACTGTCCCTTCTGTTGCCAGGAGCAGAGGCGGACGCCATCTCCCCCGATCCACGAATCCCCTCTCGTTTGCTTCCTCGCCCCGCGCGACAACACCTCGACGCTTCATCACAACTCCTTCCGCGCGCATTTTCTATTACGCTTCCTGGGCATGCACATATCTAACTCATAGGTACATTTCTCTTCTCAGCATCTACAGCAGGTCTAGATCCAGGTAATTCCGCCAACGGGTAAAAACAAAAATCAAAACACTGCTGGCCCTATTGAGAAAGCGTACGCTTATTTGGAAATGAAAGAAGGGAAAAACTAACTCATAGGTACATTTCTTCTATCAACAGCAGTATCTACGACAGTTCTAGATCCTAATTTTTTCCTGCAACGAGGGAGAAAAAAACAACTCATAGGTACATTTCTTCTATCTACATCTACACCATGTCTAGAACCTGATTTTTTTCCGGCAATGGGGAAAATTTCAAAATACTGCTGCCCCACTGGAAAAACGTACTCTTTTTGTTTGAAAATGAAAGAGAGGGAAAACTTACTCATAGGTACATTTCGGCTATCAACATCTATAAAAGGTCTAGATCCTGTTTTTTTGGGGGTAATGGTTGGAAACAAGCACTGCTGCCCCACTGAAAAGGTACTCTTATTTGAAAAGGAAGGAGCGGAAAAACCAACCCATAGGTACATTTCCCCTATCGACATCTACAAAGAGTCTAGATGCTGTCCCCAGCAACACAAGGGGAAAAAAAAAACACTTGCTGCCCCACTGAAAAGGTACTCTTATTTGAAAGGTACATCTACACCAAGTCTAGATTGTATTTCTGGCAATGAAAGAAAAATGCTGGCCAGCTGAAAAATGTGCTCTTATTTGAAAATGAAAGAGGGGGACATCCAACTCATAGGTACATTTCTTCTGCTATCAACATCTACACCAGGTCTAGATCCTGTTTCTGGCAACAGAAAGGAAGAAAAACAATACAGCCCTGCTGAAAAGGTATAATATCCAAAAAGGGCAGGTGGGAAAAAATCAACTCATAGGTACATTTCTTCAATCAACATCTACAACAGCTCTAGATCTTGTCTCCAGCAATAGGAAAACAACAACGCTGCTGGCCCAATGAAAAGGTACTCTACTACAAAAATGAAGGAGGGGAAAAACCAAAGTGAATTCCTTAAGCACTAATGACCTAGTGTGGTTAACTCAATGGTAACTTTGCATCACAACATTTTTTTTTTAGCTCACATTCACAAATGTAATGCGACATAACACAAATGGTGATGTGGAATCCTTATTTGCTTTTGTTGATAGGTTTTTCTTTTTTGGGGGTCTTTTTTTTGTTAATGCACGTAGAACTTGTTAAAAGGTTTAATTGTGAATTCTAAATTATAAATTGTTGACATTTTAACTTTGCAGTTTTAACTAATAACTAAAAGTGTGTATCCCAATTAACTCAATGGAAAATTATTGTTTTGATATTTCAATTTAAACTTAGGATAGGTATGCAATGTTATTTAAAGTAAATGTGAACATGAGATCCTTATTAAAATTTTAACTATAGATTTTTTTGCTAACATGTGTGATAGTTATCATTGAATCTAAGGTTAAAAAAAACCTTGTAGCCCAATGTTTTGATAAACTCCCACTCATCTCCCATTCCCTCCCCTTTCCTCATAAAAAAAAACATTTCATACCTCCTTCAAAATTAAAACATCATTGCCAAATCATAATGACATTGAAATTGAGTCACTTGAAAAGAAGTGCAAAGTTAAAAGGCCAATGAATTTTAATTTAAAATCTACTATTAGAGCTTAATAAAAAAAGGTCTACTAAGTTTAACCCAATTGGGAACTCAAAGATGTTTTGATTAAAACCATAAAAAACAAATGCATTGCATTTCTTCACACCATGGATCTCCAATATAACTTCAAATAACTATAATGATTCATGAATGAAAGAGAAAAATTAACATTGCAAGGAATGCAAGTTAGTTTTTTTTTTGTTCTTAAAATAAAAGTTGTTTTCAACATGTGACGATTGGTTTCACTTGTGAAGATAAATGGGGATATATTTTTAATGATTTCAAAAGGATTTTCAATACATGTAAAGGACCAAAACTTAATAGAAACTAATGCACTCTTAGACTTTTGAAATATGTTGGTAATTTTTATTTAGATAACAATGAGTTGTCAAAAACTTTGGAATGTGTTTCATAATTCTTCACATTCCAAGAGGTGAAAGCTTTGACCTAGGGTAATTTAGTCCTAAACCAAAAGCAAGATTCAAAATGGATCCACCTAAACTTGTTATGGGTCAAAACATGATTTCAACTCACATAATGTGTTATGAAATGGAACAAATTGTAAATTTGTAGTTTTCCAATTCCAAAAAGAAAAGGGAATTAGCATCTTAACATTTTGAAGGGTCATGACTTTTGAAACACACATTTTGAATATAACATGTTAATTTAGTTTAACTTTTCGAAAATTCCAAGACCATGTTAAGTTTTTCATCTGGAAACAATTTGAAGGTCCAAATTGTGTTGTTGATTAGATGAAACCTTTTTTTGATACTTTGCATTGTAACTTTTCAAAAGTTCATAATTATCTATCAAATAACAAATCTATCATGCACATAATATTTGTTATGGTTTTAATGATGATAGTTGAATCTTCACACAAAATTTGAAATTGAGAAAACCTCATGACACCCTTTATTCCATGAAAACTAAAGTTTCTTGAATTTGAATTTTAAAAAATGAAAACATTTTCCATAACCCATCCACTTGCCCATAGTTACGTAAAATGAAACAAATTCAACTTTGAAGTATAGGAGGTACATCAATTGGAAGTGCATGAATGAAATGGACCTATTCATTTGTTCATAGTTTAACATGTTAGAGGCTATTGAAAAGGCTAGCCTTAAATCTCTCAAAACATGTTATTCTTACACTTGATTATTAGTAGTCACAACAACTACTACATTGACTAGAACATTATCAATTTTAGGGGTTTTAAATGCTAATGTATTGGAATTAGTTGGTTTTGTTTAAAATGTATTTTACATTTCAATTTTCTTAGAACAATCTTGAGATTGATGATCTACCCTAGAACAAATGATAGAAGGATATCTCAAAGTGATCATAACAAGTTTAGTAAGTTGGACAATATTTTTTGTTACTAGTTATGTGGGTTTTGTTGATACAACAACTCCTACTAACATTTATTTATTTTTGGTTGTGGCAAGTTTTAACAAATTGATTGATCACATAAATGTTGTCAACTTTGTAAATTGACAAATATGAAGGTCTTATATGTCAATTATGTTTCAATCACACTTGATGCTAAGTTTGTGTTAAGTGAATTTTGAAAAAATAAAAAGAAATGGTTGTATTCAAACCAAGAATGTTAGTTAACATCAAAATCTAAATGATGTTTTAGGTGGCACCTAACATTAATTGATTCATAGCTTAATGTTAAATGAATGTAAATTTAACATAAAATTTGGAATAAAAGTTCAATGTTAGGTATTACCCCCTCAACAAGGACTTTAAATCAATGATAATTTATGTTTTGCATCATTTTCTCACCCATTCACTCACTCACCTACTTGCTATCATCAATTTACTCATCTATTTAGTTACCTATTACCCTATTTATTTATTCACTAGTTTGATGTTAAAGGATTTAACATTATAGTTTGTAATATCATATGTGATTGGAGCTTCACATTTATATAAATCAATAACGTTAATATATGTCATATGAAACAACTACATTTGAACATGTTGCCATATTTTTACATGGTGTATTTCTAAACATAATTTTTTTAGTACATATTTTGTATATTTACATTCTTTAAAATTCTACTCTTGTATATAGTGTAGACCAAAATAGTTGGTTTGATTTTCTCGTATATCATATTTATAATTAAATATTGAAAACTCTTGTCAAAAAACTCTTTTATTTAAAAAATGAGATTTGAAAATCCTTATTTTAATATTTCAAAATTTCGACATTTAAGGATTAAACACATGGAGTCCACCGTACATTTGCATTTGTAATAATGTCCTAATGATTGGGATAATGGAGAACTTGCTAAACATTAGAGGTTCGATTGTAGTGGATTTTGGCAAAACATGATAAATAAATTTTTTTTCCCTACCAAGGTTTTCATGAATTATTTTTTGATAAACATTAGTCACAAACATGGTTCTATTTTCAATTTTCTTTTAGTTTTCAAAATGTGAGGACATGACAAATTGTTTGGTCACAAAATGTGAAGACATGATTGATTTTAATTTCAAAGATAATGTCAAAGTTAACTTCCTTTTTGAGGAGGTATGTCATCCTTTCAATTTGAAAATCCCAATTGCTCCCATAATGAAATATATAACATGTTGATTAGAACTTTCCTTAAGTTCCCAAAATGTTTTTTTGAACATGCCATATGAATCTTTAACAATGAACCTCGTGAATTTATACATTGTTAACTTGGATATTATTTGATGGCCTTTTTTTGGGGTAAAGTATCTTAAGTAAAAATATCATTTATGGGTATTTTCATCAACAAAAAGATCAACAAAAAGACACATGAAATTTGTTATGGTAGGGTGCATTCAATTGTAGCACATCACAAAAATTGTAATCAATTTTTATTTTACACAAATTTTAATGATATATTGAGGTAGTGTTGAAAATGTGCAATGTATTTATATAATTGTTTAAACATATCATTGTAGCATTTGGATAAATTGAAATTGAATCTAATAATTATAAGATATTCAAGAGCATGTTTTAAATTTTAATCAATGTATTTAAATACAATTTAAAAACTACAACTAATGTAAAAAAAGACCAAGTGGTCAATTTTAGCATAAAACATGAACCTATCAATACCATTTAGAAATAATTTAATTGTGTTTTAACTAATGTTGGGGCACTTTTGAAATTGTCACCCAGTTTTCATAATGTGAACTAATTGACATAATTACATGTGAAAACTAAATTAAGAATTAACTTCCAATTTTCACATGAATGAGAATCCTAATCATGAGAATGGTTCTTGTTTTTTTTAATTTATATTTTTGAAAAACTAGACAAGTTTTTTCAAAAAACCTCCATTTAGTTTTCAATCTTCCAGTTTAAGGTTCCTAAATAGCTATCACTTCAGGAAGTTGAAGCATTGTTTAGGGTTAGGGATATTGGAAGTTGTATAAAACGAAGCTTGAGCTTTTTGTTCTTCACATTGACATTTTTTGTTTTGTAACTATGTTTTTGTCTTGTTGGTTGTGTTTTGTTTTACTCTCTTAGTTGTTCTTCACATTGGCATTGTTGTTCATGTTGGTGTTGCCATCTCGTTGGTGTTACTACTTGCATTGGTGTTGTTCTTCTTCACATTGTTTTACTTTTGTTTTTCATTGCATTGTGTTGATGTTTTCTTCGCATGTTATTGTTGTTCTTTGTGCATTAGTGATGTTATTTTTTTCAAGTTGTTGTTCAATTCTCTTCACGTTGGTAATTGGTATGTCATTCTTCTCAAGCTCTTGTGTTGTTCATTTCATGTTGTTATGTTGTTATTTTTTTTCACATTGCTCCATTATTCTTCTCCTTTAGCCATTCCCTAAACCATGTTGCTTTTCTTGCATTGTTGTGAAGTTCTTTTTGTGTTATTTCGTTGTTTTTTTCACATTATCGCTATGTTGTTCTTGCATTACCTTAATTACTATTCTTGCATTGTTGTTCCTCTTGCGATGTCACTCTTCTTGCATTAATGTTGTCGATCCCTTCATAGCTTCTCAAATATGTACTAGCCCAGTTCTTGTTATTGTTTATTTCGCATTGGTGCTGCTTTTGTTCCCCTAGTTAATATGGTACTTCCCCCCATTCTTTCCCTATGCAAGTTAGATTTTCGAGCTCCATCCATCTTTTGTTGGTGCTTAACCTCCTTAGGTACCTATATTGGCCAATCTCTTATTGTTGTTTTTATCACGTTGGTGCTATTATTTTTCATGCATTGGTGTTGTTCTTGTGTTTTTAGATAGTAGGGTACTTCCACTCCCTTTCTTGCCTTGTGCAAATCAACACTTTGACACCAAATTCTTGAGCACAAAATGTGTGTTTTTTTCCATTATTTTTCATTTTTTTCAGGTTTTCATTTTATTTTTTTGAGATTGTTCCATTTCATTTTGTGTTGTTTCTTTTGATAATGTGTCACTCTTTTAATTTGTTTGCATTTTTTTGTTTTTTTTTTGTAGGATTTTTTAATAAAATTCCATATAAACCCCATATCTTTTTCTTGCCTATAAACCCCTTTTACTTTTGCCTTATAAACCCCATAACTTTCTTTGAAAGTTAAAAATATATATTACTCTTATTTTTGTAAATGCTTAAAAGGAATATTGCTTATTGTAATTACTTGTAAATGTTAGTTTTTGGTTTTTGAGATCATAAAATTGTTTAATTTTTTTCACTACTCATCAGGGTAGTAATTTTTACTTTCATGAAACAATTTTTTGAAAACAAAAATGCATGTGATATATTTATGAATGACGTAAGGGTGGAAGATGAACCTTTGTTTAACTTGAAGAAAATGGAAGTGTTCAAATAGAAGGAAATAGGAATCCAAAAACAAATGAAAAGAAAATTAACAAAAATTCAAAAAAATTACATGCATAAATATTATTTTGGGAACCAAACAATAAAAATGTGTTGTGTTGGGCATTTTATTGTATTAATGGTAACAAAGAAATTGACTTAATAGGTTTTCAAATTATGCATTGTATTATTTGTCACAATAGTAGTGAATTTAAATCCATAAATTCAAGCTATGAAATTGTTAACCATAGACAACACAACTAACAGTATAATTACATTGAGGAAACATGTCAATTTAGATTATTGTAATATTTTTGAAAAAGTTAATTGTCTTTTGAAGGAAGATGAAAAACAACCTTCCAAAAAGAGACCAAATATTTTTAAAAATTCCATATCTTTTTTTTTTGTTGCAAAAGAATCTTTCGGGAAAAATGATGTGTAGCAAAAGCAATTTTTTTAAGACTTGGGTCTTTTAATTAACAAAAACCATTTTCCTTTACAGTTTGTGGAAAGTAATTGGTTGAAAAGGTTTAATATGGATGTGTGTCCAATAATTGTTTTTCCTTTTAGCAAAATTTTTTCTTATGAATACTGTTCAAATTAATGGAAAACTGTAAATAATTATATGTTTTACTAGATGTAGTAAAATGTCATTCTGTAACTAAAAGTTTTGATTTATGGATGTCAAAAGTTAGACATGATATTTTTGCATTGGTGATTAATTTTTAAGGAGTTGATTGCTAACCAAAGCACATTACCCTTAGCTTTTTTGAGGCGGTAGATATTAGTGGACAAACCTTGGCCAAAAACTTGACAAAGTTGTTGGACAATTATGCATCGAGGAGAAAAATTATTACTTACATCGAGGATGAGTGATATAATCTAAACATTATGATTACAACCCTAAATTGGATTATAAGTTTGATGTGTTGTGTTTGGAAGAAAGTTTTTAGGGCATATGTTTTGGTCATGCATTTTCTAAAGCTTGTCAATATTCTACAATAAAGGAAAAAAATTGGAAAAATTTACAATATGTGTCAACCAAAATTGCCCAAGGAAATTTGTAGAAATGCATAACTTGGACAAATTATTTTGGAAAGGGTAGGTAAGAATGGAAGAAGGCATATGTGAATTTACATCTTCTCCCAAGGAAATTGAATACTCTAGTGAAGATAAAATAAAATATGATTTTTCCATATTTTTTTGTGTTCACGTTTTGTTTGATTCTTATTTTGTATGATTTAACATTTTCTTCATTTTTGTTTTTTTTTTCCAATTTTTACTATGCATCTAACATTTTCTTTTACTTTTGTAGATTTCCTAATAAAGTTATCCTTTTTCATGAAGATTGGCAATTCAAAGAAACAATTATATTATGTTATAACATGGAGAATTTTGTGAAAATGAATGCAAAAGTACCACCTCTTATGACATGGCACACTTGTTGGATTATTATTAATTCTTTTAGCCATGTTGTGTCTCCTTGTATTATGAACCAGTCTAGGCGTCATTGGTTGTTGAGTGATGCACTAAATTTTGCCATCCATGAGTTTAAAATTCAGGGATGAAATTGATTTTGCAACCTTTAACCACTTAATGGAAAAGATGGAAATGTTGTTTATGAGTTATCATGTTTGGCCTCCAACATAAAAAATAAGTTGTTTAGGTTTTGGATTTTTTTTTCCTTCTTATAAAAATATGAAAAAATAAAAGCCCATAATATGTTTTTTTTAATGCTGGACTTTATGTTTAAAATTTTTCGTCTTGTGTTTTCATTTATTGGTCATGAACAACAATTGTTGAAGAATATGACAAAAATATTTGTTTATTATGCTTTTAAAATGTTATTATCATTTGCAACCATTGAATTTAAAAGGGTTATTATTGATTAAAGGGTTGAAGAGGACAAAAAATTGGGTATATTTGAGATGATAACCAACTCAAGTGATCCATCAACAAAATTGGTTAATAGAAAGCTTTTGATTTTTACATGATCAAGTGGATGTTAAAGACATTAAATGTCAATTTTAATCATGGGAAAAACATGAAAGCATGTTTATTATAGTTGGTTTTTGTGCTAGACAAATCTTAGGAAAACATATTCACAATCAAGGTACCTAGAAATATGGTATAATGAAAAAAGATTGCAAAGGACTATTTTGGATTTTACTACATTTATTATTTCATGATTATAGTGGAATGATATATGATTATCACTAGAATGATGTCATGTTAATTTAATAAAAAATCCAAGAATAAATCATATATAATATAGATATCTTTTTGAATCCTTTTAAATAATTTGAACATCACTTTAACTATAATTTTCATTTTAAAAGATTCAATGTATTAAACAATGCAATTGACTTAAATTTTCTTTCATGAATAAGTAATGCATAAATCTATGTTTGACAAGGTTCATATAATGCATTTGATTAAATAACATACAATGTAAGAATTTTGAAGGCTATAAAATCCATTTTGAAAAGGCAACAAGGAAAATGATTCCTTTTTTCCCTTCCTATTTGGTTGATTTTTTGTATTCACTAGGCTAATAATTTGTGGCCCCAAGTGTCAACAAAATGTGTAGAAAATTTTCATGCAAGAAAACATGTTAAATTGTATATAAAAATATATGTATTCATTTTATGCATTTTTGGTTTTTAATCAAAATATTTATGCATTACATATGCATGTGAAAAATCACCACCACCATGAAATGATCATAATTTGAATTATTCAATATCTCTCACTTAAATTTATTTCATTGAGATGTTATATTTGGAAGATAGCAAAAACAAAGTCCTTTAGTCTTGTGTTAAAAAAAGGGTACCTTGATTGTGAATATGTTCATGAATAGTTGGATCCCAAATTGAGATAGAAAGAATATTTTCATTAATTGGAATTCTCATTAGTTTTAAGAGATTTTGTTTACAATTAAGTTTTTTGGACAAATTGATTTTTGTCAACAAAAATTCAGTCTTGTGTTAAAAAAAAGGTACCTTGATTGTGAATATGCTCATGAATTGTTGGATCCCAAATTGAGACAAAAATAATACTTTCATTAACTGGAATCCTTGCTAGTTTTAAAAAATATCATTTACAATTAAAAAATTTGAACAAATTGATTTTTGTCAACAAAAATTGGCCCAATAATTTTAGGATAGGTTGCAAATCCCCTTGTAGTTTGTAGATTTTATTGAAACTAATGCTAATTTAAAAGAAGAATTAAAGGAGTTTGAAGGAGTTTTTGAAAGGGATGAAGTTATGAAATTATGAATATATATATTTTACAAGTTTCCATATATTTTCAGTAATTATTTAAGTTAATTTTTAATTAATAAAGATAATTAATTAATTATTAAATTAAAAATTAATTTCTGGAAAATGATATAACTTGGTTATGAATCAGATTTGATAACTGACTGTTATTATACATGGAGAAATTGCCCTATTTGAGAACTGGGCGAATTTGAAAAAATTAAAAATCTTGATAACCTGGTCAATTGTCACCAGCCCAAAAAAAAAAAAATTCAGAAAACCGATATTGTTTTCATAACATGATGTAAGAACAGAAACCAGCCAATTCTTACCAAAAAAATGAGAACCATCCAACATTGGTTTGAACACACACTATCAACTCTTAGTACCTTCTTTAGCACTCTAGGTTGAACATCAAATAATATCAATGACCTCCTCAACAAGATTTAGGATCTTTAGCATTACAAAGGGTTCATTTCCATAGTCGCTAAACCCTAGACCAACAACCAAGGAATAAGAAAATATATAGTCATAAAGGGTTTACATGTCATTCTACTTCTTTTCCATCATGTCATGATTTATTGTCATGATCCCTTTCACTTCAAAACATTCTAAACAGTTGGCAACATAAGAGTGTGCCATTCATTGGTAATAACAGCCCACTCATTTAACCATCAAATGCCAATTTTTTTCTTTTCTTTTAATGATTAATTGAAGTCTGGTGAGTGGTTGGGAGGAACAACTAGAATGTCAAGAAACCTCCAGAAAATAGTTGTTGGTTGGGCCACATGGAAACTTACCTTAGAAAACTTAACAGATACATCTAGAATCAATTATTGCATGAACAATCATGTCATATCCATTTGTCTTATGGTAGTAAGAGTAGAAGGCCTGGAAGGTTCGGTTATGGAAACATGCATTCAATAAATGGCACCATGGTTAGTAGGTTGTAACTTCAAGAATTCTTGAACTTAACTATAACTATTTGTGTTTCGTATACCTAGTGACTAGATCATGAAACCGGTAAATTCCCCATTGATAGCATAAATACCTTAGTGCATAACATGAAACATTGTTCATTTTTCACTAACATATAATTTATTTAAGATGAAAAAGTTGACACCTTGGGCAAACTTTTAGAGTGCCCATCCCACCTTAATTTTCAAAAGGATCAATTGGCAATAACTAACGTTTTATTTATTATTTGAAAATAGCATTGCCTTGGTCATTCTAAAGTTTTTGACCCATCTTTAACTTCTATACTTAGTCATGCAAACCCTTGGGAACTTGACTAGTGGATCTGGAATTTCATCTCATGCCCTAAGCCAATTAATGAGATGTTAAATGCATTCAACAGTCAATAATAACCAAAGCCACTGGAGCAAAATCACATTGGGTTTTTTTAGGAACCATATCAAAGTTTGAAAGTGAAAATGTGAGTTTTTAAAAATAAAAACCACCTCTTGAAGAAGATGTATTAAAAATTCAATGCACCGTATCACAAAAATATTGTTCATTAGTGTCTCCATTGTGAGTTGGGGAAGATGGACAAAACACACAATCCAAAGCCACAAAATGGAAAACGCACTATGAAACACATTGCAAAATGGAAGTGAAATAGGTGACATCAATGGAAAATTAGGATATGAAACCTACACAAAATGCGATACGAAAGTTTCTAGGAAAAACAAATTGTGAAAACATGGAGATATTTCCGAAAACATCATGTGAATAGTGATATGTTGCCACATGCTAAGTTCATAATACTAACTTTGTATTCGTATACAATATTTTTAATCATTATACACAACATACAATATTGATATATACATATAAAAAAATAAACACATACATATATACATACATACATATGTGTAAAAAGTTTTATTTGTTTGAATTGAGACATCCGTAAAGTAAGGAAAATACTGCACCAGAACCCTGAGTTTGGTCATAATACAGAGGGTGAAATTTAAAAAAAACCTGCAAAATTAGATTGGGGGCGAGAATTTGATGCTTTTCTGAGTTTCACCCACCCTTTCTTTTTTCCTGAGCACCTCCATTGCTCCTACATGTACAGCTACTATAATTCCTCTCGAACCTTGTGCATTAAATGCCGAGATTCAGCATTTCATATTGAATTTCACGATTTCATACACAGATTTAATAAAATTTCCTTACTTCACGGATACCACGAGAAGAGGGGTTAGGCTGTGAAAGGAGGCCCAAAGACAGGGTGAAGACAGGGTAAATTTGCGGATTTCTCTAATGACATTAAATTTTCTGGCCGTGAGTTCGAAGGAGAGTGCGGCTTCCTGTCGGACGCTCCACATGATGCCCATTTTGTGGTTCGGTTTAGTCAATACTGTGTAATAATGAATTATAATGAAGTGTTGGGTAAGAATGGCAGATCCTCATTATTGAAGTGGGTACTTGCAATATCAAAAGGGTTTTTGCGAAACAATGCGAATACTCCCAAAGGATTCAGAGTTGTTGCGATTCAGAGTTCGAAATGAAAAATGATGATGAAAAATCATCCCTCTCATGTCGTCTTTACCCTTTCGAAAAATGGTGAAAAAGCATCCTCTCAATGTGTTGGATGACGACCTCGAGTCCATTCATGTAGTAGAGTCTAATGAGTTGATGCAGATGGATGGAAAATGACCGGATTTCATGACGATGCTATCCAAAGAATCCTGAATCTTTTGGGATTTTGGAGGGGCGGGGGGGAGGGGTTGTTGGGGTTTCGCATTTGTTCGACCTGGAAAAATATGATTTCTACACAACATTCAGAGGATTTTTGAGAAAAAACTTGGTCCTTAATTCGCCATATTTTGATTTTTTTTAGATCGCCATATTTAGACAACAAGTTACAGCAGGTAGCCAAAATATTAAAGGATTCTGAAATTTTCCTACTTTCACATCTGGGATATAGCCAAAATTGGCTATATCTCATTGCAAATGATCGCCAGTTTAGCTACATCACAAATTTGGAAAAAGAAAAAGAAAACCCCCCGATGAGCCAACTTGCAGCATTTTGTGTCAGAAGGACAGCCAAGCGCGGGACTCTGGAGAGTAGTTGCAAAAGACTGCAGAGCTTTAAAGGCTGTGTGTTGAAATCACAGTAACAAATCTCATGGAGACGTTGGAAGTCGGAACGAGCTACTGTTGATTAGGTAGCGCGGTTCTAACTTAGCACACAGAACTTGCAGGGTTTCTTTTAATGCTTTTATGATGAAGTCAAAGTGGCGATCATCCAGAAAACAATTTATCCAAATTTGGCTACATACTAGATATGAAATTAGCAAAAAAAACAGAATCCTTCGATGTTCTTGGTTATCTACTAGAATTTATCATAAAACTCTGGCGATTTGGATTTTTGTCTTCTTCGAAATCTGGCGACTTTGGGGTTTTTTCCCAGGAAAAATCATTTGTAGAGGTCGAAATCGTATTTTTTTCAGGTCGGAAATTCGCCAGTTAATGAAACGCTGTGAGAAGTGAATCGTGAGAGGTGTGCAAAAATCGCCAGATTTAGACCATAGATGCTAGCAAGTCGCCAAAATATAGCGGAGTTTTAAAAACTTTCTACTTTGCTCTATAATATGTAAGCCAAATTTGGCAAAAGTCCTCTTGTGGATGATTGACAGTCCACCTACTTCACAAAACTGGGAAAAAAGAAAAGCCAAAAAAAGCTGGTGCATAGATCATAATTTTAATGATTTGTGTAATTTGTGTTCTGTCACCCACGCTCTGCATTTAATCGCCGCCTGCAGCTTTCGACCCATAACTCCCAGTTGCATGCCCTTGCCTGCCAGCCATCCAACCCAGCCTCCAGTACTCCTTGCCACTCCCTGGAAGTTGGTGCCATTTTGTTGTTGACAATTTGAGTCGCTTTTTCTGTCATGCAAAATGATTCTGTCCTTGTTGCATTCAGTAGCATTCATGATGAATACAACCATCTTTCAACTTCAAGGCCAAGTGTTTCTGACTCCAGTCCTGATTCCTGGGTCCTTAGCGTATTAGGATCTCTTTCCATCAGGTTGTTGTGATCATTAGATACTCTCTGCTTGATGTCGTTTATAAAGATAGCAACTTCTTAAACTGTCTAGTGTCGTTGTCTGACCCACTCTCTCACGGACGTCGACTGTTTGCTCATGAGATAGTTGGATTGCAGAAACAGCAGCAGCAGCAGCTTACAACATTTGTGGAGTTTTGTTTTTGTTTGTGTGCGTGATTGCTTTCAACAGAAATGGCTGGGCAGGGATCAGCTGTTGGATTGAAGTGTGTTTTCCTGATGGTTCTTGTAATTGCTGCCCTTGTGGTGCAAGCTGAGGCTGATGCGACCGTCATCAATGCCGACATCACTGGCGGCTCACCGGTGGTGTTTTACGTGAACGGGAAACGCTACTCGGTCGGAATCACCTCCGTTGATGTGAAGGTGGATACCAAGGATCACAAGGAAGACATCGTGGTGCAGGGCTCCAATGGGAAGGACACGACTGTCACTGTGACCAACGGTGACGTTGTAGTCGTGTTGCCGAGCTTATCTGGTGATGGCAGTGGCATTGTGGTGAGCATCAACGGCAACCAGTTCCATTGATCTTCGTGATAAGGTGGGTATGTTAGCTTGGTTTAGGGTTTAGTATCCCCTAAGGAGAGACTAACTAATTTTTTTCTTTCTTTCTCACAGAATGATACTGACATGGTCCTTTTGAGCATGGAATATGAGTCTATGTCCAGTGCTAATCTATTGTCAGAAGAAATCTGCATCTTATGTTTGTACGGAACTGAACATTTGACCTTCATCAAGTAATTTTTTGCAAAGTTTTGCTCTCCATGAGCTGCATGATCATGTAGTATTCTTCGAAGGCATTGGATTATTTCATGAGCCGAAACTCGTTTTCCATGCAGATTTCAGGCAATGGAGTTCTCAGCTTCTAAGTACTTGCAATGTTTACAGCGACATAATTTGTATGTTGCAGCTCTTTGACTGCTGGAAAGCAAAACAAAGAGGCTCAAATCAGTGGCAATTTTATTTGCTGTGTGAATGAGATTGCAATATATAATTGATATAATTGATATTATTAATTTTATTTTATTGTGATTTGTTTGTCGTGGCAGAGGGGATTCAAGTCTTGTGTGTTCAATTGATGTGCCAAAAATATGTTGGTTTTTTTTTAGTACCAAATTGTGATCTTTGACATGATTTATATGCTTAGTCTAATCTATGAAAATAGACTAGTGCTGTGGACATAAGTGTAATGAAGCATCAATATCTCTTCCATAATTTTTCAAATCCAGTCTTATTCCTGGTGTTTTTTTTTTGTTTTTTTGGTATAGATGACTTTCTATCACTGTTTTGCATTCTCTGTATATTATTGTAGTTTTAATGGGTTTCATTCCTCCATTAAACACAATCCGGTAATTATCATACTGGGAAATTGTTATGTTTATGCTTCACTGGTACTTCAATGTAACCTATCTCCATATCAATATCATTTGAAACTAGTGATTGAGTTTGTTGAGGATGTCCATGAAATTAGTTATCTGACCCCACAATGGTAAGTGTTGAACCATGTGAGATGGGGTTGTGGGATGATGCAAACAGTGATGTTTGAACTCCTACCCAACTCCCCCTCTTTGTTCTGTGCAGTGATTATCTTTGTGGTCTGTTTTTGTGTAATGCGATACTGGACTTAAAGAATTTTGTTTTCTTAATTCAGCTCCTACTGTGGGGTTTTCTGTCACCCATTTTCTCAACTTGAAGATTTGGTGTTATTTTTTGGTAAGCTGCTGGTCACACCTTGCAGGTTGTATTGCTCAAGTTTTTTGATGTCTCAGCACAGATGAGCTTGGCTTGAAGATGTGGTTGATGCTTCAGATGTGCCATTCAAATTGTGTTCATTGATTTTGTAAATTTGTTTGTTCTTAAAAGATAATAGTTTGGAAAATGACAAAACTATTACCCTTAGTTGAAAGGCCAAGAAAGAATGAGTGGGACATCATAACTCTGGATCTTGTGCAATGCCTTGCATGAGGATTTGCCACTAAGACCTTATATAACTCTACGTTTTATCAGCTTGCAGCTAATATGTGGCTTCTGAAATTAAATTCTGTTTCATTCTGTGTGACAAATCAATAGAAAATTAAGAAACATCCTGAAGAGTGCTTTTAATGATCTTAGATAATACATGTATATGATGTTGATAAAAAAAAAATTGCTCTGCCTCAAGGGGTGATGGCTTCATGATACTATTCATGTTTTGGTATTACAAAGGTTTAAACTCGACCATGAGTAAGTTAAGGGCATATCATGTCCTTTGCCATTGGGGTTGATTGGGGTATGCTCCCAACATCATGTCAATTGGCTTTCAAAAATATGAATAAATAAATATGTTCCATTTGGACTGGAGTGTGGGATTAGAGATACATATCCACTAAGCATCTACACACAATCAAAGAAAGATAAATGTTTTGTGGCAATTTTAGGGCACTTTGACTTATCCCAGCCCCTCTCACATTGCATTGCATGTAGCATGGATAAATTGCAAAACTTGGGATGTTGTAGTTGATAGGCTTTTGCTTTGTGGCAACCAAGTCCATAAAAAACTATAATAGAGCTAGAGAGATACAAATGGGACATCAAAAGGTCAAGAAAAAAAGAATGACTTGTCTCTTACAACATAGGCATTATCAAAATATGGCTAAAAGAGTCTTGGTAGGAGTAGTAGGAAGGCATGAGACTATATTGGTCTGCTATGATGTTTAAGGATTAAACTTTTTGATTCTTGCAACTTGCTACAATTAGCTTGGTTGAATTCCCTTTTATGTTGCTATGGAAATTGAAAGCAACCTAGTAACTTGCGACATGAGGAGATACATACAATCTAGTTGTAGCATCCTAATTTTAATTATGGACTATAATCATTTGTTTGTGCGAGTTGTGTAATTGATCTTTGAATCACGGAACTCAAAAGTCTAGAGTGGTGCTATTGCTAATGCTTAGAATGTCCTAACAATTGAGTCAAAATGCATAGATAAAAGTTAGTGCCACTAATAAATCCAAAGTCTAGTAAAAATTTTCATCACAAAATCAGATGACCATTGAATAAATTTTTTGAATACATAATCTTGTAACTTGTTAGATATGCTGGATATAATTGTTGTTGTTATTCAATTAGTTTTTTCTTGATGTAACATCATTAACAATCATCGCAAAATATTTAACATTAAATAACAAAAAAAATTAGAAGAATGTGAAAACTATAAAAAGAAATGCAAGAAACTAGCCCAAATCTAGAAATTGTGTCAAAATGTGATGAAATTTTTCCCAACATGTAATGTTGAGATTTTCTTTTTAAGAAAATGGTATTTGCAACAAAATATTCCTTTTTTTGGTCAAATTTTTACCAAAAGTAATATTGTTGAACACTGGCACAATACTCATTACTTGTGTGATAATCAATGTTGAAAAAAAAATTCATTTTGTACATGTTTCCTTATTGCATTAAAAAATGATTAAATTTTCAAATGATAACACAATCATTGTTTTTTTTTTCAATTCCTCAAGTAGGTGCATTGGCTAGGATCCTCAGCATTAATGTTTTACACAACATTGATATCATACCTTCCTGGCATTATAAATTTAGATATACTTTCAAAAAATTCAAATTACACTTTCTTTTAGTAATGAATGTTTTTTGAATGTGACAAATCTACTCAAGGAAATCATTCTTTATATGTTTTATGAAACACCCAAAATAAATAAGTATGTTCTTAGTATGTCATGAAATAACGTAATATTGAAAGAAAATTTATTTTAAATGAAAATATTTTAATTTATTTTATGTGTATATTTTCATAATAAAATATAGGCACTCTATTTACATTTAAATACATTATAATATATTCTTCATATTGAATTAGTTGTATCTCTTTTTTTTTCACACGGTTTGAAAAAATTGAAGTGACTTCCTTTTGGACTTGTAGTTTCCTTTCACCTAATTCCCATGAACAACCTTGTATTTAAAGAAACTAGCAAGTCTTTGCCAAAATGGACATTATCTAACATAATAGTTGCATAATTTGAACATTTTTTGACTAAAATTAAAACCTGAACTTGAATTAAATATTTAAGAATAATAAATCTTCAACACTTTTGGCAATCATTTAGCATAATTTTTTTTCAATTTCCATGATTTTAAAATGGCAATGCACAAACATATAGACAATATTTATAATTTTGATTAGGACGACCCACTTTTTGGCTTTCATGATTATGTTTATGTTTAATTTGCCAAACAAAATTGTAATATGTGTCATCAAACATGAAATAAATTTACCAAACTTTATGTGAGCAACTTTGTTGTCTTCTTGTCTCCTCAAACCTACATTCTTGACAAAAAACCAAGAAAAAAAAATGTGCTAAAGAAATATTGGAAGCTTTTTGAAAAATTACTCCATGCTTCCATTTATTGAGGCACAAAAGCCACTAAATGACAAGTTAGAAAATTGAATAATGCAATTTAATCTTATTGTTTGCTGTATAATGTGCATAATGGAAGTTTAAGTTTAAAACATTGTCATTGAAAACTTTAAGCCTTCATAAATCAACAACACAAGTTGTCATCCCAACCTTCATCATGTGAGCAATTGGCCACCTTGTGTTTCAACCTCTTGTTATGCACTTTTGAAGCTTGGGAATGATTACTTCAATGTAAATATTAATGATCTTAGAGAATGATCAAACTTGAATGGGTGAATGATCAATTGTAAATGGATAAGGCTAAAATTAAATGTCAATAATCCAATAAAAGGCTACCAAATTTGTCATATTTTATGATGATTCTATGAGTTTCACCTTTATATACCTTTTGCTTGTTCCATTCTATCTTCAACCCTTTTTTGCTTTGACATTTTCCACTTGTTCCTATTTATACTTCTTTTTTTCCTCATTGCTTGAACATACATAGTTAACACCCCTTCTTTCCTTTCTTGCATGTAAGTTTCTTTCCTACATGCCTTTTAACTTTATTCATGATAAGTTTAAAGCTTATAATAAGTCATTGTTTTCTTAACATTTGGCAACCTCACAAGTTCACATTATATGTGAAAATTTCATCACATGTTCAACAAATCATTTTTGTTCCTTGATTCCTTTATTTAATCTTTCCTTTCTTTTCTTTTCTTTTCTTTTCTTGTGCATTGGTGTTGTAGTTTCAATTTTTCTATCATAAGAGATAATTGAAACAAAATCAATTTTTTTTCTAAAATAAAGTTGGTTTCATGACAAAGCAATTAGTGAAATTGGGAAGCTCAAAATGACACACAATCAAGTAAATATATAGACCATCAATTTACAATTAAATTTGTATTGCCTGGATAGATTTGACAAATCTTTGTGGAATAATCAATATATTAAAAAATTTTAAGCTTCAACATTGGAAAACTTTGGCATAAAAAATATTATTAAAAAAAGTCAAAAAATCATAACAAATATACAACAATCCCATTGTGTTTATATGATGTGTGTGTTGGGCATTTGGCCCCATAGACTTGGGTCCAAATCCTATAATTATATTGATTTTGGCATTATGGGTAATTATTATTTCAAGAAAATAAAAATAAAAATCTATTCAAAGAGGGAAAAATGATTTCCTCAATAATAATGCAAATATATATTTTTTGTTTACAATGATTATAAATCAGGTGCAATCAGTTAATATGCACCAAAATACTTGTAACCATTACATAATATTTCATATTTAAAATTTAAAATTTAAGTTGGTATATATATATATATATATATA
>Ga0116231_10001003_pt1 | contig 55461 bp, 36 predicted proteins | sample S1TSphgellanicum_2_FD_89695 | JGI IMG/M metagenome (GOLD analysis project Ga0116231, IMG submission 89695) | Host-associated microbial communities from peat moss isolated from Minnesota, USA - S1T2_Fd - Sphagnum magellanicum MG | ecosystem: Host-associated > Plants > Peat moss > Unclassified...
AGTCGGCCATGCATTCCCATGCAACAATGATGGGGCGCCGTCACAACAAGACGGTTGATACAATTATGCCAAAAATCCAGGATTAGATCAGATTGCACAATAAGTAGACAGCCCCCCCCCTTTCACATTACAGTTTGCTATTAGTTGTACCCCACTTTTTATAGTGTCAATCTCATGTTTACCAATAAGGTGTAGGAAACAATAAGCCAAGCATCTTGGATGGAAGATTTATTGTTGGAGGGCCATGTGTTGGGTATGGGTGGAGCTACTTGAGGAATTTGCTCCATCTCATCACCATGTCACAGTTGCATACTCCCTCCTTGGGTGAGTACAAGTGAATTGAGCCAAACGAGAATGAATGAGAAGCAAGTAAACTATTGACATAATTTCAGTCAAGATTATTTCAACCCTTGCCCCTGCCAAACTTCTCACAACTTTGGATGACCAATTTACTGACAACAATAGTTCGATGGTTGTTTTCGGTGCCTTAGCCAATGAATATTTCCTTTTTGCACAATGTGATGGAGATGAACCCTTGGGTTGGCAAATGGATATTATGAGTGGATAACAAACTGAGCCCGTAACCACTCCCAAAGGTGATAATATCTCTCCATAAATACAGGATTGACATGATTCCACCAGTGATTTGTTTGTGGCAAATTTTTGCCATTTTGTGAAAAACATTTTGGAAAAGGAATATTCTGTCACAAATTCTCTGCCTCTTGAAGAAAAATTGTCGCTACTACCTACAACATGAAAGGGTGCTTAAAACTTTTCCACTTTCAAATTTTGAATATCTCTAAAGTTGGCTAAATATTCTTATGGGTGATCACCACTTAAGAAAAAGCATAAATTTAAGAATTTACATAAATTGGGGGGGAAAAAAAACTAGATTCCACAATGACCTACATGACGTAAAGCTACAATATTTGCACATGTGAAGAATTTTGGCATATATCTTGGGAAGTGCAAATGTTTGCACGTAACTAGATTATTGATGTTGTTTGCACTATGTACCATAAAGCTACGATGGTGCACATGTGAAGAACCTTGGCAGCTTTCTATGGAGGACTACGCGCGAACCGACTCAACAAGAGGGGAGGTTTCTTGAGAAGAATACTAAAATGGGAAACTTTCGAAAAGATTGGGAATATTGCATGATGTACAACATAGACAAACCTATATATAGCCTAACAATTTCAAAGTCTATGATCTCGAATTTCTTGCACCATGAGTCGGAAAAGAAAGTGAGTGTTTTCCTTTTTCAAATCAAAGATGACCACAAGAATTGTAGCTCAGTGAAAGCACCCAGAAGATGTTACACACTTACCTAGTTAAACAAGAACTCAACACCACTAGGGCCTTTGCATATGGGCACTGCTTGTTTTTGATGGGTCCATTGCTTCCCTGGCCACAAGGACATCTTCATAAAGTGCCAAGAGGCACATGGGACGGCAAACCACCAAACAAAGCACATGAGCAGCAATGTCCAGAAAAAGGAAGGGGGAAGTGGGCGCCACCCTATTGCTTATTGTGAAACACACTCCCAAAGCGCCAAATCCTGAAGTATAGCCGCCTCCCTTTCTCCCAAGTTCGGAGTACTCAGGCCAAGTTTAGGATTGGGTTGGTAAAGGAATTGCCAGGCAACTTGCATGTTGGTATCATTGGCGATAATCAGCATTTGGGTCCCTCCAAGTTTATGCTCCAAACCCAAACCCCCTGATCCTTATAATTGGCTTGCACTGAATGTGGATAAGTAATGGGAGATGCAATGTACATCGGTGCCACAGGGCCTCAAATCAACAAGTAGCTCGTTTGCTCAATGACTCCAGCCTTTTTGGCAGGTTCAACCCGTATTCTTATTTTTGGGGTCAATTTTGGTTCTGATTCTCGGCCCCCTTACTAGGTACTTGGACCACTAGCTCTAAATTTTGCAGGGGAAGAGAACTAGAACCAAAACTAGAATTGGAATTTGCTCAAGACCCAGAACTAGGAACTGGCCTCCAGCTAAAACTGGCCCCAGAATTGACACCAGCCCCCAAAACTCATTTGATATATATATTTCGATTTTTCATTTTTCATTTAAAAAAATTCTGACTAGGGTTAAACATGTTAGTTTGAGAAAACAATTCAGGTATAGAATTTTTGTAATAATTAATTTTGGGGTGGGGTTGGGGTTTGCCGTTAGGAATGTATTTGTTACTAAATTTGGAACATGTCTCAAGTATGCAAGTTTTTTTTTTTCTTTTTTTTTGGTTTAGGCATGTAGTTGATATAGGTGATCACCTTTTATTGGATGTATATTTCTAGTAACTAGAAGGTTTTCAGTTTTGGGGTATGTGTAGGTAGGTAGAATTAGATCTGGTTTGAAACTGAACCTGTCTAAGAATGTGTTTGACAGAATCAAGATTCAAGAGTCCTGAAATGTGAGGAACTGGGTCCAGAACCATTGCAGAGGTTCTATCAAATTTTAAACATGGTTGGAAGTGGGACTGGAAGTTCTGTCAAAAAATAACAACCAGTGTTGTCCAGTTCAAACTTCAAATTAAGAAATTTCATCACTAAATTTAGAACTTCTCATTAGATGTATGCACTTTTATTGAACATACCCATTCATCATATGCACACATAGTACTCCAAATGTCACTCACACATTCAGTCAAGTTCAAGTCAAGATTTTATACTCTAATCTTATACCCAATCCATAGTCTCTTCCCTAAGAGCACAGCCAACAAAGGGGCAAGCAGGATTTTGACTCCTAAATATATAAGCAAGTAAAAGTCACTATGTTTGGGAGCGCAGAGATGCATGCGCAACAAGTGTCAGTAGGCTAAATTTAGAAGGACAGCCATTATCTAAATTGTGTGGCCCAGTAAGTACACTACACTAGGCTGCTTCATCTTGTTGATCCAGAGACTGACAAACAGAATACTCAGCTGCATATTGGGGTTGCTTCCCAAATATGACATCTGCTAAACTACGCAACCCTGTATAGTGTTCTTGGCCTCTCAAAGGGGGAGAGACTGTGATTTCTAACTTGCAGACATAATAATGGTTTTAAAGAACAAGAAGGGTGCAGTCTGCTTCTTAGCGAATTACTACCGGCTTTGGCCTAGGGAGGAACTGAGGCCCAATGTGCCTCCAATGTGCCTAAAAGGTTTGTAGGTGGTAGGTCATAATCTAGCATAGGTCAGTAAGACATATCAGAATGCCACTTAAAGACAACATGAAAACCTGCTGAATCAGTACAGATGGAGTATGGACCTTTACATTCTTCTTTATCTCATCGTCAAGCAGGAGCACATTTTTAAATGGAATTTCCCCTCTCCAAAAGGGGTGGGTGCTTCATTTTTTCACATCACCCCACCTCTTTTTTTCATGTTTTTTCCTTGTGATGACCACTGGGTATCACAGAAAAAAAGAGAGAAACAAATCCTGCTGATGTAGTGTGTGGGCTAATGGCTCAGAGTGGGGTGTTACCCTAATCATTTCAGTCTGGGGGAGGAGTGGAAAGTGATTTGAGGGCACTTCACATAGTGTAACTTCTCTGTTCAGCCCAAAACAAGAGATTCCACATAAACTCCTTAGAGTGGGAGTGTAATGTAATCTGCAACATCAAATCACCTCAGTTATTATGTAAGGAAAGTCACATTGTCGATGTCTTTCACCTTGGACCTCAAGCTTTATCCTCACTTCATGAAGTGGAAGATGCTGTCAGTACTGCCTTCCACCTTGGACCTCATGCTCCGAGCTCCTATCACAGGATTGAAGGTGTTGTTAGCAATGTCTTCCACCCTCGACCTTGGGCTTTGACCCTCAATTCATGAACAGCAAGACACTTACAATAATGCCTTCCCCTATACATAATGTTTGATTCATATCCTTATCATTAGGTCCATTCAATCATGTAGACTGTTCTTTTTGTCATTTTGACTACAGGTATGACCAAGAAAAGGTTGTGGCCTACGAAGAAATCAAACTTGTGAGTGAGGATCTTAGAGGCTAAGAGTAAAGAGCTTTTGAGCATTTAGATCTATTTAACTACAAATCTATCTAAGTAAAATTTTCAAAGGGAAAAATGTGATGCAGGGAAGATCATATATATAGCATGCCTTTTCTACAGTTTGTGCAACACACAATGAGAAAAATGGTGTAGAAATGTCCTTATGAATGTTGAGTTACAATTAACGTGCAGTCATTTGCCAATATCAGAACCTAGCTTTACATCTACTTGAGACTTGGGAGGAGATCCATCCACAGCCAATATGTGGAGCTCTACCAATGCCTACCATATCCAAAATAGTGTGCAAGTTGTTTCCTCTGGACCAGTCATAAACATGAAATTCACAGATGGTGTTTGGTGTTAGAGTGAGGATCCTCTAAATGCCAGCACATGACCCAATCAGCATGACTGGCCAATCAAAGAAAAATCAAATATCTTTGTTGGCCCTGCCTTTTGGAGAGCATTGTATCTTGTGCACATTTACAATTTGAAACTCAATTTCACAAGTTATTTAAAGCTTGAACCTTATCCAAAATATTGTTTACAAGTCACCGGATTGTTGCTATGGACCTAGTACTTATGAGACTAGAGTTCATGCATGGCCGTTTGGTATTTGCAACTACATTAAATCCCCTTTATAATCATGCCCATTTTAGTCACATTCTTGATTGTGTCACATTTTTTTGGTAACCATCTGTTTAAGTAAGAAACACCATTCTTTAGAGTCACTATCACACTTGTTAATAGCATAAAATATTTGCAAAGCTTTTCTTCTTTTTGTGAATGTGACTATAATGGGGGAAATCTAGGGAAAATATAGGGTTTTGTAAGTTGTAGGTCTCTTTGGTAATGTTGTGTTCAAGTTGTGCAAACTAACAACAATGAATCCACTTGAACATAACAGAAAAAACAACTATTTTCTAGTGCATGCAAGTTAAAGATATGAAAACTTGTCAAAAAAACAGAAATTTTTAATTTAAAAAATTTAATTGACAAGATACACAAGCTAATAGTTAAAGAGTTCAAACTCAATGTAAATTGTCACATTAAAATAGGCAAAAATCATAACCTTTTTAAAGTCTAATAATACATAGTAGAGCTTAAAATAACCCATGTGAAAAATTTAAACAATTGGCACCTTTATTCTAGCATAAAAGGGTTGATTTGTAAGGTTGTTTTGCCTATAGTCACAATGTTGTAAGGGTTCATATGGAATGTGACTATACATGTTTAAATTACAGTTCGTTAGTGTCACAAGAAAAAGTGGTCACCAAGGGTGTGATTATAAAGGGGGTTTACTATATCACTATTACAAAACTATGTCTTTCATGTTCATGGCATTGTAATGACTAATGTGAATAGGCCATTCATCCAAAATGATATAAGGGCATAGTTTTGTTTCTCTTCCCCTCCACCCAAAAAATTGGTATTTCTAGTATGACTAAGTTCCCTTTTCACTTCAAACATACCATAGATTACAATTTACAAATAACATGTTTGGTACTTTTGTGGTGTTGGTGGATATAAATTTGTGACTAATATATATGTCACTCCAAATGTAATGTGACTTATGATATGCTACATTTCTTAAATTTAGGTCCTTAATAAGGTTACATCGAGAATTTGATGTGCCAAGTGTGCATTTTCATTTCTTAAAATTTCTTGAAATTACTAGGACAACTAATTAAGTTGCTTTATTTCTAAAGTGTTAAGGCATTTCTAGTAGAATTTTGTGATAGAATGTTGATTACATGAGATCTAGGAGTAGTATTTTGGTTGTAATATTTGAAAAAAGTTAACTAAAAAATAAGTTGATAATCAAATTTAAATAACCAAGAAGTTATCATATTATTATATATAGCTGAAATTTAAAAACTATAAATACGATACTTTTATTGTTATAAATTATGAAAAAAAACTTTACTTTAGGTATTCATTTAATAAAATGAGAAAAATGAAAATAAAAAATAAAAAATCAACCATGAATTGTATGGTTGGTTCAATGGCACATGACATTGTGTTTACAAACTCAATATGTAATGATGTCCTAACAAAAAGATGAATTTATGCAAATTTATATGTTTTCACTAAATTTGGCCCAAGTAAAAAGTAATTTAAATAATTAAATAATAAATAAAAATATGTAAGATGCATTTGCAATTCAAATGTAAGAACATAAAATTGGAAATTATGTGGTTTTGAAAAATAATGACATTCTAAAAATCATAATTAGATGGTCAATTGTTGAATATTATGTATAAATGAAATAAAGATGACTTCAAAGCTTATTGAATAATTTTTTTAAAAAATTACATCGTGGAGATGTTTGTTTTGAAATTGAAAAATAATAATATAAGAAAAAATCCCCCCAAAAAATCCCATTTAAAACACCAAAAAAATATACAATATAATTTTTTTCTTGTTTCAATTGGACATGATTTAAAGGAATGATACTTAATTTTATTTGCAAACCATAGTGGGTGAAAATCCTTTAAGGTGTACCACACATGACAAAAAGGGCCTAGTCCTTATTACATTCCTTTTTTACCCTATATTTTGATCCCCATAAAAAATAATGAATCAAAAGTTGTCAAAATTTTTAGAAAGACTATATTTTAGATTAATACAATTCTAGATTCCATCATAATCATCCATAAATGTGTTTTTACATGGTAAAAAAGGACTAGGTAAAAAAGATAAAAAGGGTGACACTGTAACAAGATTTTGGTACACCTTAAAAAATTTGCGCCTTAATTGAATTTCAAAATAATTACCTCATAAATGATATTTCTTTTGAATTATGTGTAACTCAATGCATAGATTTTGAAACTTTTTACTAACAAATGTTCATTTGTTTTATTTGAATATGATTTGAATAATATATGGAAAAGAAAAAAACATTTCAATGTTTGAATATATGTAAGAAAATTTGAATTGAATTCATCTTGATAGCCATGGGGTGACCATCAAAAGTAATTTACGTTTGTTGCTAGAAGTTGTGCGTGTTTTTGAAGTTTTGGAGTTCACAACACCATGAGTGCAAAGAGTGCGATTGAGAAACTACAAAAAATAACAAAGGAAAAGGAAGCACATAGGAGTGAACATAGACAAAGGTAGGAGGAGGAAGTAGAATTGTTGAAAAAAATAGAAAGAAAAGAGGAGTTGAGACAATTAGAATGTGAAGGTGTGTTGAATATTTAGTCGTTGGCTATAAGTCACCATCCCATTCAAATCAAAGGTGCATAGTAATTTTTATTCTTACTTTTGAAATTTATTTCTTTTATTGGTTGCCATCCAAATCTAATTTTGCACATTCAATGTAAGTTGTGCTCGTCCAAATTACAATTTCAAGTTTTGAATGTCCATTGTTGTCACGCAATTTGGCATATCTAAAAGTAGATAGTTATAGATGGTTGAAATAGTAAATAGATTCTTTACTATAGTTGAACTAGGTGTGTAAGACTCCACTAGAAGGCTATTCATGCACATGAAATGTCATTGTTAGTACATAGGATTGAACCATTGTCTCATTTTATCATAAAACAATTCATTGTTTTACATGTCTAGTACCTATAGCACATTATTTGTGCATAGGCTCATGAAGGTAAAAAAGTAGCTAAATTACATAGTCCTTAATAATAGTTTAGGTTTAGTACATGGGAGTTACATGTTAGGACCTCAAAGTACTTACAATTCACTTAAGTCTTATGTAATGTACATAGTTCCCTTAATGTAGTCCATTAAGTTTATGAGGCAACTTTTTGTCCCTCTACTCCCAGTTCTATGAGGTGATTATACTCTAAGGTACATGTGTTATTGGTGAAGAAAAAATGCAAAATGTATTTTTAAATATTAAATCACAATTGTAGTTGAAAATAAATAGTTTACCTCTTATGCATCATTTACAATTTGGAATTGATAGATATATTTTCTAAGTTCAAACACTTCAAATCTTAGAATTTTATGTTAAATTATCACCCACTTAAACCAACTTTTAAGGATTTGACAATATGTTCAACTTGACAACAAACCTTTAATCATTCAAAACATCATTCCTATCACATACGTTATCCAAATCTAACTTTCAATAGTTCATTGCAAAGCTAACTACAACGTGTACTTGCCCACCAAATTTCAAGCTTTACACCTAATTTAGTAAAAATTTGTGCCATAGAACTCAAGAGGGTTTCACGAAAGCGGAAAGTTCAACTTGGCAGTAGACCTCCAATCACTTAAAACATTGTTACCATCACATAATTTATTCAAATCTAGTTTGCATTAGTTCATTGGAAAGTTAATTACAGGGCACACCTACCTACCAAATTTCAAGCTTTACACTTAAATAAAAAAAAAGTTATGTCACAAAACTTGAGAGGTCTTGTGAAATTTCTTTAAGATTTCAAGCCTTCAAAATTACCTTTACTAACTTCCATTTTTCCAAAGGTATTATTATCATCTAATTTATTTTCCTTTTTTCCACCATTTATTAAGACTAATCACTATTCTCTTCCCAAGGAAAGTTATAGGAACAAGATTTCAAATATTCAAATCACAAATTATGTTTGAAAAAAAGACCCCAAAATGATCCAAATTCGCGCCTTTAAAAAGAAGGAAAAGGAAGGAGGCGAAGGAAGACCCCAGCTCAGTGGCCTTTAAAAAGTTCCAATGCTTGGTGGCCAATGGAAGGTTTCAATGTTTGGTGGCTAATGGAAGGTTCCAAGCTTAGTGGCCCTTGAAAGGTTCCAAGCTTAATGCCTTTTGGAAGGAAAAGGAAAAACATCCTTTTCACTTCTTTTCACCTTCCCCCCCAACAATTTTACTTAAACCTTTTTTTTTTCCCATTGATCTTAAAGTTTTACTTTACCATGGTTCTAGATCGTTACTTTAGACTTTCCTTCCTTTTCCTTGACCTATAAATTATAATCACGCATCTTGATGTACCAAGTTTTCCACACATTCATCGTTAAGTTGATTTTGATCAAAGATTTTTTCTTTTCATTGAATTCATGGCGTCATGCATGACCACGTTTTACAAGCTTCAAGTTACACAAATGAATGAAAAATCGCTTCAAGAGTTATCCCTAGATTTGACATTGACACAACATCTTCATGATGAAGATCCTGAACCACAAGAGGTGCACCCTCGTTTTGAAGTCGAACCCCCTTAAGCTTAGTATTATTACATTTCTTTAAACTTTTGCACCTTGATGATTTTGTTACAAGTCGATTCATTTTTGGTGATGAACCTAAAATTGTTTGCGAAGGTTTTTACGAAATTAAAGACACCTTCATCTTCACATGGTTTTTAATTCTTGGTGTTGGACACTATTGTTGATTGCACGGTCCAATTCTTTGACTACCTCCTAATAGTAAGGTGAAATACTTAATTCACACCATTTGACACATCTTAGATTTCTTGCAGTTATGAATTATCACTATGGGATAACCCAAGACTCAACATGTAGTTGTAGCTCTTCGTTGAGCTTATCCATAATTTGAATAAAATCTTCATTCATCATGAAATCCATGTTGGCATTACCACCCTATCACACTTTATTTTAATCGTCATGTTGTTTCAAATTAATCTTACATTTATAATGTTTGAAGATTATTTTATCTCCATTAGACCCTTCATTGACACCCCCTCAATTACTTCATGAATTTGAAACCTCCTCGCGTACATGACAACCCATTAAATACCAGAACAAGACCAATGTTTTGCTGAACATTTTGAATTTTGGTATCTGCTTCTAACCCCAACCCTTTAGAGATTTTTCGCACCAAACAAATAAGTGATTTCATTGTCAAAAACCAAAGATTGTGAACATTTAGGCCTTCACTCCCCAACCTTAGTTTTTTTGCAAAGTTAAACACATTTTAGAATGAACAACTAAGAGTGTGATTCACTATGTGAAGTTTTTTTTTTTCTTTCTTACTAATTGCATATTCTTGCACATTTTCATTCTTCACACCTAATGTTTATCTCACAATAAACAACACCATGTACTTGTTTGCATTCACAACAAATTACTAAACTTGATGCTCAATGACAAAGTGATGCAAACCAAGGCGTATGCTTCAACCCACTACTCTCATGTTGAAGAAAAACCTCAAGCATTCGTATGATGGAAGTGAAAAAAAGAAAACATGTTTTAAAGTTTGGTTGAAATTTAAATTTGTGTTGCAAAGTGCATGTAAAAAGCTTTGGTCGATGTATGAGTTAGCATTAGGAGTTCAATGCTAATGGCAAAGTTGGCTACACCGCCTTATAAGACATTAATTCACGAGTGCATGGCCCCCTACACTAGGTGTTTTTCGAACTTTAACAAATGCATTTTTAAACCCTAGTGCATGGATTGTGAGTGGGAGAAAATTTAAATAAGAAATGTTTTTTATTTTCTTATTTTGAAGGGGGAAAGTATTAGCGGGTGTTTAATTGATCATGCTTTTACCCAAAGAGCATTTTTCTCAAGGGTCTCACAATTGTCAAAATTGGGACTCTTGCCACTTTGGACACCCATAACTTCTTGTGTAAACCTCTGATTGAAATGAAGTCTATTAAAAAATTGTAACCTTTGTCGATAGCTCTCCAAGAATATATGGCACGCCTCCTACACGCATGTAATTCAAGGCGATTCCTGACTTTTAGTGGACAAGAGTCAAATTGACTCCCAGCTTTTCTTTCGACCATAACTTGTGTTGTAGGTAGTCAAATGTATCATGTGAGCCCATTTTAAACATGTACATCTCAAGAGATTTTCAATGGTATAAATAGGTCTTTAATCCAATGAGTTTTGACCCCTCAAACTATTTTTTGAAAATTCGAGATTTCATTAAAACTCCAATTCCCAAAATGAGAGTCCACTTGGGGGCGTGTGGGCTCATTCCCTCACACTCTCTCACATTCTTAGGAGTGTGAATGTGATTCTTGGGTTGCACTCCCGGCCCACACCTTTCCATGCCCTTGCCTTGGTCACGAGCCCCAGGTTAAGGTTGTGACATTTTCCCCCATTAAAAGAAGAGGTCAATGTCTTCATTAACACTTGGAAATTATTTCTTCAACACAATTGCATTCATTTGGATCCATGGTTGTTAATTGCTAACTTTTACAATAGGACCATGTTTCAAGCTAACTTGGGCATCCCTAAGTTTCCAACACTTTCTTGGCAAGTATAAGAGGGGTTTAGGAAAAATTATTAACCTTTGTTTTATCAAAAGACCTAAACTAGCCTAATTAACAAAGCCTTCATTTGGGAGGAAATTATTCAATCCTTCCCTTCATGAGGAATTCAAGCCAAGTTTAATTTTGACTTAAGTTACTTGACATGACTCATTTCCCAACCTTGTGCTTTGATCACAACAATCAAGCCTAACTAAAGGTATGCCTATCAAGGTACAAGGAGCAACGCTTAAGCTTTGCGTAAACCTAAGTCCCAAGCTACGCGATTATAGTACGTGAACAGGGTCATGATTTCTCGCGTTGACCACCACTATTAACCGACCTTTTAAGGTGCACTTTGAGCGTGTGCACGTCCCTGCAAGCTCACCTTGCTTGCCTCCTCTTTTGGGGCCAAAATTTCTCTTAGTCCCAAGGTGGGTCTGATTTTGAATTGAGCTTACGCAAGGAAGTTGCATTTATCCCATGCCACTTGACGACTCTTTCTAATAATATTCATTATGTTCATGATGTAATTTCTTGGAAGTTTTTAGCATTTATTTCACTTGCAACTTGATGTGGTACATTTGTGTAATTTCTTCCCCCACTAAAAAAAAAGGTGATGTCCTCATCACATTTTATGTTTCTTTTGTTTTTTTGCTAGTCTATTGTGGAATTTTTCTATGGTTTTTTGGGCATTGTTCCATGTTTGACTCATTCACCCAAGATGCCTCTATTGGATGGTATCCTTTCCACTTGACCAAGTACTCTTACTCCCGCCCCTTTAGTTGCCTTAACTTGAGCATGACCTCCACTTCAAATTCTAGTTAGTTATCAATGAGGTCAAATGGAGGCCTTGAGGGATCATGGGCGACTGGCTTAAAAAATGAAACATAAAATATGGGTTGAACTTTAAGGTTTTTCGATAGTTCTAGTTTGTAAATGTCAGGAAATTTTTTTTCCAACACTTTGAATGGACCTGCATATGGGCCTAAAAATTTGGGGCTCAAACTTTCTAGCAACCGGAAATTTTCGATGTTCAATTACACTTCATTTCCTTCTTCAAAATTCACCTCTCATTGAAACTTGTCCACAAAATCCTTTTACCTTTTATGCACCTTTTCAAGATTGGCCTTGGCCATCTCCCACAAGTGCCACCTCTCTTCATCAAGTTGTGTGACCATTGGCACTTCTTCACTTGCATCACTTGGGGGTTGCCCATGTGTGACTCAAGTCATGGCTATAATTGGTGACTTGCCCGTCACCATTTGAAAAGGGGTGGCCCCTGTTGCCAAATGCTCCAAATTATTGTAGCAAAATTCGGCCAACTCCAAATGGTCCACCCAATTTTGATTCGTTGCCACATAATTCTTTAGGAATTATTGGATAACCAAGTTCATTCTTTTAGTTTGTCCATCCATTTGGGTTTGGAGTGAAATGTTCATCTTGAGTTGACCCCATGCACATCCACAAGGCTTGCCAAATCTTGGTTGTGAACTTTGGGTTTTGATTGGACACAATTTCCTTAGGGAGGCCATGATGCTTGAATCCATGTGTGAAGAACAACCTTCCCAACTTTTGGGCCATGACACGTTTTTTAGTGGGAATGAAATGTGCCATTTTACTAAATTGATTTGGGTGAGTCTATGGTAAAAGAACCCACACCCAACTCTTTTTTACAAAAGCACATCAATAAGGAGTGGATTTTACAACATGATGTGGGGCATAATCATTGCTCAAATTTTGGTCAAGGTAAAAAAGGTGGGATTTTTAAAATCACGCAACGGTGGTCATCTCCTATGGACAAAGTTCCCTTCACATGACAAACTCTGTAAGGTTGACCCATGCATTGACCTATTTAATTTGATCGACGCTGAAATTTTGGTTCTGTAATTTGATCAACACCAAAGCTTGATTGCTAAACTTGTGGCTTTAGTTAGGGACTTTGAACATTTGTGAGGATTATTAAAGAAACTTGAGAAGCTACCAAAAACATCTTGGTTGTTTTGCTTGTGGCAAAATGGGGAAAGAGGAAAAAAAACTTAAGAAGGAAGCATACCTTAAGTTTCCACCATGGATGCATGTAGATTACAAGGATTAGACAAAGCATTATTTCACAATAGTTAGGAGATTGAGCAATGTAGGATTGAATCCAAAGATAGAAATCTCCACAAATCTTGTGATAGAAGCCAACATAGTAGAGATATTTGGTCTTGGTTGTGAAACTTTGAAGATGACAAATCCGCATCTTCATCTTGCCACTAAAAGAAAACTTGTAAAGCTTTATTGGCAAGTATATGGCACAACTAATGTGACCAAAAATGAGTTTTATTTATGGTTTGTTAGAGGTTACATTGCATAGATGAAAGGAGAGTTTGTGAATTGGGCAAAAGTAACAATTTTTACAACAAGAGAAAAGGCTAGGAGAAAGGGGGCAAAAGAAATGAAGAGTGGTGGTGGTATGTCCTTAGAAATAGTTGATTTGAATGGAGGGGAGGCATTTGTAGGAATCAATTGTGATGGTTTGTTTAGGTCAATTCTAGTAGTCAAATCAAAGAGGTTGGACCCTACATAAAGGGTGTGCCCCTTTGGGGTTTCATCCACAAATATTACACATGTGGCTTCTACGCATAGTATGCTAAAAGAGTTATTAAAGAACATGATGTTGAAACTCTCTCATTTGAAAGGGGAGAAGGTCGAGCTCTTTGAAAAGTTGATTGGCATAAAATTCAACATGGAATACCTCAAATTAGTAGTACCAGAAGCACAAGATTCTGGAATGAATGTGGAATGCAAGCTTCAAATTTTGAGTTGTGAAATGGAATTGTTAGAGCAAAAGGTTTGTGGTTTTTGGGTGTTGGATTTGCACCTACTTTAAACTTGCCAAGTTTCCTTTTATTATTTCACCAATGTTTTGTGAGGTTATCAAAGGTGTTGGGTTTGATTTTTCTTTCTAACTTGCAAGTTTTTCTTATGGTGTGGTTTAGCCTTTAAGCTCAAGAATATTCAAGTTTGTTGTTACAATTTGTTTGGATTAAGATTTCAGCACATTGCTTGCAAGGATCTTCAGGTTGATAGAAATTCTAATATTTATTTTTATGTTTGAGATTTATGTGCACTTATGAACATTCGATTTGTTTTGTTTTGTATAGGTGCAAGCCTTAATGGATGAGATTAATGTTGTTGTAACTGCTAAAAGTCGAATGGCATTTAAAGATTATTTTAAGCAAATACACAAATTATTTTTGTTCATGAAAAGCACGTGTTGCAAAAGGAACTCAAAATGTGTAAGTTTTATGTACATGAGAAACAAAAAAATGTTTTGCAAGGTGAGGCATCATTTTTTGATATGGAAGTCGATTGTTTGAGGATGGAAGATGTTTTAGCAGAGGCCAATTGAAAGATGGTGGTGTTTCAAATTAAAGAGAAAGATGTCCAAGTAGTTGGAGGACATGAAAAATGTAGCTAGTGGCAGGTCTTTTTGGCCTAAACCTATTGTTCATCCTATCATGAATGATGATTTGACCTATATTACAATGAAACCTTGTGGCTTTTGCAACAGAAGTTATCATTGTTATGATGTTGCAATGACATCTTGTAAACATACATTTCACTCAATTTGTTTAGGAGAAATGCTTAAGATTAGCAACAAGTGTTCCATTTGTGCACAAGGTTTGCACCTAGATTAGTGGTGAAGTTGGGGATTCTGAGAGGAAGATGAGGAGATCAGAAAACTTAGAGTTGATATGTGTATAAATAAGGTGTGGGATGAAATGAAACAAGCCTTGTTAAAAGCAATTATTTGCCCAAGAAGCTCAGGTGCTCATGAAACCCATCATTCTTCTTTCCATAATTATGTTTTCTTAAGTGGTAGTAGAATTGTAGAAGTTTAAAAGCTAGTTTTGCTCAGCAATTTGTTTTAATTATTCAACTTTTCTATGATTTTATTTATAAAGGCTTGCACTAGTCATAATGAAGTAAGTATTCTTACTTATGAAAATGTTTAAGTACTTATCTAGGGTTATTGCTTTGTGCACTAGAGTGCTTAGTGATTGTTATGTACTACTTGCAATAATAATGCCAATGTAGGTTACCAATTGATAGTCTTGAAATAAGGTAATTTAGGAGTGGCAAGTGCTTTTGTGTTTTACAATGATGGCCAAGTCAGTTTGTGCTTGAAACGGTCCTTGAAACTTGAAATAATTTAGAAGTGGCCAGTGCTTTGCAATAAGGTATATAAGTACTTCATGAAGAATGGCGGGTGTTTTATGTTTTGTAATTTTAGTAGTGGCCATTGCTTTGTGCTTTCCAATAACGTACATCATAAGTGGCCATTGCTTTGTGCTTTCCAATAACGTACATCATAAGTGGCCAATGCTTTGTGCTTCATAATAAAGTATTTCAGGAGTGGCCAATGCTTTGTGTTTGAAAAAATCCTTGGTTGAAAAATCGCTAATGCTTTGTGCTTGAAATAGTCCTTGACTCAAGAATGGCTAATGCTTTGTGCTTGAAACAATCCTTGACTGAGGAATGACTAGTGTTTTATGTTTAAAACAATCCTTGGCTCATCAATGGCTAGTGGTTGGTGCTTGAAGCAATCCTTGATTCAAGAATGGCTAATGTTTTGTGCTTGAACCAATCCCTAACTTAAGAATGGCTAGTGCTTTGAGCTTGAAACAATCCTTGACTCCGGAATGGCTAGTGCTTTGAGCTTGAAACAATCCTTGATTCCGGAACGGCTAGTGCTTTGAGCTTGAAACAATCCTTGATTCTGGAATAGCTAGTGCTTTGTGCTTAAAATAGTCCTTGACTCATCAATGGCTAGTGCTTGAATTGTTTTGCAATGCAAGAGATTTGTGCTTATGTTTGAAAGAATGTTGATCTACCATTTAGTAAAGGACTCATTATTGCTTGTTAAATGCATGTGTCCTTGGAGACACCACAAAGGAGTAGACACTGGTTACAATTACCAAAGTATCAAGGGTGTTTTGCTTATGGTTTAGAGACACTTGGCGCTACCCTCATTCTATCATTCAAAAGCACCAAATAATTGGATTACAACCTCTAAACCTCTTTGTAATTTTTCCATGGAACTTTTGGAATATCTTATATTCTTGAAGCATTAACATATATGCTTCTTCATTCTAAGGTCCAGGAAGTGTAATTGCAAACTTTGAGTTGTAATGTTTGTCACATTTATTTTAAAGTTGTTATTTCTATTCATCAAGATTATAATTTTTTATAATATTAATGGAAATGTTTGCTTGATTGATTTGTAGTTGAATTACTTGGGGTCAAGCATACTGAACTTGGCTCCACATGTTTAGTGGATGCCACACAATGTAAACAAAGTTTTGGACAGTTAAGCTTGAGCCCACTTGAGTTATTGTCATGCACTAGAGGTGATCAACTAAGCCTTTCTCATTCACCTATGGCCAAGAACAACCAGACCAATGATGGAGGTCAATCCCCTTTAAAATCAAGTTGTAAAGACAATAATAATCAAGCATTTGCAAATGTGGCACATGGATGCCAGGAGGTTCAATCCCATTAAAACCATTTGCAAGGGGAAAAATGACTAAAGAAGATTTTGAAGAGGTGGTGCATCTATGCCAAAGGTCACTTGATTTAATTAACATGAAGGATTATGTGATGAAACACCATGTTTTCCCTAATGTTGAGATGGACAAAGATGAAGACCATGGTCTCAAATTGCAAACTAAGATTGTTGAAATAGGTATGACACATTGTTTTATCTTTATTAATTGTGTTGTGCTTAGATATTAGACATCAAGTTGCACATGCTTTGTTATATATTTCAACTGATGTTGTTACATATTGTTTGTGGTTCATGTAATGCCACATTCTATTGCAATAATTGTGAACCTATGGAGAGGAGTGAAGATGTGACCCATGGATAATCTTTTACAAACATGATAACAGTGGAACATGTAGCACTCACATTAGACCATGAAGAAATCACAAAGCCTAGATATGCTTTCATGAAACATAAAATTCCTATAGATGAGTTGCAAGTACCTTCAAAGAAGGCCTCCTTGACCAGCCTATCAACCATGCCAATATCAAATGTTGGTAAGTTTCCTCATAATTTTTAAATCATTCCTAGTTTTTGTGCTCTTCAATTCTATAGGTTTTGGCAGATTGTGTCACAATGTCTTTCAATAACTATTTGTCTTGCATGTGTTGTAAATGAACTTGATTCTCATTTGGAATCTGACATGGAAGATTAAACTGCTATTAGTCTTGGAAGGAAAATAGGAAATTATGCAAGAGCTTTAGAAGGCACAAAGTCAAAACAATTGAAAAAAAGGTCAGCAGTCCACTATAATGCCTAGAGTGTGCACTCGAAGACAAGTTGAAAAAGATAAGTCAGTGGCCTTTACCATTCGTAACAAACATAAATTAAAAAACTAAAGATGTGTAGAATTAATAATATGCCAAGTTATACATGCATTTATATATGGACTAATAGCAATGTTTGGTCTAGTTAAGTTACAATATTTAATATTTTGGTGAATCTGCCACACTTAGGACATGTCTGTTGGAGCCTTTGTAGAGTTGAAATTATTTTACCATGTGACAATCATGTGTAGTTGATTACCTAATTATATTATATCTTATGGAAATTACATATTATTCCACATAGAAAGTTGGACTAGACTTGGTTACTATATTGCTTATTCTTTGCTTGATATGTTATATTATTATTGTCTAACTAATTTAATGCCATGTGCATTTACTATAGTTCTCCTATATAAACCTTTGTGTAGGTGGTCAAGTTGTTACACACAAACTACCCATTGAGCAATACTTGCAAAACATGGGTTTCCAAGAAGAGGAGGTAACCTTGTGTGTTGTCTTTTGTAATAATTGCATATCATAACATGCTACAATTTGGAATTGAACTATTTTATAACCTGAACTTAATTTAGGTTAGCTTGACTTTAAAACTAATACAAAAGGTCAAAAATGCCTAAATAGATGGAGGTTTTCATTGAAGGAATTTTAACTTCATGGATGCTAAACAGGTTTCCAAGAAGAGGAGGTAATTTGGTGTGTTCACTTCTATATATTACAGCATTGCAATTTGCAATTACATTGTTTTATAACTTGAATATACATATGAATATTCAAGCATATGGGGTACTTTCATGTATAGTAACCTCTTAATGTGTGTAATTTCCTTAAAACAATGATGACATGTTTTTTGTATAATGTGTGTACATGTATGAACTCCCCTATAATTTAAACTAATGAATGAATTCGAACTTATTGATTTCATTAGTAGAAAATGGCCATTTTGTAACTGGTCCTTGCAACCAATTTTTAGTTGCAAACAATTTTTGCAACTAAAATCTTAATAGTCATGTTGGACAAGTCACATTGACACTAGTTACAAACAACAATGAATTTTAGATGAAAGAAAAAGTCAATGAAATACACCTTCATCCTTTGATTAGTCATATATGTATTGTTGCTTCCAACTAAGATGCGGCTTTTTTGGTGAACAATGGAAACAAGTTATGTGTTGCCATGTGTCCCAACTTTTAATCATTAAAAATATTTTATTACTATTTTGAAATAATCTAAAATGTTTCATTTTTATGTTTGGATGGTTTCGATTATGACACGTGGTGCAATAGAAATTTGCCAAATGTCATATTAATTGAATTTGTCCAAATTAAATTTAAATCAATATTTAGGTATGTAGGTTGAACTAAATACCTACCTACCTACCTATATACCTATCTACCCATCTAGGCTAAACACTTATCTAGATAGGACCTATTTACCTACCTAAGCCAAATACCTACTTAGGTAGGTAAGTTAGGCAAGTAGGTAGCTAGGTGTAAGTACATCAATATTTTTATTTTATTTGGGTTAAATCATTTTTATTGGCTCATCCCATATGCCCATGTTTTTAAATATGAAAATGTAAAACAAAACACATTGTTTATATATATTTCAAAATGAGAATGAAAGCCAAAACTTATGGGATAAACTTTTTAATTGCAAGTCATTTGAAAATTTGTTTACTCACAAATAGGTAAAGTCGCTTTCATTTTCATCTTGAAATATATAATTAAATAGGTAAATGGCAACTAACTAGTTAACTAATAAACTAATAAATCAACTAATTAAATAATAATAATAATAATAATTTAATGAATAAAATATAAAAAATAATAAACTTGATAATTAATTAATTAACAACTAAATTAGAAACTACCTAATTATTTATAATAATAATCATCAATATATTATGATTACTCAATTAATTATATTATTAGTTATTATTAAATCTTACTTAAATTTTTAGCTAAATAAATAGTAATAATATTGAATTTTAATTATATATTAACTATAAGTATCTATCAACCAATTAATAACTAGTAATTGGCTAATATTTTAATAATTAGCTAACTATTGATAACTAATTAATTACTATTTCATAACCAAATAAATAAATATAATAACTGAGATATTCAGTAATTAATAATTATTAACTATTAATTATAAATATTGAGTACTAGTGTTTTTAATTTAATAACATAATTAAAACCTAACAAAGGTTAACTGTTTTATTATAATTAATCCCATTATTATTCTAATTTTTATAGTTAATAAGAAATATAAATGTAAATATCTAATAGTAAAAATAACATTAATTCAATTATTATTGTAGCTAGTTGGTAGCCAAGGTTAACTATTTTATTTTTATTATTCATATTATTACTTCATTCATTATAGGTATTTATGAACTATTACAATAATATTTTATATTTTGAATAAGTGTATTTTTCCTTCGAAAATATTTTTTGCATTTGTATAATATAATTTATTAGATTTCAATTCTAATTATTACAGTAATTATTATAAAATAATAAAATAATAAAACTGAAAATAAAATTATATATCAATAATTGATTATAATCATTGAGTAATTAATATTTAATAAATATTAATTATAAATTTGAAAAATAAAAACTTTAAATTATATATTAATATTTCTTGGTAATTATTATAATATAGTAATATTTCATAATTTATTACTTATAATAATAATAATAATAATAATAATGTAATTTGTAGCTAGCCTAAGTTAGCAATTTTATTATTATTATTATTATTATTATAATATATGATTACATCACTTGTTAAAGCTATTGTGATTTATTATAATTAATATTTTATTTTTTAATAAAAAAATCTTAATAAATACACTAGCCATTTGAAAATAATTTTATAATAATATAATATATTATTTCATTAATTATATAAATTTTTTTTTATCATTCTAATACGATCATCATTATGATCATTATGTAGTAAAATATTTTTATTTAAAAAATCTTAGTCAAAGATAATTTTGAATTTTAGTTTTTTATTACATGTAATTAATATAAATAATAATAAATGTCATTTGTAATAATTTTAAGAAATATAATAAAATGGTGTGGATAAATTGTAATATGGGCGCAATATATTTGGTAAATATTTTATGTAAAATTTTAATATACGAAAAATATACACTAATCAGTGTAACCATAATATCAAGGCCATTTATGCTAATAATAATACTTGAATACACATGTAATATGGTTGTTCATATACATTCAAAATATACATTCATAAATCGTAATATACCCAATTATATTCCTTAGAATTCACAAAATACACCTTTGTATATTCATAAGGTTGCAACTAAATTGGGAAGAAACATGACCACCCTCTTTATAATATACTTTGGAATTCTCCATGGGAAGACATCAAAATGGTTTAAATTTCAAAGAGTTCCAAAATGACTCCCAAAATTGAAACATAAATTTTTGAAACATCATAATTCCCTCAAAACATTTATTACAATCTATTTTTTATTACAACATGATCACCCTTTAATTGATTCTAATATAATAAAATAATTGCTTAAGTTCATGAATATCAAGCAAAACCTTTGAAATATTGTTAAACTATATTGGCAAAGAATTGGAAAACTTCATGCATACAGAATGGTATTTAAAGCCATTATGTTAGAAGTGCATAATGCAATATTCATAGCTAGAAGTTGTGTTGAAGGTCCATTTGGATAAGTGGATAAGAAGTCTTAAATGCCATGTCTATAATGTAGGTAATTTAAAGAGAGTGCCAATCCTATTGAATTTTTAAAATGTTTTTGTGTAGGGGAATTTTGATGATCTAACAAAGATGTTTCAATGTAAAGCTTGAAAAATTATGGAACGTTATTAATTGAATTGATTCTAACAAACAGAAGCTCATGTGTTTTAATGTTAATGGTGCGAATGTTTTCACAAGGTACATATTGTAATGACATTCCAATTGAAATAATGATCAAGTAACCCCCTCATAGTGGGTGTCCAATGTAGAGTTCATAAATTGAACCTCACAATTTAAACTTTGTCCAAGTAGCAAATAAGATAGAGGTTGCATTTTAGTCACTCTACAATATTTTAACACCAACTTTTAGCAAAATTGTAAATGATGTAAACCCATTGAGTTGATGAAGACAAAATTCTTGAAACTTATGTAGGACATAAAGACTGTGTGGATCTATACGTTTAGGCCTTGTAAAGAATAATTAATACATGTCAGTTTTGGTTAAGATGTGTGATTATATTCCACAATAAGGTTGTAGAAGCCAAATTAAAACATTTGTATGATGTTGAAGTTGTGGTCACCTAACAATGCTTTGAATGCAAATGTTGAAGGCAATTACACATGTTGTAATGTTGAGAATGCTAGTTGATGGAACAAGCACGTCTAGATTTGATGTGTTTGCCTACTTCATGGGGAGACATGACACCATGCCCACTAAAAAGCAAGCACAAGAGGCTTGACAATGGGTAGTCGAAATGAGTGGGTTATGACTGAAAAAAATTGTCAAGTGGATTGTCAAACTGCAATTGACCTCATTGAGCTGTTCGACAAGTGGGTCATGTTTTGTGAACTTATGAATGACACTGGCATCATTTATCCCTAGTATTGGATGAGCCTTCCCATGGAGTAGACCTTTCTTGCCCATTTGAGTCTTCTCAAGTCTCCCTATTGTTTTGATAAGTTCTTTGGGCTGCCTGAGATGCAAGCTTGACCTTTGTTCATTGAGCAAAGTTCAATGATGTAGCTTCAATGTTCAAGGTCAACTGTGCAAGGAAACCCATTGAGGAAGCCATGAAAATTGCATTTGACTACAACATGTTTGCTCATTGGTGGCTTGATTTTTATGTGGCTTTCTGGCTTGTTAACATATTTTTCTTGTGTGTAATTTGGTTGTTACTGGTGTTGGCTGATTATTAGGTTTTTTAATTAACCAGCCAGGTAGGTTTTCAAAATTCTTTTGAAGATTTAGACATGTCAGTTATCAATTTCATTGTCAAAGTAATACCCCTTGATGATCAATTTACCCAGTAATTGTTTTAGTAGTAACTGTCAGTTATGCATAAGGACCAGTTCTGAAAACCATTGATTATGTCATCTACCTGTAGGGTAGCTTGTACAGGGTTGTAGGATTATAACCTACCTGGATGAAAGTACAATCATCCAAGTAGGTTATCAACCTGGTTATTAAAATAATCAATAACTGGGTTGATAAGCAGATGTTTTCTCAATAACTGGCCTACTCTCATTGTTACCCAAATTGCAGTTTGCTTGTGTATTATGGAGTTAGTCTTAGCACACACAGAAACTTGAAGTGTCACACCAAAGAACAATAATGCTATAAAGAAAAGGGTACTTAACTTTACTCCTGTTTTATCTTCCCACAAAAAAAAAGAAAAAAAAATCTCCTCAAATAGTTGCCACCTAGTCCACCATGCATTGCCCACTGTAGTCAATTTGTGTCATACTAAAGATTTTTTAATTTTTAAAAAAGGAAAAAAAAAGAAAAAACACCACTTGTTGTAAGTAATTTGTCTGTGTCCACTAGGCTTGGCGTTTTCTTCACAGATAGTGTTTTGCTCCAGGTTCTATGATAGTTCATCCGTATTCATCTGGCCTGGGCCTACCCAGGCTTGTACTATTCAACCGTCGTGTTCTCTCAAATCTACAGCCATGGCAAAAATTATTTATGGCCTGAAGTGGACTTTTGGAATTGGAGATTCTTTCCATTTCAAGCCACTGGGTGACAAAATTTCATCCCAAAGAGCCCAAGGCAAACACCGAAGGAAGGTAGAATCGTAGAGACAGGGTGGTGGTCGTTTTGTATGGCAAGACTACAACCCAAGTTTAGTTCATGATTCATTTGGTCCTTCTAAAAATAAGAGAATTTCGGCCATAGTAAGATGTAAAGTATGCCGATTATATGGGACCGTTACAGAAGAGTAAAAACAGAAAGTTTCGGAGTTTGGACTTCGTGGGCCTCTTCAAAGGATGGCTCTTCCAAGAATAAGAATTTAGTATGGAGGCAGGAAACACGCCACTGACACAACTGTACACTGGACAGTTGTTAAATAAGAGATGACAAAATGACAAGTTGCACTTAATTTGCCGGATCTTGAGTCCTAGACTCCTCCCAAAGCAGCTATAGAGTACTAAATTGATGCAAACCTGGACAACTTTAGTGCAAGACAACACCACCATTCGCTGTCTCCTTGATGCAGTTACTTAATCTGGCCCAAATATGAGAGGTAGGTTCACAATAATAACCATTTGGCCTTTGAACCAAATGTAGCTAGGATACAAAGGAAGTCCCCATTGCATGTGTGCATGTACGAGGAAGTCTGCAGAATGCACACATCCAATGGGGTATATTTTTGGATTAATTGCAAGTCAAAGTGCGTGTTTGCTCCCCAACAAAAACAACCAAGTTGTATTTTCTTACTACCCAATTCTAGCAAAACCAAATAATCTTCAAATTAGTAGTATCAAAGACTTGGTACCTAGCACCTACATGGCCCATTGTTGTTCCAATTAATCTTTGTGACTCTTTGTTTGACCTTTGTACAGCATGACTACTGATTGGTTGACCCATTTCAAATTACTAACTAATGAACGAATAACTCCCTTGTCTGTAGGTGCTGGCTTAGGGAAGAAGAGAGGGAGGAGTGTGTAAATTCAGAACCATCTCAATATGTCTCTGATTCTGCCTAGCACAACCAAAATTCTTTACTTACATTAGGGGGATGCATTTCTAAATGAAGGTGTTGAAAGTGAGGAAATGATGGCTTCTACCCAAAAGAACAACCTTTGGAGAGACTATTACTACTTACAACAGTTATGACAAAAAGCTCTTTTGTAGGGTAGGCTTAGGGACCTGGGTAATATTTTAATAAATGCACAAACCTATCATGGAGGTGAAGACAATAAGTTATTGAATGTTTTATTAAGATCTTTATGCTTAAATTGGGTGAAATCTTCCTATCTTCCTAACAGTTTTCAATCCAATTCGAGATTGCATACTGAACAGTGGCAGCATTGAATCCCATTTTTGCAATCAAGCAATTGGCAGTGGGACATGATGTGGGATGATCATCAAGAATAGCCTATGTCCTTCCTATTTGTATGCCACATTTTGCAGTTGTCGTTTGTAGTCATGGCATTAAATTGAAGGGTTGTGGCATTAAAACCCAGGACCTAGTTACCTTCATTTTGGGTTTCATTTTTGCATGAAAAGACAAGTTTCAAGGTCTTTTTCAAAATAATCAGACAGTAGTATTTGGGAATGTCTTCTAATTTTTGGTGGTAAAAGCCACAAAACCCAGAAACAACGAACAGAGGCCAGGTGCCATGTGAGACCCATCTTTTCTATTGCTGGTTAACCCCGGTTTTACTCCAGATTGTGCACCCAACCCTAGCCAAACTTGCCCATACCTTGCCCAGACCCCTCCCTGAATTCAGAAAGAGAATAGGGAATGTTTTCAAAGGAAAATAATAATTATGCGGATTATTGATTGGCCTCTCAATTTTACCTTAAAATAGTGAGTAGCTAGTAGCTACCATTAGCCCTTAGGAAAATATGAATCTTCCATGCTTACAACTTGTTGAAGTCTAAAGCTAGGTGTTTGTACAACTTGGTAGATGGACAGTAAGGAAAGGCGTGATTCTGCAGTTCAGAGGTGTGAATTCTTTTACAGTGGACATGCTTTCTAGTTAATAGTACAAGCAATGACTTGTGTGGAAATCAAGTTGATTGGTGTATGGGCACCCCACTAAAGTTGTTACACAGAGTTTTCCTTTGTTTGGGCTTTCTTTTTTGTGGGTATCAAAGGGTTTAGGGTGTTAGGGTTGACTTCAATTTTCTTCTAGCTTTCAAGAGTATCCTGGCCTACGTACTGTAAGAGCATGTCTTGGATTCAGAAAACTTGCTGGTTTGGTTCACAAAAATGGTTTTGGGATGGCATATTTGTATGGGATGAGGTGGTTGGCAAAAGCCATTGCATAGCTTAAATCCTGATGTGGATTGGTTAGATTGTTTGATTGGTCTTTAGGGCAAAGTTTTTCACTGCTATTGATTGGTCAAGTTATTTGATTGGTTCACTTGCTTTGCTATTACCTAAAGGTCTCTCACTTTACATGGTCTTGATTTCAAATTTATGAGTGGGCTTGGGACATGTAAATAAGTAATGATGAATGTGAAAAATATTGATACAAGACTATTTATCCCATATGTATGAACTCTGTACATCCAGTGAACCCAATGCATTCAGAGGGTTCAATGTGAAAAGACTAGTGAAGTTTATTTTGGGGGAATTGAATATATGGGTGGGGATGCTGTAATGAAGATTGAATTTTGAAAGCACTGAATACCTATACAGATGAATACTATAGATGAAATCTTCTTATGGTCAGTGATATTAAACCGTTCAATTTCATCAGTTTAGTCACTTGGAAGGGCAATTTGAAAGTCATTGACCCATGAAACTTGCAAATGCGCCTGTGGGTCAAATTGGTACGGAGGCAACGCAACGTGTTGGACCCATTGGAATCAAGTTGCTTGCCTCCCCTTTGAAATGGTGCAAATGCAACAAACAAACAGATTTCAAGATCCTGTGGAGAATGATTGACTTGGGAAACCCTGCATCAGTGTTCAAATCTCAGCATCGTACCCCATTAAATAAATAATTTATTGCAGTATGACTAAAACAGATGATATGGGTTGGCAATCCACATGACCTTGTTCAACCGTGTTGCCCAATGGCAAGTTGTTATTCATCAGCTGTCTGTTTACGCGGGGAATGGGCCGGGGAAGGGGCCCTACTACTGTCATTCTGCCTACCAGGTTCACCAAGCTAATGTGGGTCCTGTGTTCGACCCATGTGATGGATTCGACATGCCACCAATTACGAGCCAAAGAGAACATAAACTAAAATAAGGAGATTTTGCCCACCCCAAACCATCCCTGGATGATGTGCCTGGGAAACTCATGAATGGCAATCTCTTGGTGATGTGTAGTGTGTAGTCTAAGCTTCTTCCTTTCCTTGGTTGAAAAGAAAACCCATCGATCCCCCCTCCCCACCGGGCCCCCAACAAACCAATCCCAACAAGTTAATTAACCAAGGGGAATTTCTGAGTTGCAATTGGCAAAAAAGTACCTGGTTATCCCAATTACCAGATATTTGTCAATTGACCAACAGAATTGGATAACCAAAGGAGCAACTTTGAAATCCCATTGATTTGCTGAAACTCTGTGTAGAGATTGTCAAGAAAGGCATGGGTTTATAGGGTCTTGAAAACCTTCTAACTAGTGATTCATTTTATTGCATTGTATTAGCCTATCATTACACAACATGTGTCATCATGACCCCCTATCTTTGTCCCAGACTGCAACGCTTAAACTCCCATATACAGTGGGATTCTCAATTTTGCATGCACAAATGAAATATCCTCACACAATTACCACGCGAGCTGCATCTTCACATGTTATCAATCTACAACAGGTCAGACAGGAATAATCTTTGTGACCACATTGGTCAAAATTCAGTTGCGGGCATAGTTTGAAGTATAATCTATTGTATTGGCCAACAATTCTTATATATTCCCTTGGTCCATTCCATGTTTGGGGATCTTTCAAGCCAGCCACATATGAAATTATGACTTGTGTAGGCTATTTTGCACAACTTCCTAATCAGGTACACCCACTTTAAAGTTTAACCATGTACTTAATCCTGATTTTTGTATGTTAAAATCAAAACAGTATTAAATTAACAACAAGTGTTTTGAGCCCAAGAATCTGAATCTTAAACCCTGAACTTGATGGGTGTAAAAACAATCAATTCTTTCATATGAGACACAAGCTTGGGGGTTACACTTCAGATCATAATTAAAAACATCTAAACAAGACCATAAGCCAAGGTCAGCACAATAGTGACTACTTTCCCTGGGAGGATGGATGTCGGTAGAAACTCCCTTGAAGACTATAGTTGCAAGTATAAACTAATTGCAGTACCCAACAACTCCAGATTCCCTTGGCTCCACTTCCATGATCTGTCCACCCAGCTCCATGATGATCTTGTGTTTGTACCATTTGCATGAATTTTTCCCATACAGCAGTCCCCTTTAAGCATTTGTACTATCCATATATTTTCCATGAAAAAACATAACAGCACAGTTTATTTATTTTCAGTTAATTTCTTGGCCCTCTTAGCTTTGCTCCCCAGATTTGAATCACATAACTGATGCAAATTACAACAATATCTTCCAACAAACTCAAGTCCATACAAGGGAATTTGCACACAGAGAGAGAGAGAGAGAGAGAGAGAGAGAGAGAGAGAGAGATGCGGGAAAAAGGGACTAAGAAGGTGAAAGAGCGGGGTGGTAATGCCAGAGGACTGGGGCATTCCCAAAATAAGCACCCATCCGAGGCTGAGCCAAGGGTTGTTTATTTGGGAATGCCTTGCTCCTTGGGCAATAACCTTGATGTGAAGCACTGGCAGGAAATAGAAATTTCTTAACTTTTCTTGTGCTTTATATATTTTTTATAAAGTTATAGTTATCTAGCTAGAAAACCTAATCATGTTGAAAAAGGATGACATCCTTGGTTCGTTTTAATTCAATTTTGAAAAGAGGTTGATCGTCCAGATCAATTTCAATGGTGACTCCAACAAAACTTCTATCCTCCTATCCAAGGACCTTAGAACCTGAATTTATAGCCTGGACCTTGACCTGCATAAATCCTGAAACCTGCCCAACACTGGCTATGAGTTATGACAACTACGAAACGCTGGAGCCTAAGGTAGATTCAGAATTTCTTTTGTTGGTTTTTCCTCCCCCACTTTATCTGACAATAAATACCGCACCCACTCTATGAGCGGGTACGTAACACGGAAGAACAAAGTTTCCAGGTGCCAAGTATTAGAAGGGATTACTGAAAATGAAAATAATATTAGAAATTTGGAAATTATGGCAATGCGGATAATAGCTTACAGTCCTTTAGATTCCTTGGTTGTGTGTCAACGCTGAATGTTCACCAAGTGTACTGGAGGCGTGAAGCAACAACAATTCTCTTTCTCTTCCGCCCCCCCTCCCACGCGGCCTACCCTCTCCACGGCCCCACTGCTTTGCCATTATCTTGTTAGATCCCAAAACTTCCTGATATTCTTGGGGGCGTTTTACTTCTAAAACCAGAACTGGCGGGACCCGGGCCGGCGGAGGCGGCGCGGCGTGGAGGGAGGGGGGGCAACATAAAGAGCGGGCCGCATCTCCGCTACAACGCCATCGCCTCCACAACAACAGCCACAAAGCTGCAGCCTCCTGCCTCCCTGCATCTCTCAGCTTTTTTTTCTCTCGCCGTCTCCTCCCTCCACTGCACTGCACTGCACTGCAGCTCTTCCTGATCTAGCTCCACCAGCTTACTGCTTTGGTTTGCTCTTGCTCCTGTCTCCTCCTGCAAGTCAACGTCTTCATCACCATGTCTTGTGGTAACGGATGCGGATGCTGCCCCAAGTGCGGCTGCCGCGCCACTTGCACGTGAGCAATCTTTCTGGTTTCCCTACTGCAGCAGCTCCTGATGTCCTGATTCTGTTGTGCTGCTTCTGCAGATCACTTGTGATCAGAGTTCTCATTAGACTTTGTTGGTATGATGTTGGCTTCTATGGGTGGTTTTGAAGCTCAAGTTTTGTTTGTTGGACAAGAGGTGGAAGAAGCCTTCCAGCTCATTCGGTTTAGATGTTCTTCGAAGCAACGCGTCCTTGATTAGTCTTATAGTCTGTGGGGATTATGCAGAAATTGGCTACGGGATCATGTCCTTGCTGTATGAAGGATTCTAATGGGATCATATTCACGATGCTCTGTGTTGATCGTCCTTGAGGAAGAGTACGTAGGCGTTGCCTGTTAGACAGTGGTAGCTCAGGTCTTGTAAATGGGGACTTACGAGAACTTTTGCTTCTGTGGATTGACTCTCTGCAGATGCAACCACAGCTCGTGGTTCGAGGACGCCGCTGACAGGAGGTATAATATTACCCTCCCTTCTTTGCTTTGTTTTTTTCCTGTCACCGCCTGGTTCAATGCCTACAGTCCCCCTCCTGCTCATACTACTTCAAGGTCTCCCTGTTGCCTTGCATATACATTTATGTCTGGATAGGGTAAAGTTAAGAGTACTAGACTATGCTGTGGTTTTGATCATGCTTTCTCACATTTCCATCTAGTTGTGTATATTATAGAAAGGGTTGTAGTTTTCTTCAAACTTCTAAGGTTCGAATCGACCTTGTACTTCGTGCAGAGAATTTCCAAGAGTTTGCTTTTGGTAAGACAATAATGTAAAACCTCAGAGACATGTCATTAATATCAGTACTTAATTTGCAATTGACATGATGTTTGAATACTCTAAACCGACCTAATAATATTCATGAGCGCATGACCTTCTGCAGCTGCTTCACCGTGACCGGCGAAATCGGCGGCAACTGGGCATGCGGCCCAACGGGCACCTGTGCGGCCAACGATGGAAACAATTATGATCAGTTCTTCTTCACGGTTGCCGAAGAGACAGGAAAGTGCGGCAACTGTTCTTGCCCGCCGGACACATGCGTCAAGGACGGAACCAACAACGAGTACTTCTCAAGTGACTCCGAAGAGACGGGAAAGTGCGGAAACTGCTTGTGCCCGCCCGGCACATGCGACAGGAACTGAAAGTACGACGATATTCGAAGTGATGGGCATGCGAAATGGTAATCAGTGTGAAGAACCTGAATAGCGCAATTTCCTCATAGGATTGATAGCTCCCAGATCCCACGAGTATTCTAGCTAGGATACAACCGAAGCTGCTGGTTACGTACTTGTGTAGAGTGGAGTGAAGATCTGCATGTGTTCAACCCCGACCGGCAACCCACCGCCGATTTGACTAACTAGCTAGGTGCTGTAGGTCGAATCTAAAAAACTAGTGCGTAGTACTAGTACAGTATGATGAGATTTCATCTGTTGAATTTATGTTTTCATGTGGTCCTAGTGTGTGAAAAAAAAAGAGGAGACTTCTTGTATGGTTGATTGCATTTTCTGCATATATACTGCAGTGATCAGGAATCTGATCATACAACAACGTTGATCGATATCCTCCTGAAATTACTAGCAGGCGAGACTAGTGATCTTCCGCAATAAATTGTCCTTAATCCTTGTGTTCAAGCCGTCGAAGCAGCTACTGCAGCCCAATCATAGATCTTGCTTTAATCTTTGTCCTTTTCTATCACATGTATGTATACTTACCGTGACGCGGTTTGTCCATATGATTACTATTTGAACCGGTGCCCGCCACACGATGCTCGAAACCAGTTCAATCTGTTGGTATAAGATCCAGAACCTAGTTAGACTGGTTTAGATCCCATCAAGTATACCAAGCTAACTCCTGTCACTTGGAGGCATAAGATCCAGAAACTAGTAACTCTAGTTTAGATCACATCAAGTATAACAAAACCAAACCGGCTACTACATGTGACTTGGAGGTATCAAATCCAGAAACTGGTTAGACTGGTTTACATCACATCAAGTATTCCCAAACCCCCCTCCCTCGCTCCCTTCCCCCCCTCCCTAGATGGACACAGAATTGTTCTTGCCATGAATCATATTCACACGAAATTTTTTAGACGGATTGGCACCAAGTTTATTATTGTTGCAAAGTTGTTGCAAACAGGAGTGTAACCAAATTCTAGTATCTTTAATGATCGGCCCAAAAACATAAAAGCAACACAAGAATTGTAGTGCACGGGCGCTAGAAATCGATGAAATCTTTTGCTTTCCCTTTGCTTACCCTTCTGGCTGGCTGTCTGTCTGTAGCAAAGCTTTTCATGCAAGACTGTTGGAGACTGAATGACCTATTTATCATCTAGGTAGGTTATCAATCTTAAAACACCCAACAATTTTATGATAGAAAAATTTATAAACAGGAAAAATAATGTACTTTGTAAAAAAAGTCTATAACCAGCTAATAACCAACAGGATAATTGATGATTATCAATTGACTGTTCTATAACCTACCATTATGGATAATTGGCAGTTATTATCTTAAAATATTGATAACCTAATCATCAGCCAAAACTATTTTTTAAAAACAACCTACCTGACAATTATGAATTACATTCAACAGCCAACACTGGTCCTCATCTACAGCCAGAGTGAACCAGCACCCACAAAGGCATCACCATGGATGGATAGCACACAACGTGACACTTTTTTCATTGGGTTCTTGTTCCCCAGCTAACCATCCCCATTGCTGAGGGTTGTAAAAGTGTGCATAAGGGTTCATCCAACTATGTGGCCTCAGAAGGGGGAAACTGGGTGCTGGGTCACACCAGCCTTTATGCTGAATAAGGTATCAAACCGGTGCCAATTTTGTTTACCAACCGCCTTTGCATCAGGCTTTCTCTTGGAGGTTTTTGATAAAGCATTCCATAGAGAGTGGAATATAATTGTTTGAGAAGATTTCATCATCCAAATTCATCATTCCAGATAAGGTGACATGGTTTTTGACACGCAGCCAACTTTTAAAATATCGATGTGGCTTGTTGTGTCATCTTAAATGTCACAACCAAAGTTTAGCATCATGATATAAATGTCACGCCAAGAGTTTAGAATATGGGTAGGAACTAGGAACTGCACATGCCATGCCAAGTTTTTTTTATTGGGTAGTTATAAAATATTGATATTTGTGCAAAGGCATCTTGACAGATTAAAGGGGAGCCCATTGGAAAGGTCTGATTCTCTGATATTCAATGTGATTAGCACCATGTGGGAAATTTGGTCAGATCAGACGTCAATCAGTTCTGCATCCAAAAGTAGCAATATAAAGATATTTCCCCGGATATTTGGCCTCGCTGCATACACCCCTGAAAGCTTGATACAGCATGGAAAGAACTTTAGTCCTAGCTTGATCTGGCATGTCTTAGAACCTCTTCCCTACACACCATAGGTGCAAGTTTTTTTTTGGAGGTGGGATATATGATTCCTTCCAGATGATCATGTTGTGGGGGATATACACTTCAAATTTTGAAAGTTGGCCCATGCTCAACATGTCATTGGTAATCTTTTACCCAATTTAGTTGCTTGGTGGTTTAAATCAGGGTTGGGCAGGTACAAGAAAACTTGTGAGAATTGGCCAAGGTTTCAGGTCATTCTCACACTGAATCACAAGTGATATCCATCATGATGCCTTGACTGCCATTTCTCAATGTTGGAGTAGCACCTCGTGAACTGGTGCCTCAAGGCATTTTTCAAAATCTTGATACTTGCATAATAGAAGATACCCAGGTTTTGGTTCTTAAGTATACTAGGGGTCTAGTTCAAGTAATAGGTAGGCTGAAAGCACATTTGGGGGGGGCGGGGGGGGCTGCTTTAAGGAAGATTTTTCTGTTTTTCAGTATATTTTGGGTTAGTTTTCATTTGATTTCATCTAACATTCTGATAAACATATAAAATGCATTTTGATACGAAGGCCTCCAACATAATTTTTATCATTTTTCAAATGAAAGTAATTTTTCAACAAATTTTTTTTTCAATACATGTATGCTTGTTTTAATAAAAAACTTGTTCAAATGTTTTTGTGAAATCATATAAGTCAAACTTTTCAATTTAGTGCAATTATATTGACATATACCATTAGCACTCGTAATCACTACTTAATTTTTTGAATTTTGAATTGTAAGAAAAATAGAAATTTTAATTTTTTTTTTAATAAAATGTTATTGCGAATACATTATGTACATATCACAAAAAATTGAAATCAATCTAAGGAATAAAATACATATAATTTACACTTTTAAAGACTTGTAACCACTAGTTTAAAACAATTTTGACACTAAAAGCACAATTTAAAAATATACACCTTAACATAATAGTATCAAGAAAACTTTAAATATTCTTAATTTTTTAAAAATGTATTATAAAGATTTTAAGAATTTTTTTTTGTAAACAACAAAAAAATAATGGTCTAAGGGGGCACATGTGGCTCCTTCTAGTGTTGGTGGACCTAATTGTAATTGAAATGGTACAATCAATTCATATTCAATATATGGTTAAGTACTTCATTAAATTTTGTAATTATTTGAATCATTTTGCAAGTACTATTAGTTAATATATTATTAAATAATATATTTTCATTTTGCAATATATCATGGTAACATCTATTTTCTCACAAATATAATTTTTTAAATTTAATATTAATCAAAAAAATGTAATTTCCTTTGACAATTGGGTGAAAGCATGGTATTTTATATATATGAAGTTAACGAAAAAATACTAAGTTTAAAAATAAACAGTTTTTTGCAAAAACACAAGAAAATGAATTCAATTTTTACTTAAATTTCATTTTAAAACCATGGTGTTTTCCATTGGGTTTGTATTAAGTTGAATATAAAATTTGAAAAACTTTGGAATAATAAAAGTAGGGAACAAGTACTAATTTTGAATTTGACTGGCCAATATGATGTTCAAAAGTACTTTTTTATTAGAAAATTTAATGAAATAAATTTGTGTGAAGTTATAACATAAAGATCAGTATATATTCATAGGAAGGAAAATAAATAAATTTTATTTTCTCTTTGGTAGAATATACTTGACACATACTTGAAACAAATGTTACATTGCAAAAAGTAGGTTTCAAAAGGAACTTGCGTTTAGAAAAACCTATTTGGAACCTACTTTTACAACTTAAAATTAAAAATAAATTCATAAAAGTGAAGAATTATCTTGTTTTGTGTCATTTAATTAAAAAAAATTAATGTATAATAGTTTTATGATGGGTTTTAGTCCTACTTTTGGTTAGTTTAACAAGTAGACTACCAAGGTAATTGAATTGTATACTTTACCATGCTTTCACCCAATTGCATTATTCGACAATTGAACTACCTTATTTTGAATATAATTTATGAAAAGCTCTTATAATATTGGCTTGGTGGAAGTTGAAAGTTGCACATTTCCGAAAAACAATATTTGTGAAAAAAAAATTTGGCCATTGTAATGTGCTTTCACTTGGAAGGACCTAGGGTCTACAATGGTCCACAATGTTTAAGAATAAAGTTGTGGTTACCATTATGGTCTTAAGTACCTGGGGTACTCATAAAGAACTATGTGCTTCAATTTGTGAAATGCCTTCCTCACACATTAGCATGAGTTCTTTATGTTGCTACAACATCAACTTCTTCATTCTTGTAGTTGCAACCCATAGGTAAGAATGCAACCTAAATCTAAACCTTGTAATTTAAAAACTATCAATAATGGGTGTTTGCAAATTATTGGCCAACTTCAACAATTGTTCATAGTACACCTCCACCCACTCTATTGCTTCATGTTTCAAATTCTTCAACTACAACTACACATGTTCATCATTATATGTTGTTCAATATTGTTTATAAAAAGTTTGTTCCAAATCCACAAATCTATGATTCAAAAAATCCTTCATGTAGTTGTTGCATTAATTTGATGCATTATCTTTGAGTGTGAAATTGGACAAATTTGTTCTCCTCATTTACCATTAAATCCCCATTAACTTTAATGGTTGCTTTAAATACTTTCACACAAGCATCCGGATTAAAATCTTTCTTGTATTTTGGATAAGTGAAAGGTCTCCTATAAAGTTATATAGTTGGTAATATAGATATCCTTGTTATTCTTCCAAAACCTCCTTGAAGAACTAGTGGTTCTCCTCTTGGATCTAATGGTAACATTGTGGAAACAAATGTCATTATAATTAGGCCTTTTGTAATCATCCTTGTTGGTTCAGTACCATGTGTTTCCATTACCACAAGTCTAACTAACATAAAACTAGTAGGTATTGTTCCCCCAACATGTGAATATATCGCATGAATTGTTACAAATGGTTTTATAAACGTAGGTGAAACATAATAATTAGTTCAACCAAGTTTAGAAAAACTTTGTGGTTCCCTCCTGCATTTGGTCCAAGTCCAAATTAACTCCAACTGTGGCAAATGGCAACAATTTTTATAGTTGTTCCCAATTTTATTCCTTCCAAAGATGATCTTAGCATTCTTATAATTAGTGGAACATTCATGTGAATAATTATAATGCCATACTCTTTTCCTATAATTTGCATGGGTTGAATTGCCCAACTTGTGATTGTTGGGCATGTACACCTTATACATTTTTTGCTAGGGTATCCAATTTAAGCTTAGATTATTGTCAATCGGATTTTATTAGCAGCTGAATGTGGACGAAATGGTGGTTGAAGAACAATTGGGGTTCTTTTTAATTTCATGCCATCCACATGGTAACTCTCATTTCTCATATTCTAATTATTCATGGGATTGTCATGGTTCTTTACTACCACTCCTTTGGGCTACATTGCTTCCATGCCCAATTTGTTTTACACTTAAATGGTTACATGATCCACTAATCCTTACCTAATAAACTCCTCAATGAATGAACAACACATGATCACATGAGCTTCCTATTCGTAATGATTGATATGGACCTTGGTCTACCATCTGCACCATAGATTCTTAAATTCCAAACTCGGTATCCATATTGATTCATACTTTGCTAGTCCCTCCTCATCCATGATTCATTATTCAAAAACTTGTTTTGATTAGTTTCCATAACAACACATATGATTGAGACAAATACAAATTGAAATATGTGTTTAAGGAAAATTCTCAATCTTTGTTGTTGATTTATGGTTTATGTTACATACATTTGATGCTCAAAATATTCTTCTTCTAATATAGCCTATATAACCTATGGTGTCTTCTATCCAACCTTATCATTTTTTAGGTTGTCCTCCCATTCATTTAAAGGTTGATTATATGGTGATGAACCAAATTACCAATTAAGTCCTCTATCTTTTGGTCTTAAATCCTATCTTCTTTACTCTTTTGAAAAATAGGCAGTATATATACCAATCTATGCATTTCATATTTCTCAATGGGTGACAGATTCAATTTTGTTCTTCCTTGCACCCATTGGGCCTCATAATCATAGGTGTGGCTTTTATTGTATTATCTTTCCAAACATTTGGATCAATGTCAAATTGTGTATCCTTTAATTGAAAACAATCTTAGTTATTAGTTCGCCTCTATGTTCTTCTAGAAAATACATTTCAAGGTTCCAACCTTGCTCCAAAAGGCATCTAATAAACTAGTGTGGATCATTCTTTTGTTATTAACATGCAATGCACCATATATTGCACTAGTTCAAACATATATTTAATTGCATTACTTCTTCATGCAATTGCTATTCCTATTCCTCTAATTATGCTACCTCATTTTGTTGAATTGAAACCTAATCCAATAATTTTTGCAAACTTTTGGTCATCATTCAATTAACATTTTCCAATTCTAATTCTTCTTCTTAATCAATTTCTTCTTTAGATTCAAACCTTTATGACAACTACTTTGCTTAAAGTCTTTTCCTAAAACAAATTGATCAAATGAAAATCTACAAAAATTGAAAAACACTTCCTTTTATGCTACCTTCTTAAGAAAAAATAGAAAAGGGTTGTCAACAATATGTAGAAATCTTGATTTTTCTTCCCATATTCATTTTTGGGGATGGTCACCAAATGGTAAGCACTAAATTCTATAGTTCCATAATTCAACTTCTTGCAAGAAAATTTGTATTTCAATCTTTACATTTTAAAAAATATTACATAAAGAAACACAAACTTGATACATTCCTAACTACATCAATAATCCTATTATTTACATGTATACACAATTTGACCAGAATACAATTGAATCATTATTGTCTTCATTAATTCATGAAAAATTAACATACATTGGTTCAAAATAGAATCAAAACAAAAATCTAAAATAGTTTCAATCTCCAAAGTCCTTTTCTTCTCCAACATCTCTAAAATCTACTTTTATAATAATAATCTTGTTTTTTTCAATCCTCCTCATGATCATCCTCATGGAAGAAGATTAATTCAAATCTTCTTTTCTGAAAACATAATTCAAACCTCTTTTTAAGCCTAATCAATCCAAAATAGTAATACAAGTCATGATCAATTCAAAACCATTGTGTAGTCCTAATCAACTTTTAATAGACACCTTTTACTCTTGCAATTTTGACTAAAAGGTCCTTAACAATAAACAATAAATTCAACATGCTAGTATCATCTTGCATGGTTAGTTTATAAAAGTTGCTTCTTGGCATGAAGCCATCTTGTTGTTCCTACTACAATCCACAACTCATGGGGATTTTCAAGATGAAAGATGTGGGGGATGATTTCATCTTTTATTGAAAGATTGATGACCACCAATGCCTTCATTTGCTACTACGAAATGACCATTGAATCTTCCACCACAAACACTTTTGTAAGGTCTAATGAAACTAAATGCCACAACATCTCACGCATCAAAATGTTTTTCATTTTAAATTGCAATGCTCCAAAGTTCGCAACCCCTCATAGCTTGCATTAGTCAAATATCATGTTGTCACTTCTTGAGTTCAACATTCTAACAATCCAAAAATATAGGGTTTTCTTGGTCAAATGTCATAGAATTACATGCCCTTATCATCTTTCTATGTTCTAATTTTATGAATTGAAGATTAAATTCTGATTTAATTATTATTTTTTAAATTAATTACAAATTGATTAATAAAACTAGCACATTTGAAACCATGCAAATCAACCATAATGTTACTCAAATTGTAAGTGGCAATTGATTTGATTGTAAGTGTTATTCAAACTTTTTAAAACTTGATGCTCACACTACTATCATTTTTTAACAATTAATTTCAAAAAATGATTTTTTACAATTTAAAGTACATATTTAGCATCAAAATTAGAATTGCAAACACATGCTTATAATGCTTTTATTTCTAATAGAATGATTTTTTTCATTTTTCACTTTGGAATGTAAAAATATTTAATTTGAAGATTTAGTTCTAGAGCTCTAATGTTATGACTTGGGCTTTCAATTCAAGTATGATTCCTTTAGTTACAATAATATAAACTACATATGCATTTTCACATGTGTTTAATTTTTCTTGATTTCAGAATTACATTTATTTTTATAAAATTTTAATCAAATTTTAAAGAAAATATTGTAACAATGGAATTTATCTCACAAGTTTTGAATTTCATAAATACACATAATATGTTTTAGGTTTTAAATTTCAAAATGTAAAATATTATGTTAATCTAAGATATTCAATTCTTAAATATCACCATAATTCTTTTGCTACAAATGGTATTACTTAATTTCATAATGTGTTTGATGAACATTTAGTTTTTTATTCAATAACTTATTAAATCAGGTCAAACCATCAATATGACTCACACTTAAATTCTTTTATATGTGTGTGCACTTGGAGTTTGTAATCATATATATTTTTCATTTCTTAAGTTAAATTTTAATTATTTGACTATAATTATAGGTCAAGTGGTCAACAAGATAAATTGTAAATCCTTAAACTATAACTTTAATCATGTGGTCCCAATGATGACTAAGGATGAATGACCTTGGTCATGTAGTCTCAATGATCACTTAGGGTGACTAATAGTACACAACCAAATAGTCCACATGACTACATGATTAAAATTGGGACATGGTAACAAAAATGTCTTAGCTAACCATGGATGCTAGGTTTTGGTTTAATGGAATGCACAAATAGAAATGTTGAAAATTCAATTGCACACAATTTTGTATTCACAAACACATGTATTATGTCACCATGAATACAATGAATTATAGTTGTTCCACTAACCTTTTCATGTCCAATTACTTTGTTAATAGTACTTAACATGTTTAAAATAAAATTGTAACATGTGCATGTACAACTGCATGAAGGGTGTTTTATGTGTCTTTTGTTTATTGTTATGGTAAACAAAAACTAAATGTTTGTGTACACCTAGTTAATAATGTCTTAACTTGATAATTATTTTAAACTTTTATCCTTGGAGCTTCTAGTGGTCACATGGTCTTATGGAACTGCAAGGATGAAAAGGCACATGTGTTGAGGATGGGAGAACTAAAGTTGAACATGCTAGAGCATTAGATCTTATTGCATGTGGCAGATTTGTCACATTTCTAAAGAATAAAATGGCAAAGTTGGTTAGAGATGCCATTCCAATCAATCAAATTGCAAGGGCTTTAACTATTGAAACAAATGATATTTTCCAACTTTGAATTCCCACAACTTTCATAGCATTTAAATATGATTTAACATGAAGGTGTGTGGGAACCACTTCCAAATTAATAATGTCCAAAATTATTCAAATTGGTAACAAATGATTCTTAAGTTTCAACAATCCCAAGGAAATAAGGATGAAGCACTTAGAATCATTCAATCGTTGAGACTATATGAAAGGGATATTACATATTACATGGTTAGATTATGGTCCCATCTCCTAATCAATTGTTTTATTTCCTTGTCCATGGGTGAAGAATGGGATTGACAATAGAAGCAACCCTACTTATAAACAAGATAATGTTGGAATTTTACAAGTCAACATATTGCATGGGACCCATTTATGTTGTCATAAACATTGTTTCTCTATATGTGGTGGTTTTGAACTTTACCATGTCAATATTAAAAGGAACTTTCACAACATTTTTGCATCTAATGGTAGCTCAAGATCAATTGTTGAAGAAACTACATATTTTGATTTCAAATTATGTGATGTTAGGAAATATTTGTGCATAAATGATACTTATAAGATTACATCGAATATATATATATATATACTCCAAACAAATTGAAATGATTTTTAACACTTATGAATTATATTTATTCAAACCATGTTTGTGAACCATGTGAAGAGTTTGATAATGTTCATATCACAGATGAGGTCTCTTAAAACATTGACCATAACTATGGTTAATTGAAAGTTTGACAAATAATCACTTCCAATTGGAAAGTGATAAAAAATAAGAGTTTGGCATTGTCATAAAATTCATTTCAAATGTTTATTTGGATGATTATTTCAAACCAAATACTAGTGTAGTCTAAAATGAAAAATAAGCTTAATAATACATATATACCATAAATGTACACATGGTTCCTTGAATTTAAAGTGTTAAAATTTATTTATTTTCCCTAAAAAATATCAAATAAAAATTATAAAATTATAAGGCCCAAACATTAAAAATGAAACAAAAAATTTAATGCAACATGTTTATTAATAGTTATATATATTGTGTGTACTACAATACTAAACCTAGTTTTGGCCAAAATGGGCCGCTTCTACTATGTGTTTTCACCCTTGGTTATTATCCATCATTGGATCTAACTAATTGCATTTCATCCAACAATTGTGCAACAATTGCAATAACTTGACACATTTACAACTACAAATTGACAAGTTAATGTTCTATAAAAAGTATTAAGAAACAGTTACAAAAACAACTTGGTTATTGTCTAAATTTTTGGATGTGATCAATTTTTAATGGCACGAGCTTACTTTTCATCAAATGTACAATAGTCAAAACATATAGTCACATCTACAACTACAATTTGACACATACATTGCTGTAATTACTTTTGCAACTAGAAGTACATGTGATTATGGTGACATGTAAGATTACAACAATAGTAGTTTTCAAATTGATTGATTTGTATAGTATTCAATTTTCATGCATAATGCACGGAGTGAAAAGGTTGCTCAAAGATATTCAAAGTCTCCATGGAATATTTCTTGAGATAGGTCCTTAAACAAGTATAAATAAAGGTAGTTGCCCCTTGCCTCCCCCCAATTTTCATTATATTCAACATGAATTTGAAAAATACAATCTTATGTTTTAATTTTGTCCCTTTAGTTTCATTTTTTAATCATTCCATGTTATGAATAAATTGATGTTTGAATTTTTTCTTACATATTTTGTGGTTTTGTTTTAGATTATTGTGTTGTGTGATTGGATTTAGTTTTAAATGTAATTTTATTGGCATTAGTTTGTCCTAACTATTGTGTGCCTTGGGAATATTTTGTTTATGGTAGTTTTTATGTTCATGACACATGATATCTGAAGCCTTTGTAATGGTTGGTGTTATTGTGTTTAGACTTCATTGTTTTGAATTTTAAAGCTTTTGTTCGATCCTAAATATTTAGATCATTTCACTTGAAAAATCATGTCCAAATTGAATTTTTTAAATGTCATCTGAAATAATTTTACATACAATTGATAATTGGAAAAATTTGTTGAAGGGTGAGTGTAAAATATAGTGGCTCACAAAGCAACACATGAAAACGTCACCCAAAGGAATATGTATTCCTTTGTATTTTTTGGAGCCCTAGAAGGACAAAGTAATAAAACACCAACAATCCATCAATTCCAAAAAAAATTATTTATATTTATGCCCATTTAAGGATTTTTTTTTAATAAAATTGTGCACAAACCGAACATAAAATGAATATTTTTCCATAGTGCTATGAACTTTTGAAAAGACCCATGTTTTTTACACTAAAAAAAAATAACAAAATAATCCAATAAGATTAACTTACAATTGACATGTTACAAAATCTTTAAAACTTGATTTCATTGATATATTTTTTAATTAAAATGGAGTCCATATATGAAACTTGATGTCAAGGTAACAAGTCCACATGTTTCACTTTACAAGTTCACATACCTTTTAATTTTGCAAATTATGCATAACAAATATGTACATCATATGCATACTCAAGTTAATAACCTCAAACTAAGTCCCTATTAAAAAATTAAAACATCTAAAATACAAATTAACCATTGCATTTACACTCGCATCACAAAAACTACCACTATATAACTTGCACTGAACTTGAAAAAAAAATATTTTAAAAAAAAGGTCTAACACACCCAATTTGATTATGTCAAGACTTCAACAATCAAATATATTTGTGCAAGGCCTCATTCATATTTTGAACTTAATTCAATAACCAAGTGGACTAGATTGTTTCATACATTTTAGAAGCACAAGGTTCAATTCTTGGAAATTTGATAAGGTGAGGTCAGAATTTTTGTTTTTCTGAACTCACACTCTTAATAAATATTTAACATTGAACATCAATCATAGGTACAAAATTTAATAGTAACTCTTTGATACTAAATTGGTATGACCAAATTTATGCATTTCACAATAGTCATATGGAAGTTAACATCAAAAAATAAACCTTAGCATTCAAAGCATATAATTTGGAAGGCAAATCTTAATGTGGTTAGATCTTTTGGAATTGAAATGGTTAGATAACAAAAATAGCCTTTTATGCCTTGATTAGTTAAATGACTTAAAAGTGGTGTCGCAATTTAGAGAGGAAATTCAATGTGTCTAAAAATGTCAACAATTTGCCACTTTGATGTCATCACCAATACAACTTCCAATATCTACTACTCAAGGGGATAATAATTCATATAAGGTTGAGTATGTGTTGAACCCTAATGGATGTCTCCTTATCCTTATGCTTGCAAGTGCTTGTGAAGTGGTAATTCTTTATTCAACAATAATGGAACTTTTTGCAAGTTGTGATGTGTTAGTTAGCTCCTTGCAACTAGAAGTCAAGATAGTGAAGTCTTGAGATACTGGTAGATATTAGGACGAAATGACATGCTTCACAGACACCCCTCAATCATCTTAACTATACAAATAGACACAAAAGACATCTAATGTAATCTGAGCCAAAAATGGATGCAAAATCAACTGGAACTCACATGGACCTACCACAACTTTTCGCCTTGTAAGAGGAACTCCTCCAATATGTAAAAGATTTTATAACTTCCCATGGACCATTTGTTCAAATGGAAAACTTGCAAAATGAGGCTGATGGCTTTGATGCCACATAACTCCCAAAAATAACCAATGGTGCATCCAAGCCTATTTTCAACACCTCAAGGCTCAAAACATCAAAATTAATAGTTATTCTGCCTAAAATGAAAAAAGTTATGGGAAAGCTGAGTCTTTTATCAAACCTCAATGTGTAGCTTAAAGCCCCATAGTAAGGCCGTTCCCAAAACAAGGGTCTAGGAGGAGGTGGTGGCCAAGTCACATCCCACATTTGAGAACATCTCCAACCTATGGGCTTTACCCATCATAAAGCACATGATCAATATCAAGAACTTAAACAAATGTACATCTCTAGTCATAGGAGGGGTAGAGTTCTTACACCTACTCCTTAAGAGCATGAGGTATCTTGCGCCCATAAGTAGGCATAATTTCCTTTCAACTCTTAAGGAATAGGTGTAATATCCTCCTCTTTTCTATGCCTCAAAATGGACTAGGAAATACCTCGAAATGGCTTGCATAACCATTACATAGGTTGCTCGGTAGGTTGAGTTAAGGGTGAAGAGATCATTTGCCCTTACCATTTAATCTAAAACAAGTTAAGCCATTGGCTTGGTACAAAAGTAGCTCATTTCAATTGTTTGGTTTCTCAAATCATTCCTTACTTCCATCAAATTCTAGAGCATTCAGTGGACTCGTACATGTCATCCTGTGTACTACTATAAAAATCCTGAGCATTGAATGGGGGAGGACACCAGGGCTTGGCAAGTTCAACACAGCCTGTCTTAGAATTCAAACCCTCTTTAAGAAACAGAAGCCTCATGAGCATCTGTCAGAAGGTCCAGTTCACACTGGGATACATATGGCTCAGCGCTGTGTTGTAGACCTGTTCATGATTACAAGCAGCAAATATGCAATGAAGTTCCACTTGTGACTCCCAGGAGCAGCAATTTTGCCAGATGAGCCGTGCAGACATTGGAAGAGAATGATGCAGTTAGAGACATCCAACTGGAGGTCTGCACACTATTGTAGTAGATGAGGAGGCAGTGCAGTGCAGTGCAGTGCAGTTCCGTGCTGTTCTAGGCAGAAACATCACCTCACAACACAGCAACAAGAGTAAAGCCTACATGAGATCTTCCCCCAACAGAAAAAATACTATTCAGCAGCATCACCTAACTTTCCCATTCCATCCCTTCTGCTCCAGCAATGTACCACATTATTGATCAGCAAACATAACAATTCACAATGTTATGGGACCATTTTCTGCATATGCAAACTTAGCTGGTAAAGAAAGGGTATGACAATTCACCTCCCTTGGCCTGACCCCGAGCTTTATCACAAGTAGTGGGCAGCAGCAGCTTCAGCAGGAAGTCTTTCTGCTGAAGTAGCCAGCAGATTCAATGGAGGAGAGAAGTCCAATGCTTTCTTTTATAAAGCCATAGCCCAGAGTTGGTGTAGCTACCACTTGAGCCACCCAATAACAGAAGCATGCCCACATCACTCAAACTGAGAAAAAAAAGTGGTTGACAATGGCAAGTTTAGGAAGGTGGGTAACAGCAATCCTTTGTTCTCCTGTGAACCAGAATTGCAAGTCCTGAACAGTGAAGTTAACAGAAAGACATCCTCATAACCAAGACTTCCATGAGCCTCTACAGCATACAATGGAAAGGACAGCCTTTCTTGCAAAGTTCAAGCAAGTTCTCTCAGAATTCTATATATAACAGAAGCATTCTGGAACATCTGGCAGAAGTTCCAGTAGCCTCTGAGAAATGGATAACAAGATGGACAAACATAAAAATACTTGGCATGATCAGCTTTGAGTTATTGGTAATTGTTGATGATTAAAAGCAGCAAACACACAAAGATGTTTCAATTCTGACCCTCCAACAAGAAGCTCTTTTGCTGCATGAGCCCTTGAGACACTGGAAGAGAACAATGCAGCAAAGAAAAACCCAAATGGAGGCGTCAACTCAGTCATAGAAGGCATGCTGTGCCGTTCTATGCAGTAACATCACCTCACAACACAGCAAAAAGAGCAAAGCCCAAATGAGATCTTTTCTCTCTGAACAAAACACCATCTAGCACCCTGACTTTCACAATTCATCATAGTATCTTCTGCTCTAGAAATGCAACATATGATTGATAAGCAAACATAACTAACCATCATGTTATAGGCAAAACCTTTTCTGTCAAATGCAAATTAACTGGTAAAAGGAGGAGTCAACCAGGAAAGAAACTTATCACAAGAGTGGGCAGCCACCGCTTCTACTGAAGGAGCGAGCAGGTTCAATGGAGGAGAGAAGTCCAACGCTTTCTTTCATCAAGCCACAGCCTAGAGTTGTTGGAGTCACCACTTGGCCACCCAATAATAGAAGCATGCCCACCTCACTTAAAACTGAGCTAACAAAGCTGTTGACATCGTGATGTGCTGAAGAATATGAAGACATACAACCTCATCATCCAAAACCTTCCACCACAGCTTCAAGAAAAGAAACAAATCCATGCAACCAGAACTTCCATGATTTGATGATTTGCGCCACATCAGCGACATTAAGGACTCCTACTCCAGCTGCGACGGCGATCACGAACTGGAACAGGGCTTCTGCACAACAAAGACAAGTGAATAGAGCTCACATAAAAGTGAATAAGATGCACAATAAGAATGGAAAGAGAAGAATAAAAAAATCTGCAAAATTACAGGCAATAAGTTGGATGTACCAATCACTACAAGATTCTAATTCAAGATCACATGTGATTGCAGAATGTGATTATGATTAAGAACAATTCAGCTGCATCCTGGCTCAGCCAATTCCAGGTGAGGCTCTAATTCCAGACTTCCAGACCACGTATGATTATAATGTGATGATAAAAAGACCAACACAATTGCATTTTGTAAAGATACTTAACAGGAAAGAGGATACTGTACCCATTTTCAATTGGAGACACACGGCGTTCACGACGAGGAAGGGGTGACCCACTCAGACTCCTATCCCGGCGCACTACAGGTGAAACACTCCTGCGGCGAGGAGATCGACTCCTAACCCTTGGAGGGGGACTAGTCACAGAACCCACCAAAGGTGAATCAGCAACACCTTGAAGGCAGGTTGACACTCTCAATAGGCACATAAGCATGATATTTGTACACAACATTGCCAAATCAAACAATGTTGGATCTATAAAGACAACAAACTATCCTTACATGCACAAAAGCACAACTGGCATCTGTAAAAAATCAGTTCATGACACACTAAAAAAGATCTGCTGGCCTCTGAGAGGGTTCCCGACACCTTAGCAGTCATGTCACAAGCAAAATACCTGCGGCCACCATAACTTGGGCTACGACGGGGTCGTGTGCTTGGGCGAGGACTCCTACCACGGCCTCCAGTACCCAAGCCAGCTGCTCCAATGCGAAGGCGGCATTCCCTAGCAAAGTGCCCAGGTTCCCCACATTCATAGCATTTCATCTCGTCACCCCCCCGCCCACGAGGTCCACCTGCTCCACCTGAGCTTCGAGAAAGCTCCACTCGCCATCCATTCTTGCCTGCTAAGAGAATGTACCATTGCACAAAATCAGTATCCTGCACAAAACAAAGAGAGTTGTGCACCTAACAGATACAAACATATCTTCAAGAGTACTGAGAACTTCTCCATACTTACAATTTAAATCACCTTGAATAGAATGGACATATTACACAATAACAAAGCTACAGGGACTTTCAAATCTGCCAAAGAATTAGTCATCAAGAAAAAGAGGAAACCCTAACCCAAAGAACAGAAGAAAGAAAACAACATGCAAACAACTGATGACATAGATCTTCATCAATCTAGAATCAGTGTGCCTCATGTGGAAAGATTAGGACCATACTTACAAACCCTGAAGAACTGAAACAGGTGCAGAAAGAACCTATGCTCAGAAACACAAGAGTCGGTTTACCCTCTTAAGGGAGGTACTCACCGTCCATAGCTCGAATTGCATCCTGTGCATCTCGCAGGTCGTCAAACTCCACAAATGCAAACCCTGGTGGCTTGCGGGCTACCCACACACTGAGTCCATAACATCGCATCATACCAATCAAAACCCTAATTCAACAATTCTACACCAATGAAAGAGAACACGACAAAGACGGCCTCGCATATTTGCTTAGGATGTCAATGAAACCAGAGTCGAAAGGAAAGACTTCTGGAACCGACAAGGGAAGTGATCACGATTTGGAACGGTAAAGACAGCCAGGGGTGTAGAAAGCCAACCTCCGCAGCACGCCGTAGACGCGGAACTCATCTTCAAGCTCCCTCTCGGTTGCTCTGGGGTCCAAGTTTCCCACATAAACACGCGACATGGCCCCTTTACTGATTCGACCCCGGGAAAAGGTCACATACACAAAAATTAAAATTAAAAAAGCCCTCTGCTCAGTCTATGGCGTAATCGAGCGAGCAAGAATTTTAAAAACGGATTCTCCAGTCGTCGTCAAGAATGCTCTCGCCCTCGAGCAACACCAGCAATACGCAGAAACAAAAACCCTACACAGCATGCAGTGGTTTGTGACTTGATTGCGGAGGGTAATAAAAAGGACCCAGAAAGGGAGGAGCCGTGGGCTTCCGAAATGGGGCCCTGCGTACGCGGTCGAAGGGAACCAGTACTCTCAAGCGCGAACGGATGGAATCGCGGTTCGCACAGCGCAAGGAACCCTTGGCCGGGTGGCGTGGAGGACGTTCAAAAAACCCCCAGACGAACTTTGCTGGTGTCAGTGCTGCATCCTCCGCAGCGATGATTAGTTTGTTTGGGTGATCACTCGTCAATGCGCTGGGTCCCGCGTAGTCGATGGCTGTTCCACCGCTCTCTATTTCACCTGGCTAATTAGTTCCCGTGAAACACCGAACACCTGCTCCAGATGGGCCGGGTCCCACAACAAAAAGTAGATCTTGGAACACTGGAACCACCCTTTTTTTTTCTGGCGAACTGGTGCCAGATTTCGCCCTCCGTTGAGGAGGCGCAATCTTCAATTCGCCACACACTGCTGTTGGATGAGGATTAAAGTGCCAGTTTGCATTCAGTTAGACAGGAGTTTTCGCCAGATTTCTATTAGTTTTGTACTGATTTTACAGTTTCCTTAACATTTTCGCCATTAATGCTAAATTTTAAGGTGGGATCATCGCCACTCATGCTAAATCCCTTATGGGATGGTCGCCACCCATGCCTCATCATAAAAATGAAAAAAGACAAACGCTGACTGGAACCAACATGCATTCATGTTCGTGCTCCATGGTCCTCATCACATCATCTAACATGGTAACCATCCGATGCCATCACCCATAGTCCATCACGGATGCCATTCAGCCATATCTGAATTTCCTGATAAGGTTCACAATGCGTTGAATCATCATCTTGTTTGGCGCTTTTATTCTTGCAATGGAGTACATGAAGCAAGACATTTTTATGTATACTGTAGCCTAGGGTCAGTTTCCACATTGACAAAGCAAATAAATTTTTTTTCAAAAAATGAATTCATTTTTTAATTTTGGAATTATATATTTTCCTATAATTTCCTTTAATATTGTGATATGAATAGTGAAATTATTCAAAATGTAACATATGATAATTATGATGATTTTCAGCATGACAACTTCATATTTTCACAAATTTTCATTTCAGTATTTTGAGGATTATTTAATGACGAAACTGACCTTAGGAGAAGGTATCATAGCCTAGCGTCAGATTTGTTGCTGTAAAAATGAAAAATGAGTAAAACCAAACAAAGGGACTTCGGTTGTGGAAAGGTCAGGGAGATTATTCATATAATTTATATTCCCACCCAAGGAGAACAAACGAGACTTAAGCATTGCTCCTCAATGAACATTCTACACATTTTATTGGAGATGGAATATATGGTACCTCTTCTTCCCAATCCAAAGGCCTATTGTTCATTCTACCACTTGCAAGCTTATTTACGAGTAACTATAGCTCCACCCATGTTAAAGGCAAGAATTTTGAAGTAAGAATTATATGCAATGTGGGGCATCAATGACATGGAATTCAAGGAGTTTTTCATTTATGGAATTATTCAAGTGGGTATATCATTTTTAATGAACCCACATGATATGAGAAACTAAAGCTTGAAGTGGGATGTGTTGGAATGTACACTTTGCAACATTATTGTAAACTAAAAGACTGGTGTTATTTCATGAATGTGCGAGAGTGAGCATGAGCCTCTTATTGTGAGCGGTGAATATTCTTAATATATTTTATCCATGTGAGAGGGCATGTTGTGAGAAGCCATGTTCTCTGACAGATCTTATTGATGTGGAGGAATATATTTTCACAAGAATGAATATTCTTTAATGTCATCAACGAATTCACGTGGCCTTGCCACATGCCATTCTGTGAGTCAAATTTGCAGCAAATTAAATGCCTCAAATGTATATAATCTCTTGTAATCCACGCTTTAGATTACATATCAGTTATGATATTTACCTGTTTAGGTTATTCATAAGATTGTTTCACTATTTCGATTACATAATAATAATAATAAAAATTCTCATCCTAAAATCATATGAAACTTGGAAAATGTATTGAAAGTTTCACACTTTGATCATAGCTAAAAAAAAAAGGAATGACAATAAATAGAATTTGATATGAAACTAGGGACTTGGGCCACCATGGACTTCCCTGTCCAAGGCTTCCCCGCTTGGAGTTCCTTGATTTCATTTCACAACCTAACCATAGAATGATATTTAAGTTACTTTTGACAAGACACATTTGCCTTTTTAAAACCCTTTCGCCCAATTCAACACACTTTTGTGCCAAACATTGACCTACCTCACTAGGAGTCAAACCCAATTTGGCAATTCATGTCAAAAAACCCATGCTGACATGGGGGCCACCAATTGATGGCCACAAATGGTTTTTTGTTTTATGACATTTTTCTTTGTTCACAATCAAAACCACATAGTGAAACCACATAGTGGTCACCAAGTGGTCTTTCTCTTGTGATTTATTCTTTTGTTACTTGTGACTAAAATCACTTGGCAATCACCATGTGAATTTTTTTATTTTTGCAATGAATTTTTTTTCTTTGTGGTCAAAACCATGTGGGAATCACATCGGTGGTTGTTTTTCTTTGCAACAAAAACCACATGGTGGCCACCAAATGGTTGAATTTGATATTGAATGCATGTGGAAGCCACTAGGGGTTTTGGCATTTGTGTATGTACCATATGTGTTACATAAGAATCTTTTTAAATGTTTTATTTGTTGATTAAAAAACCTAATTATAATAACAACTTCATAGTTATTCCATTTCAGGGGGGGGATAATTTTTTATTTTTTTTGAGAGTATTAAAAAAAAGAAAAAAACAATGAGGAGTGAAAATTAATTAATTAAATAAATTTTGAAATTTTTGAGGTAAAAATTGATGGGAAATCTTTTTATATGAACCCCAAAACAATTATCAATTACATTGTGAAATTTTACATCGTTCCAACTGATGCCATTATGTATCTCCCCCCTAACCTCCCCTTTTGCCCTTAACCCAAAAGAAAAAATCCAAGCCCCCACAATGCATGAACTAAACCTTCATATTGGTTGCATGATTTTTCTAATTCAAAAAAATTTTGTTCACCATTTTCAACCTAGGACAATACCCCTTCCTAAAAGCATGAATACTTGTTTATAATATTAAATTGTAGAAAATATTGAACACCCTGTTACTTTGACCCCAATTGGAAAAGATTTTGACTTCTTGGGTTAAGGTTCAACATTTTGTTGTAAGCCATGAACTCCATTGTTAAAACCCATGCCTTAATTAACCATCAAGCCATGAATAAGGTTCTTTACTACATTTTACTTTTACACCAAAACGTTTATTACAAAGTCTTCATTTTCTATTTTCATTGTTTTTTTGTCTACTTTTTCAAATGTGAGATTCTTCCTTTGTTAGACTTTGCTATGTTTCCTTCTATGATTTCAACTTGTTGTTTTCACATTTTGTTGCATTTTTTTGTGTGCATTTACATTGTTACTTGACTTGTTTGTTACCAAATTGATTGTGGTAAGTTTGACTTGTTTCATTATTCACAATGTTTATTATTGTAATCAAGGAAGGTATAATGGTAGTTGTAATAGATGATTTAGATTATAGAGTTCAAGATGTTACATTCAAAGCGAATGTGTTCAATAGGTATGGCACCTTTGATTGTATTGCCCACAAAATTTTGGAAGATCCAAGCTATGTTTATTTGCATTGTGGTTTATTAGATGAAATAGTTTTGACCACAATCATATCGAAAGTGAAATTATTACATATAGAAATGCACATGAACACTTTTTGGCAAAATGCATGTATGTGACAATGGAAAATTTTGGATAGGACCAAAATCCAAAAGGGGTTTTGAGAAAGGTAACATGCCTATCATCAAAAAGTACAATCCATGACAATTGTGTCCTCAATTCATCCTTTTGAACCAAAATTGATAATGATGTTCTTCCACATAAATTCCATAAGGGAGTTCATAACATTAGTTCAATCTTGGGCTTTTGTCACCCTTGCTATCATTGTTATAGCTATTAGGGGAGAAAGAATTAATAAGGGTGAAAATCAATGATTGATTATTGATGGAAAAGAAGAATTTGACAAAGAGGTTTTGCCATGGGCAACAATTTTAGAAAATAATATGAACAACTTCTTGAAGTATAAAATGGAAGTCAATCAAGGATGTGATGGCAACCTCTAAAGGAAATCAATTCTTAATAGCACAAAATTACACATTTTTTAGCAAGGTCGTGGATGAAGCCATTTAAACTTGCCTTCTTTAATTGCACAAAAAAACTTCAAGTAACTAACTTGCATTCATTGAAAGAATTAAGATTATTTCTTTCATTTTATTTTTTTTATTTTCTTGTTTTCTTGTTTTTCCATTTTTTTCCCCTTGGTCATCAATTGCTAAAATAAAAAATTAACCTTGGTTCTTTTATCTACATTTTTTTTGGTAAATTTTCCCCCCCCTCTTAAAACCATATGTTGAGGGGGGAAAATGAGGCCATTGGTGCAAATTTGACCTAATGGCCATTAGATGGTTTGAGTTGCAAGAGAAAAAAACCATTTTCTTCATGACCAAAACCAAGTTCGAAACCACTTGGTGGCCATTAAGTGGTTTTGTTTCTCTTGGCCAAAACCACTTAATGGCGGCAAGTGGTTTTTATTCCTCACATTGAAACCATTTGATCATGGCCACTAGTTGGTTTCAATCTTGCACATGGTGGTGATTGTGATGTGTTTTTTGCATTCATTTTTGTAGTTCATGTCTTATTTGTTTTAAAATGTGATTCTTGTTTTTCTTAGACAATTATAATGTTATTCATATCAAACCCTATTGGACCTCCATTTCGAAAAGTATGTGGAAATTGGCATAAAACAGATATTATGAACATGTTTCCATTCAATGATGTTCATTTTAATCCTTGTCATTTGAAATCAAAGGTTTAGAATTAAATTTCCTTCGTGTTTTTATTACAACAAACAATGGACCTATGTTGTTGACCATTGAAAGCAAATGGCTAGAAACAATTCTATAAATGCCAAATTTTCAATTTCTTAATTTGCCTTGTTCAAAATAGGTGCAACTCTTGATTTCTAATTTGGTTACACATTTATGGTAAATTCCAATTGTCACGCACATATACCTTTATTGGCTTTCAAAAGAACATACAACAATTCACCTTTAAAAAAAAATTTAATTAATGCGGTCAAGATGTGATTGTGGTTCCTTTGGTAATTCTTGTTAGTGATGATGTGCACCATAATGTGAAATGCAAGCTTGATTTTGATAAGTTGAAATCAATTTCAAATTAAAAAAACATTTGAATGCTTGGTGTCAATGTTAATAATATTTTTATGTTAATGTAAATACTTTGTATATGTCCTAAAACTTTTTACCTCACAATTTTGGTTCAATTAGCCCATATTATATATATGACATTTATTCCATTTTCCTTTTCAAAATAAAGGAAAAGATCTCATATGTCAACTTACATTTTATCCACAACAATTTTATATGCAAAACCTTTTTCAATGCAAACATTATTTTAACAAGTTAGTTTTTGGGTTAAATTTTTCTCAACACGATTACTTTTTCACTAGTAGAAAATATATTGTTTGCAACTATCATTTGTAATTAATTTTTAGTTGCACACAACACATGCAACAAATTTTTGCCTTAGTTGCATAAGACAAATCACGTGTGACATCAAGTTACATGTAGTTGACATATTGTACATACAATGTACATACAACATGTTTGTACTTTTCATCCATTCATATGCAACTACATCTGTAATTAAATGATTTTTATGACACATGTCCATTTCAAGTTAATCATTTAATGACACATGGCATTTTGAAGCACATTTGACATTTATTATTTAAATTAATTAAACAAATTTAGGCCATTCAATATAAGATTTATAAGATGTCGACACATGGAACCTAGGTAAATAGACATAGGTAAATAAATATTCTTAAGTAGGCAGGTAGGTAAGCCTAAATAGGTAGGTCAATAAATGAGTGGGCTTGAGTAGTTATGTAAATCTATTTCAAAAGGTAGATTTACAACTTTTTATTTAAAAAAAATTAGGTTTAGGGTCAAACATTTTTTGGGTTCATCTTAATTGCCATTTGTTCTTTGAAATACTTAACATTTAGAAATAAATAGTTTACAACTTAGCTTCAAAGCTATGACAACCAATATGGGATAAAGATTATAGTTACATTCTAGTTGCAACTTGGAATGTAAAGAGACAAATAAATAGTTATAACTCTTTGGTCATTACTCTATTTTTTTGAGTTTCAAAAATATTTTGTAATTTCCTCCTATGCATCCAAAGCCACAAAAATCACTCAAATTGGTTTCGAAATGAACGATATATGTTCATATGAAATGAAGGGGGTTGTTGTTTAGTTTAGGTTAATAAAACCAGTATGTGATTTGAAATTCAAGATTTTTGGTCATTGTTTTATTGTCTTTGAACTTGGAAAAAAAAATTGCATTTTTAGTCTTAGTGCATCCAAAGCCACAAAAATCACTCAAATTGGTGTTGAAATAAGCAAAATATGTTCAAATCAATTTTTTGTCAATTTTTTTCACACACACACACACACAAATTAAATTCAACTTTTTGTTTGATTTGAATTAAAAAATAGTATAAAATGAACATGAATAAGTGACAAAAGTGGTTAAAAGTGCTACAATGGGAGGTTTGGGGGGATATTTCACTAAATTTTTTTGGATAACAAATTATCTACAAAGACCAATTTATGTTTGGAATAAAATGTCAAAACATATAATGTGAAATGGATTTTCAAACTATCCTTTATATATAGCTTACGATTTTCAACATTTTGAGCCAATTGAATATGCTAATGGTATGGCTAGGTTTTTACTTGCTTTTGAAACAATGATTTCAAGGCTATTATAAATTTGAATGAATTTTCATCTTTTATAATCAATGGTGCACAAACCTCCTCCTTGAGTTTTAAATTCAAATTTGCATTTCTATTGGAATGAAAATTTTGATTTTGCAATGATGAACATTTTGAAAAATAATTAAAATTCACAATTAAATTGTGTTGTTTCAAATTATTCAACATTTCTTGCAATAAAAATATCACTAAAAAAAAATTAAAACCATAATCAATATATGCATAAAAAATGGAAAATCCTACAAATGTTCTTTGTGAAATTTTGTCTCCCTCAATTGTGATACTCGTTACAAAAAAGGAACAAATTCCTAACATTCATTTATGGAGCATTCTCATTTAATCATTGATTTTAATTTCACACACACACAAAAATTACTTTGATTGGGCATTTTATGACATAATGTTTTGACATATTAAATATTTATCCAAATTTAACCTATTCTGCAAAAATATCTAAATTAATTAACATATTTTCAAATACTAAAATAACAAGATCACAAATTATGGATCATATAAATATATGCATTGTAAAAAATCACATGAACATCTTACAAATGACAAAGTTCAATCACCATATATAGGCTATAATTCAAAAAAAAAAAAAAAAAAAAAAAAAAAAAAAATAAAAATAAAAAAAAAAAAAAAAAAAAAAAAAAAAAAAAAAAAAAAAAAAAAAAAAAAAAAAAAAAAAAAAAAAAAAAAAAAAAAAAAAAAAAAAAAA
>Ga0116231_10001004_pt1 | contig 55437 bp, 42 predicted proteins | sample S1TSphgellanicum_2_FD_89695 | JGI IMG/M metagenome (GOLD analysis project Ga0116231, IMG submission 89695) | Host-associated microbial communities from peat moss isolated from Minnesota, USA - S1T2_Fd - Sphagnum magellanicum MG | ecosystem: Host-associated > Plants > Peat moss > Unclassified...
AGTAGATGAGAGGAATTAAGGAGAATAAAAACAATATATTGAGGCACCATCGGACCCTCTTTTTTCTTTGTGTGAACTTCTAATGGCAAGAATTGCTTGAGCTTTCGAGGATGTACATATTCTGTGAATAAGAATGAAGAATTTTTTTTGGAATTGCATCAGTGTAGAGATGCATGACCGGAAGTGTGTGTTGTTGAATTGTTGTGTCGTTGTGTTTGTCAATCTTTGAATCGTTAAGGAATCAAGGAGAGCAGGAAGCCAGTTTGAATCTTGGAGATGTTGAGCTGTCAGTAGGTGTGAGATCGATCTGTGAAACATGGACGCCAGGGTTCACATCAGATAGTGTATGTGATGTATGTTTTCATAGGACCCTCTTCTTTTGGCTACAACATTACCAAAAAAATTAATTGTGGAAAGATTATACTTGTGATTACAATTTTTGGGGGTTTAATGTGCTTATGCCTGGTGTGCAATTGCTTCAAGATGATGTTTGGAAATACATACAACTTATATGAATGTTGTAAAGTTGTTATTTTTTGTTCATGTCAAAAGATATTTGTGATGGCCATGATGTGGTAATTTGTGTTAAAATATTTGCTAAATATGCAACCAATTGATTGTGAAGCACATGAAGAATGATAAAAAACATTTAGATTCATGGGTGGTGTTCATATTCTGACTTCAAATAATTGCACTTTTGAGCGTACATTTCATAGTTGATTATATAAAAAACATGTTCAACATTGATTGAGTGGTTTCATCACATTTGCCACATTTATAAAATTTGGGTCAATAAAGGATCCTCAATTGGCTTCTACTATTAACATGTAGGTGCGATAGTGGTTAAGATGAATGATCTATCTAATTTTGTATGCCTTTTGTTAATCCACAAGTTATTTTTTCTAGAAATTACATTACCAAATAAAGCCCCTAGTGCATACTAAAGTTTGTTCCTAACATTTCTTCACCTCCTTAACATACATATTTCAATGATTCCTATTTTGGCAACTAGTGCATGATAATTGGCATTTTTTATGGTATGGACAAACATAGATTGAGCATCCCATCTAGGGTATGGTGGACAATAACTCAATAAAAAACCAAAAACAACTATTCCTCATGTTTTGCCAACATGAAGCAAATACACTTAATGCATGTGCCAACCCACTAAAGTAAGGTCCTCAACATCTCTTTTGAAAATACAATATCTACATGTTGTAATCTTAAATACTTTGAAACTCTACCTAGCAATTCCATTGGCAAGACTTGTTTTTAGACCCATTGACACCAAAATTTTCTCACAACACTTGAGTGATTTTCTTTATTCACACATGCACCTAATGGATTTTTGCATTGTTTTTGTGAGTTTGGTTTGGTTTGGTGTGTTGCAATGATATCAATCATGGGTTGTGATGATGATCAATTACAAGTGGTAGGATCCCAAAGGGGTGACAACTAATGACTTGTTGTTTAATTAATGGAACAAAAGTGAAGAAAAGAAATCTAGTGGTGTGTACATTACTTATGCAATGGGAAGCATGACTGCATTATGGCAAGGTGCTACAGAAATATTTGATACAAATCTAGTATCCCAGGACTAAAACAAGGTGGTTATATATTTTGGGGATGATGTAGGATTTTAACATCCATAAGTTGAATGTGCAAGTGGCGAACAAACAACCAACCAATGTAGGCTGCACATATAGATCATGGTTTTTTTTACTAAGTTAAGTATAATAGTTTCAACAAAAGCCTTCCTGGATGGGAGGACAATTTGTAGATAAAACCAATATGAGAGGCTTTAGAGCCAAACAAATTCTAAAATCCTCATAGGCAAAAACACTTTCACCACCAACAACATGAGATCATCCAAGAAACCCACTTGTGTTGGGTCATCTTTTTTGAACTTACTTGAAGTATAAGAAAGCCCAAAAATTTCATATGGATAAACGTGTGCCCTTTTCTTACTTAGCATTTTGATCAATGGGAGCCCAGGTTCTACTAAAATGCAATTGGGATCTTTTGCCAACCTCTTCACAAGCGTAAAATGCTCACCCTCAACATGTTTTTTCATAGCTATAATTCCATTAGACTTGTGGTATGTAGTCAATCCTTTCCTACACTTGGTGTGCATCATGGCTAAGATTTCAAGACTAGTAGAATCACTATGGCAAATAATACACCTCATGATCTAATTATGTTCCAAATTCACAAGTTGGTTATATTATTTATTTTTAAAAAGCCCATGTGAATGAAGTATGGTAATTTGGCTTCCATAGAAGCCTCTATTTTTGCAAATATTTAAATGCATTTTGGTGACAGATGCATCATCATGCACAACTTTAACATCAACAACTAATGGATTCTTTAGCTCCCCATGGCCTGTTGCTTAAACATTACCAATATTACTATTGTCATGTCCTACAAAAGCTTGGAAATCTTCATTAGAATGGAGATCATGAACATTCATAGTATTCATGGTAAGGCATGAAGAAAAATTCATCAAAAAATTGCTCAATAAAAACTAACACAATATCATAAAATAATTTAAACAAGTTATGAAGTGTTCATAAATCTTCCTAACCTTTGCAATAAAAAAACTTCTGACAACATGAAACTTCATAATCTTTTAAGAAAAACAAGGTGATAGTTTAAGGTTTAAAGTTTAAAGCTTCATGAAGTGAAAAATCTTGCAAGCCACTTGATGCATCTTGAAGATTTTGTCAAATGTTACCATGTATGCTTGTACCATCATGTAGCCTATTTGGGAATAGGTGAGGGGACCAATAGTCAGTAAACAAAAATAAAACAAAAAATAAAAAATGGGAAAGTTGATTCAAGCCCTTCCCCACCCTTGTTGTTTTACAAATGCGTTTTTGAACAAAACTTGTAGCAAGGTGTAAAATGAAAAACAAGTGAAACACACAAAAATAATGAAATTTGGATATTATAGACCAAAAACATTCTTATCAGTTGGTAATAGATAACAATTATGTTGAAATCCCTTGTCTTCTCCCACCTTTGAAAACATAAACATATTTATTAGCACAAAGGAGGCTACAAACTACAACTAATAACTATTTCATGCATTATTTTCAAACCAATCAATCGATTTGTTTTTTTTTACTTCTAACTTAAATTGCAAATAGAAAATTGTTGAAGATAGAAGTTCAAGAACCACATACCTTCTTCACGTAAATCACTTGGCTTTGGATTCGCCATGCTTGATTGATTCCTCTTAATACTCTAGTGGCCAATAGGTTGCATTCATAGCTCTAATGGTGCATCAATAGAAAGCTTAAAGTGGACATTGCAAAGGCAGAAGGAAAATGCAAAAAATGAAGGAAACATGAAACGTGCAAAATGCAAGTTCTAGAAACTAAAAAACCCTCACCCTAACCATACTAGCTGGAGGTGGGTATAAGTTTGGTACTACAAGGGTATAAGCCAAGTTTTTAGTAAATACCCTTTCCAATTACCCCCCCCCCCCCAAGTTGGGTCCAGATATTTGAATTTTAGAAGGTCAATTATGAAGTGGAACAGGTATCAAGTTTCTAAAATGTCCGAATAGGAGGTGGGGCCATGTCTTTCAAATGATGATATTTGGCGGTCATATATGTATATATTTGGTGATATACTTGGTTAATACCCAAAAGCAAATAAAAAACCCACCCAACATTGGAACATACTCATTGCATTTTTGAAATTGAAAGGCATGATTGCCCAATTGAATGAACTAGATTAAATAATGATTTTAGTTTTCTTTGATCTTTGGTGCCATCCTTTTCTACTACAAGTTGCTGTACAAATCCATGAATTTTTTTTTTAATAATTCCCAAGTTGGGATAAGACATCTTCCACCAATGGCATTGTTAAAGCATCTCGTTTCATGTGCAAATTAAAGGGCTTGTAATCATTGCAAAATGAACTACTACCATTTCTATTCACATGAAATATTACTTTGCATACATATTTTAATGTGTTGACTAATCTCATCTTGCACAAATAAAAAATCTTTGAATCTATTTGTTGACTTTTGTTTCCTCCCAATATGATAACATGTTTAACATTATTTTGCAACAAATGAATCTTTGGGTGTCTATGAAATGTTCCCCTATAATGCAACATCTCAATTCATTCATGTTCCATGTGAATACATTTGCAAAGTTCTCTAGAAATTGCCATAATTTTTTAAACTTTAGTTAATCCAATGTTTGGTCAACTTTTATCCTATTCATGATCTCCTCCCATTGTTTTTCTATCTTATGTTTTCTTTCACCTCCATGTTAAATCTCCTTTTGTTGCATGAATTTGAAACAATGTTGGTAAATTTGGATTTGATATGCTACAACTCTTAAAGGTTTGTTCTATTTCATGACCAACACAATTTAGCCAATTGAAGTAGTCATCTTCATTAGAGAAGAATCTTCCATCACCTTTTCCACTTCTTCCCAAAAACTAAAATACAAATTTGTTTTGGCACCTCTTCTTTCATAAAAAAATTGAACCAATGGTCCTTTAGTTCCAGTTCTTGCACCATCTCCTTTTGTAGGATTGATTTGAGTTGATCATCACTTGCTTCTGTTCCTAATTCTTCATCATCATCACTAGATTCAAATCTAAGGTCATCATAAAGTTGGTCAAAATCTAACAAGTGTTTATCTTCAAAGAAATCAAAATTACATTTCTCTTCGTCAAGCTACAAGTTTTGCAAAGACTTATGCATATAATGTTGAAATCCACCATCTTGATTTTTTGACTCTTTTCCAACACTTGCAACAAGTTACCATATTCACTGGTAATATTTTCACATCAACACTTAAACCATGTCATACTTGAACATTGACAATAATTTTAATCTTGATTAGGAAATCCAATGCCAACAATACATTGATACTATCTGTGTCTACCATCGTAAATTCCATTTTTTGTACAACCTCATCCACATAGACTAGTAATTTGTTGATTTTGCTCATCACTTGTATCATTGCATTTGTAGCTATTTATAAGACTTTAATAAACCCACCAATTGCATGATAGCCAACTTTTTGATCATGTTAATTGTTATATTGGACATCAAAAATTCAATATCCACCAAGCTTTCAATAATGTGATTATTCATGTCCACAAGCAAATCCAACATCTTGTGGTGAAATGGTGGCAACTCGGTTCCTTCCATGTTCTTCATTCTTGCATCTTCTAGCCAACTTCCCTAGGCTTTCCAAGTATTCCAACTCCTTCAATATAATTAGGATTTTCTCCATGGGACTTAATGAGACCTTTCCCTTGAGAAAATGTGATATAATCTTGGATTTCATATTAGATCTTCTTTCCAATCCAATCCCAACTTTTATCAATTCACCTATGAAATTAGAAGTTCTTTGATCATCATTAGTAATTTCTTTTACAAAAACATTCCTAGGTACCTTATGTTTAGGTAAGCTAACATGGGAGAATAAATCATGGGTACTCATGTTAATATGATTTAATTGGGCCAAAGTTTCATCATCATCATTGATAGGGACTTATAGAAAATTATTTGTAAATATCCCAACCTTAGTTCTTCTTCCAACATTTATCCTCAATATGCCCCATCCCATTACAAAATGTACACCTAAGACCACAATTTTCCATCCTATGAAGCCTTCCACATTTTTGACATTTTGGCTAAAAGTTGGCATACTTGGGACATTTGATGGCTAGGGGATATGTTGCATTACAAATTTGACATCCATTGGCATTGCCGGATCCTACATATGGAGACAACTATTGTGGTTTTGGTTGCCTCTTGAAAAAATTCACCAAAGATTCATTCAAGGCATGTACATGTTTTTTTACAAAAGACTTGGTGTTCAACATCAATTCCTCCTACTCCTCCTTGAAAGGTTCAAATGGCATTACTCCCAATTCCCTAATCACCTTCTCCACTTCAAATGTAACAATTAGTAAATAGTCCATATCAAAATAATCTTAGGAACATAATTTTTGAATTCCTAATCTAAGTTTAAATAGAAATCCCCACCACTACTCTACTTCCTTTATTTTTCCCCTAGTGAATAAGTTTTCCAATCTATCATAATAGGCTTGGACACATTATTTAGGCTCTTATTTGATTGCATTAAGCCTAATGTGAATATCTTCTAAATCTATGGTCTCATACTTTTATTACATGGCAATTTGCATAGTTGCCCAAATTGTTGCAACATGGGTTAACTTCTTATACTACTCCTTTTTTTTGCCTATCATATTTCGGCAAACAATTTAAAAAAACTTCACGAGTCATCATAATTTTGCACCTCAACAACCAACTCCAATCTTTCCACCCAATCTGCCACATCCTCTAACTCCTTTCTTTAGTAGAATTCATCCATCCCCTTAGGATTGGTCATTTTGCCAAAGATTTTCAACGTCTAATCTATCATAGAATTTCCTAATACTACTTTGATCCTTACTTACCTAATTTTCTAATCATATGCAAAATATACACCAACATCTAAACTAAAGACATCCTTGGAACTCGATACATACAAAATAACATTCCTATAATTGTCTTTCAAATATTGCCCTTGTTTTACCAACAATTGAATATCAAGGAGTTTAGGAAAGAAGATAGTTTTATCTTAACTTTCAAATTGCCATGCTAGTTCACCATCAACTTGTGGAAGTTTCATCGTATGATTTTGAATCTTGTTGGAAGAAGCTTCCACAAATTGGTAATGAATTGCCATGCCAATTCACATTGCCATGTTGATCCACTTATAAAATTTTTAGTGTTGATCATTGCCATGTTAATACAGTTATAAAATTTTTAGTGTTGACCATTCCGATTAAATGTCCATTTATTTTTCAATATGTGTTAATTTATATATTTGTGATGTAAAGCTAGTTAGTTAGTTGAAATTACCATTGACCTTTGTGACTACCAACAACTCAATTTCCCATGATGATAACATGGCATGCAAAGTGTTGCAACTGTAGTCAACATCATGACTTATGAAATTAATGTTTATGAAGTCTCATTTACTAGTTAGTAAAAATTTATTTAAAAAACATTTTCAAAATCTATCAAACAAAAAAAAACTAAAAACCAAAATCCAAAGTTCCTCTCAAATCCAAAAATAGATGATACTGGTTGTTGTAATTATATTGTATGAAAAAGTTTTTATATTCTCAATAGATAATAAAATTGAAATTGTTCAAAGAAAATTGTAACAAGTTATAGTGAAATAGCCTTCCAATAGTACATGGATAATGTAGGAAGTGTGTGTGTGTGCGTGTGTGTGAATTGGTTCAAGTATTATTTGCAAGAATAATTTCTATTTCTATTCTAATTTAATGTGAACAAAATTCCCAATTTCATATTTGTGGGGGTTAATTTATGAACAAAGCTCTAGTGGTTCATCTTTCATTTTGTTGAACTTCCAAAAATGGGTGTGTATGTGAGAATGCAACATGTGAAAAAGAACACAAGGTTGTTTTTGTATCGATTTTCATTAATGGATCCCTTGTAATCCAAATGAAGGCAATACAAACCTTGCAACTTGATGAACACTATGACATTCAATACACACTTTCAAATTTTATTGCAACATGAGTAACATGATCTTTTCATGATTAATCCAATAGGATGCCAATCTTAGAACAATGATTCTCAAAATCAACACTAAGCAACAATCAACACCAAATTCCAACAATTTTTTACATCATTTGATTTCAAAATTGGCTTTTGGAATCAAACCCTCACTTTTATCATATCCAACTTTTTCTCTTGGCTCAAAATTCCAAATTCAAAATGCGATTCATTTCATCACTCATTTTCAATACCACAACCCATATTCTTCTCTTCAACTTGTATATCTTATGTCATGACCATCCTCTTGTTGCACTTTCATAAACTTTGTGTCCAAATCTATGAATAAAGCTACTCAATTGTCACACCAATCAAAAGCTTGTACTTTTATTCAATCCCAATTTTCATTTTGATTTTCCACACCTAGGTTCACATGTTCTATAAACAATCCTTACTAATAAATCAAACATTCAAATTTATGTTCATTATATGTTTGATCTTTCACTACAATGGTGTTATTACTCAAAGCTCATATTCATTTTTCAATCATCACTAAAAAAAATTAGGCAATTTTTCTCATAATTTCCCAAACTACTCCTTTCACAATTCACATTACTTTAAATGAGTGAAAATCCTTTAAAGTGTACCACACAAGACGAAAAGGACCTAGTATTTACTGTAGTATTTTTTTACACTGTATTTTGATCCCCATAAAAAATAATGAGTCAAAAATAGTCAAAAAATTCAAAAGGATTATATTTTGGACCATTACAATTCTAGATTTTATCATAATCATCCATGAATGTGTATCTACATGGTAAAAAAAACATAAAAGTGTGACATTGTGACAAGATTTTAATACACCTTAAAAACTTTGGACCCAAACCTCAACATTCATTCAAACCTTTCAGCACAAAAACACATTCATGCCTTCTCACATAATAAATGATGCATAATTCCATATGCCCAATACGTAAATGCAATGTCATAGAGCCATGAATTTTCCTTTTTCATTACCACATCCTAACCAAGTTTATAATCCTCATTGCAAAGTACATTGCAAAGGATTTTCAAAGCCTACACAATAGAAGAAATTAGATTGAAACTTCTACAATATACTTCTATTCCTATAAACACACAAAAGTGTATTTAAAAATGTATTTAAAAATGTATGTATCTCCCAAGGTGTAAGCACATTACAATGGAATTTTATGGATGTTACAATGCTAGTTTTTTCTTAGTAACACAACTTTTATTATGTATGCATTACTCCAAAACCTAGCATTCATGACTAGGACAGTTTCCACCATGTTTTATCTTTAGTCATGGAGGACATGTCCTTGGGTGGGTTAGTAATTTTTATTACATGCCTATAATACATTACAATCAACGACTATAATTATATTACATGACTATAATAATTTACAATCAACAACTATAGTCATAACTAGGACTACATGTGTAATACTGATCATCTCAAGGCCAATTTAAATTAGGTAGGTGGGTATGTAGGTAGGTTAATTAGTTGATATGTAATAGGTAGGTAGGTAGGTAGGTAACTAGACTAGGTAAATACATAGTAGCCTAGTTAGGCAAGGTAAAAGGCTATAATATGCCAAAACCTTGGTATTATGACTACTTTCATGATTGCATTTGCAATCATGTGTGCCATTCATGACTACATGACTATGTAATCAATATGGACTTGTCACTTTTGTCATCTAGTCATGAACATGTCATAGTCGTAAGTGTTAGTCCATGTGAGTTTAATGACTATGGTCAAGTTTGATGTATGACTAAACACATGACTAGACATATGCATATAAACATGATTGCAATGTGATAAAACGTATGACTATAGACATGACATGTGGCCTCTATTCAAACTAACCTAACCTAACCTAGGTAGATAGGTAGGTAAGATTCTATTTATTTTGTTGGGGACATCTTAGTCTTTGATTGATTCATCCCAATTGGCATTTAAATTTTGAATATTTCTAATGGATATTATGTGTAGTATTCTTTCACCTAACTATATATCGTAGTACCTAAACGAATTCAACATAAATTAAATTATTTTTTGTTTTGCCAAAATTTTGAAATTTCATTTAGTATTTGTGCCAAAATTAAAAAAAAATCAAAAGTTCAGTTGTCAAGTTTGAACCGTAGACCTTCAAATATTGAAATTTAAAATTGAGACAATTTGAACACACTAAACTATTCCACAACCTCGAAAAAAGACTATTTATTACTTTATATACCCATTACTTGCTGAAAATTTCAGAATTAAAAAAGTAGTGCTAAAGTTAAGATTTAAAATAATTAATTATTTAGTGGTTTGTTGCCGAAATTGTTCAAGTACTACAATAGTTTACAAAATTGAGGTTGTGAACAAGGATATGGAATAAAATCTAATGTCCAAGGAAACATTACAACATTATCCCACATCCTTTGTCCTATACAAAAGTCATCTACCTACCTCCCCCATACTATTTAGCCTACTTTACTACATACTACCTACATAGCTTAGCCTAGCCCAAACCTAAGTAAAATAATATATGTAGGTAGTTATATAAATAGTTTAATTAATTTAGCCTATTTTAACATGTGTACCTACATAACTTAACTAACTACCTATCTACCATAGGCTATGTAAGTAATTTACACCTAGCTATTATGTATCTAGCCTACCTATGTACCTAATACGTACAAGGCTAGGTAGGTAGGTCAATATTCAAAGGTCATATAGATAGACAGATAGACTAAATAAGTAGGTAAATAGGTGAGTAGGTAGGTTCAATAGGTAGGTAAGTTATGTAAGTAGGCTAGGCTAGGTCGGCAACCTAAGATAGGCAAGGTAGGTAGTCTAGGCTACCTACCTACAAGTACCTACTTAGGTTAATATAGCCTAACTTAGTAGCAATTTGAATGTGCAATTTTGTTCAAATCTAAAAACCTTAGAGGTTGATCGGGCTCAATTTGAAGAATTGAAAATCTAGAGTATGTGTGTACTATACATGTGTTGCACATATCTTATATATGTACACTTAAAAAGATTTTGAACTACAAAATCTTCACTCATCACTATAGATGACCTCTTAGATTATCAAAGGTACCTACTAGAATTGTTAGTTGTATTAAATAGTTGTGAGGGTGCCTCCAAAAAAAAGTTTAATTTTAATTTTTGTACCAGGCCACTTTCATCACAGAAAACACTATGTACACTCCTGACATTATAGATTATGTACCCTTTCTCTTTGGTGTAGCTATATACAGAGTAGAATTTTGGGCAAAGGATATGGGATGAAGTTTGGTGCTATGGGAAACAAACTAGGTGCATCCTTGTGAACCTAGTGGGAACACATTAAGGACACCAAAATCCAAAAAAAATGTCCCCACTCCCTGCTTCCCCCCATTCTCACCATTTTTGTTGAATTTTAGTGTTCCCATTGTGTACCCAAAAGGTTTTCAATGATGCTCTCAATGTGTTCCAACTTCAAATGTGTTCCCCAGTCAGTTCTCAAGATCTCCACACTTAATCCAGTATCTTTTGCCCAAACAAAGCAGCCCATCATTGGAAAGAAGCAAATTGTGATTGTTAAAAAAATACTACTTTGGACTCATCCTCACAACTAATTAGTACAAGTAACAATAGGTACTCAAATCATAATGGGGATCCACCACCACAACAAATCACAGGCCTCTTCGGCCTCTGCTACTTGGAAACTTTCATAAATCACCTTTTCATCTCTGACCTGAGCTCACAAAGGAACAAAAAGGATTCTGGATCTGAATCTTAAGTATTGTAATACAAAAAGGTTCTGAGAGCCCCAGAACTGTAAACACATTCTCCCAACTAAACAGTGCACACAGTTTGAAGCAATGCATGCAGAAGGTGTGGGGATACTACTTATGTATGTGTCTTTGCTTTTCCCCAAAAGAGAAAGGGAAAACATTTAACCACTTGCAAACTACCCTAATAAGAGTCCAAGTTCAGTGAGAACCCATTTCATTTGGCACTAACAAGAAAGTTGGTTATGTTTTACACATGATGTGGATAATAAAAAAAGTGGCAAACTTTTCATTTTTTGGCACATGTTTCTAAAACTCTATATCCTCACCTCAGGAGTTATGCAACTATACACCAAGAGAAACACCATTTAAGGCAGAGTCATTTATCAGAATGGGGTTGCGATGGGCAAGGTCATGGACAAAAATGTAGCGGAATCCAAAGCTGTAAGGCACCCATCGAAGGCAATGTGCTGGGTTTTTGTGTGGATTCAGTTTGAGGCACTGCTGAATTTGTGCCTCAAGCTTTCCAGGTACATTTTGGCACACCCATTCCACCAAACTTGTTGAAGAGTTTATCGCAAGTGCCCGCAAATACCATTCCAAGATTTTGGGTAACAACACCTGAGTCATCCAAAAAACTTCCATGAGCTTCATCTTCCATGTTACGCATCCCAGAAATCTTTGCAAAACAACATAATGTAAGCACAGATCTAACCTAATTTTCCAATAGGCATGATTGAAAATCTGGGAGGGCCTTGTAACTGTATGGGGACCAATGCTTTCTGCACAATTGATGTGCAAATACCTGGTATGAGGTTGAAAGATGAACAAAAATTGGGAGGCAATAAAAGCTATATAACACTAGTTCACTCCTTCTCCTGACCCCATTTACCTTGCTGCTGCCATGGATCCCGACACTGGCTTGCAAGAACTCACGCTTAGCAACCTCAAGTTCAAGCCGCACATTCTTTGCTGTGTACACACGGACCTGAAATAACAGTTTTCACTCTTCTGGTTTAGTTGAAGAAAATGGCTTTGAGTCTCAGATTGCCCAAAAAAGCTCACAATTACAACATGCTGCCCCATTTAAGAACCTTCCAAAGTTTGAGAAAGACTTGTATTGCCAACCATGTTGTGTCCCAAAATATCCTCTCATGACAATCATGAAAAATGTACCATGTGAGTGGTCTAAATTTGCTCTGGATGTATACAACAGAGATTGGCAATGAGGATTCAGGGGACATTACAGCAGGATCGGAGTGTCCACCACAACAAAGTGCAAAGCAAACAGCAGGCTCAGGTGTCTGTAAAGCATAAGCCTGTCGCTCATCACCCACTTTGAACGTTGTACCTGGCTTCAAAAATGCTTGCAGCCACTTCAAGCACCCACAACACAATTAAACAAACCCAGTCAAGGCAATAGATAAAGTTATCACAGATGGATCTCTGCCAGCTAGCTCAACTCTACATCCTGCTAAGCCTACAGATGGATCCTGGTAGTTATCCATGCTTCTTAATTCCCTCACTTTCTAATATTAGTTAACCTTGCTGTTAGGCCAGCAGCCAGATTATTCATGGCACTAGCAGATCAGTTCATAGCTAGGCTAAGCTGGCATAATATCAACAAGTGACAGAAGAATATGCACATTGTGCTCCACACATCGTACATAATCAGAATATATCAGTGATCATGTTTCCATAAAATTGTAGGATGTTTTTCCAGTTGAAGCAAATAGTTGCAGAGCAATTTGGATTTGAGGTGAGGCTTTTTTTACCTGAGAAGTACGGTTGGAAGGACAACCAAGAATTGAATACTCAATTGTTTGAGCATTGATAGAGTAGGCTCCCACTTTATACGCTGCCTACATTACATTCTCAACAATCAGTTTCCTTCAGTGATATCATAAAATTTGACAGAGTACCTCATGCAGCAAAATCAAAATCTGGTGAAGCAAATTCACCTCTACAAAGGTTGGCAAACAGGGATGTGTCCTTTTTCATCATGGTGAACTGGTCAAGAGTGGATACCTTCTGTAGCAAATTTAAGCGCTTTAATCGGTTCTGGGGAATGCCATAAGCCAAATATGCCTGTTTGCCCATATAATATGCAAAGCATTAGATGGTAGTCTGGATCCCCTAACTCCCTAGTAGACCATGGACTGACCCAAAATGGTAGCTCTTGGCCTTTTTGGATCTTTCAAGCCAGATATAAAGAGCTCAAGATGCCAACAGGTTAAGAGGGTTGGATTACATGCATCATGAGGGCATTGTAGATGTTGATCCAGAATGCAAGCTTCTGTTCATGTGTCATTTGCCCTGGGTCCACTTTCTCCAATTGCTCCACCATCAATCTAGTGCACACCACCAGGTTAATGTTCTCATTCACTACCAAAAGTTCTGGTCATCAGTGACAGCCAATATAGTTAAATGAAACAAAATCAGCTATGAGTGGCAACACTGTGGATTGTACAGATCATGAAGGATTCAGCTTTTAGTTAGGCTGCATGGGTTTTTTTGTTTGTTCCCTTATGGTGATTTAAATGGTTATTCTAAAGCTGCGGAGAATGGCTTAATAATGTTGCATGCAAAGTTATTGGTGGTCACAACTGAGAAATTGAGTTAGGGTCTTGATACAGGCCCCCTTGCCTTCTGGCTCTAAATGTCACTGATTAAGATTCACATCCTTCTGTGGATTGGGTACTTCAATGTCTTCTTAAATGCTGAATCTGATGGGCCTGAACATTACCTGAAATTTTGAAGAGCCTGGGTAGCATATGTGAGACGGTCCTTGTCTACACAAATCCAGGGCACTTCCACCATTGAACAATATGGGCCAACATCCTCTCCTCCCACATCCTTTACAGAATATGGGTCAGGCATTATGCATCCATCCATCTCACTAAATGTGTTTTCAGTCTGCGACCCAGGGCTCCAACTATCATGCAAATTGGAGAACTCATGTGAAGATTCATGTGTTGTTGTGGAAGAAGACGATGATGAGGGTGACAAAGAAGAAAATTTGGGTAGAGGTGGATTGGCAAGTTTGCAGTAAATTGCCGCCATGCACTGAACAAGCTCCTCAGCAAGCTGGTTTGGTGTTTTTGATGAAGGCTCTACAACATCCTCAGAAGTTTTCTTTGGTGTCTGCTTGGTATCAACTTTCACAGGGCTTGAGCTGCTTGATGGTTTCAGGATCTTGACTTGAATGGCTGGGCTCATTTGACTTTTCAATACTTGCTGCAAATAAACTTCCATGAATCAATCAAGCAACCATAGAGCACCAAGATTTGACAGAAAGGGAAATAGGATTGACACAATGAATACAATCATTACAGTTGGTAATGCTAGTCCCTCCATTTTATATCAGATGTAGTTTGATAGAATGGAAGAGGTTCTTATGGCACCTGCAGTTGGGAGCATCCACATGCATCTCCAATGATTATTGTGAAAAAAATTGGATACAAAAAGTTCTAGCATCAAAGATTGGAAGAAAGATCAGAGCTTACAGGTGATGCAGTGGAGCCTTGAGGCTCTCCACCAGCTTCGGGTTCTTTATCAACACAGTAGAATGAATCGTTGAGAAGAGACCTATGTTGTGTCTTGACCTGGCTTACACCAGTAGAAGAGTGTGGTCTTTTGAATTCTTGCATAGCAACAGATCCAGGGTGTCTGCGCTGTGGTGAGGAAGGAGGAAGCTGCGTTTGTCTAAGTTGTTCAGCTCTGAACCTTGATACATGGTACGATGATTGTGAAATCAGAATGCTAGGCTCTTGAGCTTCTGAACTGCAGAGGTCAGTTCCATATTGGTGGGTCGACAATCTTTGGTCAAAAACTTTGCGGTAAAGTGAGAGCACATGCTGCTCCAGATGTGAAACTTCCTTTTGAAGTGAGACAATCTCTGTGATGAGCTCCTGAGCCTGCCACCACATCCCAATAGACAAATAACAATCACAACAAGTCTATTTCCAGTCCAAACTCTGCATACCTATGGTACGTTATTTCACTACCTACAAAAAAAGCACCTGCAGTGCAGCAGCAATACAAGATGGTCCTATTCATGGCGCTTACTTGGGGTGCAAGATCTGCAGATACATCTTGAGATGTGCATGGATCAGAGGCTTCTCCAAGTGCTTGCTCAAGACCCATTCTGAGTGTTTTCTCATCATGCAACCTGGTTTGCAGGTGTACCACCTACATAGACCCAAAATGAAAAAACTGGAGACCATTATCTATTCCATATTCAGGCTTGGAAAATCTAAGATGTATCAGAACACAATGTAATAGAAAACAGGAACAATTTAACATAACCCTTGAATGTTTCTAAACCAGATATCTTACATAGACCTTACATCTTTCTCAAGTATAGCTCGCCGGCTGATGGGGATCTGCTTCTTCTTGTCCTCCAAGCCCTTCCTCTCCATCTTCCATCTCCAGTGCTGCAAACTCTGCATGGACATAAATTATTAAAGTCCCATGAGCAAAATCCAGTACCTCCAAGAGATTGTTGATAATATACATTTTGCAAGAAAACCAGTCCATCTTCCAGAGCCCATATTCCACAATTGTTAACTGATATCAATACAACATTATTTAAGAAGCTGAGAAAGCTTAGGAGACACATTGGAGACAAGGGTTTGAGCTGAAGCTTTCTAAGAGTGCCAGACGCAGTGGTTCCACCTCTTTCAGAGCTTGCTTTAGAGAAGCTCGAGGTGAGAAATTCCAAGAAGTTGGCCCAGATGCTTTATTAGGAGCACTGCAAAACCTCAAATACACAAAGAAATCTGATTAACATAGATCCACAGCAATGTTCCCCAGCAACTAGTGCATCTTCTTGAACCGTTCATCTCGGATTTGAAGATACAGATGTCTGAGCTTTCGATAAAACCTGACAGATCGACAGTGTCTATGACCAAGATCGTTGCTGTCCACTGCTGGAAAAATTGCCTCTGTTGTTGCAGGTACAAGAAACTCAAATGACAAATCCTCAGGAAAATGGACATTTGTACACATCTTCTTGCTTCCTACCGCCTTCATCGCTGTCATTGCAAACAAGCACCTGCAATTGAACATGGTCATAAGCGCCATCAAAAAATTTCATAACATTGATCCAAAATCAAAACTCAAGAAGTTCAAACACCGCATCTCGAGGTCTAGCACATTCTCTTTCTAGAGACAAAATTGGGACTTTCTCCCTGGGATGATTCATCAACATGCCTGTCTTCAATACCCCATTTACCCTACCTGGGTCAATATGCAGGCACATCTTGAGCTATCTCGACTGTTTCATAAAACTTGAAATACTCCTAATTGTATGTTCAATGCTAATCATGAATGAGCCCATGTACAGTTTACAGACAGGAGGATTTCACCATATGTGGCAAACTGGTGAAAAGGCCCAAGATCATAAGCTATAGATTTTTCAGAGTTTATCTCTAGACTGACAGCAGCACCATTCTGATTCTAAAGAAGGCTTCACGAGGTTTTTTTCAAAGTGAGTCTCACAAGGAACTCAAGCTATGGAGACAAACAGTCTAAAAGAATTATGGGATTTTCAAAAATGACTGGATCCAGATTACTTAATTTGCACACTTGAGCCCATTTTCTGTTGTACTGTTGTTGTGAGCTTCTGCTTTCCTGCATACTTACAAGACCCATGTGCGAATGCGCATGATGAATGAAAATTATCAACCTCTCTTATCTTTCTCTTGTTTCTTCTTGGAAAAGAAGATCAGAAAGAGATTGAGTTTCTAGACTGATCACCAAATTCGTCAATGCTCAAGACTTCTTCCGGAAACAAGCTCAGAAACTCAAGGATATGGATTGGATGCATAAATACCTATTTTTTGTATCCCTCTCAATAAGCCGATCATGATGCGTCTTTGCATTGTGCCGAAATTTGTGAGAAACTGTTTGATGAGAACAGCTGCTACCATCACAAGATGATCATGCTTGCGAAAGAGGTCTTCTGCACACCATGGCACTTTGTTCAGAGCTGCTGGCACCCATGCAGCAGATTACGCCTAGCTACTGCGGAACCTGCATTGCGATCGACCTGCACACACCATGATACTGAAGAGTTTTACAAGCTGAAGATCTTGTCACCGGTAGTGTGAGATTTGGACAGCATGAGCTGAAGGACAAGAAGAAGTTATCAAACGAAACTCTGAATTTAAGCTGAGACCCAGCTTGTTTGATTCAAATCAAAACAAAAGTTGCAGGGAGAGGAAGATCTAAAGGAGAGAAGCAGCAATTGCTGTACCACAAAACAGGGGATCTGTTCGACTTGGATCAAATCTATACTAGAGGAGGTCTCTACAAACAAACAGAGTGAAATCGGAGCCTTTCTGAACCAAAGACAGAATACTCAAAACCATCCACCAATGGAGGTACTCAGGATCAAATGCTTTACAATCTGGACTAAGGCTGGAGCTTTCAAGCTCAACAAGAACACTAACTGTGACTTGGTCTTGGATTTGATGGCAGGTGCACCTAAATGCTCAATAACTACAAATTTATGTGCACAAAAAGCAAAATAATTTCTGGCACTTGGGAGTTTAAAAGCCACGATTAATTAATTCACTACTACTTAGAGTTAATATGACTTAAGCACCTTCGATTAACTCCAAACTATTTACCTCATAAAAAATTCAGCTCTTTAATGTCAAGAGAAAGGAGTTTGCAAAAGCATTGAATGTAATGGTAATTTGTTGGGTATCATGATGGATTAAGCCATAGTGTGATTTCCAGTGGGGAATGCTATTCAGTGATAAACATTCTGTGCTGCATACATTAACTGAAAATCAAGCTTTTGTTGTTCTCTTCCAAAATGTCTAGTTTCATCAACTGTAGATGTAGCTTGTTGAAAATAATAATAGTTTTTTGAATGCTGAGTTGCTGACCAGTGTTGTTACAACCTTGTTTCCCGGCATGAGACTGTAGTAGAGACTGTAGTAGAGAATTCAAAGATCTGACTGAAGAGATGGAGGGCCCCCAAAAGAGGGGGGAAAATGATGACAACACAAGTGCTCCATGTGTTTGTGTTTTTGGCATCATGTGGCTGCCTCATCTCCAACACCTCACCCCCAACAATACACATATATTTGCACTACCATCACCCCCTAACACTCTAAAGAAGTGCTCCAGTCATGGGTGGCGTGTGAAGTGGAGAAGCTCCAAAATCCATGATTGCCGATAACCTGATGACTTGTCTTTCAGAAAGCTATGGGTCATGTTGTTCTTGCAAGTTACAATCTGCTGTTTTTTCAATGTCTTGCAAACAAAGATATCATGTCGTGCTACATTGAAATGCCCTATTCCACCTATCAACCCAGCAATTTTGTGGAAGCTGGTAAGTTGGTAACAAACTACCAAGACAAACCCAGTCTCTAGATACACAGAATCTCACAACAAAAACCGTTAGCAATTCACCTACGGTTCCTCTCCTGTACCAAACACAGCTGAGTTGAGCTGGCTATGCCCAATGCTGCACAATTTTTGGCCCTAACATTACATATGGCCCATAGTTGTCAATGCAGTCAGTACAAGACCACTGTTGCATTTGTTTCCCCTTAGTCTGCCCTTTGCCCTGACTTTTTCTCACCTTATCATGTCTTGCACCCATAACCTCCCACGTTACGAGTGCTGAGGGGCACATAACACGCCAGGTAGCATGTGCCAAGGGTAACGTAGCATGTTATATACCCCCTAGCACTCGTAACTGCCCAAAACATGTATGACATGGATCCAAAACATGTCTACAAATGCCAAGGTGGAAAACAATGGGGGCAAAGGGCAGACTGGGGGAAAAAACATTGCAACCCAACTCTTGTACTCACTGCATTAACAATTATGGGCACATACTGTATGTAATGTCAGGGGAATAAAACGGTTAGCAATTCACCTACCTTTCCTCTCTTGTACCAAACACATTTGAGTTGAGCTAGCTAGGCCCAATGCTGCACAAATTTTGTCATAGTTCCCACTAGGCTATGGTGGGTTCTTTCATTTTTTTCTTTCCCCGATCGATCATGTCCATACATCATCATAAAGTGCAACCCACTTGGCTACCCTCCTGAGCTGGGTACCTGCAGTACCTATTGTTGGTTCTATTAATGAGTTATGGAGGTGTATATCAAAGTTTTTTTTGTTTTTGTTTTTGTTTTTTCTTTTTTGGTGTTGGGCAATGAGCCACTTTGATTGGCCCATCACCAAAAAAAACCAAATTTGAAACTTTGGACACTCCCCCAGTAGAAGTTTGCAGTCCCAACATTGAATTATACACTTGTTTCCCTTTGGCTGGCCGATACAAGTTATGACAGTTCAACTCTGGGCAAAGGTTCTGGGATAAGCTGTTTGACATGGGGAATATCTTGCAAAACACATTGCTAACTTGGTGAACATGTTAGGAACACATTGAAAACTTGATTGGAACTTGGTGGGAACTTGATGAGAACACATTGGGAGCATCAAAATCCAACAGCCAAGGGTATCCGATCCTTTGTAATGGGATATTCCCACTACTGGGGTCTGAATGGGGGAATATATATCCCATACCATGGTTTATGGCCAGTGCAATAGCCATTTTGCTATTCCATATACAGTCCACATGGTGCAACCAATACCCTAGGCCCTGCTTAACATTTTTGTTCACTCATTATCACGGAGAGAAAGGTCTCACAGGGAATGATGGTCTGGTGTCAAAAAAGTTGCTGATATTCTGTAAATATTTCACTCACACAGACCCGACCAATCAAGGGCACTATAAAAGCCTTTCCAGTTTGGGTCTTTACCAGAATGTTCTGACAAATTCTCTCCAAGTTTCCTCCGGCAAAATTTGAAGCGGTATGGAATGGACCTGGAACCTGGCAAATCTGTTAGGGAAAAGTGATCGTCAGCTTAGTGGTTAGGGGGTCAACCAGGGGCTGTTCCAGAGCATAATGGGCAGCTCCAGTATTGATTGGGAGCAATACCATTGATTCACAATATGTGAATACCTGCAAGTTTTTTGCCCTTTATATGTAGACGCACTTCACTAGGCAGAATGTGCCTCCAAAGCTTCAATGCAACTTCCGTTATTGTGGAAGGTGTGTCCATCATGCATGAAGGTAAATATCCCATAAAAAACCATTTAGGTATTTACACTGGGGAAGGCATGTCCTGGAGGGCATAATCCATGTCTGAGGCCCCAACACTCAGGCTATAGCCCTGGCCATCACCCCATGGCATGCCCTAATGGACATGTCTTCCCCTATACTTTAAACCCAAGAGGACAACTGCTCAGCAAGGAGAACATACTTTCCCCCAACCTGTCAGCTTAGAAAACTTACAGCCACCTGCATAACACAAGACCTAGAGGAGCTGCCCAAAATGGCCGGTCAAAGCTTTGTGAGCAGCAAAAATTGCCTGCTGTTACCTTCACAGGTCAATCAATATGTTTGACAGACTAAAGTAGAACCAAAACTTCAACCCGAAGACCTGCAACAATCCCAACAATCCCAATAAAAAGACAAAAGTAACCTAAAAAAGTAAAAGAATGCTTGTACAAGCAACAATCCAATCTAGAGAAAACCTACAAAAGTACAAGAATACTTGTACAAGCAACAAGCCAATTTAGAAAAAACCTGCAAAAGTAGAAGAATTGGGGTCCAAAACTGGTCACTGAATGGGAAAATTTCTTCAATCCCACAGAATTTGTGAATTCCTGTGTTGGTCAATTTCTAGGTTTGCCAATTACAATTGGGTTTGGTTATACACTGAGTTGTGTATTGGGTAAGGACTAAAACAGTGCTGTTGTGGAATGAGGAGCCGAGTTCGGGTCCAATTCTCAGAAAGGCCCCATTTGAGGTCCTTACTCCTTACCCACTCTAATGAGGAATACACAGATGGCTGTGATTCATTTGATAGGTGAGGACAGAAGCACCTTATGTGTAAGGGTCTTCATTCATTTTAAGGAACCTTATGCAAAAGGTGCATCCTCTGTTGAGCCAAAACTTTAGTCAGGGCAAGTTGTCCTCCACATACACTTGAAAAATTCTTATGGAACTTAGTTATTGGCCTTTTGGAACCTTAACCAACCAAGGGTAACGATGGTTATGGAAACTTCAGTTTAGGGTAAGGCCCCAGGTTACCAGAATAAGGGATCCAAGACAACAGTTGCAGGCAGACACATATCCTGGTTGCACCTTGACACGAGGGATGAACTCAATGGAAAGCACCACCAGAAACATTCATTTTGTACAGACAAATTCAAAACAAATTGTTCCTTCTTAAAAACATAAGATGCCTTCCCTTTGGCAGAGTGAGCCTTACGTTTGGAAGATCTCTTACAAGTACAATAAGAAATATGTACTAGTAATCATAATCTGTAGTACCATGGCCATTTCAACACATGTCCATCGAATAATTAATTAATTTTGAAATTTTCATTTCAACAAACGAAATATTCTTACATATTCACTATTATCCTTCACAATTATTTTTTTGATTTGGAAGAAATAATTTTTGAAATTTTCAACATTTCTGAAAATGATATAATTAGTATCAAATTGGCCAAGGTACTAGGGAATGTATCAAGCAACCTAGACTGGCAGGGAGAGTGATCAGGACATTGATAGTTGAGTGCGGCCCTAACCTTCCACAATGAACAACAGGGAGAAACTTTGGTGGCCTACCCTCCAATGTTGGCGATAGGAACCTTAACCAAATTGTTCAGATCTCATACCCAATTCATTCTCCGTAGGGTTTCAGCTATTTCATGTTAGCTTATCCATAGCAATGGCGATAGAGCCTTCTATTGGTTAAATTCTATAATGAGGTGCCGATGCAAACACATGACAATTGGTGAAGGAAAAGTGAGTCTGAAAAAACTAACCACCTAATGTAAGTTGTAGTTGTGTCAAAGAACATTCTTCTGACCCTATACACAGGGAAAATGTAAGACTCTCATTGGAGTGCAGGCAGTAGAGTACAAGTGAAAAAATGCATAATGTCTTCTCAGTTCACAAGAGCCAGGTCACTTTCACACGATAAAACCCTCCTCTCTAAAAATGCATCATTAAACATCAAACTGTAGTATGATGTGAAAGCATGCTTGTAGTGAAGACCAAGTTGAAGAAAGACTTATGTCACAAGTGTGGCTCTCAAACTTGTAAGGTACAAAGGTCATCCATAAAGTGAGACAAACAAGGCACTGGAATTATGTGTTTGCTCAATTCATGGGACCGGATGAAGAAGACACCACAAAACTTTTACAAAGGGGCCCAAGTGGGCCCCAAACTCAAAATAGCTACTTGAGAGTCCATATGAGTTCATGTCAAGTTCCTTACCTAATTGAAAACAATGAAAGGCCATCGCTTTTATCTTGCATCACAAACTGATAAGTCTGAGCTCAACTATTGCCACTTTCTTTTGTTACAATCATGCATCTTCATTAGCACAATTAATATTTACAAAGGAGAGAGAAGAGAGATGTAAAGGAAAGAGGAAGGGAGAGGTGAGGTGCAAAGGATATAGATAAGGTCAGCTCTAGAGCACCCATTTATGGCTAGCACACTTGAGGAATTTGCTCCTTTTGCATAAGAGTTGGGTTGCCAAAGTTTTGTAGTAATGACCCATTTGCAACATTTACCATTCTTTTAAGGCAAAATGTGGCCCACCCAAAGAGAAATTATGGTTTTGGTAGCTCAAGCAATGCAAGAATATGAAAATTTTTATGAATGTCTCACTAAAGACCTTATCTTCTATCAAGCCTTTTTCCTCTCCTTGCGGTCTTTTTTCATTTTTTGTCACAAGGTTTGTGAGTTTTTGCAAACCTTAATTAGTGCATGGCTTAAAGATTCCTTGAAGCAATCTAAGCTTACAAGACTAGACCAACTTGTATTGCCTCAAAAAATAAAAGCTCTAGTTTTGCTTCTAGAAACACTAAAACCTTGTACCCCAAACCTCCCCCATGGTCACAAACTTAGATGTCTATTCCCTCCTTTTACAAATACCTTGGTGATTGAGCATATTCTCATAAATTGCCTATGGACCCATCAATGATATGATGTCTTTGTTGAATGAATCGAAATTGACATAGTTGTTGGCAATACCATGGAATGGCAAACCTTGAAAATTGTGAAACATTAAAATGTTTACTACCTCCACAATTGCAACCTAGGGCTTCAAAGGCATTCTTTTAAACAACATTTGGAATTTGAAGCCCAATGTTTAAAATTTCGCATGACAATTTGTTTGTAAATTCATGTACATAAATGCAATTATGCAAACATCCAATTATTCATTTATGTTTTGGAAGTTTACAACTTATTAAACATTTCAATTAGGGTTGATCTTGGTTTATATGGGTATTTGTTTGAACTTGAAATTGTGAAAGATGTTCATATCCCATAAAACATTTTAATTAAAGTACATTTGATGTGTATGGGCATTCATTTGAATGTGAAACCTACATTAGAGATTGTGTTCAATTGTATGGGTTTTCAAGTGAACCTAAATATTTTGTTCAAGGCTTACAACTCATAAAACATGTTAATTTGGTTCCATTATGGTATGTGTGGGTTTTCATGGGAACCTGATTTTTATGTTGAAGGTTTGCAACCCATAAAATGTGTCAATTTGATTCCATTTTGGTGTGTATGGGTTTTCTTATGAACTTGAATCCTATGTTGAAGGTTTGTATATCATAAAACCTTGAGATTTGATTCCATGGGTTTTTATTTGAAAGCCGCAAATATTTTTATGGGTTACATCTTATAAAACTCCTCAATTAGGTTGGCTTTTTATGTATGCATATTCATTTGAACTTAAAACTATGTTTTAAGTTTCAATTCATAAAACATTTCATGAAGATTACATTTGGTTTGTGTGGGTACTCATTTGCCCCTAAAATCATGTTGGAGGTTTGCAGTTCATATAACATATCATTTTGGCACCATTCAAGTGTGTATGGTGTATTCATTTGATCCATATTTCTTTTGGTCCAAGTTTGCAACACACAAAAATTAAGGCTAATTATGGTGTATATGGTTGTTGATTTGAACTTAATACCTATTTTTTAGGTTTACAATTCATAAAACATTCAAGTCATGGCCTATTTTAATGTGTCATGTGTATTCATTTGAACTTGGAAATATGTTGATATACAGTTCATAAAACATTATAGTCATGGCTTATTTTGGTGTGTATGGTGTACTCATTTGAACTTGACACATAATATGTTGGTTTGTAATTCATAAAGCATTCCAATCAAGGTTTATTTTATTGTGTATGGGTATTCATTTGAACTTAAATCCTATGTTGGAGGTCTATAATTCACTAAACTTTTCAATTGTATGGGTATTCATTTGAACTTGAATCCTATGTTGGATGTTTACAATTCATATAACATATCAATTTGGCTCCAATCTAGTGTGTATTATTGCAACCATAAACGTATGTTGGAGGGTTGCAAATTAATTCCAATTTGGTTCCATTATAATTTGTATGCATTTTCTTCTAAATGTCGAACCTATTTCTATGGTTTACAAGTTTTATCAAGCCTCAATTCAAACAAAACTTTAGTGTGTATGGGTGCTCATTTGAACTTAAAAATCTAATTGGGTAGTTTACAATTCTTTAAAACATGTCTATGATGGATTGTTTGGTGTGTATGGGTATTCATTTGAACCTAAAACATATTTGGACAATTTGCAACTCTTAAAACATTTGAGTTGGGACTATATGGTGTGTATGGATGTTCATTTGAACTTGAAAAATATGTGGTAGGCATGTAACTCTTAAAACATGTCAATTTTAAACCATGTCAATTGAACCTAACTTCATTGAACAATTTGTAACATTTAAACATGTCAATTTAGGACCAATTTTGTTGAATCTAACAACATTATTCTAATCTAAATCATGTTTGGGCAATTTGTAAATCAAATTCACAACTTTGTATGCATGTGTGGGGTTTATGGTTATGTTTTTTACCTTATGAAAATCTAGTGACCAAACTATCCAAATCCAAAAACAAGTATGAAAATCTAAATATTGAATTAAGGTTTAATTGAATTTGGTTTTTTTTATTTATTAAAGGGATGGCAACCCTCATGACAACCATAAAGGTCATGGAGAATGATGATAGGTTCAAAACACATTAATTATGATGCATTCTAACTTCATGTGTGGTCATGTGAACTTGAAACCTAAAAGGCAAGTTTGTAATTAACAAGGCTCTTCTATTATGAACCATTATGGTGTGTATGGGTGGTTATGTGAACTTGAAACTTGATTACAAGTTTGCAACTCATTTGGGTTTCTAGTTTTTATCCATTCTACTTGTATGGGTGGTTGTTTGAACTTGAAACTCAAAGGTAGGTTCACAACTCATTTGGGTATGTATTTATCTAATCTAGTTTGTATGATTAGTTTACTGAACCAAAAACTTGATTACAAGTCTATAGTTCATATGACAACCTTTAATAGCTTTGTATGGGTCAAAATCTAGATAGTCTTGTTCAAATCTAATGACCATTAAAACCTTGAAATCCAAAAAGTGGGTTTGGAGATCAAATGATCAAACAATTGAAATTTAAAGACAAATTTGAAAATTTTAGATATTGAACATGTGATTAAATGTGATGATGTATGTTTTTTTTGGTTTGTTGGCATGATTAAAAGGATGAAAAAATCCATGGTAGCCATTGAGGTCATGGATAATGATGATTAGTTTCAAACATAATAATTTGAATCAATAGTTTTGCCCAATACAAAGGCACCTTGAAAAGAAAAATTGCCTAGGAAATACTGGAATCTTTCACATTAACACCATGCCCACATCCTATACCACACATTTTTTCCATTTACAACATATGTAAAAAACAAATGACCCAACTAATTCCTAATGCAATTTGGATATCAATGTGTGTTAATTACGAAGCTAAATATTCAAATTCTAGGTTTGTGAAAGGGACATTTAAAGACAAGGTGTGTGAGTTTTGAAAGAATTGAAGTTAGGAAATTCCAATGAGGGAAATGAAAAGGTAATGTTTTAATGTGATGGTGCTAGAGTGTAAATGAAAATCATAGATGGACATTCTTTAGGGAATGTTTTGAAGAGTTACTAAGGTATAACAGATGGCATACCCATACCAATTCTAAGATGTCTACTCCTATATCTAACACCCGAATTTTAAGTTTACATACCTAATTTTTGTAGATCCTTTGATCATAAATAATCTATAGATGATGGTGAGTGGATGGTGACCAAAAAAAAAATGTTACATAACCAATCTAAGAACATGGCAACAATGGCATATCCCAATTTGCTTCCAAATTTAAAATTTTAAAATGTCTTCCAAAAAAAAAAAATGAAAAAAAAAAAAAAACCCAAAAAAAAAAAAAAATCAACACTAAAAATATAAAGGCAATTAAAGATTTAAGTATCATATCAAAAGAGAAATTTAAATAAGAGGTTAAAACAATTTTGGACCTTTTTAAAAAATTCTTTTCGTTATTAACCATGTCTAGTTGGATCAAGATTTTGGTCCCTCGTCACTTCAAATTTGAGGTCCATATGCCTTTTACATAGGAAGTTAGTGAGAAAAATTATAGTTCAAAACAAATGTGTATACTTTGGCTTAGTTGAATTGAACCTCTTCATTAGGCATCTTCATTTTCTTTTCAATCCACCAATCCCCCATTCCATTTGAACCCTAAAACCTACATCCATTTTATTGACTATTGTCATTGCATTTAGGGCAAACTCCCATCACCCTATTTTGCAAATAATGAACATCTTTTCACCCATGTACTTTGGATCTCCTAAGAGATACTCAAAGTTATCATCTTCATGAATGAAATATTGATGTTAGTTTCGGTAAATGTTCAACTGTTGTAAAATGTTCACATCATGATAGGACCCAAGGTAGCTGATGTCTTTGTATATGAACAATCTATGATGCTCAAGAATGATCATGTTATTCATTGCATAGATTTTCTTCCAACTATTAAACTAGTTGTTGTGCAGTTTGTTATTCCATGATTTTCGAATCTTGACCAAATTGCCATCAATGAAACCCAATACAACTTGAAAACTTTTGAAATTAAATACCTAAAACAACTTTTTCCTCAAGTGTTGGCCATGCAATTTCAATTACAAATGCACCATTAATGCATGATACAATGAACAATGTAACATCACACAAATCAAATTTTGACCAATTTCACATGAAGGTAACATACATCATGAAGTTATTGTGCTTCGTGTAAAAAATGAAGTTCAAGAAGTGTTGTTTAGATATCAACTTTGATGGCTTGCATAAAACAATTGGAACGTCCTTTGTTTTGATGGAAAACAAAAAATCAAATTACAACCTTATAAATTTGACCCTAAAAGCTTTAATTTTGACATCAAGACATTAAGCTTTAATTTGAAACCCTAAAATCAGACTTAAACCCCAAATCCTAGTAAGACCCCTTTAAAATCAAACATAAAAGTAATAGCTTTAGTTTTTAAACGTTAAACCCTAACCCTAAACCATAATGATCAAGTCTAAAAACCCTAAAAACTAGACCTAAACCTAAAGCCCTAGGTTGAAACCATCAAAATCAGATTTAAAAGCTTTAACCCTAATTCTTAAGCAATAAACCCTAACTTTCAACCTCAATGATCAGGTCTGAAACCCTAAAATTAGACTTTAAAACCTTAACCCTAATTTCTAAACCTTAAACCTTAACTCTAAACCTTATGATTAAGATTTTAAAACCTTCAAAATAAAACCTAAACCCTAATCCATAGGTTGAAACCTTCAAAATCAACACAAAAAACCCTAACCCTAATCCTTAAACACTAAACCTTAAGTCTAAGCCACCTATATCAAACTTAAACCACCAAACTTTACAAATCAAACCTGAAACCTAAAAATCATGACTAAAAACCCTAACCTTAATCCCTAAACCTTAAATCTAAACCTTAGAAATTAGATTTGAAAACCTTAAAAATCAAACCTAAAAACCTTAACCTTAAATTCCAAACATTGAACCCTAACTTCAAACCTTAGTAACTTAATATGAAGACCTTAAAATTAGAGTTACAAATTGTCACCTTAATTTTTGACCTTAAAAAAAAAACCAATAAACCTTTAAAATCAAACCTAAACATTAAGCCCTAAGAGGAACCCTAAAAACAAACTTGAAACCCTAAATCCTAATTACTAAACCTTAATTTTGAACCCTAAAAAATCAGACCTAAAACATTAAAACCATAAAAATCAGACATTTAATTCTAATTTAAAATTTTAAGCCTTTAACCTTAATTTGAAAGCTTAAATTGAAGATTTGAAAACCCTAACCTTAACCCTTACACCATAACCCTAAGCCTAAATTTGTAAATAAACCTAGCCTATAATTGAAAATACATATGAAATAAGAGGCTAACCTATGGATCTAACATGGGTTTTTATGGTAGGGATTACAAAAGAAGCCAATTCATTGAACTCTTGCAATGTAAAATTTGTCAAGTGAGTGCAAGTACATAGATAGAAGCCAATGGGATTACTTTCCAAAAGGATAGTGAATCTTTTTTAATCTTTTTTCACTTTTTCACATGAAAGAATTTTTGAATGAAATCTCTTGCAACTTGTTATTAAAAATACATATAATTGCCCCAATAGATCACATGCTTTGTGTTAATCATTGTTGAATAAATATGAAAATTTCAAAGTTTGTAAATTCTACCAGATTTTGCATTTCATCTTGAAATTATATCATAATTTTGAATCATATCAAAATATGCTAATTATTTTAAGTTTTTTTTTAATATCATAAACTATAACTTTTTTTTATATATGATGCACATTACACCCCATTTATATGTGGTAAAAGATTTTTTTTTAAAAATTGAAAAATACTTTGAATTTTTAAGTTTTAAAAATTCCATATCTTTTAAATTGTGAGTGTTTTTTGAACTTGGGTAGTAGTTTGTTATCATTTAAATTTTTTTACCATCAAAATTATGTTATTACAATAGTCCTTTACTTAGTCCTTTGTAAAATTAATCACATCTAACGCAACACCTATTCAATTTCAAGCATCACTTTTAAAAATCAAAACCCAAATTTTAATTTAATAAATTTTTAATTTGACTTCCTCAACTTTCATATTAATCATTTAGTACAACTTGGAATGATTAACATAATTTTAAAATATATATTTAAAACACATGTAAAAAAGTTCACAATTTTCATCACTATTCAACATGGTTTTTGACTTCTATCTCTGTACTCGCACCCAAACTATAGAATAATCTTGGTGTGACTCACATTGTAACCAATATGTCCCAAACACTAACAACTATGTCCATGGATTGCCGTATCCCTTCCTCCATTTCATGTGAAGTGAAAAATTCATTGAAATTGCAAATTGTCACTAACATCATTTGAAAGGTCATGAGATCATCTTGATCCATATCTTCTAGGATCTTCTCATTACTTGAGGCCAAAATAAAAACATCACTACTTGAAGAAGAACCATTTGAAGAGCTTGAAAAAGACATCTTTCAAGTTCTCAAATGAAAATAGGAAAAAGTTTACAAGAATGATCTCTTATTTGTATACTTGCCATGAGAATTTAAATCTACAAATTCCAACTTACCTTCACCTTAAACCACCTTTTTAGGGCTGATTTTTAATTTCTTTATTTTACATACACAAAAACATGAGCTCAAAACAACATTTTTCATCATTATCTTTAATTCATAGTTGTGTCTTTTAATTTTAACTATAACTTTTGATTTTTAACTCCCATATTCTACACAAACCATGTTATGTTCCAAAAGTCTGAAACCCTAAAAATCAGACCATGCTTGAAAAATCATAACTCTAAACCCTAAACATCCAAACTCACATGAAGCTTGTCCTAACCCCAAACCCTAAAAGACCAAACCTAAACCTATCCATATAGTCAATAACCATAGCCACATACCCATAACGAGCAACTAATATCCAATACCCATACCCAATTTCCAATTGTCAACAGTTAATACCCATAGCCAATAGCAATAGCCATAGTCAATACCGATATAACTAATGGCCATATAGCCAATAACCATAGCCCCCTAACCTCCCAGCCCTAGCACGTATAGTCTCATAGCAGAGCCCGTAGGTGACCCCAAAAAAAGTTATTATGCCTAGTTTGGGAATCCCAACCTGGGTTTGCCCCATTTTGGTCCCTTATTTGGATGCTTGAGGGATAACACAACAGAAGGATGAAATGAAAAAAAAGAGGTGGTGAGAGTGGGGCCCAACTGGGGTCCACTTTGGAGACATCTTTACTGTATCCATCTTTGTGTTCATGTTTTAATTGTCAGTTCTCACTGCGACTGCAAACCCAATAATGTAGCTGGACAATGAAGGACCATCATGGCTACAGGTGTTGTCCATACACTGAGGCTTATTAGCTTATGGGATCAAAACAAGTTTTTCAAATTGGCAGGTGTTTAGTTATCAATGAAGTATGTTCATTCTTAAAGACATTTATGGACAATATTTATTTAACTTAAATCTTCTTGAACTTCCCCCCCTTTTCATTACTTTGAAGCCTTCTTTTTCTCTTTTTTTTTTCTTTTTTTTTTGTGGGGTCAATTTTGTGATGTAGCCAAAGTGACAATCATCCATAGGAAGATTTAGCCAAATTTGGTTATAAATGATATTAGCTTGGCCTTTGAGCATGCTCCATGGTTTGTAATATTGAATGATTTCTGAAAGATAAAAGGTAAACTTTATTAACCTAAGTTAAAATTTTAGTTTTCATTAAAATTTTAAATTTTCATTTTTACTGAATTTTCAATCACAAAAAATACTCAAAAATTAAATGTCTTCCACACACTAGGTTTTTAGTTTATAAAATCCCTTTCATGCAACCCTGCTTATCAAAGGCTTTCCAATAATATCAAGAGTAGGCCCCAATTTGCATTTTTTTATTAAAAAAATTCAATGAAAATTTATTCAAAATTCAATAACTTCTACACTGTAGGTTTAAAGTTTAAACATTACAAACCCATGCTGGTGCACCCCTTACTCATCAAGTGCTTACAATGGTAACCCAGAGCATGGTTAAGGTGTCATCCTTTGAGAGATCTCATCACTTCAAAGCAGCATTCCTTTTTTGGTGACTCTGAAGTAGAGACATGCATGTTTCCATATGCAATTACTAGTTTTGGTAATATTGTACAAATTTAAATGTTTTAACCCCTACATGCCTATAATGACAAATCTGGCTTTTTAAAAATAATTTTAAATAGGTATGGATGACATATATTTAAATGTTGTCTTTCTTTCAGTTGGATGCACAAGACAAAAATCTTTTCAATTGGGGGTGGGGATGGTGACCATTTTCCCATGTGTGAAGAGGGTTGCTCAAGGCTCAAACTTCACTTGGTTAGCTTTCCTAGCCTAGCCCCTAGTTGTCTTAGTGCAATGTAATTGGTGTTTGGTCAATCCCAATTGTGAGACAACAATGGGCTAGAGATTGATAATGGGGCAACTATTGCAAACGTGGGAATTGTTTTTTGAAGCACCAAATTACATGAGCATTCATTCATTGGAAGTGTTAAATCCAACTCATTCTAGCCTTGCATGATCTGAAATTTTCGCATGGGATAGGTAAGATGTAATCTGTTGTTGCGAGGCTTGATTGCATCAGTAGCAGACTTATTTTTACTGATGAAATTTTGCCAAAATAAGAAATAAAAAGTTTGAAAATGAAGTGATTTTGAAGGTTTCTATCACTTTAAGTGCACTTTAAGTGAGGGGGAAAAAAGAGTAAAAATTGTCAGATTTCTATATTTGGCTTTCAATGTGTAACCATGAATATAGAAGAATAATTAAATATTCGTATTCCGCATCGATTTATAGCCAGATTTGGCTAAATCTTCCTAGGGATGCTCGCCCCTTTTCTCCATCTTCCTGTGGATGATTGCCTCTTAGGTTACATAAAGAAATTTCCCAAAAAATCCCTAATGGGTAATGTCTCACTATTTTTTTTACAAGTGCAAAATTAGTGTGCTCAAAGTTTTACCATAGCTTCTTGGGGGAGAAGCTGCCCTCTTCTAGATTGGTGCATTCCATATGCTTGACCTTGCTCATAAATTTATCAAAAGTTTTGAAACTTTTACAGCTTGTTCTTTATAATATATATATTTTCAAATCCAACAGTGCATTTTTTTAATCTCTTAATATATGCATAGATCCATGAAGAAGTGTATTGAAAGCTCTTTTTGGTAAAGAAAATGATCCTCCCCCCCCCTCCCAGGGCTTAGGCTTTTAAGAGTTAAACCTTGAGTTTCTGACTGAGACCCAAAACTGTCAGTCCCCTCCGTTCCGTTATGTGAATGCAGGATGTTGTTGTTGGTACTGTTGTTTTTATCCTTCTCTGCCGCAAACTTGCTGTCGTGCTGTTATCTGAATGCACATGTTTGTTGATGTTTATATTCTGCTGCAACAATTGCTCCAGTCCTTTTTGATTTTGAATGTGGCATGTGGTACCCAGCACCAAATGAGAGCGGGTCCATCTGAGGAATAACTCAGTACCAAATTTTCGTCACATTGAGTTTTGATGATGCAAAATGGGACTGCCAGAAAGTTTCCGTCACATTGAATTTTGATGATGCAAACGGGTCTGCCAGAAAGTGTGGGTTAAAAGGTGCTCTGGGTTGCTGTTTTTTCTTGGGGAGTGATGGCAAACGGCATTGCTGTAAGTGGGCATTTCCTTTTGTCTCCTCATCAGACCACAGAGATTTGTTTGAGTTCAAATTGCAATGGGCCCCTTCTGGATCTTCCTGCCAAATGGGTGATGAAGCTCAATCCATTCAAATAAGTACAATTACTGTGATTTTTCCCAATTAGCACGACTGGATGTCATTGCTACAAATTTCTTTTTCCATTCCTCAAGTGTCCATTAGAGTTATCCCTAAAGTCCAGAGACGGAATTATTAGGGGCGAGAACGGCCAGTTTCGGCATAATAGGGCATCGAAGTCTTAACTGGGAATGAAAATTTTACAAAAGGAAATAACCCTAAACCCAAACTAGTTTTCCCACCAATTTTGGCGGTAAACAGAGTTTCATCCTGTGTTTCCTGAGCGCTGCACTGCTGCTACATATATTTTCACTGCTCCTACCTGTACAACTACTATAATTACTCTCGAACCTTGTGCATTAAATACAGAGTTTCAGCATTTCATACCCAAAAATAATAAAATTTCCTTACTTTGCGGATACCACTGAAAGAGGAGATAGGGGGTGAAAGCAGAGGAGATGGGGGTGAAACAGAGGGTGACTTTACAGATAACTGTATTGAAAAAACAATTTCTCACAACAATCAGAAGCAGGTGATGATTATATGAAATACAAATGGGTTACAGAGAGAGACAAACTATGTACATCTGATTTCATGATAGATAATACCATAGGGAGGTTTCTTAATACTGGTGGTGAGATCCGTCATCTCTATCCCCATGACGTCTGACGCAACTGACTAAACTGGCTATAACAGCTTCTGGTACTGCTTTTGGATTCATGGAAGAACGAAAAATTGTTACACAAAACTTAGCTGGTTTGAGATAAAAATTTCAACTCACTGAGACGCTTCCGTTGCTTCTATTTTAAGCTCTTCTCTGGATGGATCACTGATGTCTGAAACCATTTTTAGTTGATCCTTTCCTATGTTGGAATGGCTCAAACTTTTGCTACCTAACTATAGGAATCATCATATGGAGGAGATTTGATATGAGGGTTGGTGGGGATGATATATGTAGTAGAATGAGCTTTCCAATAATCCCACTACAACATGTGATGTGTGTATACAGCAAACTATCAGATGTATTCCCAACAGACAAATGTTGAACAAACATTTTACTGCCAAAATAGGCCAGAGATCATGATTCATCTTACTATGATTTTTGAAATTTGTAACGTCTCTCCTCAGAACCAGAGAATGAGAGGTGAGATTTGATGCCAGGGTTGGTGGGGGATGATATCCCATACTGCTCCAACCCTGTTTCAACTTTCAACCAGTGTTGCTTGGGTATTACTTTTTTTTCAAGAACCTGCCCATCCTAGTTCTTTCAAATTATTGTTTCAAGTATGTACATAATTGTCCAGATCTTCAAACATTCAAACCACATGACAAGTAGCATTATTCCTTTCAGGTTCAATTTATTTTTTTTGGGTATTTGGTGAGAAAAATCATATTTTAAAAATATTTTAAGAGTCTTATACCCATTTATAAACCATATCGCTATCACTTTAAGAGAACTAATTTCAACCATAAAATATATAGGGCATTAAAATACATCATATTGAATACATTTGCAAGTGATTGTCCCCCATCAACACAAGAATCAAGATATGTGATACGAGAACCAAAGTTAAATTTTCAGCACATTCGTAACATTCTAGGGGCTCATCAATATATGTAAATAGGCTAATCATGGACCAAAAGATGCATATCAAATTACAATAGTTGTTTCTTATAGAAATGGTTTTATTGTAATGACTATATTACATATAAGAAGTATCTCCCTTTATAGGACAATAATTTTGTTTTATACAATATTACCAAAATATCACTTATATTCATATGCATGAAAAAAATTCAACATTTTTGTCTTGTGCTTGTTCCATATTACAATTTGTAAATTATATTTTTCATTATCACACAAAGTTACCCAAAAAATGCAATGGACAATATTTTTTAACACTCAAGCAAATCGTGCCCCATTAATTGGTTAAATATAAACACAGTTCTTTCACATGAATTTCAAATTTTAAATAGTCAACAAAAGAACTCACTAGTTTTGAAACATTAAAATGGCTCTTGGGAAAGAAACATAGTGTACATTACAAACTTAAAATGTCTTGCTAGTCACATCTCCTTTGTTTCATCTCATTCAAATGAGCCCCTCAAACTCCTCTACTTCTTCCTCTAACTCTATTTCAATTCTATCAATTCCACCAAATTAGAAGTGGACTTACATCTAACTCTAGCACCATTTGGCCAATTCTTATTCACAAATGCAAGTTTTCAAGGTTATGTGATTACAAGGGACTTCTCTTTAAACTAATGAATATGCCAACAAGGGAAAATATTTTCTCGATTTCAATTTGAAATCCAATTACTCCTAAAAAATTTCAAGTGAAAAACCCAACAATTGGGAACGTGGATTGATGCTTCCTCCACCACTTCAAAGGTCATTTGATATCCTTTGTGTCCACTTAATATCTTTGGAATAGTAACAATTCTCAATTCATAAGGTCTTTTGCGATTCAATATTAATGATTACTACCATTTCAAAAATATGCAAAATGTAATCCTCCTCATTTTTGTCACCAAAAGAAGTTTCAATTCCTAAATGCAAATGGCAGTAAGACTTAAGGAGCATAGGAACACACGGAATTCTTGTGATATTTTTCAACAATGGCCACACATTGGTCATGATTAATGAAAACAAAGACTGATCATAAACATTTGTGTCTAGGATCCAACATCGGTGATAACGTATTGTGAGCCCTTCTCTCATCATTTTTTTTTCAAGAGAGAAAAAAAAATCTATTGCCCCATGTACTTCCTTTTTGATGTTATGAATAAAATTTCCTAACTCCATATCAAGACTTCAATAATCTTTCATCAAGGTATTTGAAATATTGTTAGTCTTTTCTTTCAAGTTTAAATTCATTGTTATGGTTACATTTAAAACATCATTTAACAACCAATGGCCATTTGACTAGTTCAATATGTAGGTAATGATAATAGGAGACAAGCAATCTACAATAATATGAAAAATGTGCAATATGAAAGGAGGTGGTACATGGCCAATGACATGGACCAATGTACTTGTACTATAACAAATGGTAATGGTTACTTGAAATTGTTAAACCTCCTAGAACATTTAATTACTTTGTTAGCAAACTTGCACATATTAAAATTCTACAAATGAAAAAATATATATTAATTTATTTTTTTAATCATGTAAGATTAAATTTGACAATGGTTGAAAATATTACCTCATTTTCATAGGGGTGTTCATTTTTTGTGGGGGAATGTTTGCATCAATGCAAGCTATCATTCATCTTGCCACACTTTCCTTAATTTCTTAGGTGTTGTTATGAATTTTTACAAATCAAACTAAATAGATTTGATAAAAACACATCCTAAGCTTTTAGATTACTTTCTTCTTAAAAATTGAATATTGACATTGTGTAGAAAAGGCACGTCCAAAACAAGTCCCTCAAGGAAAGTTTTCTCCACCCGTAAAATCTCACAATTCACTATTAACTTGAGAGTTGTTGTCATTGTGTTTAGATTGAAGCTCCATCCTTCACATAACCAAGATTTGTTTTTCAACCCATAATTTTCTAAAAGCTCCTACAATTTTCTTGCCAATGCTTAGCTTAAAATTTTAAATGCCTCAAATGAACCAATTGTAATATGCCTTGACACCTTTGGATGTTTAAAGGTGCACATAATGTGTTTGCCTTGATTGTGAAATTTCTTTGCAAATTGTTTTTCCATTAAGGTTTTCGTGTTGTTGTTCACTTCTTCCTCAATTTTTCTTACAATTAATCCATGTTTTAAATTCACATGTTTTTTCAATGTTTTATCCCACTACTTTTGAAATATGACACCAAACCTTTCATGACCCTTGTTCATTGGTTGATAATCATAAAACCAACTAGACTACTACAATAAACAATACAACACATCATTTGTAGATTTTCCAAATCCACATTTTTTCATGATCATTCATGAATCACACATAAAAAAACACGTTATATTTATTTTATGACAAGGTTTCCATTTTTTTTTTATTTAAACATTTAATTTTCACTTCTCTCCTCAATAGAAATTTTGTTTTCATTGATGAACAAATCACATGTTTCATTAAGATGTCTATCTTCATTGATAGGATTTTGAGCCATTTTCACCAAGCCCTTGTTACTAAACAAAGGTTGAGAAAACCAATCAAATTTTGACATAATTTGTAAATGGGTTTATATTATTTGTTCTTGTAATTTAAAAATGTTGAAACATGCAAGCAATCTAAACAATTATAAACATTATCCAAAACTCATTCTTGATTCCAAGATGCATGATGTATGTTGATGATACAAGTTTAAAAGTGTCACAAATAAAGAGATTTAAGATAAATGTACACTATTACAATACATGTCCCCATTTTCATTCAATGTTGGGTGGATGTTGAATTAAATGCATAATGGAATGGGGACATGTTTTGTAGAAGTGGTATTTAACTTCAATCCAAACCATGCAAGTCTTATAATTTATAATTCCTATTCCTACACAACAAACATATTAAACCTTGGAAATTAACCAAATGAACAACCAAAAGAAAATATATTAAAAAGGAAAATATACAAAACAATGAACTCAAAAAAATAGAAACAAAAAAATGTACAATTTTTTTATTAAAAAAAACCATACAAAACCAGAAACATAAATGAAAACACATAGAAAATAAAATAAAATATTTTTTAAATGAGAAGAAATTTACTTCATTTGCCAATGTTTCAAGTGGTAATATGATGGGTAAGACAAGTAATGACCTCTTCTTGCATAGGAAAGGCAAGGGAAAAGTAGCACAAAAGAAAGGGGACACAACACCACAATCAATGCCATACATACAAGCACAAAGGAGGAAAGTAATGGTATTTGAGTGGTGTGGTTGTAAGAGGCATGGAAATTTTTTTAATTGATGCCACAAATTATACTACATCATGCACAAGAACACCAAGGAGGAGAGAGCAACACTCACAACTAGTGTTGTGCACACAAGCACAAAGGAAGAAAAAGCAACACCATGACCATTGCCATATACAAGGCCAATAAAAGAGGAGGGAACAACACCATGATTAGTGCCAAGCACAAAGGGGGAAAAAAAAAACAAGCAGAAAAGTTGTGGGGCTTGACAAAGGTTCGGCTTCTTATTGAACTCAAAAGACACTTGTGAAGTTTAGCCACCTTAAACCCTAAATATCCACCTTAAACCATACCCTAAACATTAGATGTAGCCCTACCTATGTATCCTATGTCCTTACTAGACCTTAGATTATAGTTATTACCTTAGTTCAACTTGAGGGTATTAATATACTTTACATGAGGTTCCATATTTGGTGCATTTTATAAAAAATTTAATTTTTCAGTACCCAATTCTCTAAACATGATACTTGATTATCTAGTTATCAATCAAATATCCCATTATCTACTAACCACCAATTGTTTTTGTAATAATTGAATTCAAAATTTAACCATGTATTAATTTTTGTAATACATGCTTAACATTAGTTTCAACCAATGTTGTGCAATTATCATGATTAACAAATACTAAGTTGGTCCTAGTATGTTCAATATGATGGATGGAAGAAACTAGGTTAGTCTAGATATGTAACTAAATTGAAGAAAAACTAAATATAAATATAATATTATAAGGATTGGTATGAATATGAGCTTATTAGGGTATTAGTTATTTGAAAGTTGATATTAGAAGGCTACATGAACCTTAATCTGGTACATCTTTATGAAAATCCAAACTTGCAAGCATGGCCACAACACATTCAAACAAAACTAGCAATTTTTCTACCTTACACATCGAAATATGATCACAACATATTCGATCATTAACTTGCACCTTATGAATCACATGAAGAAATCTTGTCCTTTTTCACTACGCAAATTCACCAAGCTTTTAATGTAATGGGACAAAATTGATTAATATGCAATTTGTATGGTTTTGGTAAAAAAGGACTAGTTAATTAGAACATTTTTGGTAAAATATTTTTATGTTCGTTTTGGATAATCACATGTTGCACTAGATGATGTTTTCCTTTAAAATCATGACATGGAATATGACGTGGAATAGAGTGCCATGTCATCATACAAAATTTTCGAGTTTTTTCCTTTCTTTTTTTTTGGATCTTGGAATCATGGATTTCCTTTTTTTCCACAACACACCATGGAATTACATGCCGTGATTTTTTTAAAACATTTTTTTCTAATTTTGACATCAATTGTCATTATGTACATGTTTATACATTATATTTATATGAGATACATTGATGCACACATTCATCAAGGTTTGAGCCTTTGACCTCATGGAAATGTGCACCAAGGTCTTAACCACCAAAAAACTTCAAAACTTTATTAACCAAAAAGAAAAAGTTTTAATTTATTATGTTTGACATGGAATTGTTTAAGAAATTCAAATTTTAACGTATGTTTTTTTCCAAAAATTTATTCAAATGTTATAAATGAAAATATGATCTTGAAGTTTATTCAATAATGTATTAAAAAATCATTATAATTTATAAATATTAAGTGTATTTTTTTATAAAAAACTTAAAATCTCATGTCATGAATAAATTTACAAAACTCTTTTTGTTTAACTTGATTTACAATCTAGATAAGTTGTGGAGTTGGAAACTTGTTTAAATCCTTCAATATTATGGTTACATTTTATAATTTATTGTAAAAAATTAACAATATATCTTTTAAATTTGACACAATTTGATTTTTTTCTTTTGAAAAAAATCCTTTGTTGATGTTGTTGCCCCTTTAAATTAGCAAAAATTGGCCACAGAAATAAAAATAAAAATTAGCCATTTAATTTTCAATACCATTTTTTTAATACATAAATCATACATTAATACAAATGATTAATTAACAACATTTTAACATGGTATTTTAACATTTTAACCCAACATTTTAACTTGACAATTCTTATTGGGGAAAAATGGAAACAATTGTGAAAAATCAAGGGAAAATGTTTCTAAAAAAAAAAATTGCCAAAATTTTGAGATCAAAAGTTCAAAAAAGAAAAAAAGGTTACTCCTAATGAATGAAAAGTCAAAAGTAATTCAAATAATTCCAACATTAATTTATTTGAAAATTTCAAGCTCAATATTTGAAATCATTATAAACTTATCCAAATTTTTTGGAAAATTTTTAATAGATATTAATGATGTAACTAAAAAAAATTTGGAGGTGAATTTTCACCGTTTTTCAAACATAGAAAGGGGCCATAAACATCAATAAATGATTTTTAATTATAAAAACCAAAATTGTCCATTTTTAATTATTTTGATGATATAAGTCTATAATGGGTTCTAGGATTTGTAGCCAAAATATATAAATATTTCAACAAATTTATACTTCCTTATACATGGTCTATAACCAAAACATGGTTAAATCTTCTTGTGGATGAACTTGGAAAACACCAAACTTTTGGCTAGTGTGTATCACTTCACGAATGAAAAGATACAAAAAAATTCATTGATCTAATTATTATTTTCACCATTTATAGTTCATTTTTTTTTTAAAAATTTAAAAATTTGTTAATTCACCTCTAACTATTTAAACATAAACTCGTAACAAGACAAGCCCTAAAAACTAATAAATCATGTTTAAAATAAAATAATAAGTACATAATATTGATAATTTTATTATTATTATAATACATTTAAGTTCTTAAGTTTAAGAAATTTGAAATTTTAGTCAATTTTTTTTAACAAATTTTTTTTTATACGCCAATAGAAATAAAAAGGAAAAAAATTAGGGATTATTTACATGGATTTCGTGTGGCATCATGAACAGTTGTAATAAAAAAATTTGTCCACATGATGCCTAAAAAAAAAGGGGGGGGAAAATACACTTTAAGTTACATAAATGTACAAGAATTTAATATATGAAAAATTATAATTTAAAGGTCTACATGCATCTTAGACTTTGCATGCATGAACATTTGACCTATTCATTAACCCATTCAAATATAAATATGAGACATGTCTAGTTTTTATACATCCATTTCAAAAAATTATGATGAGTGTAAAATGCAATTCATGAGTAATGGATTTAACACATTCAAATTGAATGATTCAACTCATGTGCAAATGTTGATAATTCAACAAATGTGAAAAAAATCACTAACTTGTTCAAGCATAAATGTGAACTATTAAATTGTTATGTGTGTTTCAATATTCTCTAATAAGTGCAATACACAACATTTGAATAATGGTTTGAATAAACTTTAAGTGAATGATTCAACTCATGTAAAGATATTGATAATTCAAAAAATGTGAAAAGAACTCATTGAACCATTCAAATATTATTGCAAAACATTAAATTGCACGTGTTTCAATATATTATAAAAAGTGTAAGATGCAACTTGTGAGTAATGGTTTTAACATATTAAATGTGAATGATTTAACTCATGTATACATGTTGATAATTGAAAAGATGTGAAAAAATCACTAATTCGTTCCAATATAAATGTGGGATATTAAATTGTTACTTGTGTTTTAATAAATTATGGTAAGTGTAGAATGCAACTCATAAGTACTAGTTTCAACATGTTAAAAATTGATGGTTCATCTCATGTACCATGTTGATCGTTGAAAAGATGTCAAAAAAATCACCGACCAATTAAATGTATTATTTAAATTAAAACAAATTAATCTCAATTTTCACATCAACGTTTTAAAATTATTAAAACATGAAATAGGGTTCAAATTATACTCATAAGTGAACAACATAGTGAATGTAACAACTATGAACAATATTTACCATTAATTAGTGTAACAAGCCACTTGCAAACTTAATATGATTAAATGTAGTTGAAATGTAGTCAAATCAAACAATAGTCAAAATGTGTAGAGGTGAAAAAGGACAAGATTTCTTCTTGTGATTTGCACGTTTGCATGACCAAAATATATTAAAATGAATATGAACCATTCAAAAACATGATGAATAAAATATTGATGTTAATCAATAAAAACTATAGTCTTCACATATTCATTACACATGTGTCCAAGCTTAAAGTTTAAACCTAATTAAAATCACATTTAAAAATATATTAAGCCATGAAGGAAAAAATATGAACCACATGAATTTGTGAATCCAAGTTTGCAATGTTGCAAACTATTTAAGATTCCACCCAAGGAAAAAACCCTTTTAATTTCAATTTGAACTAAAGAATTTTCAATGTTTGTTTGACAATAAAAATGACATTTGGGGTACAAACTAGTATAGAACTCTTTTCACCAATATAAAGGTGATATTATATCACCATTCATGTTCACAACACACAAATGGAAAAAAGAGTCAAAACCTATAACTAGGTGCCAAAAGGATTACTTTGGAAAAGGACTGCAAGTTTTTTTTCCCAAAAAGCACTTTTACATGCAAATGAATTTTTGAATGAAAATTTATGTAACTTTTTTTTTAAATATTTAAATTTTCCCAAATGCATCACTTTTTTTGTTGGTAATTATTGAATAAATATATGAATTTGTAAAAATGTGCAGATTGCTTGCAGATTCAATGTTTCATATTGAAAAATGATCAAAATTTTAAGTCATCACCAAAAATTAAATTTTCACATTCTTTAGTTTTATTATACTTTAAGCTATAACATTTTTAATACGTCATGTACATTATAACCCATTTATACATGGTAAAGACTCTTGAAGTTTTAAAATTCTAAAGCAATTTTGAAACATTCTTAAAAATTTTAAAGTTTAAAAATTCCACATTTAAAAAAGTATGAGTGCTTTTAGAATGTGGTTAATATGTTTTTATCATCTATATTTTTTTCAATGAAAATTATTTTTATTATATGCGTCCTTTTTATAATCATTTGCAAAATTGACTCCATGTGATGCAATAGGTGTACATTTTCAAATGTCATAAATTAAAACCACAATTTAAAATTAAATCAAATGAATTTTAATTTTAAGTTCCTTAACATTCATATGAGGGGAAAAAGACTAACTTGCCTTGATTACTATGGTTTTAAATGGTAATACAAAAATAAATGTTTGATTTTGACTGATTATGTTTAACATCCAACGTCCTTTTTGGCTCCTAATTACGTGTTTTGACCCAAAAAGACAAATTCAACTTACAATAATCCTTTTTTTGTTTCTTCACCTAAAATTAAAACATCAAAAAATGAATCAAATGGATAGTGTATAGGTGGAAGCACCTTCACAAATGGTGGCATATCATAACATGTATTTTAATGTTGTGCGATGGCCAAGTTCTCCATTGCCACATGCATGACTCTTTTGAAGAAAGCTACACATTGTTCATAAGCTAAAACCCACACATTGGGATCATCAAGATTAACCACCTTGGTCACATCCTTATAAATGGATATTGGTAATTAGGGTTTGTGCCCAAAAAAACAAAAAATAAAAGGAAAATGATGCAAGGAATGCTTGCTTGCTAATTGGGTATCCCATTGCCAACCATGGCAACTATATGTCCCAATCACCTATACGTCCTTTCTATAATCCATATTTTTGTTAACATTTTTTTCACCATTTGTAGCATTTTTTCAATTAATCCCTCAACTTTAAGATGATCATGAAAAGTAGTCCTATGGTCAATCAAAGCTTATTCACACAACTTTTGAAATTATCTTCAAAATTTTATGCCTTAATTCATGAATACTTTTGCTGAAACGCCAAATCTATTTAAGAATTGGTCCAAAAATGCATAAACAACCCTTTCATTACTTTTGTCCCAAAATGGAGACAACTTAATCCACTTGGAAAAATGTTCAATCATAATCAACACATATCAATTATGACAAATAGTCAAGCTCAAAGGCCCAAGAAAATCAAGCTCCATTGATACCCAAACCCCATGATTAGTATATATTATAAATGTAGAATGGGTGTAAATCATGCACAAACCCAATTAAACACCACGCATCATGAAACAAATTGTTGAACCTCCAATTAGATTCCTTTTCACCAATATTGGCCCTGAAGCAATTTAGGTATGATGTACCCCAAAATGTCTCAACTCTTCATAGGCATCTCTCACAATGTTTTTTCACAATTCTAGACATGATACCATTCATACATGCCTATCTAGTCATATTTTGAGAAGGTGTTGTCCTTCCCAATAATATTTTTGAACCTATGCTTTCCCTTGGATGTCAATCCCACATCCAATTCCCCTATTTATAAGTATATCAACATTTGGGCATTCCCAAAAATGTCCACAAGTTCCATGTCATTAAGCTCTATCTTTAAATACCTAGAAGTACCTAGAGAATCCATTTGAATTTAACATGATACCTCTTGGCAACCATTTGCTAAAATGCAAAAGAATGAAATAACATGTTAGCCAAACATTGTTTCCAAATTTGGTTCCTCATGCCAATGTGGTTTAGTGGTATCCGACTCATTAGAACTTGGGTTTGTACTCAACCCATCTGCATCCTTGTTGATTGTTCTAGCCCAATGTTTCACATCAAAAGCATATTCTTAACAATTGAAAACCCATCCTGCTAGTTTCCAAATGAGTTGGTTAAACTCCATGAACCATTTCAATGGTTGGTGATCAGTCACCAAGGTGAATGGGCTACCAAAAACATAACATCGGAATGTGCCACAACCCAAACAACTACCAAACATTCCCCCTTGTATAAACTATATACGATGGCAAAAATGTTGTATCTATTGTGGTGTTGGTGGTAAACTTCGTTATGCTTGTATAGGACACACCAATCCATTGCCATCTCCAATTGATCCAAAGTTTCCCACATTGTTGGCAAGTCACATGTGGACAAGGCAACATAAGATGGATGATTTCGCATCATGTCCTCAAGTGGAGGTGAAACATCATCTACATCTAATTTTTCATCTAAGAGCTTTCAACCCCAAGGTAATGTGTTGGCAAATTTAGCCAACATGGCAACACCATTAACTAATCCAACACCTTGTGCAAAATCATGGATAGGGAGTGGAACTTGATGTCCATCTTTTGATTGCCACCCAAGTTTGTAAGAAATAATTTCTTCCCAAAAGTTCAATACAAATCCCATAAGATACAACATAATGCTTGTAACCAATACATCATATGATGTAACATTTGTCACTAGGTTTGGACTCGAATGGACAATTGGTTTGTTGGATGATTTGGGTTCAACTACACCAAAATGTTAATCTTGGTTAGCCCACGGGTTTTTTTGGATGCACCCATTGATGTTTGAATATGATATGGGCATGGCTCAAGCTTGTCATCCATCATGCCAATACCCACAAATGCCAATTAGCCCAACATCACTAGTTGGGCACTTCATGAGTCCAATAAAACCTTCAAGAAAAATGTTTGCCCAAATCGAATTTACTTGAGCTAAAAAATACTTTCCTTGTTACACACCAAAAACATTACCTATGTGATTAATGTTTGATCAATGGTAGGTTGTGCAAAAAGGTTCAACATCTTGGTAGTTGTAGCTTGCCATGAAGGAATAATGTCCATTTCAAAATGTATCATCTCTTGAGGTTGTTTCTCCAAGTGAATTGTTGGTACTAACAACTTTAATGTGATGCCATGTTTGTAGTCAAGCTTAACATTCTTCCACTCTCACATAAAGTGGCTACAAGTTGAAAAATGGAAGATGGCCACACTTTAGGGGTTGCCATAATGATGGCAAAAAATAATGGAGCTTGGCAAATGGATATAGTTGCCCCCAACATCACCCCATTCACATTTAACCTAAAGGTCAAAAACCCTCCTTTTGTTGGCTTTGTGGGAACATGCATTGTGCTTGGGTGAAAACACACTAAGCCCCCAAAAATTGTCAAACCACAAGTATAATTATTCTGCAATTAATTTTTTTGGTAATGTATGGACACCACATCTTGGATTATTTTTTCTTGTGTAAAGTATATTTGATTAAATTAAAATGTAATCTATTCAATTTTTTAAAAAATCCAACAAACAATGCAAAACTTGAATGTATGGAATATATTTATGACAAAATAATACCTATCACAAAGTTTGAAAAAAATTCATATATACTTCATCTAATTAAGGTTGTGAATGGAATTATTGGGTGAATTTTTTTTATGATGTATGATATTGATATACATTAGTTAAAGCTAGAACCATTTAGAAATTTTTAAAATCTGGATGAAATTTCATTAAAAAAAAAGTGATTTTTTCATTTTTGAATAATAAATACATTATATATATAAGAAAAAAATCATTGCAATATTAAATAGGAGGAGATTTTATAGATGGATATTACATTAGTTTCCCAATTTTCTTTTTTTTAGTAATGTTTCATGAACCACAAACATGAGGCCCTATGGCCATTGAAAAAACTATAAGTTATACACTACAAATGTACATTAATTTGATCCAAACCTCTTCATCTAACTGTTGATCAAAATTAATTTTGATTCAAAATGAACTTTGAACTCCAAAATTTTGTCATGTAAATTTTTAAGTCTTTTACTTGTGTTTAGAATAACTAAATGATACCATCAACATTTCAGCTTATTACGTATTATAATACTCATTATGCATCATTTTTTTTAGTGAAAAGTGACTCACCCTTAGTGTGCTTTCACCCCTTAAGGTTGTGGGGACAATCTCCTCTAATACAAATGATTAAGGAAAGTGCATTTGGCACCTAACTTCACCCCTTTGAAGGTCAAAACATTCATCAACTCCACATGGCTTTAAAGCATGTGAACTAGAATGTGTAACTACCATTAACAAATCCATTTCAAATGGATCATCAAAAGTAACATGATGTTTCACCCCCAAAAACATGTGTATCATCGAAAACATTAGCACAAAACCAACAAATTTTATTCCATGAAAAAATTCCAAAAAAGGATTTGATTTCAAATATCTAGGTGCATTTGTGGAATTTGATGTTGTTGTTTTCTTTTCTTCTAACTTATGGGTTGCCATGTTGGTAATTCATTTTTCCATCGAGCAAATTGATCTTGTGTAATGGCCATGCCACCACCTTAGCCTGGATCATTAGTTTTACTTGAAGTTTTATCTGTGACTTGCCCTTAGATTGAAATTTGTTGTTTTCCACATGTCCTCCTTTGCCTTTGCCATCGATTTTGGGGTGAAAGCATGGTAAAGTAAACAATTTTATATCCTTGTCACCAAAAAAAACAAGTAGCCATAAACAAGTTTTAATGTATTGAAAGTAGAAATTTTTTTTTATTTAATGATCAACATGAAGATAATATTTAATTTTATCACAATGATGTTGAATAATCACATATCTAATATGCATTCAAATAGATTTTTTTAAAAAACTATTATTATTATTAAAAAAATTGGTTGTCCAAACTTGTACAAATAGGTGAAAATAGATGAATAATTGAATATTTTTCATTGTCAACACGATGTAGCTCTAAAATGTATTTGTAAGTTCTCAAAATTTAAATATTATAACAGAATACATCAAACTTCAAATGGAAAAGTAGGTTCGAAACTCAATTTGACTAGTCATTTTCAAACATACTTGTTATCTATTTTTATTGTGTTAAAGTCTCAAATTTTGTAATCACTTCATTATAAACTCAAAGAAAGGTACCATGCTTTTATTATGTTATTTTCAATTATTTTCAATAGACTTTCTTTTATTTTGTCAAAAACTGGACCATTTTTTATTGCTTTGGAGATAATTATTATTTTTGTTTACTTTACCATGCTTTCACCCTTTGGTAGATTTGATAAAACACAATTCTAAATGCAATGAGTAACAATGGTCAATGTCATGACCTCAACACCACAATGCTCATAATCTTTGGTATTTGAAAATGTGGGTTTGGTTTAGATATCTTGCCCTTGTTGGGGCATTCCTTTATGTGAGGACCTTCACAAGTCCAAAACACAACCCCTTGGCCTTGTTCCATTGAAAAGGACAGAGAATGTCCATATTGACCCCCTTTTTAACACCCTTTAAACTTCCCACTTTAAATGGCTGTTGATTTTTCCTTCTTGAAATCCTTCTAGCTAGTCATTGTGATGGCAAGTTTACCAACTTCCACCATGCAAAATCACTAGTCAATCTTTTCCACAATGTGGAATGTTTTTTCCAATGTGACACACCCCCATGATTTATGATGAGTTGAGGTTATGCCATCCTTTGCACCTTTTTGTCCTACTTATACATGTATAACTACACCAAATGTCATTTCATGAAGGCATCGTTGCTTTCATTAACAAATTGTGCCAACCTTGTGTATATGGTGTATGGTTGCCAATGCCATTATTGCTTTCAACTATTATAACCAAAGATCAAGGAAAACATGCCAATGAGGGAGAAAATGGCCATGATGGCCTACACAATGTCTCACCCCCTTTGTTGTAACTTTTCAAGCTACAACTACTTGAGGTACAATTGTTTGATGGTGATGAACTTGGCAAAATTCAATAGTGGTGGCATAGTTTGGCACACATTATTCTTGGCAAATTCCAATCATCGCAACCTTGAAATAACAAGTGCCGCTTATGTTTACTTTGCTCCCAAAAACGTTAAACACCTTGGATAATAAGCCAAACTTGGGTTCAACTCCAACAGGGTGATGGACAAAAATCAAGACAAAAAAACCACTTTCACCTTTAAAATAGACCAAGATTTGCGTTGTGTTGCAACTTTTACCTCATAACAACACCTTATCTTGCAAACAACCTTTTGATAACAATATTTCCAATGATAAGATAAAATATAATTTAGGTGTAACACCAAAATATCATATTTCAATCTTTTGTGTTTCAAAAAAATTCACTTTCAAATCACAAGAATCCAAGTTCAAAAACACGCAAAACACAAGCTTGTTTCTCTTGTGTCTTTTGAAATTTCAAAACACGAAAGATGAAATTCCAAGGTTGTACCATGGGGATAAACCACCCCCAAACACAAGAAAGCCAAAACCTTATTCACATTGAACTAGGTTCCAATCACAAAAAACAACTTATAAGAAACTAATGTCTTGTAGAAAATACCTAACACACAAAAACACATTTCAATGATTGAAATTGGCCTTCAATTTAATGATAATGGTAACATTCAAAATATCATACAAAAACCAATAATTGCTTGTTTGATTTTATAATTGCACATTGCACCATGTGCAACTAATTTCAAGTTTCTACCATAACTCATTAATGGCCCAAGTAACCCATCAAAGTACGCTTACTTGTAAATGTAAAGATTAACTATGATAATAAATGTTGATTGCATTAACACATTTTAAATGATGCACCCTTAAGCTTGTCAAAAGGTATCAAAGTTAAATATTTTGTTGATTGTTGACATTGCAGTGGAATGCAACCTAAGGTAAAAGCACATTAAGTTTATCTCACTTTAGGAAAATGTCATCAAATGTTAAAATTAATTATAATATCCATAGGTATTTGTGGTGACATATAATTTTATGCTAACATGTTAAATCATTCCATCCCCATCCAATAGTCAAAATGTAAACAAATGGTTGAGATGTACAATGATTTAAAACTACTTCAATTTGCAACCATTTTAATTTTGATCCAATGATCAAAATCTAAAATAGTTGTATATATAATATATACATATGTCATATATATCAAATATAATTTGGAGCCATTTTGTGACACCAAAACACATGTATGTTTGGTTCCATGTCACATTAAAATAATAATAAAAATGAAGAAAACATAATGCCCATTTCGTATATGTGTTATTCTTTCATTTCGAGTTGGTTTTTTTTATTAATTTTTTTCATAATCCCTAGTCACCATTTGAGAGTCCTAGGTGCAAGATTCATGACTTGGCAAACTTTTGAAATTACCAAGTCACAAGTTTTATTATTTTGTGGGGTCATAACTCATGCATATAAACTTTGATTGAGGAGTTTCAAAAGGAAAATTTATATCCATCGAAAAGAGATTTCCAGCACCATATTGCACATTCTAATTTGAATTAATTTGACTCTTGATGCTTTGGTTTTAGTGGTCGAGAATCAAATTGCGCATTAAACTTTTGACCTTTCTTTTGATCATAACTTGCATTTCAAAATTCAAAATGGAAGATGCGAACCTATTTACTTTTTAAGATCTTTCCAATGACCAATCTAAAACATGCTCAAGTTGGATAAGGTTTGTTCCTTGAAACCTTGTCCAAAAAATTTAAAACATTTTAAGACTTTAATTCATAAAGTGTTTCCCATTTGAGAGTGCATGGGATTCACCTCCTTTGCATTTTCATGCATTCGTGAGAGTGTCCATGAATCCTAAGACACTTTCATACTTTTTTTCCTTTCTCATGCCTTAGCATTGGTCATGAGCCCAAGGCTAGGGGCTAAGGTCACAACATTAAGGATCCCTGGAAACCTTCATAGGTGCATTCAATTCCTTATATATAAACCCAAGGGAGGACACTTGTCTTTGAATTTAAAAAAATACATGTGTAAAAATATAAAGTCCCATATATTGGTTGCAATTGGGTAAAAACTTATGATTTATTTAGTTTTATAATACAACTATATATATATATATATAAGGTTATGCATTAATCCTAGTTTTAAAAAGAAGAAAAATATAACATACATACTCTGGATTTTAAATATTAGTTGTTAGTATTTTCAATAATAAGTTAGTAATTGAACTAATACCAGTAAGTTTAATAAGTTCAATTAGTACCGATAAATAAATTGACACAAAGAAATAATACAATGTCCAGGAGTATGTGTAACCATGTGATTCTTTGTTAAGTTACATGCAAATAATGTCCTTATAGCTACAACTTCAAAGCTTTTCCCGGCTTTTGAGTTGTTATGAGAGAATTCCAATTGGTTCATGTGCTCTTTTGTCATTAAAGTAATTACTTGTTTAAACAAAATCAAAATTCTTGGTTATTCATCTTTTGTTTTGTCTTTATGAATTGCCAACCATACACTTAATGTCACATATTGTAGATATCCCAAATTTTCTCAAATAATAGTAGAAGCATATATTTAAGATGTGCTACCATACTAGTAACGAAAAATAAGAGTTGCATCACCACCATGAAGTAAAAGGGGAGACCTTATTTTTCATAATGGAATCTGACATTACCATACCTTGTTCACCCCAAAGTGTCTGGTGACATGTGAAAACATGAGAGCATGGTTTAGGTTGCAAAAGGGTCAATTCTTTTTTCAAAAAAACTATCTTCATTTTTTTAGGATTAGTGAGATTTTGCACTTTACACAACCTATATGTTGGGAGGAGCCCTTTTATTATAAAATTTTGAAGACTTGATTCGCAATTTTGCCCATTAGTCTTGAAAGAATTCTACATACCCTACTTAGTCATTTGAAATATTTGTTGAACTTAATTTTAAAGTCGAGAGAGAAAATGCCAAGGTTTTGCTTAGAAAACCAAAGATAGTCTTTTTTAATGTTTAATTTTTTAAATTTATTATTTTCTTAAAATAAGTTTTTACTAAAGAAAAAAAAGAAAATCTAAGAATATATAATAATCATAAATATTATCTTAGATTATCTTTAAGAGGTATAAGATAATTTAAGATAACATAATAATTTAGAATAGTCATAAACACTATAAACAATAGGTACATCTCTCCATTTCCAAATACCCTCCCATCAACCCACAATTAGTCATGGTATCACCTAACATCATCCTAGTACAATGTCATTAAATTATTCATTCATGTGAAATTCCAAATTTAAAAAAAATAAATTAGCTACAACAACTTGCATGCTACTTTGTGTGCAAGCTATGGCTACTAGTATGGCTACCAAAGTCATGGAAACCAAGACAAATATGAAACATTGATGCAAGACAACTTCTTGTGACTTATTCTAACCTATACTAGCCATTGGAAGAATCCAATGGAGCATTGGGTCTAACCAATAGATTACCAAACTACCCACCATTGCACAATTGTCACTTAGGATTTCATTTGAATAAAACTAGTTTTTAAAAAAAAAATCATACTTAAGTTGATCTTCACTAGTAATGTACATCAAACATGGAGCCCAGTGGCTATGGACATGGTAGATTGTTGGACACTTTGTTTGGATTGGCAATCGCATGAGGAAGCCTAAAAGCTTCTGTTGAGCTTTTTGAGAGAACTGATTTCAGAGATCCAGTCGATATTTGCATATGATGTGTCTTAAAGAGCACATAAAAAATGTGGAAGACTGTAGTCCAAGTATCAATCCTTTGCAAGTTGCATGCTGGAAAGGGAATGAAGACGTCTTTGAATCTCCTCTGGCTGCTGATGCCGGTGCCTGTGTGATGGTATGAGGTTCGGATTCACTGTTGGTTAGATGCTTTTGGTAAGCTGTTGTTCTATATTGCTTTGAATGGTAGTAAAGAAATGCTGGACTTATTTATAGGACATGGTTTTGATGTAGAAGCTGCCACAGAAGTCGCAGTGCCTGAAGTTCAGGAGCTCTTGCTTGATGAGGGTCCTTGTGATATTATGGAAGACAAAACAGGGTTCAATGGAGACACACTGCTAAAGAATATCCTGATTGCATGTGAAGGTCACTACATCACATTAGAAAATGTTGCCCAGTGGAGTGATAACAAGGAGGTTTTGGACTAGTTGGTTGACCTGCAGCTGAAGCAAGACATTGTTAGTAGTAGCAATCAACCCCAAGTCCCTGGGTTAGGATCCTAGTCACAGCAGCTTGATGATAGAGAGCCTTTGGATGAAGGGCAGGCTTATGCATGGAGAATCCCGTCTGGCTTTAAATGGGATGAGCAACTGAGGAAGTTATAAGCATTCATTATTGTATTGATTTTCCTGTTGAACTTGTAATTGAATGTTGTGAAGGGGCTACTTAGAGATTCTACAGTTTCCTGAAGATTGTGGACTGAACTTGAGTCCAGACCCAAAGCTTCAACGGGATCTACACTGTACTGCTGTTGTGTGTGGCCATGTAAATGTTGCATTTCTTCTTTTAAAAGAGGGTTTTCAGTAAATTCATTTAATAGCTTTATGGGTAAATCACCTCTTCAGTGTGCATGTGCATCACCTTACATGGACCCAAGACAAAACAAGGAAATGGTTGTTTTTTGTTCTGAAAGCAGGTGCCAACCCAAATTATACAAACAAGGGTGGCTACACAGCAATGGACATTGCAAGTGGGTTGGAAAGCAAGGGTTCCAGAGAATTGGTCGGGCTCCTGTTAGAGGCTGGCTTCAATCTTGGAAAGATGGACCAGTGGGTGAGGACTACTTGACACTTGGTAATCAGAATTAACTCAAGGAGACCACCTCCATGATGAAATGTAATTCATGGTCAGAATGCAAGCCAGAAGGCTTTTCCAATTAAATTCCCAGACATGGTATTTCAGAGTACATGATTGGAGTCTTTGAAAGTATGATAACCATGTGACTATGAACTGCACTAGGTGTGATAATCTATGCCTTAGGTGTAGATGTTTGTTTGTAGGGGGGGTGGGGAGAAGCTAAAATGAAATGAAGCGTACTCTCACAAGAGTACAAGCTTGTTGGAGCTTGAAATGAAGAGACAATTAAATTTTCAAGGCTTTGTCTCTTGAGTGCTGGCCAACATCGTAACTGAGTCTTCCCATTGCTTCAGAAATGAAAAAGAAACTCAGGATGCATTATTTGCCCAAAATTTGAGCTGCCAGATTAATCTTCCAAACATCCATGCCTCAAAAAAGGACTGTTGCATGAGGGTGAGGAAGGAAGACTGACTGCTAAGGAAGACTTGAGGAGGAAGTGGAGGAAAATCGTAGTGGGGGAATCTCCAGAAGAAAGTAGCAGGAAAATGCTCAATGGATTGGACAATGCTGCAAACAGCAAATATTGTGAGTTCTTGATGAAGCTGTAGCTGTAGCAAGTCCATATCCTTACAAATGCTCTTATATGGCTTTTACATTGCACTGTGCACCATGACTACTTGTGATTACAACTGTATGCTGATGAATTTCAACCATTGCAAGGTGACTTAGATTCTCCAGTGCAATCCTCTCTGCAGGTTGGGATTCCAGGCAACTGTCTATGAGGCTTGACTTGTGAGAATGCACGTTGCTCCTATTGCCAAAAGTTCATATACAAGAAAACTTTGCTAGAATGTTGCCACTGGCACAAGACCACATCAAGTTGTTTTCACTTTTGTCAATACACAATTGGATTCTAGCAGTTCTCTCTATTACAACATCAATCAATGACATATTTATTAGAGCTTTATGTGTTGCAGAAGAAGACTGCAGTGGTGGTTTCATTGCTTTTTTCATCACCCATTTAATGCACGACATTCAGAGCCTTTTGAACCGAAGCCAAGTGTTATTATGCTATTATTGTGCTGATGCCTTGCATGAGGTTTCTACCTCCATTTTGCAATAAAGGGTAGGGTTCATTTTATAAAAGACTTTGTTATGAAGGATCTGACTTTAGTTCGTGTGGTTTGTTAGAGTGTGAAGGAGTTCCAGGTTTGGAACTTGGAAGTCCAGATATTGAACTGGCATAAATTACAACTGTAGGATGTTTAGGAATCGGTGAAGAAATTGATGTCTGAAATTATCAGATGGCAGGTTAGTGAAGTTCACTAATTGGATCCCTAATTATTGTATATGGCTTTGAAGTATAATTTAGTCATGGAAAGAAAAAATAAAACAAATGACTTTCTTTCTGTGGAACTAATGCCCACATTACACTAAAACATACCCACAAATGAATTCTCAACCACAGTAAGCTCATTGCTGTTCATTCACCATTGTGACCAGAAAAATCTTGGCATACTTTGCAAACCTCTTTATCATCTGTTACATCAATTCGGTGAAGATATTAGGCTTTCACTCCACTAGATGGAAACCCACTTTTGTAAGAAGGCTGATTCTAGGAAACTTTATCTGAACAAGCATGAGGTTTGCAAACAAACCTTCTTATTCCATGCATAAATGCCTTTCTCCCATTTTGCAAAATAGGAGATTTATGTTCCAACAATTCATGTTCATTACAAGCTCTAATCATGATAAGATTTGTCCACCTGAATGTGCAGGGCTTGGAACATGTCATTAATAGCAGCCTCAACTTTGAGATGATCAGCTTGCTACCCGACTGCAAGAACCCCTTCAAAAGCTTGTGATGCCTCTCTTTGAGAGATTTTTCTGGTTGAGATCAGATTGGAAAGAGAGGGTTGTGAGTGCTCTTCTACAACCTCCAATGAGCCACCTCCAAAGCTCCAATACCAGGCAAGCATCCCTAGATACTACTGCTACCTGGATCC
>Ga0116231_10001005_pt1 | contig 55423 bp, 40 predicted proteins | sample S1TSphgellanicum_2_FD_89695 | JGI IMG/M metagenome (GOLD analysis project Ga0116231, IMG submission 89695) | Host-associated microbial communities from peat moss isolated from Minnesota, USA - S1T2_Fd - Sphagnum magellanicum MG | ecosystem: Host-associated > Plants > Peat moss > Unclassified...
TAATAAAAGTTTTGTTAGTTTGGATGTGTAAGTGAAGAGAGAGTGTGAGGGGGGGGGTATGGGGGGGGGGGTGGGAGGATGTGGCTTCGTAAAATCAAATGCAAAGCGGGAGAATGTAGCAAGACTAACAAAGAAAAAAAACAAGCATGCGCTGATTGATGACGCTAAAAAAGATTTTATTGACCATGCATGATGATGAACTGGGCTATGAAATATCTGCAAATATCTTCAAAGAAAGCAACTTTGCAGTTGTTTTTCAGGCAAGCCAAAGGACTTGCTTAGTTGGCTTTGCGTTTTGCTTGTTAAATAAAATTACACGAAGCAATGATAAACAAACAATTGCCCGATGGTTCTTGCTTTGGGGGCTAAATCCTAAAGTATTGCTATGCAAGATTTTAGCTGAGAGATGAATTACCATAGAAAAATATGGTAGTAAAATACGATACTTATAAAAAAAGGTTATACTTAGGGCTAGGTAAATAATTGTTGTGCAAAAAAGGAATATTTTGCAATTGAATAAACTTTATTATGCTCGTGGGATAGAGTAATTGGTAACTCGTCATGTTCATAATCTGAATGTTGTAGGTTCAAATCCTATTCCCGCCAAATGTTATAAGTGTTTTTGGTAAATAGTGGAATCTAGAAAGCAGTGCATCTATTACTTGCTTGTTTTTGTGCACTTTTTTTTTTCTCAAATAATAAATCGATCGGGTATAAAAGATATGAAAATGTTTACTTATATTATGAATGGTGTAAATTAAATGATAAAGTAAATGTTTCTGCAAATATAAGACACATATAATGGATTTTTGTTACATTGATGATCTTGAATAATCATTTATGGGACAATATGGAAGTTGATTGGTTAAGTTTCTTCAATGGCCTGATTTTTTGCATGCTTTTCCATTTGGTTATATTAACGTTAGTTTAGTATTTTTGGGGATCAATAATTAGCGCGCAAATTGAAAATGAATAATTCTGTAACTAATACAATTGCTTTTATGCTAATTATAGCTAGATCTATGAAATTGCCCACAACCAAACTATGTGTAGTTTGTTTGTTAAGGTGACTATACACAAGTATTGCAATAATGCTTTACATATGCTTTGCATGGCCTTGCATGGAGATATTAAATTTCATGGGGGTCCTCTAGTTTAAGAACAAACTTATGTGGTTGGTGTTATTTTCAACGTGGCCCTATATACAAATATTGCATTTTAGGGGGGTTAGTCCATTTAAGTGAGCTTATGCGACATTTGGTATTTTAAGGTTCATCATCAAATCAAAATTGCAACACAATTGATACATATGCAAAACAACTATGTTTTTTATGGCTTCAAACAACAATCTACAATCCACCTCACAAAAATCTCCAATCACATTCACCATTGCTTCATCATCAATTTTATAATAATATTTTTATAATAAAGTATTCTTGCATTCACAAAACCATTTGTACAAGTTGAAACAAATAAATAAATAAATTGCAATGTCATGGTGAAATTTTGAAAAGAACAAAGAAACACAAATGAAAACAATAAAACAAAATAATGATGTTGTTTGTTCAATAATAGCAACATTGCAATGAGAATGTAACACCAAAAAGGAAGCACTTAAAAGTGTAGTGGAAGTGATTACATTGAAAAAGTTGAAAGCACTAACGTTTTAATGAAAATAGTGATGTCACTTGTTCAAAAATAACAATGTTACAATGAGATGCACAACATAGCAACAACACACAATAAAACATTGCAATAACACAATTCAAAATGCAAAAATATTCTATAACTTCAAAAGCCAACAATGATCAAAGTTGGTGGAGAATGCTTTGAAAAGATGAACATAAAAATGTAATTGAGAACAAAGATAGTGAGATTTGACAATAGAAAGCAATTTTTAAGAAGAACAATTCGATGAATAGAAAAATATGCTTGAAAATGTGTAAAGTGTCACTTCAAGAAGTTGAATGAAGGTTTTGTTCTTAATGACAACACTTAATTTTTGAGTAAATTGTCATGAACAAAAATGTTTTTTGGTGAATTATTAACCTACCTACTAACAAAAAGACTAAAAAGTCCGAATGGCGATAAAAAAAAGTATCTAGGTCTACAAGTAGTTTAGGTAGAAGTAGGTTACTTTATAGGTATGTTTAGGTCCATTATGTTAACTTTTCATCATTATCATTGAACCCTTAAGTTTGAATAGACCCTTAGAGTGGCTTCTAGATTTTTTAGATAATTTGAATCATTTATTATTATACTACTACAGCATGTGCCATTGAGCACATGTTCTAATGCAATTTTTAGAAAGTACCTAGTACATACATTCGTTTGCAATCCAATTTTCTTTTAAATGATTATTTTATTAAAATTCCAATTACAATAAATATTTCAAATTGTATAACTCCTACATCATAGGTCTAAAATTTACAAAACTATCTCATGCACCCACACTGGTTGTGGGTTATACAATAGTATGAGAATGCACCCTCGAAACTTAATTTGGATTCTAAATAAATTACTCAAAATTCAATAACTCTTGTGTTGCAGCTCTAAATAATACCTTGTTACACCCCTACTCAATGAGAGTTTTCCAACAATACTAAGAATAGAGCTTGGAACCCATCCCTACTCACCCTAGGCTTTCCAACAATACCTACTAGGGTTCCTATGACCTAAGGCAAGAACAACCTAGTGGGGACTTGATGCCATACCACATATATAGGTGCCTTATTTCAGTTTCATACTAAGCTTAGCAAAATTTTAAGTTTGGACCCAATAACAAGACCAAGCTGGTATAGAAAAATACTCAACACCAAGACCATGCTCATGTGTTCAAAAGTGGAAACTATACCTACACTGGTTAAATTATTGCATATGTCCATTCAAATTCTCTAAATAATTGGAAATTTAAAAAATTGAGGGGGGATGGATCCAAAAGGGAGGCTAAGGAATTTGTTCAATTTCAGTGTGAAGATTCAAGAGTGGTGATAGAGTTTCAAAGGTATTGCATTAAGAAAAGAGTTAAATGATTATTTTTGCTTTAGCACATAAATCTTTCACCGCATGCATGAGTAGAGGCTGAAGACATTTGGTTACATCTTTGTTGTTCTAAACTTGAGTTGTTCAAGTTTAGAACAACAATGATTTGGATACCTTATAAGATTCAAATTCCATATTAAAAATATCAAGTTTTCTTTTCTGGTCTAAGTTAAGTCATGGTAGGCTTATTGCCAACTACTTCCCTCCTTTTGACACATTCACATGGACCTGAGTAAGTGGCTGCTCAATGTTTAAAGCGTTGAGCCATTCCCACTTTTGTTTCACCAATATATTTCTAAAATGATTTAAGTAGAACTTGGTGAAAGTTTGTGATATTTTAAAGTTTAATAAGTATGCAAACTTCAATAATATTGCTTTGTACTTTCAACAATCTATTTATTTGTTGTATGTTTTTATATAGTAGTCATGGGCATTAAATGTTCATATTGATACCACAAGTAATTCTTAATTCATATGCCATGAGTTCAAAGGTTGGATCTTTTACCTTCCCTGTATAACTTGTTGAATGATGACAAATCTTGTGATAAAGTGTTGAGAGTTCTTATGATGCAAGCCCTTGGAAACTTTTTTAACCATTAAAACTTCAGGCAAGTAAGGTGTGTAACAGATGGAGGGTCCCTTTGGGTCACAACCCTTGTGGGGGCGGTGCAAGCATGAAAATGCACATCAATGATCTTGTTGCATCATATCTTCAAATATTACCGACTTGGTCCAGGCAAGTTGAGTCCACTCACAAGTGTTGTTGAGTGGATCATTTCCCAAGAGAAAAGAGTATATACAAGGTATCAAGTTTCTTTTCCAGAAAGGTAAACGAATTTACTTTCAAAAGAATGACAAGAAAGAAAGACATCAAAGAAAGCTTGAACTCCACTTGTGTGGAGTGTGGAGTTCCGGACCCATCACCCCACACCCCCCAAGACATAGCACCTTTGGCCAGTCATGTGGTGCCCAGCTACTTGTGAGAAAAAGGTGTGCTTTCCGTATGCTCTTTACCTTTCTCTATGTCAGTTCAAGCATTGAGAAAGGTGGAGGACCAGCAGCGAACGGTCATTTGGAATTATAAAGAACCATCTGTTTTGGTTTTTATATTATTTCAAAACCAGAGGATCGTCAGTTTTGGTTCTTTGACAACATATCAGAATGAAAGAACTGTTGGTCCTGGTTATTTCAAAAACCTTAAAGAACTGATGGTTTTGTTGAAAGAATTGGCAATAAACTGATGGTTTTTATGAAAGAATTGGTGATGGATTTATGGCTAGTTGCTCGAGTCTTTGATTAAAAAAAGATCCATGCTTATACACCAGAATTGGGTATTTGATTTCGCTGGGAACCATGCCTATGGAATGTAAGAACCGCCCTGATATGCATAAGGGGTTTTTCCTGTTTCTAATAACTGCCAAACACCGGAGAAGAGCATCTCCACCCACAGCAGATGTTCACTATATTTTAGATGAAGTATAGCAATCAAACACAAAGATCTGGCGAAGATTTTGCAGCAAAGTTGAAGGGCACCTTAAAGAAAAGAAAACACAAGATAAGACCACCTCCAAAAGGGCCAGTAAAAGGAAAGGACTGTTTCTGATTGGCCAGTCATAAATGATTGGCCCAGGTACTAACATTTAAATAGTCTCTCCGTTTATGCTCTCCTCTCCTTCATGTGTCTGGGGAGTATGGGGTAATAATGAACACTGTATGTTGGATATGGTAAATTATACATACTACTAGAGGCCTGAATAGGGGGTGTAGGTGCAGATGCTCCAAAAGTAGGGAATGCTCTAGGGTGAGGGCCTTACTCAGGTTCCAGTGTTTCTTTTTTCAATTTTGTGATATGTAGGCAATATGGCTATTACCTAGAAGAAATTTACCCAAATTTGGGTATGAACTGGATATGAAAGTATCTTTTAAAAAAGATCCTTTCATAATCTTGGCTACCCATTGGAACTTATCACAAGACTCTTGTGATATGGAATTTTTTCTCTCAAAATCTGGCAAATTTGGGACATTTTTCCATGGAAAATACTATGTGTAGGTCAAAATCTTATTTTTTGAGTTGAAATTCAACCAAAATAAAGAAATCACAGTACACAATGTAAAGATCATGCCACAAAATTTAGACAAACCACATGATCCCAAAAAATGGAAGATCCCTCTAAAAGTGGAAGAAATCTCTACCAAGAAACAAAATTTTGCTTAGTAAAATTCCATATTGAACCTTCCCTCTCCCTGAACACTATACAATGTTTGAAAATTCTTTACAGCATGAACATAGCCATTCCAGATTGGGTTGGTGTCAAATAACAGCATCAACTCATTTGACTTGGAGTGGACATGGATTGCACCAATATAAACAACTATCAAATACCATAGCACCTTTTCAGGTTTGGCATCTGGTCCTGGATAATTATTTTATTTTTCAAAAATATGTGTATTTTTGGTTTTCTGGTTGCTGAATTTCTACATCTAAAAAAAAGATTGCCAAACCAAACGTGTGAAGGAAGATTAAACTTATTAACAGCCATTTTTGGCTAAACTATATTATGGGTGATCACCAATTCTGTTACATCATAAAACATCCATTTTTTGGCTAAATTTAGTGAGTTGGCTAAAACAATTCTCAAAATGGCTAAAATATGTGTTTATGGTTTTCAAGTCACCAAATTTTATTTTATTTTTATTTCAAATATTGCCAGATTTCTCTATTGAGTTCTAGCATGTAGCAAAAAAATGTCAAAGAATCTTTAATTTTGAAAAATATATATCTTGTTTATAACCAAATTTGGCTAAACTGTATTATGGATACTCCCGAATTCAACTACATCACAAATATGAAAAAAAGATCTAGACTCAGTAAGGGGAAATATTTAATTTACAGTTTTGAGTACATGGACATGCCATAAAAAAAAAGTCATTGAAATTATCCACAAAGACAGTAAGCCCAAGAGTAGAGCCTTAGGTTTTGCTAAAATTCAAGACCACAATCAAAATCTAGGATGGGACTCTACCAAAGGAAAATAGAAGAGAAAACTCCTCAACCTATGATGATTTGAATTTCCTTACCTCTCTTGTATGTTTACTTTGTGTACATGTGTACTTAAGGGCCTACCTATGTTATGGGATACTTAGGAGAGTTAGGGGATTGCACAAAGCCTACCTCAGGGGTAGCTAAGGATTTCCTAAGGGGACATTTAGGATAGGGCTTTATCTAACGGGCTATTTAGTATAGGGACTATCAAAACTTACATAAGGAGGTACATAAGGACTACCTAAAGGGTTACCTAGGACTATGTAAGGGACATCTAAGGGCCTATCTAGGTTATGGGATACTTAAGGATTACTTAGGAAGCTAGTTGAAGCTTACCTAGGTTATGGGATACCTAAGGACTACATAAGGAGCTATATAAAACTTGCCTAGCCTAAACCCTTGAACTTCAATTGGGGTTCAAGAATACCCCATAGTGTTAAGGAAAAGGAGAGCCTCCACAATAGTCAAGCTTCCATTGTCGTAAACATTGGGGTTCTAAATTTTGCCATCATCAACAATATCAAGCTCCTTAGTGTAACAAGTTCGAACTTTTCCTAGGTTTGTAGGTTTTGGCCTAAGTTCAAGAAAATCAAAGGTTTAAACCCAATATAAACTTGCAACAAGTCTTTGTTTTCTTTTTAAATTTTTGATTTTTTTCATCCTCAATTAGTTTGCAAATATTAGCTTATAATTAGACAAAAATGTTTCTTACAAAAAGGACCCAAACAGTTTTGTCTCGATGTGAACATGTCGTGACTCACATCATGATGTGACCAATAATAATAATAAAAACAAAAAATCAAATTTTTGTTTTGGGGATTTCTTTGGAAATGCATCATGTCCTCCAATGGTGTTGGTTTGAAATGATTTTTGGGGCATTGTAATCATCTTTGGAAGGATCATAACTTGGTGGAGGTGAACCTACATAAATGTAAAGACCTACCTTGTTTTTTTATTTTTGGGTACCTAAATTTCCAAGGGATAAAATGTCACACCATTAATGTGAAATGCCATGTTGCTAATATTTTTCAATTTGTATTAAATGTTTTGTTGTAAGTTTTCAATTAAAGCTTACAAAAATGGGATTATGTGGTGAATGAAATTGTAAATCCCATTTGTGTCATTTTTGAAATTTAATTGTGGGTTGTATCTAAAGGTGATGATTGTTCACAACCTCGTTGTTTGTTTGTGGCAGATTGATGATTTGTATCTATCACATTTGTTGTGTTTACAATGAGCCCCATGTTAGTTTGGCCTTGTGAAATCTAATCAGTGGATGTAAACTTTGCCTTGTAGATTTAGGGATGGATTATAGCCATCCATGTGCGACATCCCTTTTTAGTTAAGGTTGTGGAACATGTTTTATGGTTTTAGGGCACCACAAAGGTGTCAAGGGTTTCATAACAAGGGGATACTTGAGTGGCACTAGTAGGTACACAAAACATAATGTGTGGTTTAGACCATTAGTGCCATTGGCATCATTAAAAGGGGAATCTTTTGATTTAGATTTTGACATAATTTAATTCATGTCATCACACCATTGTTATGGGGCATGGAAGAAGTTTATGGAATTGCCAAAGGGCCACATTGGTATTCTGGAATGGTGGGCACCATTAAACTTGATGTTTTCATCTAGGAATTTGATAATTGATTTGATATGCAATAGATGCATAATTCACATTTATCCACACCTTTCATGGCATGGCAAGGATTGTTTAAACATTTTAAGAAGTTGTCCATTTCTGGTATGAAATTTTGGAAAAGGAATTTAAGCAAAGAATGTGGGATGTTACTTTACTACAAATTAATCAAGCTATTTTGGCATATGTGTTCCTTCTAACTAAAAGAATTGAGTTGAACATGGTGGAAGAAAAAATGGTGACATTTTGGTTTCAAGGACAAAAAACACACCCTTGATCATTTCAACCACAAACCAACATGGACAATTGAATAAAAATGTTTTACAAAAAATTGAGGAGCCTTTGAAAGGAAATCAAATGCCATTGGCATCATTCTTGGGACAATAGCAATGAAATGCAAATTGTTAAACATGGACGAAATCACTTGAAAAGGGATTGTCCATAGAAAGGTAAGGGACAAGCTTAGGTCCAATGTACAACTACAATGTGAAGTACATTGTGGCAAGTCGGTAATGACACAACATGTTGTTATGATGTGCATATCGAACTACAACCAAATTTGAATTGTGGCAATGAAAGTAGTTGGGGGCGTGGAAGGCCAATACCCAAGAAGGAAAAAATAATCAAAAGCAAAATACAAGGAGTAATTTGAATCCAAGTCAAGGATATGGAGGTCTTGTAAACCAAGGCATGGTAGCCAGGATTGCCTAATTAAAACAACCGCTTGTTACCATGGTTATTACCCATTTCAACTCCAAGGCCTAATGATTCAATACAAAGCCTTAATTCATCTATTATGGCAAATTTGGCAAGAATAGGCTTCATGTGTGGAGTTGCATTACTAGAGCCAATGCATCCTACAATGGTGTTTATTTGATCAAATATTCAAGCCCAAAAACCTTGAAAAACATATGTAGTGTTGAATCTACAAAAGAGAAAGGTTAATCACCAAATTTGCCTTCCATAATCATTCACATTGGCAAAAGTTATGCCAACCTCTTCCATGTCGCCAATTTGATCGAATGTGATTAGATCGGAACAAGTTGTGCCAATGGGAGGGACACCAAGTCTACTTTCAGTATCCATGGCAACAACCAACACTTTATTTGGGTCAACGACAATGGTTTTCCCAACTTCTTCTTTTTGTAACAATGGTTGCAACCCCAAGATTTGGACCCATTGTTGTGTTAGAATTAGTGACCACATTTTGGGAATGTAGGGACATCCCAAAATCATATGCAAGATTGGTAGATGTTGTGTCACAAGATGAACTTGTGGACACAAGAGTTGTGAGGATAACTTTTGTTACATCATTGTAAGTGGCAACTATAAGGCTACAAGAATTGTCTCTTAGGTTGATAATTGATCATGTGATGATAACACTAGGAGTGGTATTATTGGATAATGAACACAAGGTTTTATGTTTGATTATTTCATTGGCTAATAAATATTGGTCAAAACAAGTCTTGTTGGACTTTGGAGTTCAACCATTAATGTTAGGGCAAATAGCCATGGTAGGTTTGGTTTCACATAAGTAGATTCAAAGCCTTGTGCATTCTAGATACAAATTTCCTTAGGTGGATCAAAGAAGGTTCATGGGATTACATGTTAAGCACTTTATGTGAGATTGCAATTAGATCATCCATTAATGGTTCCACCATGAAAATCAAGGTCATTGTGATAGGTGCCATGTCATATGATGTGCTAATAGGTGGAACAATTTTATAACCCATGGGTTTCAAATTGGATTTCTAGATGGAAATTGCATCTTATAAACCAAAATCATAATCAAGAAATGGTAGGAATGTACACCTTCTTGAACATTTCATTTGGAGGAAACCTTTGAACAATAATAACATGATGCCAAGTTTGGTTGCATTTATTGGGATTGTGAATTTTGGTGGAGAGCTCCTAGAAGACAATGTTTCCTCATAAGATAATTCCTTGATGTGGGAGGAGGAACAAGGAACGGATGTAATTAAAACCAATTTTGGCACTAATCAAGAAGCACATTAATGGGGCATTAATGCACATTTGCAACATGTAGTAAAATGTTATGTGCAACAATCTTGGCAAGGGGCCTTTGCACCCATATTAATGGAAGCCAATTCTATTTTTGCTTTAACACCATCTCATTTGTTACCATTGGATACTATTTTAATTCTTTGGCAATGTCCCAAAGAAGGCATTTGTGTTTTGGAATTGTTTGAAGGAATGAACATGAGCTTAGTTGCAATGTTACAAGTGGGAATTTCAATGCACAAATGGGTGCAAATGAATTCAAACAAGCCAAAATTGATGTAAAAATGTCAATTTTTTTACAATTCTTGTTACATTGTTTATGTGGTGCCACTTTAATGGCATGTGAATCATGGAAAGTTGTGCTTTAAAAATAATATGGATAAATTGAGAAATCAAAAAATGGATCAAAAAATCTTCCAATATCAAATTTTGGTTTGAACAAAGGATGTTCAACAACTTCATTCAATAACATTACTTTCACATAGGGCCCTTTAGTTTTCATAGTAAAATTTCTTTGATCCTCAATTTTTTTGAGTAATAGGGTACTGTTAAACACATAAAAAGTAATCAAAATTTCATATTTTTTCAACTTTGTGTTTGTCAAAATTTAAGGATTAAAAAAGTTCATGAATCCTTTACGGAAATAAATGTGATGCAATGATGTATATGTTGTTTTAAAAGAGGCTTTAGCTTATAATATAAGAAATTAAATTTGAAAATGTTAACATGTTTTGGTATGATTTGAAATTGTGACAATTTTTCAAGATGAAACACAAAATTTTGCAAAATCTATACATTTTCAAAAATTCATATTTATTCAAAATTAGTTGTAAAAAAACATATGACATATTGGGGCAAATATAAATTTAAAAAATAAAAAGTTTCATAATATTTAATTTCAAAACTCCGTTTTATGAAAACATGTTTTTTTAGCAAAAGACCCCAAAAAGGACAATAGTCCTAAATGCAAAGTAAACACATTGATTCGTTAAATGTCATTTGGACCCAAATACCTTTATGTGGAGAATGATGAGGTGGTTCAATGTGTTTTAATATGCCATGTGGCTTACCTTACTTAATAATATCTTGACTTGCTTTCATTATCAACAATTTAAGGGAACTTAAAAGCTTGTAAATTGATATTTTGTTGATAGGTGCACCAATCTTGTTTTAGCAAGGACCAATTCATTTGGTCATAATTGGCTAGCCATGCCAAGAACATTTGTTGGTAGGCCATGGTAATGGATTACAAGATAATCAATCTTGCATATTTTGGAAAATGTTATGAATGTTTTGTTATTTATAATTGCACCAAACACCTTCTTTATCTTACATTTTGGAGAATGTTCCAATGATGGGTGATCCTTGAACCAAGGTATTGGCAAGTGTTCAACAAATATCTATGTAGATTGGATAAGTTGTGTTATTCAAGGTGGCAAGAGTAAGCTCAAAAGTTCATTGATTATGTCTACGGTGGACCATTATTTCATTAGATCACTTCTCAAGTGAGAATATGATGGGGTGCATAGACCATCACTACTCATTGTTGACAATAGTTTGATAGGGGAAGTTGTCACAACCAATTAGGTTTGGGGTGCCGGCAAGGTAAAATAAACAATTTAGATTCCTTGTCACACACAAAAAGTAGCCATAAATAAGTTTTAATGTATTGAAAGTAGAAATGTTTTTTATTTAATGATCAACATGAGGATAATATTTAATTTAATCACAATGATGTTGATTAATCACATATTTAATATGCGTTGAAGTAGATTTTTAAAAAATAATTGTATTTTTTTCCTACTTTTTAAGTTGTCCAAACTTGTACAAGTAGGTGAAAGTAAATGAATTATTGAATAATCTCCATTTTCAACATGATGTAGCTTTTAAATGTACTTGTCAATTATCACATTTTAAATATTATAATAGAATACATTAAACTTCTAATGAAAAAACATGTTTAAGTTCAATTTGACTAGTCATTTTAAAACATACTTGTTATCAACTTTTATTGTACCAAAGATTTTCAAATTTTTTCACCTCACTATAAAATCAAAGAAAATCACCATGCTTTTATCATGTTATTTCAAATTATTTTCAATCTACTTTTTTCTAATTGTGTCAAAAATTGGACCATTTTTTAATTGCCTTTAAGACCTATTTTTTCTATATATTTTACCATGTTTTTACCCTTTGATGACAAATCACCATCGACATTAGTCAATAAAGTGGGGTGGTCGTGAATAACATTCCCTTGACATAGTTTAATTTTTCAATATTTCATGATTTTCAAAACAATGGGCCATGACTTGTTTGGGGATTCCCATCAACAAAATTTGGTTGAACCCAATGCCAATGAGTGCAAATGGGCTATGACATTTCTTATAGAAACTATCATGCCACACTTGAATGAGGCATTTTGTTAACAAGTTTTAGGTTAAACAATGGACCTCAATTGTTTGACTAGGGTTATTAGTTTGGGTTTGGCTAAACAATGTTAACATTGCATGACTATTCACATGGTGTGTCTAATACATCCTCTTTGCTAATTGAAATGGTTAAGGCACAAATTGGGGGCAAACACACAATAACTACAAGGTGGAAATACCCATGGCAAATGTGGGATGAGGAGTGTTAAGGACAAGTCACTTGGAAGAAGTGGCCAAGGTTGTTGAAAGGGTGGGTGATTTTTTCAAAACAAAGGAAAATATTCAATTCGCCATGGAAAAATTATGTTAGTATTTACCAAAATGAAAGATCCGGTTGGAGATTTTGTTAATCATTGAGCAAATGATGCATCTACTACTAACAAGTCAAGGTTGTGGTCACAATCCCAACATTGGATTTATAGTTATTGGAAATGAAAGAAGTAGGATCCACCAATTCCTTTGGGCCTACAAGGATGGACTTTTAATTTAAAGGACTTGGGGTCACTTAAGGGCCATGGAATTTAAACTAAATTGGCTAATGATACACCCACATTTCCAAGGCCTTGGAAGTATAATGATAATGAAAGGTCTTTGATTCAATCAAGGACCCAAGATTGTGGGAGGCTAGATTGGTATAACTATTAATATGAGGATATGTTTCAACTATTGTGATGTTTGTGAAGAAGGATGTGTTTGCCAATTGGATCAAAAGGTAGATGTGTGAGGATTATTGATCTATGAACTAGGAAACCAAGTCTGATAGATATGCCATGCCAACATTAGAGAATATCTTTGATACCATTTGGGCATGTTAAGGTGTTGAGCACCTAGGATTTAAGCTTAGGGTACCACTAACCACTTATAAAAAAAGGTCAATAAATAAAATACTACATTTTGGGGAATTAATTAGTTGGGAAAATATTGACTTTAAGGTTCATTCAAGGTTGTGGTACACAAAAGGAATGTTTCACCCTAAAATCACTCTCAAGATATTACTTTGAATGACCATTACATTTATGAAAAAAATTATTTGGTAGATTTTTTTTCATTAGATACTCACATACTTCTTAATTAAAATGGTGGTATTTTTTTTATTTGGATAATTAAACCATGTCCTTAAGTGTCATGAAAGATGATTTAATAATTGTGTTTCAATATGTAATTTTATCAAAATGGACTCAATAACACTAATAATATTTGTTCAAATTGTTCCATATTTAAACCAAAAATAGAATAAAATATGTTCTATATGATGGCATAAATTTTTAGTATGATAAATCACTAAATTTGTGGAAGTGATGCTAGTGTCTTGTAATTTTTTCATAAAAAAACTGTGTTAATAATGACAATCAAATTAATTTTGTTAATTACAAAATTAAATTCCAAAAGTTTGGAAAGAAGTATAGGAGACATGGATGCAAAAGATAGGAAATTATTTGATGTTTTTAATAAGGTTTTGGCACTCCAAATGATAGTAGGTCATTTTGGGAATATTTAAGAAATCTTCCATTCTTCTTTGGTTTATAATTAAACAAGACATTCAAAATTTGTTCAATTGATTTAAATCATTCATTATAACATTTATTGGTTGAAAGCCTAAACATACATATCCCCCTTTCATTGTTTAGCATTTCAAACATTCATTTTGTTGAGTTCTTACTTTAGAACTTGGGACATAGGACAAAAGGGTGTCATGGTTCTTGTTACACAATACTCCAACCGTGAATGCACCCAAGTTATTGATGGTGGCTCTTGCCATTGAGTTGGAAAATGCCCCCATGAATTTCCAAAAAATAATGGACAAGATTTTATTAAAGTTAGATTATGTTCAATGTTATATAGATGACACCATCATCTTTAGTGTTATGATGTAGGAGCATGACAAACATATGCAAGGGGTGTTTTAATGATTGAGAACCCATGGAATGAAGTTGCATCCACTGAAGAGCATTTTTTCTATGACCATATTGAGTATCTAGGCCATATGATCTATATTGGAAGGCCAAGGGTTCAACAAACAAAAGTGGATGTTATCACTTGCATTCCACATTCCATAGATGTGAGTAAAGTTCGAGCTTTCATGGGATTAACAAACCACTACTAGAAGTTTGTCAAGGGGTTTAGTGTCATTTCCAAGCCTCTCACCAAGTTAACAAAGGTGGAGGAAACATAGTAATGGGAGGATGAACAAAAACATGTTTTTCAATAACTTAAAGCCCGATTGACCTTAGCACTAATCTTGAAGCGATTGCTTACATGAAGGTTGTTCCAATTGCTTATGCATGTATATTGGAACATGTTGGGTCTTGGAATTGTGATCACCCATGTGGATGATGAGGGAAGAAAGTTTGTATTGGAATATGTTGGTCGTTTCGACAACAATCTTGAATTTAAGTATAGCTCCTATGAAAAGGAATGCATTATTGCAATATGGGTGGTAGCTCATTTTAGGTGTTATTTGTATGGGAACCCATTCACTCTTATCATAAATCATCAACCATTGAAATGGTTTATGGAATCCAACAAACTATCTAGCAAGTTTACATGATGGGCATCCATATTCATTAGTAGAACATTTGTTTTTTATAACTATCGTTTGCAACTAATTTTTAGTTGCATGTGACATCCAAATTGCATGTGACATATTATACATATGATGTACATATAATATGTTTGTACTTTTCATCCATTCATATCCATACAACAAGTTGCATATGCAACTACATGTGCAACTAAATGAAAATATTTTTTTATGACATGTGTTCATTAATTTCAAGCCAATCATTTAATGACACATGAAATCTAAAGCCTATTTTGGCATTTATTATTTAAATTAATTGAGAAAATTTAGATTGTTCAATATAAGGTTTATAAGATGTTGACACATGGCACCTAAATAAGTAAGTACGTAAATAAATAGGCCTAGGTAGGCGGGTAGGTAGGCCAAGGTAGGTAGGTAAATAGATGGTTGGGCCTAAGTGTTAAATGTTAATTTGATGACATTATTTTATTTTATAATTATGCTCTTCAACATGTTATTTTCTACATATTCTAGATGTGTAATATTAATAACAAATTACATAAATCGGAAAGTAAAAGTTGACATAAATGTATTTCAAAATCCATATATGCGATACTATTACATTTTTAATAATCTAAGAATAGAATTAAAACCATATGGAATTGAAAATACAAAACAAAATACAAAATACAAAGAAAACCATTGTTCTTTTCTATCAAAATCTTCTTCTAATTTCTTTCACATGAGCTTCTCCTATCTTCGAAACTCCTCCCATTAGTCCTTCCTGATTTCTTGCCATGAACATGAATTCAAATTATTAACCAGTCTTACCAATTCAGCCCTATGTTGCCATTCTGTCCTACAATGACATTTCCTTTTGTCCACTATGTCCAATGATGACAATATAATTCTATCCACTCTATCCAATGGTGATTGTGCAATTTTTTTCATTATGTCTAATGGTGACAATACAATTTTTCCTTTAATATTACCCCCCATATACTTTGAATTTCATCTTCGAAATCTTGTGATATGGAATGTATAGAATTATATTGACAAAAAATAATAACAAAATTATTTTAATTGTTCTTAATGGGCTAAGAGTTATCCTTAAACCACTACTATAGTTTGTTGTGTTACAGTAATAATTCCTTTAGTTATGGATTAGTCTTCCATTACTATTGAAAATTGTTCATTATGTTGCACATCTTCAATGGTCTCTATATGACCACTATTGCCTTCTTTTAAAGGTGTGTGCCTTGCTACAATAGTTGTACCATAAACTATAAATTGAAATATAGTCTAAACTATTACATATTCAATCGAATATGTATATTCAAGTACCTATTGCTACAACTATTCCTACATTTATGTGGATACAAATGTTGTTTGTTCCACTAGTTGGAATTCTTCCTGTTCAATAAGAACATTTTCCATTGCAACTCCTCCTTTCATTTCTTCAAGCACTACTAAATGCACTTAAATGTTTTTCCACTTGTGCCTACTTGAAACTAGTCCATGTCTAATCCTAGAAAGCTATCTTTTGGATTTATAGAAATAAATGCACAAATGAACTTTGGATAGGCTTTTTTTATGCCTTGAATTTTCTTTTGTGCCTTGCTTCATTTGCTATATGTTCATCACAACACTTATACATCCTTTTACATAATATTTTGTATTAAATTCCACCAGATATCAATGTCTAATGCACCCAATTCCATGGACTTCTATCTAGTCCTAATGATGGTATTATGCATTAATAGATTGTCATACTCTCAAAATCGATGCTTGGAAAGGTATGGCTCCATGCTTGTTGACTAATCCATAGTTGTTTGTATACATTGAACATCATGTTGAAGTGCATGTATTGTATTATTACAAGAAGCCTAAGTTTATTCCTTTGTGTAAGTAATCCCTCATTCTTTTGATGTACAACAATTTGAATTTCTTGTTTGAGTTTCAATATTTTTACATATGATTCTTTTGTAGTATGCTCTAAATTGTTGTTGTTTCTTTGTATTGTTGTAGACTGAATTTTAAATTCATCTTTTTGTTGCTTTAGAGTTGAATACTTTTGATCTACCTTTTCTTGATTTTGCTTCAATAGATTTATTTCCTCCCTTCTTCTATCCATAAATTGTAGCTTGAGTCTTGATACTTCAATCATCATTTACTCCATCTTCTTGTTATAATGTGCCAAATATTGGAACATTCTAATAATCTTTAGGTGCTCCATATTTTCCTTTTAATTTAAACATCCACATGGGTCTATGGTGTTTGAAAAATTGGAATACCTATTTTTGATGTCTTGGCAAATGGCACTACACTTCAATAGGTTCCATATTGTGTTCCTGCTTCATAGAAAATTGTCAATGATGATGGCTTATCATCCTATTGTGCAACATGCATGGTTAAAATATTTACATGTTCTTGTGGTGTTGGAGATTGTCATCTTAGTGGAGACCACCCAACAAGGTCTAGTTCTGAAAATGGAAATTATTTTTTCTACTCCTATTATGGTTTTATGGGAGACTTAGGCTATGAAGCCTATTGCCCATTGGGTGCAAATGAGATATAATGAGCCAACATGATTTTTAAAAAAGTAATTGATTATATTTTTTCCCAATTTTTTTTTCATGTGAATGAATTTTGGAACAATGTTTTTTGCAATTTGTTATAATAAATGTTTATAGTTCTCCCAATACATGACATGTTTTTTTTTATCATTTTGAATAAATATGAATTTTTGAAAGTGTCCTAATTCCTTATAAATTATTATTTTTGTTTTATAAAAATGATAACAATTTCAAATCATAATCAAAAATTCATTTTTCAGATTTTTATGATTTAAAAAAATAATAAGCTATAATTTTTCTTAACACGTCATGTAGATTATACCTCATTTGTATGTGGTAAGGGACTTTCAAAATTTTAAATTTTTGGATCAATTTTGGAAAGCTTTTTGAATTTTTAAAGTTTTAAAATTCCACATATTTTATAGTATGAGTTTATTTCAATGTGGCTCATAGGCCTTTATCTTCTTAAAAAAATTCCCATCAAATGTGTTTTTATATGAGTCCTTTACAAAATTAACTCCTATCTAATGCCATAAGTGTTCACTTTAAGAGGTCCTAAATTGAAACTTAAACTTAAAATTTCATGAAATGGATTTTTGGTTTGAATTCTTTGACATTCATATGAAGGAAAAATCAACAATTTGCCATGATTGCCATGGCTTTAAATGGCAAAACATAAATGTTTATCTAATTTTGACTATTTTTTGGTGATCCAGCACCCTTTTTGGCTTGTTGGATTATGATTGCACCCCATTAAGACTTGGAACATCTATTTCCAATTTGGCAAGTAATTTTGCCCTAGGAGTAGGCTCTAGTGACCTAGGTCTCTATACTAGTTCCCGAGGTTATTGTTGCCTTGGAACAATAAAAGTTATAGTCATTTCTAGAGTTTGATGTAGAGCTCCTCTCATCTATTATCTCCTTTTGAAAGCCAAAGGGGACTCTTTATCTTTTTTTTTCATCAAACTCCAATATAGATTGTTGCCCCATTTTTTGTCTACACTTTTGTAACTTTGGATTCACAAGAAGAAATTTGGAAATAAACAACTATAATTTTAGTTGCAAAAGACATATTTTTAGTCATAATAGACACACGAAACTACAAACCCTAGACTACCTTGGACAAGTGACAAAAGATAATCAATCACAAAAAATTCCACATGGCATGTACAATCACCCATGTAATTGCATATCACTTGTGACTACAAGGATTTTTCATCCATTGACTAGTTGTAGGACTATGCGACTACAAATACAACTACATAAAATATTGGGTAACATTTTTTAAAATTTAAATTTAAATGATTTAATATTTTAAAATCACATTTATTAATCACATTATTTGTATTATATAAATAATACATTATAATAATTCATATTATTAGTAATTTCATAAAATTTCAACCTATGAGTTGTTGACACAAGTCATTATTTAGGCTAGGTTTAAAAAACTAATTTAGGTAGCTAGGTAGGCCACCTAATCTAGGTACGTAGGTTAACTAGCCTAATTATGTAGGTTACATACGGCCAACATACCATCATTGACCACAACGATGTCACTTGTGAGGTTTATCCTTAAACCCCAAGGATGGATATCAACTCCTTTGCCATCAAACCACCCCACTTGATGTGAAAATATAGCAGAATGCATTTTATTTAGCCCATACTTGACTTTAAACATTACACAAACATCAATTTCAATATTTCATATCTTATTGATATTTGTCTAAATGGAAAACAATTAGTTGATTCTTAAAGTAGTTTCAATTACATACACAATTAAATATATATTTTCTTCCAAAAATGTACATTAATTTGAATTATTTGAATTTTTATTTGTTAAACTGAAATACAATTTGATGATGATTCATTGGAATTTTTTTTCAAGCACATCATTTATAAACGAAAATATTTTATGACTAATATTTAATAATAAATAAATAATTTCCCACATACTAGTCCTTCGTTTCTTTTCAAAACATATTATACAATGTGATTATAATACATCATAATTTTAATTCACATATAATTTTTATAAATGGATAATATATCAATCACATTTCAAACAAAAATAATTTTTTAAAATATTAGGTATAATATTTATGATGTATAAGTTTTTATATTTTAAAATTTTAATTAAATCACATTATCACATAATCTAAAATTACTAAATGTGATTTAAATTTAAAATATAGAAAAATATTATACATCATAAATATTATAATTGATATTTAGAAGAATTATTATTGTTTGAAATGTGATTGATATATTATCCATTTATAGAAATTATATGTGAATTACATACAATTTACACACATTTACAACTAAAATGACATGTAAGACTAACTTAATTGTGGTTGTATAGGTAGTTGATTTGGACATTGGTTGCATCTATAATCATAGCCATGTGGTTGGAATGGACAAGATTTATTTCAATGATTCATCCTTGGAAATCTATTAAACATGTTTAAAGGGTGTTTGGTCTTCTCCAACTTGTCATTCAATTTTGAAGCACTTTCCTTGGATGTTGAAGCTTGTTGTGTTTTAACAAGTTTTAACATTGTTGGTATATATGGATTTTTTTCAAGAAAAAAAAAATAAAAAATTTGAGAAGAAATACTACATCAACATTTCTATGACCAATATAGAATGACATACATCCTTTTTTTACATCAATTTTCATTATGCTCTTGAGCATCTTGGTTTGAAATGTTATCCACCTAACCAATTTTTTATGTAAATGTCTAAACATAGTATTTACCTAATCTATAGATTTCCCCCTATCTACCATCATCATGGAGATAACATTCATGTTACTAAAGTAACAAACTTTATCTCTTTGGTAGACCATTTGAATAAGGACAAAAAAACAAACATCATAGTGTGGTTTCATCTTGCTAACATTCCACTATTCTATTCCACCCTAGGCAAAACAATGCTTTGAAGCATAACTTCTATAATTTGTTTATCTACTTGTTTCTACTTTCTCCAACCAATGTTGAAAATTTTAAACAATTCTATGATGACATGTTTATCAACATCATCTACCTTTTCCCCTATCCAAACATAAATTGTTTACTCTTTTTTTTTGGCCAATTGAGAAACTCCACTAACAAATCATGTTGAGGTGTTCGTTAGTCAATTTCAAACACACCTACTAATCCAACCTTGAATGCCCATCTCTTCTTTATTTTTCCCATCTTCACCCAAATAATGATTCTTTTTAATTTTTAAGTATACAACTACTTTGTGGGTGTAAATACTAATATCTTTGGTTTTGGTGAAAGTATCGACCTAGTTTGATGAACCATTCTACTCTATTTATTTGATTTGGACACATGAATAAAACAATGAAAGTTCAAAAATAATAATGCAAAATTTTGTGAAACAGTAATTGGAAATGAAAATAATGTCAGTTTTACTCATTGTTTCAATCATAGAAACAACACAAGTTGTCCTTGTTTTCAAAGTTCAATAGCACCATTGTTTCAATCATAGAAACAACACAAGTTGTCCTTGTTTTCAAAGTTCAATAGCACCATTGTTTCAAGTGCACTTTGAGAAAAAGAAATCTCATGTTCTCAAAAAAAATTGCAACCATTTTTTAACTTTAATCCTTATTCATGTGGAATGATGCGAACCCTTTTCAATTTTCCTTCTTAGGTTGTAGTCTAGAGAAGAAGATGGAAAGCGAACTTGGAAAGGTTACAAATTTGCAAATTCAGAATGTGGAACTTGGCCTTTTCTTAATTAATCATCTTCTGTAGCAACAACTTCTTCACATTGTAATTCTTTCTTTTGTTCATGCACACTACTTCTTAAACTTGCCTCTTCCTTTTCTCTTGTCACTCATTCTCCATAGTTAAAAGAGATGAAAAGTGGCACAAATGAGTGATAATGACTTTTCACAAACATTGTCATGGGAAATTGACACCTCTAACTCCCACCTCCATTGATATGTCACTTTCATTTTTAGAATTCCTACGTTTGAAATGTTGCGCATCCTACTACCATCTAGTGTTAAATGAAAATGAAGGTCGTCCAATTCAATCATAATAGAAAAAAAAGTCTATGAAATATTTCAGTCTATTAAATGTGTAGAATGTGTACCACTTCTCATGATTGTCCTTTTTTTTTCATTGATTGCAACATCACCATGTCTTTTCGAATATATAGTTGTCGAACCTTCTGTGTTATGTGCATCATCATCCAAGAACTTGTAAGGCTTTAACTTCTTCACATTAACAAGTACAGGGTTTGCACCAAACTTATCCAATGTGTCTAAAAGAATAATATTATTTGGTAAGCAAAATTGTACTATGTATGGACAAATCACTTCTTAATGAATTTTTCAAGATGTGTTTTCTGTACTTTTAGAAAACACAATACACGATCCCTAAATTTAAATTTCTTTTCAAAATACTTTTGTTAACTCCAAAGTGCATCGTTCCACTATTGATTACTAGTGGTTTCTTGAGCTTGCTAGTGAATACCTAACCGGATTTGCATCTTTGTGGTTCCGACTAAATGTAGACAAAACATATTCTATGAGCAATAAAAGATGCAATCCATAGATTAACTAATATGAAATAAACTTAGTGGTAGGTGTGAGTATAATTGGGTGGTACCACTAAGAACCACCTCAAGGAATGGTCGAGGAACAAAATTTGGCCAAATAATATTCATGGGCCCTTTTTAAAGAATGTTTTCATAATTATATATTATAATTTTTTCATGTTTATTTATTGCATGCCAAAGTATATAGCTTGAAGTTTTCATTACAATAAAAAGGTGAAAATTATTGTTAATTTGTTTTTTTTTTTATTGATGTGGCCCTTTCAAAAATTAAGTTCCTAAACTTTGGAAATTCATAATCAAATTGTACTTACTCAAATAATTACCCAATAAAAATATCAAATAGAATACCATCTAAAGCACCTTGGAAAATTATATCCACAAAAAAACCCCAAACCTTGTTTGAAAAAGTTTTCTAACTAAAAAGTTCAAGGAAAATAACCATTGTGACATTCTTGAAACTTTATGTGAATGTAATGTATAGGAACATGAAAATTCAAAATATTTTTTAAATAGTTAAAGTTTCAAAATCTATACAACCTGGTTAATGTATTCAACAAAAGAAAAATACTAAAAATATTTATTTATGTGTTTCTTATATTTTTCCGAAGTTTAATGGGTCCTAAAAAGTTAAGGTGTGATGTTCCTAGAGGTACCCACCCAATTGCACTTACACCTTGGTTATTTTATACATTTTCTAGGAAAAAAATACAATGGGAAGATGTTCATCCCAATATGTCTTATTTTCATTAACTAACATAATAATATGATTCACAATGAACATGTTAGTTGAATGTGCATGCCCGTTCCGTTGTGGATAATAGGTAGTGGAACTAACATGCTTCAACAAAAAAAATCAGTCAAATGCTTAATAATATCATTGATAAAATGAACTCCCTAATCCATTATTAAAATCAATGGACAACCAAACCTTGTAAGGATGTATTCATACAAAAAATTAATTGACAACTGCAATATTCATCCATAATGATTTCGCCTCGACCCATTTCATAGAATAATTTATGGCTATTAAAGTGTACAAGTTTGTTACTTGTAAATCTCCTGGTTGGTTTAACTGGTCTAACAAAGTTTTGTCCCCATTTCATAATGGGTTTTTCAAGGAAAGTAATCACCAGTTTTGCCAAACTTTATGTTCTAAGTCTGCCAACTTTTTAACATGCATCACATGCTCTACAATATTTTGTGGCATCATGACACAATGTGGGCCCATTAATAATCGACATCTAAGATCTTCTTGGCAATAATATTTGTGGCAAAATGTCCACTTGTAAATCCTTCATGGAACTCCCATAGTATCTTTTATGTTTCATTTGTGATTACACAATGTCATAATATATTGTCTTGACCCATTTAATACAATATTCCATCCTATACCATTAAAGGTTTTGTTTTTTTTGCCAACCTTTGCTTCTAACCCTCTGGCATCCATAGAAACTATTTTGTATTCCTCATGAGTTCAGTAATTGGGGCCATTATGAATGCAAAATTCTTGATGAAACATTCTAAAACTAGGCCATTTCATTGAATACCACAATCAATTATGGATTTTTGGGAACATGCATTTAAAATATGGCTTGAATTTTGTTAGCTTATGGTAATTTACCCTCCTTGGAAACTATAAATCCCAATATCATCCTCGAAAATACCATGAATGCACACTTATTTGGATTTAAGCTAATCCCAAATTCTTTGCACTTCTAAAAGCACAATTTGAGTTTAGCTAGATGAGTATCCATGTCATTATACATAGTGAAATCATCCAAAAACTCTTCATGAATTTGTCCAAATAATTCATAAAGGCTATACTCACTACTCTCTAGTAAGTAGGAGGTCCATTTTTTACTCCAAATGGTAAAATTACCCAAGTAAAGGCTCCCTAATCCATTACAAAAGTTGTTTTATATCTATTTTCTAATGTTATAAATATCTAGTGATATCTAGAGTATCCATCTAATTAAGAATATGCATCATGCCCTACAACTATGTTTAGAACCTCATTTGTATTTAAGGAAAATGGATATGGATATTTCTTTGTGGTTACATTCAATTTTCTAAAGTTTACACATATTTTGAACTTTCCATTCTTCTTGGGCACTATCACAGTTGATGACAACCAAATGGCTTCTTCTACATGTTGCATAAATCATGTTGTTAATGATTTGTCTATGTTTTGTTCAATGGTTGTAGCATGGTTTGGATTTATTCTATACTTGGCTTGACATGCTAGTGGAATCAATGTGTCTAACTTTATACAATTTTATGTCAATTATGGGGGTATGCCTTTTAGAGCCTTATATGTTCAAACAAATACATCCTTATATTCCATCAATAGTTCTTTCAACAAACTCATGTTTTTTTGAACTAGTGGTGCATTAACCTTAATTGTTTATGGATTGTTTTCTATGCCTAGGTTAATCTTCATGAGTTGTTTTTCCTTGATTGAAGTTCATCTTGCAATCTACAGTTCTTGTACTTCGATTTTTTTGGTGTTTCATTTATCTATATTCAACTTGGTTTATGGTGATAGTAAACCTTAGGATACACCTTGCTTTCATAAGCTACTTTAGCTACTTTCTTGACTAATATCTCAGGAACAACTTCGTGGTTTACTTTAATGTATGCACTAAAATTTGCGGTGTTTATTGTTCTCTCAATATGGATTGTGTTTATTGCAAGTGAACTTCCTAGTTCTAAGGGTAAACTGATTGTACCAATTGAAAACAATTTAGGTTCATTTACAAATGTCAAATCTTTTTCATCATTAGTGATGCCATTATGAAATCAAAACACAATAAGATTTCTAGTCTTTTCATATTAATACCCAAATGTTTTGTCAATTTTATGGTTATGATACCATTTCCCTTTATTGTAATCATGTTTTTCCCCCAATCATGTGCCATTTTGGCATCCTTGAATTATGGTCTACCCAACAACATGGAATAATTAGAATTTACAATGGTATTTTATAGGATTGTGAATGTAACTATATATGGTATACCATGCACATACATCTTCAAATCTTTAGTTAATCCTATTGGTTTTGTTATGTTTTGGTTTACCATCCTTAAATTGTAGGGTGTTGGTTTAGGTTCAAGTAACCCTAACCTAGTTTTTAGTTGCTCAATGATGATATTTATCCTTAACCCACCATCCAAAAGTACATCAATAATGTTCTTCCTTATTTGCATTTGGATAACAACCATGTGATTGTTTACAACAATTGCTATTATGCCAATATCAAGTACTACAAATGTAATTATCTTGTCGCTAATGGGCTTATTATTATTTATGGTTTACCTTGTTTCAATTTATGCCATAAATTTTTCTTCAGGTCTAATGCAATTTTGAACAACTACCCTAGGGTTTAGTGTTTGGCTAGTTTCCAACATTTATTTACTAATATCCTAAAATACTTCTTTAATAAATATGAATTTTCTTGGAAAGGTAGAAAATATTTCCTATGATTTAGTTGATTATGTAAGTTTTGTTGAACTTGGCATCCCAACCCAACTAGTAATCCATTCTTTTGTTGGAATAGAAAGTATGTCAGTTAGGGGATTTGCTACTTGCATTTGTTGTATGGTTTCCACCATAGGTTTTTTTAGCTTCTTTTTTGCTTCCCAATCAATTGTAGTTTTGTTCTTCCTTGGTTCTTGATCTTTGCATACTTGTTTTTTAGTGGCCTTACTTCAAGTGGTCACATGAACATCAACCTACATGTTAATTAAAGCACTAACAACTTTTACTTCACTATAGGTTTTCTTTATATAGTTTTACCACCTTTGTCCTTGAAAATGCTTTTCATTTTGCTAAACTTTGGACAATTTGTCAATTTGTGGCCCACTATTCCACAAATATGATACGGATAGTTTAATGGTCTTAGAGGTTTATTAACTTATGCATTAACTTTAGCAACAACTATAATGGGTTCCTCTTTTTGCTTATGCACATCTCCATGTTATGGTTCATATGATGACAATTTGTATAGTACATACTTGGCTTTGAAGCGATCTAGTTTCCCATAGCCACAATCCTTGCTCCTGATGTCTATGGTATAAATAATTATGCTTCATGTACATAAATACATTTTTCACACAAGTGCAAATTTTTCGTGCTATTGTAAAGTGTTTTTTTCATCCATGCTGTAACAATACATATAAAAGATTATATTCCAAATATGAATACAATCATCAAAAGACTATCAATTGTAGGAATCTATAGACTTTTTGTTAATTTCAATGATCTTTTGTAGTACATCTCCACTTGTCCTATTGAATCATGCTTCAAATTCTTGATTTGTAGATACACTTGTTCATTATTCTATAATGTTTGATATCATCTATAGAAAGTTTGTTCTAGATTTGAAAATGCATAGTTTGGATGATCTCTCATGTAATTATTGCACCCATCTAATGCATTTTCTTTCAATGTGAAATTGAATAGATTGGCCATTTTTTCATCTATCGTTTCACCATTAGTTTTGATAGTAACTTTGAATACTTGTACATGAGCATCCAAATCAAAATCTTTTTTGTATTTAAGATAGTTAATAGGTCTCATGTAAGGCCTAGAATGAATACTATAGGTTGTATAGATGCTACTATGATACCTCCTAAGGGTTTTGGAGGGTCTCCTCTAGGAGTTGGTGGTTTTAATTTGGTAGTAACTATGGTATGTGATGGTATTCATATGGTTAAACATACATGTACATCTATATAAGGTTTTGCCGCTATAAATCTCCATGGTACATAATTAGTTGGTATTATTTTGGTGACATGTGAATTATTCCTTTGAGTTGTCACAATAGGTTTAATATATACCAAATTGTGTAAAGGAAATTTTTCTATTGTAATTGCAAGAATTCTTTTATTTCCTATGGATATTGCATATCCTTTTCCATGAACATGCACATGCATGTTTTGCTATGCAATTTCTATAGTTGTCCCATACCCCACATTCTATGTTGTTGCACAAAATTGTGGTTCTACATCAATTACTCCAACATGAAGTGATACATTCCTATACTTCTTTGGTGCAATGTTTGCCATGTTGGTTTGTTCCACATTCTTGGCATGGATGTGTTGCATTTGAAAGTTGTGGTTGTTGCACAACTCATAGTAGGATGAGAAGTAGTCATCCTAATTTTCTTCAGAGCAAAATTTGGTTGTTTGATTGGTCAAGGCACTCTAGCTTTAGAGGGAGTCCTTTGCACATCATACCTTCCAATAAGGTAAATGATTTCTCTAGAATTCCGTTGTTGTGTCAAATCTATGACTTCTCAAAGCATGATCATCAAGTTCTACTCCTCTTCTATATCCAACTCAATTTGTCCTTTGGTTTGGAAATGATTTATTATCACATCCCATATGTCTTTTCCAATAAAAAGATAGTCAATAAAAGTATGGCCTTATTATTTGTAAAAGCTACAATGATTGGGTGTAAAATTGGGTTCTTGATTTGTACCTTGAATAGATCCACTCCACACCCATTCTCCAAGTAGGAATATGTTTTTTCGACTTCACCAAACCCTAGTTTCATTGTTTTGGAAGACATTGGTGCTTGTTACTACCACCATTATTGCATTGTTTACTATTATTGGAAGAATGGTATGTTCAACTCTAGTTTCCATCCTTGATTGGTACATTGTTTTAGTTGCAAAAGCTTACTCCTCTAGATACTTTGCCTAAGGTACAATTTTGCATACTATGGTATTATTTGTTCAACTTCATCATTTTCTAGGTCTTCTTCTCACCCATCATGGGCTTGATGGTATTAAAATGAAACAAATTACCAAATAGAACCTTTGTTTGTTGATATTATCTCCAACCCTTGTAGGTACTTCCTGGACGCATAATGCCTTTTCAGATCTATGCAAATTGCCATGTCTTTGGGATGATAGATTCATCCCTATTCTTTCTTGTAACCTTTGTTGCAAATCTACAAGGGTAACCTTGATTGCATTGTTTCCCCATCCTTTTGGTTCAACTTTTGGAGATATTTCCTTCAATGAAAGCCTCTTTCACATACTAGGTTGCTTCATTGTTTTACTAGTAAATGCTTTTCGAGGTTCCAATACTATTGTAGATGGTGTCCCATACCCTACATGTCACTCCTATGTCCTAGGTATTCTTGACACAATGTATTGTACTATTTATGGAGTGTGAAATTGTGTTGCCTCATTCAACAACTATGATTCCATTTTTACAATGTTTTTTTTCTTCATATTGTCAAATTGTAATTTGATTTAGTTGTTTGTGTAGGTTTCAAATCATCATGCAATTCATGTTCATCCCCATTCTACTACTCTTCTTGGGAAATAAAATAAAATTGTTACATATTTAAATCTTTACAACAATTTTTTTACTCATATTTGAATCATGAAAAAAATTTAACTAATTTTTAATATGTAGAATTAGAAAAAAAATTCACACATAATAAGCTTTTTGTGCTTATAACAAAATAGCCAAAAAAAATAAAAATCCATAGAATCTTGAATTTTCTATGCCAAATTCATTCCCAAGGATGGTCCCCAAATGTAAATGTTAACATTATGACATGTTTTTATTCTTAATTATGTTCTTCAACATGTTATTTTCCAAATATTCCAAATTTGTAATATTAACAAACTACATAAATCAAAAAATAAAACCCAACAAAATCATATTTCAAAATCATTATTACACTTGTAATTATTTGAAAAAACATTTCAAACCATATGGAAGTGATGAAAAAAAGAAAAAAAAACCATTGTTTAAAAAAAAATCAAATCTTCTTCTAATTTCTCTCATGAACTTTTCTTCATCCTAAAAAACTATTCAACTTCTTAATGATCACCAACTTAAAATTCCTCCCATTAGTCCTTTTTTATTTCCTCCCATGAACATTAATTCAAATTATCAACTAGTCCTACTCACTTAGCCCTATGCTATCACTTTATCCTATAATGACATTTCTTGTCCACTTTATCCAATGGTGACAATGTTACTTCAATTATGCAAGTAGTTATGTAAGTCTTATTTTAAAAGGTAGATTTACAACCGTTCAAAAAATTAAATTAGGTTTAGCTTCAAAGTCAAACATCTTTTTTGGTTCATCCCAATTGCCACTTACTCATTGAACTAATGCACCTCTACATAAATAATTTACAAACTTCAAAGTTATGACAACCAATATACGATAAAGATTATAATTGCATTATAATTGCAACTTGGGATGCAATGAGGGTAGAGAGGTAAATAAAGAGTTATAAATCTTTGAAAATTACTCCATTGTTTTTAACATTCAAAGAGATTGTAATCCTTCACCAAATGCATCCAAAGCCACAAAAATTCCTTAAATTGGTTTTGAAATGAATAAGATATGCCCATTGGAATTGAAGGGATCATTATTTGGTAATTTGGGTTAATAAAAACAATTCGAGATTTGGAGTTCAAGATTTTTGGTCATTGTTCTATTTTTTTAAAGAAAATGTAGTATTTCTAAGGTTGTGCATTCAAAGTCACAAAAATTGCTCAAATTAGTTTTTAAATGAGCAAGATATGCCCTTGGAATTTAAGGGGTCACTATTTGGTAATTTGGGCTAATAAAATCAAAATTTAAAAGTCATCCATTTCAAAGGATGAACAAAAAATTAGTTGTGGAGGTGATTGAAAATCATTTAAAATTCAAATTTAATTGCACACACAACATATTCAATTGCATGTGACAACTAATTGCATCTAGTTGCAAGTGGGTTGCAAACAACACAATTTCTTCTAGTGATTATAGGAATATGACTTTTAGGTGGTGCATCACATTAGGATTATTAATCAAAATGTAGATGGGTTAAGTTGAAACCCATGCACAAGTTAACAAGATGTTATTGGAGCTAGGTGCAAGAATGAGTGGACCAGTATTTGGACTTTTTGAAAAAAAATTGTAAAATGTTTGTCATTCTAATGACCATATTTGATAGGTAAATTTATTTTTTTCCTATAAGGATTTAGTTTAAGCATACCAACTTGAATATTTATTTATTCTATTTATTAAACTTTCCATAATCAAGAAAAACACAAGAGATATGGACTTTCAAAATCAAACATTATGGAATATAAACTTGACAACAATTTTTATATGAATTTTGAAATGGTCTATTCATTTATGACGTCTTGGTTAAAGACTTGATTCTAGTTAGATAGGATATTAAAAAAGTAAGTTTGAAAAGTTTTACATGATGGCATTTGTAAGATTTTATCTATGTACTTTTAAATAACACAAAAAAGAAGGGTTTTAAAAAGTCCATAAAATATTAGAAGTTTGTTTTTGGGGTTATTCTTGTGCAATGTGTTAAAAAGAGGAATCTCTAAATGGGCTTTAGAATAAATGGGAAAAATGCCCAAAACACCAATGGAAAACCTTTGTAGTTCATTCTAACCCACCAAAAAAAACCTTTGTTTTGGATTTGAAAAGTGGTAATTTCTTGTAGGCCATTGGTCCATTCGTTCTTGCACCCACCCAATAGGGGGAGACCAATGAGAAAATGATACCAAAATGGCATGCTTCGACTTCCTTATGCATCATGCCAATTGAAATGGGGATATTCTAATTAAAGTGACAACCTAAGGAGGTCACTTCCATTTTATTACAAACGGCATGCAAAAAAATATAAAGTGCAACTTATTGGAAAAAACATTTAAATTTTTTTAAAATGTAAATAATGTGCCAATAATTCATTTTGAAAAAAAGAGAAAATAATATACTTAAAATGTACCTAACATGTGCTTAAAATATTCCATTATTTCATAGCATGTTAAAAAATATACTTTTGATTTAGGTGCTTCCTAAAATATACAAGGAGTGACCTCCCCAAGAATGGCATGCAAGGAGAAAGATTAGATCCTATAAAAAGCCAAGAGGTCCAAGTGGGAAACTAACCATTTATTCTAAGTATGGGAAGATAGTTGAATTAAAAAATTTCTTCATCCAATTCAACAACCAAGATTAGTGCAACATGCTCATGAAAAGCTAAGGCATTTTGGTGTACATCATACCCATAGTTTACTATAAGGATAATATTGGTGGTAGGGAATGCACATGGAGGTCCAACAATTCATGGTAAGGTGCATTGTGTGTGATAGGGTTCGAGCTTTTTTTAATGCCCTTACTCCACAAATGCATCTTTTTCCTATCATGGGCTTGGGCTACCGATGGAGTATAAACTTTGTAAGAATGTTGCCATTGACCATGTGACATTATTGGTGTGTATTGGTGATGATGGAAGATTTCTCCAAACATATTGAACTCGTGTCATTGATGGAAAAATCTAGTGAAGGAACTACTTATGCTTTCTTGGATCAAATGTTGAGTTAGTCTAGGGCACCAATTGAAGTGCTCATTGATCAAGGTAGGGGTTTTTAGGAAGAGTTTTAAGCATTATGTAAACAATCTTTAATAGGCCACCCACTAGAAGAAAAACTAGTGTTTGCAACCAAGTTTACAACTAAAAAATGTTGTTTGCAACTAAAAATAGTTGTAAAGGGTGCTTTTTAGTTGCAAAAATTGGTTGCAAATAACAATTTTTCTTTTAGTGACCACACCACATTGTGTGATCATACAAAGGCAAATGGTTTGGTAAAAAGTGTTGTGTAAACAATCTAAAAAGTTTGTCGAAATATGGCTTGAAGAAAGGACATTTGTGCAATTAGGACCTCTAATTGCCATGGTTGACTATGGGCTATTAATTTAGTAAGCAAACATCGCTTGCTTCTTTCTCACCATATTTCTTTATATTTGGTTGGGAGCCAAAACTACCTACATCCATTTGTAGAGAGCTAGTCACAATCTTGGAATTACATGATCTAAATGTGTGGATGTGTGCATATGATCATAGGGCACAACTTTTCAAGAAAGTCATGCCAACGATTTTTGAAAATGTTGCTATTGTTCAACACCAAAACACATTGCATTATGCCACTATCCATGGAAGAAGGTACTAGCCATATATTCAAAGACATACCCTAGGAGACTATGTGTACCTTTTGTAAATAATGCCTACAACATTGGATGTTATGTTGGATGTGCTATCCCAAGAGTTTGAGAGGTCTTTCTTTTAATAGTTTTGATTTTAGATGTTTGAAACAACATGGTGTGGAAGGATCATGTGAACATTTAAGTTGTGCACCATGTCATCTTCCACACATTGATGGGAAATTGAACCCAAAAATTATATTGGTGCATGCAAGTTTATAATGTATGTTATGTGAGTATGTCACCAATGCTCCACTAGTTGGCACATGGGGTGCTTAACACCACCTTTGGAGATGGTTCTCAAGGGTGATTGGTAGTGCCCTTGGTGCACACATAAATAGGTTGGAGTTACCTATAGATTTTTTGAAATAAGGATTTTATAAGGGGGATTTTGAATGTGATTATATTTCACCAAGGATTAAAGGGATTATAATCAAATTACTAATGATGAAACTCACAATTGCATCCAACCTATCAAGTTCACCACTTGGAACCAAGGTGTCCATTTTTAGTTATCCCTTATTACATATTCCAAACCTATATTGGTTTCACTATCTAGCTCATAAAGACCTTATCCCTAAAGAGGGGGGGGGGGTGATTATCTATGTGCGTGCTTGTTTAGTAGGATTATTGTGACATGTTACATTTTGTTGACATCTATAGATGCGGAGCCTAAATAGGGTAATGCACAACAATAGCCTATATTTTAAATAGCCCATAACCAAGTAGGCCTTTAGGTGGTCTTTAGCTAGTTTGTAGGTAACCAACAGATAGGTCTTATGTAGCTTTTAAAGTAAGCCCTTGATATCCTTTAACCTAGGTAAACCCCTTGATAGACCCTAGATAGTCTTTATATAGATCCTTTTAATATTTAGGTAGGCCCCTAGGTAAGCTTTATGTAACCCCCCATGTAACACTTTCATCATCCCTATCTTATGTAAGTAAATAGCCCATAAGGAGGTAGGTACCACATGGGTGAGTGAGTAGGTAGGCTATAATTAGGCCCTAACTTAATTAACACCTATCTAGGTTGTCTCCTAATCTATGTCACGATAACCTAAACTTAGGTAAATTGTAGTGTAGTTAAACTAAAACAAACTATGGGGATCACTTTTACCAGTTCATTTTTAGTTTTAAAAAGTGATCCTCACTTTGATGAACTTAAGGGGTAGGTCAAAGGAAGATGATTGAATACAGTGAGATCAAAGTCAGGTTCAAAGCAAGGATTATTTTGAAGGATAACTTTATTATGTGATGAGCTGAGCTGCTTGACTTATTATAATAATCACTCAAAAAAAAAATTGCCCGTCATTGTAAGTTTCGCAAGGGTCAATTGCTTTTTCAAAGACATGAAAATAAAACATTGTGAGGTGTAGCAAACACTTTACAAAGTTCTAGCAGTTTTTTTGTGCAATTTTTTGCCAACAAAAGGCCAAAATGAAAATGAGGTCACAAATTGTAAACCAGGAAAAAATCTGAAAAAAGTGGGTATGGTGTCAAGTCCATCCTAACCGTCCTTAGACAGTCGTAGCTAGTGCTGCACCTTAGATTTCTTGGCGTCACCCCAACTATCTACCATAGATGGTTGGGGATGGAGCAGCCAAATGCTTCTCTCCAAACAAAGGGGTTCACATTGGAATTTGAGGTAGTTAGTGCTAATAAATGTATTCATTAAGGGTTGAGATTAACTACCTAATAGAAAATTATATGCAGACAGTAGCTTATATTCAAGAACCGAAGAACACTAAAGAGTAGTGACTCTCCCTTCTAAGTATTAATTACCCAGGAATAATCTCGACACAAATTTTGCACTTGCTTTTTGGTGGGTGCTTGTTGAACGGTGATCTTTCAAAATAGCCCACTGCGGTGCTTTCTAACTGCTCATGAATGAATAGATTATAGATAGTTGATGGTTGAACTTCATTAATAAATGACAAACTAAGTGAATCATTATGTGAAACCATTACATTCTTGTTATAGAGAGTTTTATGTAGTTTTCACATTCTTTGATTTATTTATATGGGTTCATTGAATGTCAGACGTGACAAAGTATGAAACTGTGACTAGTAGTAGTTTAGAGAGGGAAAGATAGGATATAACATCAAATGTATGTATGTATGAATTATGTTATGAATTATCTGTAACACACATCATGCCTAACTTGCATATTCATGTATGACCTGGAGGGCAGCCGTATCACCTTGGGTTACTTATGTACACTTCAAATCAATGTACATACCAATGAGTGCTTGACATGCTAACAGGGTAACATAAATGAATATTTATCATTGATTTTGGTCTTCTGATGTGACCATCCACATCTTCCATTACCTTAATAATGGAATGCATTGGATGAGACTCCGGTATAAGAGTCCAATGTTCACCCAAAATACACCAAAATCCACCAAAATAATCACCAGGGTACATAAAAGCAGATTCAGAACTTTCATGGATCTTAGTGTTTAGGGTTTAGGGTTGAGGTCATTGAACATGGCTTTTACCAATAAAACTGCCACCCATTCATATGAGGAGATCAATTACCAACCCACACATGTGAGATCTATCACCAACCAACCCAGTGTGGGTATGAATTATCGACCCACTCTCCACACTCTGTATGCATTGAAAACCAGTTGCTCTCTTGGAAACATGAGCTTTCCAAAATTTGAGATGTTGGCTTTATTGCACCAATTAGAGAAGAAAATGCAGCTGTTGAATTGTAGTAACCTGAGCACTGCTGAAAAATAACAGTTCCACACCTAGAAAAAAACTCTTGGAACCTGAATTGGTCAGTGAATGCTCATGACAGCACTGGTAAAATTTGTGTCTTCCTTCATAAAGAGAAGACAGGTAGAAGAATGGCAGCAGTGCACAAAGAAGGAACGTGCAGCCCTCTAATCAAAGAGTAAAAACCACAATGTTTGGCTGCCAAAAAAATCAATATAGCATATTCATCCTAGCTCAGACAGGTGATGTATTTGCAGTTGGGTCTGATGAGGAAGTAGCTGGCAGTTCTGGAGCTACCCGGCAACCTTCGAGCATGAAAACTACCTCTGTCATTGATGGTCTGTCAAGTGGATCTGGGGCAGTGCATAAAAGAGCAACCTTGATCGCAAGTAGGAACTCCTCCCACTCAGAGGATTCAGGGTCAAGGTTCAGCAAATTGGGGTCAAAAAGCTCTGATACCTGTCCAGCTTGTAGCTGCCTTTTCACCCACTTCACAATATCTTCGTCATGCATTGTGAACATCCCTGGTCTTCGTCCAGTCAGAAGCTCTAGTAACACAATTCCAAAACTGTACACATCTGCCTCTCTTGTCAGTTGTCCGGAGTTGTTCAGTGCCTCTGGTGATGCATAACCTCGTGAACCACCAACTGGGGTTGAGGAAGTTGATGGGTCTGTTGTTGGAGTGCCAGCAGAGAATCGTTCAAAACCAAAACCAGAAAGATGGGCTTCAAAATCTGCATCAAACTGCACATTGTTGGGCTTCACGTCCCCATGGACAATTGGTGGGTCACATTGAGTGTGAAGAAATGATAGTCCTCGGGCTACCCCAAGTGCAATCAGGTGTCGCATTGGCCAATTTAGAACATGGCCTGCATCTTGTTGTGAAGCCTCTTGCAAAAGAGAGGCAAGGTTACCATTTGGCATGTAGTCATAGATCAGAAGTCTTACATCCCCATGAGCATAATACCCCCGTAACACTGTCAAATTCCGGTGCTTCACTTTTCCAAGCATCTCAGCTTCTGCTTTGAAAACATCATCTTGCACAGCTCCATCAGGCAACCTTCGCACTGATAGCACTGTTCCATCCTAGAGGAAACAGAACCAAGGACAAAAAAACAAGCAGTCAGAGATTTAACAATTGAACCTTGAGGCAATAGTTTTAAGAAGAATGACCCACTTGCAGAAGCAAATGCCTTGTGAAAGAGTTTAAGGTTTAGGGTTTGGGCAAGGGAGGAATGCCACTACTGTGCAAATTGAGGAGCACCTGGAGAATGGCTTTGAATACAATTCCATGGCTTGTCCGACTCAACACATGGTCTTCATTGAATTGGCCAGTAGCCTCCTGTATGTTGGCAAGAGTTATTGGGTCATGGAACATAACAAGTTTAGCATCTGGGGATCCAGGTCCTCCTGCATACTGCTTAGCTTGTATCTTCTTCCACCATAAGCAAGGCCCCAGACAGAGGCAGCAAAGAGTGAGAAGAAGAAGAAGAGCTGCCATTCCTGCTGCTCCTCCAACAGCAATTCCAATAATTGCCCATTTACTCAGGCTCCTAGACTTCATGTGGTGATGAGCCTGATTTGGAGTTGCCTGATTTGTTGGTGCACTGGCATTACTACTACTCCCTCCAGTGCTATTGCAAACTTGATTAAGAAGAGGAGGTCCACAGAGTGCTGGGTTGCCTGCAAAGGATGAGGCATTGAACTGTGTAGCAAGAGAAGCAGGGATGGAGCCCTGCAGATGATTGTAAGAGACATTGAAAGCAATCAAGCTCTTTGAGACACCAAGAGATGCCGGAATTGGTCCTGTGAGCTGGTTCTCAGAAAGATCCAGTGACTGCAGTGAACTCACATTGCCTAGCCATTGTGGTATATGCCCCTCCAAAGAATTTCCCTGCAGAAAAAGCTCCTGTAGATCCCCCAACTCTGCAATTCCCAATGGTATTGCTCCTGTCAAATTGTTTCTGTGAAGATCAAGGTAGGTTAGCATTGTGCAGTTCCCCAGTGACTCAGGAATGCTACCCGAGAGTTGGTTTGCACCCAAGTCAAGCACCTGGAGATAAGAAGAAGAATTAGCCTTGCAGCCAATGTTGGCTGGGATCTCACCGGAAAGTAAATTGTTTGCCAGTGAAAGTACCACCAACCGAGCAGGAAGTCCACTGGCAAGATCTGCTGGAATTGATCCATTCAGTGCATTGTCACTTAGAGACAAAACCTCGAGTCCAGAGGCAGCAGAGAACCCAAGTGGAATGCCACCACTCAGAGAATTTCGTGAAAGAGAAAGAGATTCAAGGTTGGAAAGCTGGGTTGCATATGCTGGTGGAATACTGCCTGAGAATCTCTGACCACTAAGATTCAGGGTTTGCAAGCTCACACAGTTTGCAAGTTCGGGTGGTAGCATCCCAGAGAGATGGTTTGCACTCAGATCCAGGACTTGCAAATTTTGGAGAGTGCTGAGAGAAAGGGGAATACTACCAGAGAGATTGTTTGCACTCAGATCAAGAACTTGCAGCTGAGAACATTGGGAAAGAGTTCCAGGTATCTCACCCGTCAGGTTATTGAAAGAGAGAACAAGGGAAGTAAGTCTTTGCAGGAACCCAAGTTCAGAGGGGATGGATCCAGACAAGAGATTCTGGTTGAGAGAGAGAGTCTGAAGATATGGCAAGCTTCCAAGCTCCCCCGGAATCGCACCTGAGAGTTGGTTGGAAGAAAGGACAAGAACCCGCAACTCGATCAGCTGGCTCAAACTTGCAGGAATGACGGAATTGAAGCAGTTCGAACTTAGATCTAGAATCTGCAGGCTCCTCAGGCTGCTGATCACATGAATAATATTCAAAGAGCCCGAGTCGGTGTCAATGCTTCCAGACAACAGATTGTGAGAAAGGTTTAGCTTTTGAAGCTTGACAAGGTTAGCAAGTGCGGCAGGAATGGGGCCTGAAAGGGAGTTGTGTGCAAACCCTAACTCTTGTAGTGAGGAAACATTCCCCAGCTGCCAAGGAAGAGAGCCAGTCAGATTGTTGTTTCCCAATTCCAACACTTGAAGGTTTGTGAAATTGCTGAAGATCACACCCGGTATTGGCCCCATCAAGAGATTATCTTGGAGCTCCAGAAACTGCAGTTTCGTCATGTTGCTGAGCTCTACAGGGATGAAACCTTGGAATTGGTTACTGCTCAGAAGCAAAGACTGAAGATTCGACAGTTGGCCTAGCTCAGCTCCTGAAAGAGCTCCAGACAACAGATTGCTTCCAAGGGACAGATACCCAAGACTGGAACAAGCAGATATCTCCTTGGGAATGCCACCGGAGAGAGAGTTGCTAGACAAGTCCAGCAGGCGAAGGGAAACTAGATTGCCAATCTCAGCTGGTATGTTTCCTGTCAGCTTGTTGTTTGCAAAATCCAGAGTTTGCAGCTGAGTTGCTCCTACGAGAAGCGCATGCGGGATGGTCCCAGAAAACTGGTTGTCAAATAAGTAGAGTGCATGCAAGTTGGAGCAGTTGCCTAGCGATGCAGGTATGTTGCCATTCAACTGGTTGCCATGAAGACTTAGCCTCCTGAGCTCATCCAAGTTGCCCACCTCCACTGCATCACACACAATGGAACCAAACTTCATGGGTATTAGAGTAGCTCTTGCAGCTGAAACTTGACAAGCTGTGAAGTCCTCTCTGGGACACCGAGAAAGAGAGAGAGAGCACAAGTCGGGTTACAGCTAGCAGGCCTACCTGCAAGGGGACCTTGTAATCCAGCTTCTTCAAGGCCAAGTTCCGTGACACGACTACCGGAGCTGCTGCACGTGACGCCGCGCCAGCTGCAAGGAGCGTCGAGAGTGGCATTGGACCAGTTGGCAAGAACTCCCTGTGGATCGATCAATGCGGCTTTGGTAGCTAGCAAGGCTGCAATATCCGTTTGTGTGCTCGACGTCCCCCCCGCGCCTGCGACGACGCTAAGCTTGCAACAAGCTTCTACAAGTGTGAGGTGGAAAAGAAGCTCCAATGCGGCCCAGGCGCGTAGTTGCCGCTGCTGGTGGGCAGCAGCTCGACTGGCGAACCTCATGATCACGCTACGCTCATCATCCCCCGGCTGCCCATTATATTACAACCATCACTAGCTAGCTCTCGCCGATATTCATGCGACTTCAGCTGCTGGCTCTTACAGTAGGAGCAATGACAGCTTCTTCATTACTGAAGATCTTTTCAAAACTTGGAGCTGATGGTCTGCAGCTAGCTGGCTACTCACAACGCCCGTCGTGATCACTAGCTCTTGTTCCAGCAGCTTGCTAGCTGCATTAAAGCTGTTCAGTCAGAATTACTACGAGACTGATGCTCATGGGCGCGCGGCCGCACTACATGAGCTATAACGTCCCGCGAGCTGATGATCTCTAGCGTACTCCCAGTTCTTCTTCTTCATCATCTGTTCGCCTAATGCCCGATCGAGAGCAGCAGCTAGATAATCACATTAATCGGAACCTCGCGTCTCTCAATAGAAGAGAGCTCTGTAGTTCTACATCGGTCGAGTTCCCGCCCTCTTCTCACCACCGCACTCACTCATACACCAACCAAGATGAGCTAGCTTCTTGTTCCAAGCTTTGCACAAGCTGATCAGCTCACAATCGACAGCAGTTGCAGGCTAAATAATGCAGCGCCGGTGATACTCTCACGAGCTTAACCCAAAAATCCAAAATCCGCCTCTAGCTAGCTAGCGACTAATTGCTGACGACAAATGCAAATAACAATCTGCCTGCAGAACCAGCAGCTCCAGCATAGCAACAATTCCCAAAATTAATGAAGAAAAGTTCAATGGCAGCTTCGAGCTTCTTAAGCGGCGTGTACTGCAGGACGTAGATAGCTAAATTAGCTAGAATGAAGCCTGGAGATTCTGCAACTGCAGCAAATGTCTGATCCATAGCTTCTACCTCACGAGCTAGCTAAGCAAGCTGACAACAGTAGCAGCTGCTTCTTGAAGGTACAGTCGAACGCAACTCAAATAGATTGAGATGCGTGGTACTCTGTGTTTTTTTTTGTTTTTTTCGCAATTTTTTGTCTTATAGCCAAAGTGGCGAAGATCCACAGAAAGATTAAGCCAGATTTGGCTAACAAGCTAAATATGAAAGTAAAATTTTTAAAACATTTTTCTATATTTTCGGCTACCTGCTTGAATCAGGTAGAGAACTATGGCGATTTTTCTTATTATGGCTATTGAAAATCTTAAAAACCTCTTGATTTTAGCACCTTTTTAGCACTACTAGGCTACTAGCAGCCTGATGGTTAAGTCTACTTGTCGTTAGTTAGTCGAAACCTAGCAGCTGCTGCACCGCGGGCATATAAGCGGCAAGCGATTAGCTCGGTGTCGAGACAGCAAGCAAACAGGCTGCAGCAGACATGACTGCAATCATGTCCACCAAGAGTCGAATCGGCTTTCTATTTTTCTGGCTAAATTAAGCGATTTGGCAAAAATAAATTCCAAAATGGCTGCATATATGTATTTTTTGGGATTTTTCTAGTTGCCACAGTTCCACTGTTGTTTTTTTTTCCGGTCACCAGATTTTTCTCTATTGGGTTCCTAGCATGTAGTAAAAAATGTAGAGGAATCTTAAACTTTTGTACTTTCATATCCTGCTTATAGCCAAATTTGGCTAAACTGTGTTATGAATAATCGCCAGTTCAACTACATCACAAATTATGGAAAAAAATACACTACTCTTGACCCTTCAGTGGCGGCAAGTCTGCTGTGTAGCTTGCCACTGACAGTGGTAAATAAGCTTGTGCCAGGGAGTGTGCACCCCGGGTAACAGAGAAAAACCAAAAAACAAAGTGCACAAGCAATTGTGCTAGAACCCTGTACATAAATAAATAGCAATTACACAGTGTACTGTTAGTTCGCAAAAGATAAATAAAAACATAAATTCTGGCTACCAAATCCAGCAATCCCATTGGCTTGGGGGAAAAAAACATTAGGTCTACACACAATCTTATTTTGCTGACCAACATTGAAAATATTGATTTTAAGAAAATCTTTCCATTGGGTCTCTAAAATTCTCACAAACCTACGAAACCTTATTACACATTTGATTATTAGTTCACTCAAGATAAACTGAAAAAATTTCAGATCACCAGATCCAGCAATATGATTAGCCATAACATTTTTTCTGCACACCTACACACTAGTTTATTCAACACCCTCTGTTATATTGGTACACTAACACTACAACCATTGTTGTCTGTATACAACAGAGTTTAAAAACTCACTACTCCTGCTCCACTAAGTGTGTACCTATGTCGTGTGCTTCCAACTGTGTGTTCCCCCCACTGGTCAACCAGGGCGAAAAACACATCCCCAAAGCTCACAACACCACACATGATGAGCAGGCACACTCCACAAAACTTGGGGAGGAACAAGAAACAAGTCCTGTCTTGAAGAAGTCCAAAGAGAGCCACAAAGGCACGAACACAGAACAACAGACTGTCGTGAATCCCAGCCACAAAGGGATGAAGTGTAGGGTAAAAGCTCAAGGGGAGTAAAGCTTGCATTATTGGAACAAGGGCTTATGCGAGGTGAAACTGATTGTTAGCCCAGTTCTGGTAAAGCTTGTGTGGCCAAGGACTTTGTCAAGCATAAGGCTTGAGGCCATAAAGTGGCCTTTAGTCTTTACCATACTAAGGGCCCATGTGAGGCAAAAGCCAAATGTGAGCCCAATTCCAGGATTTTGGTAAAGCATATGGCCTAGGGCTTTAATAGAGTGTAAAGACTAAAGACCTCTCTGGTTTATTTACTTTTTCAGGTAAATACTTGCAAGTTATCCCCATACAAAACAAGAAAAACAATGTCAGGAGTTCTAAAAAAAAGAATGGAATGGCTGCTCCATGTTTCAAGGAATACCAGGCCGGGCATTCTGTTTTTGGAAATGCCCCACATATAGCAAAAGAAAAATAACAATGGGTAAGGTGCCCTTGGATTACATTAAAACAATCTGAGCAAGTCTTTATGAATGCTTAAAAACTTGGAGGTTTTGTTTAAAAACCACCTCCAGTAAATGTCCTAGTGTATCTGGACCCTTATAGAGCAAAAAAACCTAGAGGGCATTTTGAAACCAAATGCCCCACATCAGTTTTTTACTTTTTTCACGAGAACAATAAATTAAAAACAAAAAAAAATCGATAAAAATATGTCAATATGTCCAGTCGGTAAGAAGTTGAAATCCACAAAAGGGACGAACGTGGAACAGAAAGGGTAGGACGCGAAACAGTCCCGTCCAACGGTTCTGGCGGTTCTGTTTAGTACTGGCCGGATCTGCTGTGACAGTGAAATTCCGCTTTACGTTTTCCTGGCTTGGCTTCTTTTGTTGCAGGGGACTTAAAAAACAGCTTTACTCCATGGGTAAAAATTTGAAATCCATTGATGCAGAAGTAATAAATAACGTAGGGGATTTTAAAAATACTATTGGCGGCCATACATGACTGCTGCCGCCAAAAAAAAATTTATTATTTTAATTAATAGGGACCCTTGAATTCCTCACCTTCTTCTGTAGGCAGGAAATAACTTTAACTTACGAATCCTACCCCAAAGGAGTTTGATATTGGGTTTCACCTTTGATAACCCATCCCCCGAGATACAGGACCTATATGTAGGTAGATAGGTAAGAAACTAGGTGACTACCTACTTACTAGGTAAGTAAATGGTCTATACATAGATAAGATTTGTTTTTACTACCTACCGTCTAATAACTTGTTGAAACAGACTTTTTTTGGTGTATCAACCATCTACTTACCTAGTAATCACCTATTTTCCTACCTATCTACCTACCTACATTTAAGACCTATGTCTTTAGGAATTGGTTCATCAAAGTGAGAAACCAGATATCAACCCATTTGAGGTTCATCCACAACTGAGTCATAACAGCATCATCCATCCAGTGGATGGTATGCTGGTCGGTGCTGGTTCACTCTGGCCAATTTTCTGTGCATATGATTTGACAATGACAGTGTGCCCAACCTGATTAAACATGTCAGGCTTTTTTTTTTGTTTTCTTGGTTTTTTGCTTGTTTTTATGTATCCCATTTTTGTGTCTTATTTATTTAGGTACTTTTTTTTGGGTGGGAGTGGGGAAGTCTTTCCCTACTAGGTGGGACAGTTGATCATCTGCTGGTTCTGCCCAGTTCCACGAGTGATGTGAACTAGTGATGTGAACATTTTATTGATGTGAATCAACAGAGCAGAACATGGGTTCTACTGTGGAACACACCCCCTTGTAGAATCTGTTACCATTTTGGAATGGTACTCGCCTATCAAAATCAGTGTGTACCCAAGTGAAATACTATCTACCGAACCTGTTCCATAGTACCAAAACTAACTTAAAAGTCTAGATGTCAGGCAGAAGAAGCAAGGTTCACATTAGGTTCATATGGGAAGCTTAACTTTAATCGTCATGAAAATTAGGGCTTAGGGTTGGAATGCATGTTTTTTAACAAAGAATTGCCGATTGCGCTGAGTCAAGTCTGTCCCAATTTATGTCATGATTGACACTTCAGAGATAAATAAACCATGCATTTAAATATTAATTAGCATCCAGTCTGTGCGATATGATCATTGCCAGTCATGATCTCATGATCTTTTTAAAAGCATGGGTTGGAAGAATTATGATCCAATTTTATGTCATGGAAGGACTCTCATGGGTTTTGAATAGTTTCCAAACTAATGGTACTACTTCCATCATGAAGTTTCACATTCATGTGCATTGTCCAAAACTAGATCTGGTTTCTGGTACTTGATTCTGCATGGTTATGTCCTGTAGAGTCTGTTGTTATCACTCTGGTTGCAACAAATTTTTGATGCTCTGGTAGGCTATTTGGCCCCTCAATGTCCCAGCAGCCAAATTTTGTGGCCATAGGCCAAACTTTGACTGGCCATGTTGGGAAGGTTGTCTAGCCTTTCAGGCCTGTGGGAAAAACCTGCCACTTGGTTGCCAGGTAATCCCAAAAGGCCTTGCTAGACTTGGTGCATGTGCATTGACTTGCACAGGTGGCAGTAAGTTTTCTAAACTGACCACTTGAACCTGAACTATTGTTTTCAGGCTGCCCGTCACGATCATTCATTCATTGACTTGGTTGATCTCTAAATTCATTCATTCATTCATTCATGACTTGATTGATCCCCCCCTCACCCCCCTTTATTCATCTGTTGGGGTGCGTCCTTTAGGGTTTAAATTGTGTGGGATCTGAATGTGGAATTTCAGACAATTATGCTTGAAGCAGGGTATTTCTTTTCTGGGGGAATTTATAATGAAAAAAAAAGTTGACTTTTTAGTTTTTCAGTAGCCAAAATGTGGAAAATATTATTAGTAAAGATCTGCAGATGTCTAAATTGTTCCACTAAGTAGTAAGGTACCCAACAATAGAGAAGGTTGCGTAACATGTATGCTTTCATATCTTGTTTATAGCCACTTCAAACCAAAATTTTGCCCATGTTTTTTCACAAGCTCAGCTTGATAGGAATCACAGAACCAGTGTTCTCCTTTCCTCAAAGAAAAACCCAGCAGGCAACCACCAGACATATCAGCCCTTCCACCAGCAATTCTCAAAAGTCAAAGAACTGGTCAAGGAACCTAACCCTAAACTCATCTGTTCTTTGAGGAAATCCTCCAGTAAGTTGTCTGAAGATTTTCCAGTACCTGGAACTAGAGGTTGCAACAAAATCAAAGAACTGCCCAACACTGCCCAAGCTTTTAAGAAACATACGACTAAAAGAATTGCGTGTGCCCTTTTGTTGCTATTTATACCAGTTTTAAAAAAAGTGGGCCAAACCAAAAAGTCTACTACCACTGGCCTCAACCCCTGGTATGGAATATTTTTATACTTAGGGGCATCCTAACCCCTGGTTATGAGAATATTCCTATGCCTAAGGATAAGACAGCTTGGAGCCCTGGTGAAGACAAACATTTGCAAAAGCTTGGCTTTTGCATGATGTGTGTTCAAGGGCTTTAATTGATATGAAACTTTGATTTTGGACACTTCTTATTGCATATTGTTTGTGAGATAGATAGTGTCATTGTATATAACCTATTTGCAAACATCTGCAACTGTGCTAATGGAGTAAAATTTGACAAAATACAACAAGTCTTGGCTTTAGTGTTTGTTCTTTAGAAAAAATGTTGTCCAAAAGTGGATGAAGTGCAAACAAAAACTTTATCATCAAAATGACATGTTCCTTCTAACCTTGGAATTTTGAGTAAATAACAAAAAAGTGATTGCTTCAATTGGCCAGCACATTGATTTTTAGGGTGGCAAGATTTCTCTATTTTTCCCCACAAAAAATTGGAGAAAAACTTGGGAAAATATGTCTATTCTGAAAAAAAGAATCATCACATTTATGAATTCAAACAATTGGAAAGAAGAAAATCACATGACATATTGTTTCGAATTGCTCATACGATGTCTAAAATGAACCATATGGATAGGCAAGGTGTGTCACTCATAGATAACCATAATACCTCACTTGGTTGTTTATGTCTTTGGTGGGTGGGATCCAATGATGCACCTCTCCACCTTCAACTACTACTCTTTTCAAATCTCCATTATTTGCTAATCCTCCGCAACTTCCTTAATGAACTCTTAATGTTAGTTAATAATTACTGGACCCAATTTAATCCCTTCCTTCAATGAAACATTGCCATTTCAATTTCTCACTTCAAGCAATGCAATCTCTTTGCATGAGCTTAGTTTACTATCTTGTATATCCAAGACACGTTGATAAATGTAGACAGCAAAAAAGCTTACAAAATATTTGAACCTGCAAAGATACTAAAAGTGCAGGTCAGACGTGTTGTGGACATAATGATGTCCAAACATTAGTTCCCAAGTCATCTAGCCATGAAGGAAGGTAGTTGTTTGTTTGTTTTGTTACTCAAGTGGAGATGTTCTAAATCACAGTACCTCTTGGTACATTGGACAGCCCTCAATGAGGAGTGATCCAACGAGTTAGTTTCATAATGTTTCAACCTAGGATGCAAAAGTCATTGGATATTGAACAATTTTTTCACAGAAATTTTATTTAAATCAAAAATCAAAATTATTGGGGAATTTGGGTGTGCTCTTGGTTTGTACTAGTTTCTTTGAGGGTTTTGAAAAAAACTAGAACCTGAGATTCTTTAGTTCTGATGATTTTCAGGAAATTGAAATTGAAGCTTCTTTGATTATGAAAGTTTTCAAAAAATTGGAATTGTGGTTATTAAAATAATCAAATAACCACTCAACACTAGTTAGTAGTAAGTACTAGTTTTTGTGTAGGATTCCATTGAGGGGAAGAGACATATTGTTCAATGTTTTTAATACCAGAATTAACTGCAGTAACTTCTTCATGTCCCAGTAATGAAAGGGGTAACCCTTCTTCATTCAAATAAGTTTGTAATTTCAATTAAGCCCTTTGGTGACTACCTGGTTCTGTCATCCACTATTATGTTGACATCCAACAAAAGCTAACATAGCAAGATTGTATTGCAAGTTTGCCTTTTTGTACACAAATATTCCAACATGATAAGATTTATAGCATGATATTGGTCCCAAATTGGTTTACTCTAACTTTGGATGTGGAATGGAATGATCATTGTTCCCAATTTGTTTGGAAGGGAGGAGTTTCATTAAAGGTTGCCTTTGCTCGACAAAATACTATAAAAAAAATAAGTGGCGCAACATGTAGAGTGGGGATCGTGTTCAATTAAAGATTTTATACTGAGTTTATTGAGTATTTTGGTATTGTCAAGACCTTTGTGTCTAGTCTGACAAAAATCTTGATTTTAAATATTGACAATTCAATGCAAAAAAAATTTGAAAGTGTAGTGTAAGCCCTTGGTCATGGGCTTTATTGAGTGTAAAGACTTGCTTCAATTTATTTCACCCCCCCCATAATACATGTGATTCACAATAAAAACCAAAAAAAAGCGAGGTATTTCAAAATATGGAATGCCCAGTCTTTTTTTTGGAAACCCCTTGCAAATAACAGAGGAAAAAATATGTTAAGTTACATGCCCTCTAATTACAGTAAAATATTCTGAATAGGTCTTCTTTTGTCAAAAGGGTTTTTGTTTTTTTAAGTATATATATATAAGGGTTGTTGTTTTGTTTCCCACAAAATTCACTTCACATTAAATAAGCCTTGAATTTTTGTGAGTCGGTAATCTAAAAAGGTAGAATAAGTACCAGTGATCATTAATTGATGAAAAAAAGAATTGATTTTGTGAAAATTAAGCTCCATTCAAATCAAAATATTGAATGACATTACATGCAACTTGAATTGAATTGAACAATCTACATAATTAAAAAAATGTCTATGTGTCTATTTGTGCCCTTCAAACCTAACTTGTTCAAGCCTAACTATTTCACTTAGTTCTTAATAACTAGCTCATTCCTTTCTTTTACCCATGTACATAGATAAAAAAAAGCAAATTAACATGTGTCTTTTCATGTCCATGTTATGTATATTAATATAATTCAGTAATCCATTTTTTGTAAGCTTATCTTCTTAATCCTTTTCCCCTCCACATGAAAGATGATGAACAATTGAGAACCACATGGGAACATACATAGAATTTTTTTAAAAAGTACAAAAAAGGGGATTGTGCTCAATTTGGAACTGAGCATTATACTTGCCAGATTAAAATTCAATTGAAAAAAAAATAGGATGCATGTTGGTCGAGAAGACATTGAAATTTTGCTCATGAATATGGTGTTAAAAACAAAATTCTCAAAAGACACAAATCCAAAACAACACCTTTCCATACCTCTTTATTTTAGAATTGGCTAAACAAATTCTAATTTGGAGCTATCCAAATGACAGCTTCCAAAAAAGATGACTTCAGGAATTTCAAATTGTCTTACCTAAATAAACCAACTCTGATAAATCATTGTCATTAGAATACAGTCTGCACTTTGTGCACTTCCCATAATTCTACAAATTTCAAAATATTATTAAATTTAAAATTGCTGAACCTTCTTTTCTGAAATGAACAAATACTTCAACAAGAACTGCTAATTCTGTGTCATAGGTGCTATATTGCCTTCCAAAAACCACACCAGAAAAACCTAAACTAGGCAACTTTTTTCAAAACTCTATGAACCTTCATACCTCCATTGGAGAAAAGGTTAAAGTCTTTGATAGAGAGCCCCAACAGTTGGAGCACAACTTTAAGTCGTTTCACCCTTGAAGTATATCATAGAAAGTCTAAGGTTTCTCTTGAATGATGTCATGCAGGTATATATGCCTTTGGTTTGGAACATGTTACATTGCAATAGCAACCCATGCTTGTATTCTAAGTGCTTGTGTACCAAACAACATTTACTCACAAACATAATTGACATCCTTTAGGTTCACTTGGAGCCTTAAATGACCTGCCATGAGAGTGAAAGCTCACCAATCTACCCATTATTAAAGCTCTGGAGCTATTTTCACATTTCAAAAATAGTGGAGGTTGGTCTTCTTTCTTTGTGATGTGGAGATGGTTCCAGAATCCCACAATGCACCTTTGGTAACTAAGCTCATAAACCCCAAGGTTTGTTCAACTACTTGGTAGTCAAATCCAGAAGCCGGCCTGCAAAAGCAATTTAGGGTCTCACAATTTTCATTCAAATGTCCCACCCCCGCCCCCCTCACCACCCCGTTCCCCCTCCCCAAAGTGCTGTTCCCACATGTGATCAGGGTTTTTCTTTCAATATTGTGATATCAAAAATTTGACTAATTTTTGCCAAAAAAAGCATTTTTTGGCTGAATTTACAGTAAAATAAAAAGCAGAAATTTCCTAATTTGTCGTGTGAAAAAACAACAATTTCTTTCCAAAAATTCACTGCATGTGATATTAGGGAATGCTGACTTTTAGGGTTAAGACTAGATGTTCAATTGCATCCCTTGACATTCTATGCCTGTAATGTATAGCTTTACTCCACATGTGAGATGGAATGCTGACTTTTAGGGTTAGAACCAGTGTTGGGCGGTTCTTTGAATTTTTAGAAAGAATCGTCAGTTCCGGTTCTTTAAATGTTCTAGACTCAAAGAACTGCTGGTTCCAGTTCTGTGAAAAAATTCAGTATCAAAGAACTGGTGGTTCCAGTTAAACCATAAAGAACCGACGGTTTTCATGAAAAAACCAATGGTTCTCTGACTGGTTCCTTGGAAAAAAAATTACAACTGGTGGGTATCTACCCCTCATTCCAAGAACCACCCAATACTGGTTAGAATGGGATTTATTTTTCAATTTTGTGATGTAGCCAAAACTGGCAATCATCCACAAGAAGATGTAGCCAAATTTGGCTATTCTTCAGCTTATGAAAGCAGATAATTTTCAGAGTCCTTTTATATTTTGGCTACCTGCTGGAAACCTGTTGAAGGAATCTGATGATTCACCACATATTTTCAAAATCTGGTGAATTAGGTCCAATTTTTTCACAAAAATCCTTTGAATGTGTTGAAATCAAAATTTTCATGTTGTAACAAAAGCAAATACAATGTTGCCTTTGGTCCTATATTTTGAGGAATGTTCATCAGGTGTTACTTTTCACTGTGAGTTCAATATTGTGGAACTTCATGGAACATTTTGTATGCCCTTAGGTTATCAGGGCAGTTCGTAGGGTTCATAATCACAGTTCTCAAAGAATAACCAATTATCTCTAACATGTAACCACTGTTTTCAGAAATTTTGAAAAAATCAAATAACCACCCAAAAAACCTGTTCTTTGTGCTTTTTGAAATTATCATGGCATATTCTTCTTCAATTACCCAAAATTGAAATTATCAGTGTACCCTGGCAGCTTTGACACACATTTGTTGAATAATTTATTATTTTTTCATTTTTCATTTTACAAGTAGAACATTCTTGAAATCTCAGTTATTCCCTTGACAATTTTTTCTTATTTGAAAAAAAAATTGAAAAATTGAAAATTTCTGAAAATAATATAATTAGTGTTGAAGCCGCCAAGGTAGTAGGGTATCTTGACATTATTTTTTCCAATTATCCTAAAATTAAAATTTCCTTAGCACAATATGTTTGTCAGAGACAACATAATATCTATTTGATGATGAATTTCAAACGCAATATAAATTCAATAGCAGTTCATGGCTGCCAAATTTGTGACTACTCCATGTTCTAGATGAACTAGTCATACAAATACTTTCAATCATGGAATACACAGCCCACAATCCAAATTGAGGTTTGAAGATTTTTTGTCCTTCAAATTCCACAGTGCCCCCTCTAGTGCTTTGGCTTAACTTAGCAAAACACATAATTAAGACCGCTAGTGTGGCCTGTGCCCTTGGAGACCCCACATTCTCAAAATGATGGACATAGCATGACGCAAGTCTGGCCCCCACAGTTTCCAAATAATGGGCATAGGATGAGGCAAGTTTGCCCCCACAGTCTGAGAATCTCCCTCACCCTTGGGCTTTACCTATTGTAAAGCACCAGGCTAAAGCTATTGTGTCCCTAAACATATAGAATTCTGGAGGTGTAGGAGGGAGAGGGTTCTTACACCTATTCCTTTAAAGTGAGAGGGATGTTACACCTAGAAATAGCAGACATAATTTCTCTCTCACTCTTAAGGAGTAGGCATAACATCCTCATGTTTTGTAGGAGGGATATAAATGAATATAAGATACCCTCCAAATATATTTACAAAATTTCTCAAAGTGTTGTATGCCCAAGTGTAAAATTTTTGCCCAACTATTTGAATTTTGAATTGTAAGGATTACTCAAAATTCAATACCTCCTAACTTTAGGTCTAAAAATAATGAAACTGCCTCCGTTAAATGCTACTCATAGAGCACTTTCCTATAATACCAAAAGCATGCCCAATTTTTCCTCTTATACATATATATATTCTAATTTATTGAATTTCCAAAGACAAAACTTTTCAATATTCAATAACTCTTGCACTATTGATGAACCACCTCGGTGCACCCTTGCTTGTTGAGGGCTTTCCAATTGTTACAGTGGAGGGCACCATGAGTTGGGAGATCTCAACATGACAAACAAAACAAACAAACTACCTTCTTTAATAGATAAATTATGATAAGTTTCTCAAAATTCATTCTGCATTGTGTTTCAGACCATCATGTCAATTTTCTTAGAGCTCAATATTGAACTTAGTTCCATTCTTTTCTTCCCAGGACTCTCAGTACAGTCTTTAGTCCCAAACAAATCACAGAGAATTATAATGAAGCCATGAAAATGCACAGATGTACTACGTAATGGTCAAGTCCCTGCCCATTATGTTGGGTAATGTGCCAGGAGAGCCCACTAGGGAGAGCCAGGCCAGGGGAAACATTCTGTGACATAACGGTGTGGGATGGCAGATTTCACAAATTTTTTAAAACCATGTTCAACAGACACATTTTGATCATTACTATGAGAGTATCATCATTGTCGGAAGATTATATTTCCTATAATGTGATCAAGAAAAATGACATAATTTACAACCCCAGATCTTGATGTTTAGACTAAGGTGTCCAAGTAATCAAATATCCTGTTCTGAGTTCCAACTTCAACCTTGGATGCTAGGTATTACAATGGCTAATAATAAAATCCCACTTTTACAAACAGATTGTTAAGGAGAACTATTTTCACCACAGCCAGGTAGCATGATCTACATAATACCAAGATACTTGAAATGGGAGCCAACCTGTTCCTAAATATTTCACGAGTATGAGGAGCATTCAGCAAAACCATAATTCACCCTTAGGTTTGAATTACAACATGATGGGTCTGAACAGATTTTGTGGAATTGTGCTTAATATACTTAACACAATTCTAAACAGAACATTGTACCACTGCAATCCCTCCATACAACATTTTCACCATAATATTAAATTAAATATTTTGAAGCATATTTTGAAGTAGATAGTGCATAAATCTCAAAAGTTTCATTTCAATTATGAATAATTGTTTGGTCTCATATTGTAGAAGGAAGATTTACCATGATCACTATAAGGATCTAAAAGCCTTTGAAATTTAGTATTTGCCACATGATTTGTTGTGTTGTACCAAAAAGATTGCGTCTCACAAATGTAAACACAAACTCACTTGTGGAATGAAATGGCTCCTAATAGGGGAGGACTTCCCCCCATCAGGTATTTCGAAAAAACCTCTACTCTATGATTCCATTTTTTAACTAATGTAACATTATCTATTGGGCTTCTCATCATCCTAACTAGATTATGGTCTAAAAGGATGGTGTTTCCAACGTGCATACTCGAAATTTTATCAAAGAAATCTATAAAGCATTCATGGAAAACCACCAATTTTAATTTGTTGAAAAGAAAATGGTTATTCATCTTGCAAAACTCATGACCAAGTATTCGTGAAAGTTCAATATTAAAATCTATATTATTTTCCATTTCATTCAAGAAAATCAATATCTTGTATGGCTTACATTTAATCCAAATATACACTACAAACCCAACACTTATTTTCCTTCAATGTATGAAGGATCCATTAGTAAAAATCCTACCCAATAAATAAACTATCTATTAAAAAACTTCCAAGTAAAATGTCATCATCTTGCGATTACACTTACCAAGCAAGTAGGTGTAAAGATTCTTCTACCGAAAATGTTGAGGTAGACAATCCCATCCACAAGTATTAGCTTTATAATTTGAAATGTCACCTCCAAGCAAACCTCATTTTCATAGAATTTTTCATCTTCTAAGAACAAAAAAATTGGGTTTTCAATTAATGCCATCAATTTTTTTATTTCCAAGAATATTGACACCCACATTTGCTCCAATTTTACAAATATGTGTACCAAAAAAAAAAAAAAAACATTGTTCATCAAGTTTGTGGACAAACTCGAAACCTCCTCTTGTCAAGCCATGTATTGACCAAACTCCAATCACATCTTTGTCACATACATGGACTTACACATAATGCAAAATAGATTCTTGAATGAGTTGCAATCACAAATGCACACAACCACCTTAAATCTTGTTTTGGCATTGAGCAATCTACTGACAAAGGAATCCCAATCAAAGTTTTTTGAAATTGTCATAACATCCTTGGTGATGTGAGTTGTACATGTGATTACGGTTGTGCTAGTCACATTGTCTTATAAAAATGACGTTGTCGTTTCCTTGTTGATGACATCTGATAGGGTGACCATGTTATCAACTCACATCAATTTATAATGAAATTTTAATAGAATTGCCTATGCTACATTCTCCTTTGAAACGCCACTTTGGATCCATTTCTCCAACAAGCATTTAAATCCTAAAGGGTGCATTTTGTCCAATGGGTTTAGCCTCATTTTTTTCAAACAAAAGTCATCATTGAGTTCAAAGTCCAAAATTGATATTAACATTTTATCCATCTTGTGTTTGTCCTTCAACATGTGCCACTCATCATTCGTGTAGGGCTTCTAATTGTTCGTTGTCAATTTCAGATATCCAAAATGAATCATAATTTCATTCTGAATAACGATTTTCCATTTCAAAAGCCTTATGAATTCGTACATGGATGTGAGGTCTAGTCGCCCCCCACCCTTGGTTTAATGTGTACAAAATGTTATCATTTCTCCAAATAACCCTTTCGCCAACTTCTCGAATTACTTTTTTTTCAAGTTGACAAAACAATCAAAGGTGAGTTTTCCTATCAACTTGGGTGGACATGTTGGATGTTGCTAGTTCCATCAAAAATGTTGCACCTCCCCCATTCAAATAGAACATACCAAAGCAAAACATTCTGCCAAAGGGTGAAAATCCTTTAAGGTGTTCCACACAAGACAAAAATCATTACAATCCTTTTCTACCTTATATTTTGATCCCCATAAAAAATAATGAATCAAAATTTGTCAAAATTTTCAAAAGGACTATATTTTAAACCATTACAATTATAGATTCCATCATAATCATCCGTAAATGTGTTTTTACATGGTAAAAATACTAGGTTAAAAAAACAAAAAAAAATGATGTTATGACAAGATTTTGGTACACCTTAAAAAATTTGGACCCCAAAACTAGAACACCACATTTGTCAATAGAAGGATTTTTTGCATTCCTTTGTTGATTCAACATTTAACACTAGCTTGAACATCTCTTCAAATTTATGCAAAAAATGTACAAATATTCATATGATTAATAAATGCAATTCATAATGGAGCATTAACATGACTTGAAGGTTTTCATTAAATACCTTGTATTTATTAATATGTCAAATAAATGCATTTAGATTTGGAAGCAATCTCTCATATGCACCCCATATTTGACGTGCGTGTGCAAGGTTCTCCCTATAAGAAAGCTTCATGCTCAACACAAAATCCTTGTTATTTAATACCTTTCAAAGGTTGTAAATCTTCACAAAGTTTGTGTCCAGACAATGATGACTTAAAATTTGGTGTAAAACTTTTGAACATGGTGTGTGGTATTGCTATCTCCAATGAGTTCATGTTCACAAATAAATGACATTTTCTTTCATTAGTAAATGAAAAAACTATGATTGAAAATATTGTAATTCTATTTGAAAATGAGTTTAAAAGATGAAAAGTAGGATAGAATGGAAATGCACCTTTGTTCTAACAATTGTGTGTTAGCCTCTAACAATCAAAAAGTGATAGTTTTGAAACATTCGGTGGCTACCAAACGTTTGCTAGCTCTTGCGCCAAAACACCTAATGGCCACTAGGCATTTGATATTGTTTGCACCAAAATGTTTGGTGGTTGTTAATGTTTAACACCATTCGCATGAAAACACATAGTGGACATCAAGTATTTAGCACCATTCATGCTTGAACACTTGGTGGCTGCCATGCATTTGGTAGTGTTTACGCTAAAATGCCTAGTGGCCACCAAGTGTTTTCCAACACTCGCACCAAAATGTCTAGTGGCTGCTAGATGTTTGGCATCGCTTGTGCCAAAACACTTAGTGGTTGTTATGCGTTTGGCAATGCTCACACTAAAATGCTTAATGACCACTAAGCATTTTGCAATGCTTGTAATATTACCTAACATTTCAACGCCAAACTTTGTACAACGTTTATGGCTTGAAAGGTTATCATAAATAAAAATTATGAATGATTTACAATGGTTTGAAATGCCATGTTGATTGTGAAATGTGTTTGTGGAATGATTAGAAGAAATTTGTAAAAATAAGAAGAGGGGATTAGTATTTAACAAATTGATATACACACATTCACATAGACACACTCACATGTATAAAAATATAAACGCATAAACATGCACACACACATTTACATTGATAAATGCGCAACAATTGACACATAAACATATACATATAAAATCACATACACGCACATGTACATACAGATAAACATAAAGACACACAAATGCAATCATAAACACATATATAAAATGACAACAACACAAATGCAATCACAAACACATACATAAAATGACAAGCACACAAATACAATAACAAACACACACACAAGTATTGATAAACAGAAAATCACAAGCACACACATACACATAAACATAATGACATAGTCTTACAAAGATAGAAAGAAGAAACTTTTATTTTCTTTTTTTTTGTCGCAATTTTGTTGACAAAAATGTTTTGACACAATTTAAGGCATGATGTAGATGTTTGTGTATTCACCATGATTTATATGTTTGTAAATTGCATTTGTACAAAATACATTAAGACATGCATCCATCAAGGATTGAACCCAAGACTCATGGAAAAATGTTAATGTTTTAACCACCAAACCACTTCAACAATTATTAATAAGGGTGAAAAAGTTTAACTTTATAATGTTTGGCATATAATTGTATAAGAAATTTAAATTTTAACATGCATTTTCTTTTGCAAAATTTATTCAAATGCTATAAATGAAAAGATGA
>Ga0116231_10001006_pt1 | contig 55407 bp, 50 predicted proteins | sample S1TSphgellanicum_2_FD_89695 | JGI IMG/M metagenome (GOLD analysis project Ga0116231, IMG submission 89695) | Host-associated microbial communities from peat moss isolated from Minnesota, USA - S1T2_Fd - Sphagnum magellanicum MG | ecosystem: Host-associated > Plants > Peat moss > Unclassified...
AGGAACTTGAGGGCGCGACATTTGGTAATAACCATATGATTTTTTTATTAGTGAAATTTAATGTTAGGGGTAAACATGAAAGTCCAACAAGTCAATTATGTTTGTTTGATTAAATTTTTAAACCTTCCCCATGGTATTGAATTGTTTGAAAGTAATATCCATGGTTAAAATGAACCCCTTCAATGGTGAATTGTTAATGTTAAGGTCACATGGGATCCCATTAATTTAAACTTTCACATTGCATCCTAGGCCACCATGGGGCACATTAAATGAGTTTCAAGGATTGGCTAGTCATTACATTCATCAAGCTTGACACATTTTGTTGTCACCAAACCTATAATTATTCATGGATGGTGGTAACGGGTCATTAGGATGGAGCCGATTAAATACTAGGGATATTTAATGAGATAATCCCAAGGATGACATATGTTTTTAATAGTTATTTGGAGGCATCAATTTCAATCTAACTATAATATTATAATTTAGCATATGGGTTCATGATACCATTCCATGGATAAGGATTCACATCCTAGGCATGCGTCCATGCATCACATATGATGTTGTAATAATAACATTCTAACTTGTTGCCAACATCAGCAATACAAGGTTACCAATGTTCCTTGTCGAACAATATCAAGTTATTAGGGTTGTAAGATTTAGACAAGATTGAGCTAGTTGATTTGATAATTTGAAAATGGACATGTGAAGGTTCTTCATAGGTGTCATAGATATCAATGCCATGGAGATCAATCATTTGAATGTTCATCTATGACTTGTAATAAACTTGTACCTAACTTTTAGTTTAGTTTTATTTCATTGTTAGTTAGCTTTTAAGTAAGTTTTAATTCACTTCCAATCAATTATTAATTCATTTTTAATTAAGTCTGAATTCACTTTTATTTAACTCTTAATTCATTTTTAGTTAACTCGTAATTCATTTTCAGTCCATTTCTAATTAACCTTTAGTTCATTTTCAATTCATTTTTAATCCATTTTTAGTTTACTTTCAATTAACTCTTAACTCATTTTTAATTAAGTTTAATTTCATTTTTAGTTGAATTTTAGTTCACTTTCAATTGAGTATTAGTTCATTTGTAGTTCATACATGGGCGCACATGGGTGAACATGGGCCACATGTAGATTGGAAGCTTCTTGAAAAACTTCCTTGAACCACATGTAACATGTGCCATTTCTTTTACTAATCCACAATTAAAGGAGTCAAAAAACAAACATGTTTAATTTCAATAAGATTGCAAGGCTAGACCTTGATACATTATGTAATGAGAATGGTCACAACTTATCTTTGGATACAACGCCATGTTTCTTGGTACCAATTATTATCAAATGTAATAAGCTTGTGAAAATGGAGGCCCAAACACTTCTTGATTTTAACACATTAACATGTTTCATTGATAAAAAGTTGGTTGCGACAATACAAGTTTGCTCTAATGAAAAAAAACACATTAGTGTCAATTGAAGTCATTGATGGTTGAAACTTTTCATTGAAATTAGTCACACATGTAACCAAAACATTAGATGTTACCAGTAGATTTCACACCAACAAGGCGATCTTCAATGTCATTCATTTTTAAGAAAATCATGTCATCATTGGATTGTCTTGGCTTATTTTACATAATCCACAAGTGGATTAGCATATGAGGAATCTTCATTTTGAAACACCACAACATGAGACCCTGGAATGTGAAACCCTTGTCAAAAGCATGCAAAACTTGAAATAGAAGGAAAACCTAGATGATACAAGAAGGCCTAGGAGCCCCAAGCCTTTATTTGTTGGAGCAAAAACCTTCATGAAGGTTGTTAAAAGAGGAAATGCATTTTTGATTCATGTTCTTCCCTCGTTAGATGTTAAGCCACATCCACATGAGATTCCTTCCTAGTACCAAGAATTCAAGGATGTCATTATGAAAAAAAAATGTTTTGTAACTAACCTTGCAATTTAATTTTTGAATTCTAGAAGACACTTGCAATTCATTGTCTTTATATGTTATGAGTGCTAATGGACAAATTGCATGAATTGCAAAATTACAACTCATTGTATATACGGTACAACTCATTATAACTTTGTCAAAACAACTAATTTTCAACACTATGCAACTCCATTATAACTACACCCATGATGTCATGTTGATGTCATTAATTGTCATCCATCTATTAAAATTTGACACATGGAATTATAATTTTTTTTGAATTTTTTATTTTCTTTTTGAAATATTGATCTCCATTACTCATTATGATTATTAATGATGGTTTGAAATTATGACATGTGGCATAATAAAAATTTACCACATGGCATATTTAGTTGCATTTTGGAATATATATATAATTTATCTATTTTTTTAATAGTTAGGTAGGTCATAGGTAGGTAGAAAAATAGGACCTACTTACTGACCTTGATACATAAATAAATAGGAAAGCATAAGACTAAATGAACTAAAGAATAACCATGAAATTTTATTTTTTAATTTTATGTTTTGCCTTTAGGTTAAGTTTTTTTAAGCTCATCCCAAAATGACATTTATATTTTAATGTGAATATAAGAGATTTTTAAAAAAAAATATAGTTTGTAACATGGGATTTGAAGACAAAACATATGGGTTATTCTTTTAGATATTCTTTAGTTGCAAATTGAATTACAATTGAGTTGCAACTATAACACTCAAGTGTTCAAGGCAAACCAAATCCAAGGGGAAGGCTCCGTTGTTTCTAGTGTTTAAACAAAATATGAACCCCTCCTATTAGTGCATATGGTGCACTAAAAATCATTGAAAAGGGAATAAAATTGAAAAAATTATGACCCCCCAAAATAGAAGGGGTTAAGAACTCAAAAAAACACACCACACAATGCTAGAAAGGCTAATCCCCGAACACCCCAAAAAAAAATTATATGTTTTTTTTAATATTAAAGTCTAAAGACGATTTGTAGAACTTCAAGTGGTGTTTCTATAACATTTTAAATTGTTTCAAATGAATAAAAAATAAGAAAGTTATGAGGTTTGAAAGTAGGAAGGTCCAAAGAAAAAAAAATGGGAAAGAAACATGTTTTATAAGTTGGAAAGCTTATTTATCTTCTTATTATTTTTTCATTACTCCTTTTCCTTTGCACTTCAAAGATGATTTCTAAAGCTTGAGGTAACGTTCTCATAATATTTTAAATCATTAAAATGAAACACATATGATGAAAATATAAATAACCAATAAATATGTATTCTTATTAAGTTATAAATAGTTGTATTATAATCATAACATAGTTGAACAATAGTACTTTAGTGTTGGCACATTAATGGCCGTACTAATTGTATCAATGGAAATCATAATCAAAAAGTAGTTGCAAATGTATCCCATAATGGGTGGTGGAAATGTGAACACATGGCATGATCACATGTATGTACATTGTACACTAGTTGCACTATACTTGTTGCTTCAATGGCACATTTATAATAGTTCTAAAATAGTTGCCACATGCAATTACAATGTAACTCTTGAAAAAGTCAAACATGGTTGACTACATATAAATTATTATATAAAATACCCATTTTCAACTCACTTGTAACTATATTACAATTAATTAAATTTTTGATGTGATAATTTATTTATTAATACACTATATTTTTAAGGGGATAGTTACACAATAATTGTATACAAGTTATTTTTAGAGTTTCAGTTGTAGGGTAGTGTGGTTTCAATGGATGCAATTTCTTATAATGTGTGTTTGAGAAGAAAAATGTGGACACCTTGCCCAAGCATTAACCATACAACTACACTATTGATCTTAAGGAAAGAACATAACCTCCATTTGGACTCATCTACAATTTATCACGAGACAAATATAAAATTCTTCATGAATACATTGACGAAAACCTCAAAGAAAAGGTTCATTTAACATTTTAAGTTTCTAGCTAATGCCTTAATCCTATTTGTCAAAAAGAAGGATGATTTTTTCTAAACGTGTGTTAATTACCGTGTACTGAATCATTTCACCATTAAAAATCAATACCTTTTGCCCCTTATCTTAGGGTTGTTGGACCAACTAAGTCATGATAAAGTGTATGCCAAGATTGATATATGTGGAGCATACAACTTGGTGTGTATTCAAGAAGGTAATGAATGGAAGACAATGTTCAAAACCCATTACGACCATTTCAAATATTTTGTGATGCCATTTGGCCTTACCAACACACCTACTATCTTTCAACATCTAATGAATGATGTCTTTTGTGAATACTTGGATGATTTCGTGATCTATTACATCGATGATATCTTCATTTTCTCAAAGAACATGGAGGACCATGAGCGCCATGTACATTTAGTTTTGGAGAAACTTCAATAGGTTAAATTTTATGCTAAATTGGAGGAATATGAATTCCATCAATTTGAAATGGAATTCTTGGATTATGCCATCTCTAAACATTGCATTCGCATGGATCCTCGTAAGGTTCAAACCATTGTTGATTAGGTTACTCTAGCTCTTATTGTTTAATGTTTTCTTGGATTTGTCAACTTTCATCAATGTTTCATTGCCCATTATTCTCTAATAGTGGCCCCTCTTGTTCAGTTAACTAAGAAGGATCAACCTATTTTTCAGGGAGTTGAAGTTGATATGCCTTTCAATCTTTGAAGTTTTCTTTTATGACTGCCCCACTTTTGATTCATGTAGACCCTTCCAAACCTTTTGTTTTGGAAACAAATGCGTATGACTTTATAGTAGGCATCGTACTCTCACAACTTGGAAAAAACAATATTCTTCATCTTGTCGGTTTTTGCTTTCATAAGTTTTTTCTTAAGGATATTAATTACAATATTCATGATAAAAAATTTATAGCCATCGTGGATGCCTTTAAAAAGTGGCATCATTTACTTGAAGGAGCTCAACATGAAATCATTGTGTATTTAGACCATAAAAACTTTCAATATTTCATGACAACTCGTGTTTTAAATCAACACCAAGCTTAATGGGCATTATCCTTGTTTTGATTTCGGTTTGTCATCACATATTATTTTGGGTGCCAACAAGGGAAACTTGATGTGTTGTCCTATCACATGTACTTCGTGCTTAAAGAGGGAGATGCAACCTACAAGCAATAATGTGATGTCATTCTCCAACATGAACATCTTTGACTTTAAGCTTTGTTAGTATTTCTTGATGACACAACCCTTATTTGTCAAATTCATGAAGATTTGAAAAATGACCTTCTTGTTATTGACATCCAAGGCCAATTAAGGAATCATTTTCAAATCCAAAAAAATTTAATGAACATGTCAAGTTTGAATGTTAAGATGGTTTGCTATATCACGATGGTCTTTTATATGTTCATGATGGATTTACATGACTTCAAGTTCTAGTTAAACATAATGTTTTGGCTGTAGGCCATTTTGGATTCAACAAGACCATAGAGTTAATGTATCAAGATTATTGGTGGCCATAGCTTTCGAAGTATGTGAAAAAGTTTGTCGATCTTATAATGTTTTTGTTCAAACAAAGAATCCTCGTCATTACCCTCATGGTCTTTTTCAACCATTGCCAATCCTTACATCCTGTGATTTTCAGTTTCCATAGACTTCATCATAGGCCTTCCACCTTTTAGTTTTTATGGCTCCATCTTGGTGGTGGTCGATTATTTGACGAAGATGGTTCATTTCATTTTGTGTACAAAACAATAATTAACAAAAAAACAACAAAATTATCTTAGATCATGTTTTTCAATATCATGGTCTTCATGAAGATATCATTTTTAATCGTGGGCTTTAGTTTGCATCCAAGTTTTAGAAGTGACTATTCGAACTTTCAAGTGTGAAGGTGAAATTGTCATTAATTTTCCACCCCCAAACAGATGGGTAAACAAAATAAGTCAATTAAGTCTTGGAGCAATATTTATGGTGCACAATCAATTATCATCAAGATAAGTGGATTTACATGGATGAATGTGTCCATAGATGAATGATTTCATATGGATGGATGTCATTTCTCATGGATGAATTTCATTTATGAATTTGATTAAATAAATAAATCATTGGATGAAATTCATCCATGATTAGAAGATAAATAAATTAGAATTTATTTGTATCCATCTTCATTTGTTGTCTAAGTATTAATATTTCAAACTTGAATTTCATTTAATGATGATGGATAATGTGATTATAGGGAAAAATATGATGATGGGACCAAATCATTCTCATTAAAAATATTTTTTAAAAAATTTAAAATGCTATCATGGATGAGTGTTACCCCCCCTCCCCCCCTTTCACCCCCTTTGTCGTCAACAACATTATATATGCACTTGGTGAAAAATTAGGGCACCTTGAAAATAAATAATTATTAAAAAATCCCCACTGTCATCTATGATAATAGGTTGTTTGAAGAAAGCTAATTAAGGTGTTTGAAAAAATCCATTATCATCAATGATAATAGGTAGTTTGAAAATATTTAAAACATTCAAAACCCATTGTTGTTAACAACACTAGTTAAATTCGACGAAAATTGTGCAACCTTCGAAGAATAAATGAAAAAAAATCCCCCATTGTTGTTCACAACACTTATAAATAAATTTGAAAGAAGTTGTGACACCTTTGGAGAAAGGAAAAAAAATCGAGTGTCATTGATGATGATGGGTCAGTTTATGTGGGGAAAAAAAAATTGTTTTTCAAAACAATGACCATGGGGTGGATGTTAACACGATAATAATAATATAGTTAAGACATATTGAAAATAATGACATTTTAAACCATAGCCATCAAATATATTTATAATGAAATTTACATTATATTACTCAACAAATGTTATATCATACAAAATTAAATTGTGTTTCATGAAGCTTTAGTTAATTAAAACTAGGGGGAAAAAAATCATTGATAATAACTCAATGATAAAATAAAACATTCGTCCATAATTTTGATAGAAGTTTATATATTAAAAACAAGTAAATTCAATTTTATTTTTTCATCCATACATGAAATGAATGAAAACTCATTCGTTCATAATGAAGATGAATGCTTACATTCATCCCTAGGTTTGTTTCTAAGTTTATTTGTATAACGTTCATTTTGTAGTTAAATTCTTGAGTTTTATTTGCATGTGTGTAGGGGAAATTTTTTTTACCATCCCAAGTTCCAACTCTTTAGGTTTAGGTTTTAGGTTCATGCAACAACTTGCCTTTGCTACATAGATGATATCATCTTTAGCTTAATGATAAAAGGATCACATGTAACATCCATAGGAAGTGTTTAATCAACATACGATGCATAACCTTAAGTTTCACATTGGCAAGTGTTGTTTTTTTTGTATTTAGGTGGAATACTTGGGTCACATGACTTATCTATATTGATTGAGGGTTCCAAATGCTAAGGTTGAAGTTGTCTCACAAGTTCTCCAACATTGAATGTTAATTAATTGTGAGTCTTCCTAAGCTTGTGTAACTATTACTTGAGGTTTATTCAAGGATTTAGTAGCATTGTTAAACCTTTAACCCAATCAATGAAAATTGACCATGAATACATTTGAAGTGAGGCACAAAAGTGGTCCTTTAAGGAATTGAAAACAATAATTATTTTAACTCTCATTTTATGATGACCCATACGAGGATGACCTTTTCAATTACATATTGAAAGTACTTTAAGGTTATGAATCATGTTTACCCAACTTGATGATGATCATCAAGGATTCATGGTGGCATATGCTAGTCAATTCAATAATAAATTGAAAGCAAAATACAATTCATATGAAAAAAATGGCTTGTGGTTGTTTGGTTTATTTCATCATTTATTTGTTATTTTTATGGTAGCCCATTCACTTTGGTTATAGATCATTATCCTCAAAATTCTTAATGGAATCAGATCATCTCACAAGGAAATTTATGTACGTGGGATTTCATCCTAAAGGAATACAACTTTTACATAATTTATAAAGCTAAAGGTCCACATGGATGTCAATGGATTAAATTGAAATTGAAGTTCCAACAAAGAAGATACCATTGAGGTTCATTGGCTTGGTAATATAAATTTGACATTGGTACCATGATGACATGCCTCTAATGCTTTCGAGATGTGTTTCAAATTAACATGGGCAATGGCCATTCCCATGATGCACACATTGAATTAAAGAACGATGGTGCCTTGGACATATATCAAAATACATTTGTTATCACAATGTTTTAGTTATGATCAAACATTTTTACAAATGGTTAGAGTTGGTGCCATTATTGGATTGTAACAATGAAGGAACTACCTATGCAATTTTGGATCAGGTGTTTAATAGGTTTGATACTTTAATTAAAATACTCACCAATCAAGGTATGAAAATTCGTGAGTTTCAAGAGTTGTGTGAAAAGGCATTGATAAATCATCACATGATTTCATGAGACCATTTTGAAATAGACATGTTAGTTGAACAAATGGTGCAAACAATGAAATTATGTGTGCACATTGATTTTGTTGGATGTGATTACATGATGTGTTATTTTGCAAGTGTGAAAAATGTTACATTTTGGAATGTTGTTGTTGGAGGGCTAAGATGGTCAAACATGGAAAAACTATGTGCATATGTCATCTTCCTAATGTTGATGGCTAAATTGATTGATCCTTGGTTGTTGTTTTGTTGAATATTATGTGCAAATTTATAGGGACAAGCACTATATTGATATGTGATTGGTGTTCTAGAGGTTGGCATATGGGATGTTTTATGCCACCCTTGGATGAAATATGGATTGAAAAATGGTTTCATCCTTGATGTACTAAGTAAACCTAGGTGTTAGTACATGTGGTTAGATAGTAAGGAGTACCTTAAGTTCTTTTTCATGGTGATTCACATTTGGCTAAGGATTTGGGAAATTGTAATTAAATGACTAACAAAAAGGTTAACATTTTCACTTGGCCTATTGGTCCTCTCACCTTGGAACCAAAACATTCATTTTCAATGGATTTGCACAAGGAATTTCCTACGTTGTTATTTGATTCAAAAAGATTTTAGCCCCAAATAGGGGGTAGTTCTATGTGTTGTGCCATTATGATGGTTTCTATTGTTTTATGTGTGATTGCAAATGACAATGGTTGTAGGTGCTGATGGTCATAACACACAATAGTTGTCAAGAGTTTTATTGTGTTTAAGTCGTTATGTTCTACATTAGGTAACTTAAGATAAATTTACTTGAAATCAGTTCTAGTGTGAAAATGATTTTAGACATTTGAATGTTTGGAGGAGGATAACCCCTCAGCAGGGTGTCTCAATTTAGTTTTCTAAGTTTGAAATCACACCTCTCATGTGGTTGTGCTTGTAATAACACCTCTCTTGTGTTGTGCTTGTTTTGCAAGTATTAATGCAAGTTCATGTTTGTTGCATGTGAGTAGCATTTTGAATGCAAATGGTTCTATGCATTGTGCCATTAGGAAGGTTTCAGTTGTTTTGTGTTGATATCATAGTGCATGACAAACTTGCTAGCATGAATTTCATTCAAATTCTCGTTTTCTGGATTTTTTGCTTTCTATAAACCTACTTTTAGTGTTTTTCTTTGTATACAGTTAGGGCAATAGCCTCTTTACTGCTTGTTTCACATTTGCAAGGTTTAGGTGGGGATGAAAATTGAAGTCACCTCCATTTGCAAATGAAATAGTGGAAAAAATGGTGTCAGAACTTCTGGAATGTAGCATCCACCACCTCTAATTTTTCGGTTATTTATGCTCACAAATAAACAAGCAATGAATTTCAACAACATAGATCTTACATTTGAATAAACTCCCTTTTCTCTTTGTTGGTCAATTGAACAATAGAACAATGTCATGGACTTGCATAGAACTTGACTACCACTTTGCTTTAGGGGAATATACCCCTAATCAACCACCATTTTACCATTTTTGAATCATCAGTCTCCTAAAATACAATTTGCTATCAGTCTTGAGCCAGGTTTGCTGTTTGACCAAGTGACTCTGTCTCTCATGGCAGAACAAAGACAATCAACTTGGCAAAATAATTTGCTATACCATGCTGTATTGTTTTGACTACTGATACTAAGTGCATCTGTTCAGAGGATTTTAGTTATAATCATTTGATTCACTAACTCATTAACTCAGGACCTCATAAACCTGAAATTCCAAAACCCACTTGGATGCTAAAACCTAACACGAGAGCTCCAACCCTCAAAAGCAGAGTACCCATTCATCCAATTTCAGCAAATGGATGGGAGTAAAGGTAAGGGATCAAGAACTTGACTGCTTTCCCATAAATACAATCATGTGTCTCTATAGTTATATTTTCCAGAACATATAAAGGTGGAAATCCACCATCAGTGGAAGTGTACACAACAATACACACCACAAAATTTGCTCAAGTTGCCCAAAGCCATGTGTAGCTCCGATGTTGTATCCATATAGTTTCTGCACAAACATTTCCAACAATCCATCCCATCCCCAGTTCAGCAATGTCCTCAACCTCAGATTCTTTTAGTACAAGGCAAATAGATAGGGTTTCTGGAGGAGGTCTTGAGAGGCTGTGATTCCCTATAACCAAACTACTGAATGATGATCAACCTCTAAGAGCATGGACTGACAGTTGTATCTGAAAGTTGTCCTGCACTGCCAGTCAAGACCATACATCATCAAATCATTGTGACATATGTTCTTTCAGTATTCATTAGGTCCATAGCTCTGGTATGGTGGTGCTGCTGCTCTTACCAACCACAAACCTACAAACTACAATCGGGTTGTTCAGTTCCTTGAACAGCTAAAAGCCACTCTAAATGAATTTAGAATATGGGGAATCCAACTTAGAAGTTGAAAGGAAAAGCATTGCTCACCACTTTTCCAGATGAATTGGCAAATCAAAGTCCTCTTGAAGCTAGTTGTCTGTCAGCAGGAAATAAGAACCATATGTAACTTCCAATGTAGAAGTTTGATTCACATCCAAATGAATTGGCACTATTTGGAGCTTCAAGGCCATATAATTTTCCACCTGGCTTGCTAATGAGGGGCCTACTAAGACCAACAAAGCTAAGAGAGCCTCATAAACTCTGGCACAAAACTTGCATCATTCCCCTCCCTCAGTGGCCACCACAGAAGGTGAGATCTGTTGACTTTCACAACTTTCCTCTCCAACCACAAAAGTACAAAGGGAATCCTCCACAGAGATTGAAGTGTTTTCATCTATTTCTTGCATCTCTTCACCAATGTTTGCTTCTGTTTGTCTGGGTGCATTCATATCACTAGCTTCCGTGTCTTCTATGTCAAGCAATACTTTTTTCGCCCATTTTTTCTTGTCATTTAGCCCAGCCAAGTGCACCATGAAATCTCCCCTGGCATAAACACCTGTATTGTATCCACATGTAAACATCTAAACAAATCATATCAGTTCTCCAACCCACTGTCCTTTTAACAAACTAACATGTTCTTTGGTTCTTCTGTGAGCAGCAATAAGCAGTCCATAGCAGAATATCACAAGTAAATGTCAACCCATCAACAAGCAGGGTTGCCAGTTCAACCAGTCACCCAGAGTGTGGGACATACAGGCTTCCAAGTGCATGGGGAAACACTTAAGTGAACTATGTTCTCCCTATTGTGCACTTGGTCGTGCTTGTTAACAGACATGGCATCATTCCTCCTGTTGAACAATACCTAATGAAGAGCAGCCCAGCTCAAATTTTGACTCAAGCCTGAAAACAAGCTGTTTCCAAAAAATCCGCTGTCAAATTTGACAAAAGATTAGAGCTGCAGGCTAGTTTTTGTAAACATAGCTGGCCACGACCTCTGGAGACACTTACCTTGCACAGCAGGACAGGTGGGGGAGGGGGTCCAGAGTAGAGCCCAGGGAGTAGACTATGCATATGTGGCAGCATGTAGGTTCAAGTGGAGGGCTTTACAGAGTATGAAACCTGGAGCTAGGAGTGCAATCTATGTGAAAGCTATATGTCAGCGGGATGAGGGTTAGTTCCAGACATTAGCTGAGATATTAACTTACGTGCCTAGAGTCAACTCACATGCTTCTCATGTCAACTGATTTTGTGTTGCCATAGTACCCATCCATGATAGGAAGAAGGTGGTTCCACATAATGTAATGAAAAACAGCTATAGAACAGTGGACCCCATGATTCTTCCATAAAGCATGAAGTATTGGAAAAGGAGCGGACCTTGCCAGACAGATCTGGTCATGGTAAGAAGGCGATGGCAGCTTCTCAAAGAAGGTCTCCACAAGTTGGAGTTGAAAAGGCATTGCATTCTTGTAATCCCCACATGCTGATTCCGATCATGATCAGACATGCTTCTGATAAGGTACTTGAGAGCATTGTTGTCACCACTCTTGGACTGACCAAAAGGTTTTACAAAGCTTGTCTGATTCCACCACAGCTCCAAAAACTGCTGGCTCCACTCAGTATTTCGCACAAAAAACATCCCTGTGGATGGACAACATAGCTTCTCAATGTCAGATTTATGGACATTCCATATCCTGTGTGATGGCCTTATGGCTACACAAAATCACAAAGCTCAGGAAATTTACCTGCATTAACACCTGTGACATCTTCAGTCACAATGAGGTCAGGCATGTCATTGAAATCCACATCTCCCACAACTGACATTATTATAGCCTCCTGCACAGAAAGCAGAATACTGTTTGTGAGAAGCTCCCAAAAGGGAAGCCAACTGGAAAATTCAATCTTTCAAAGGTTTGCAAACTTCTGACCCTGGTTGATAACCACAGCAAGCAGCTCCAAGGTGGGGAGCTGGAGAAACGTTCTCAGAACAAAAAAAACAAAATACCAAAAGATTCAGGTGGTTTAAACCAGAAGCAGATCTCTGTAAAATCTTGACCTAAAATTTGCAACATTAAAAGTGCTGAGAATGATTTACTCACCAAAGATATTGAAAAGTTTGTGACAAGAGAGTCCTGTAGCAATTTCATGTGCCAACAACAAACAAATGTTCATTAGGATGCCATCAATGATGACAAATTCTGTAACTAACCAGGCAGATCAGGTCCGTCTGACCGATCACTGTATAGGAAAACCCAATTATCTTCTTCATCCTTAAAAAACTAATCATAAGACTGCAGTCCCTAGCTGCTTGAAGATTGAGTTCAAAACCATGTTTTCTTGTTGTTCTATGTTCAGATGAGAACACCACAAAGATTGAAAAAAGTACACAGATTGACTCACCGCATCATTCCAGAACACCCAATCATATTGAGGCAAGTGGTTTTTAACAGCCAGAATCTTGCTCCAACTGGGTGGCCGTTGCATGTTGACCATGTCACTAGCATCAATAAAATCATACCCATGAAGCTTCACATATCTCTCCTTGTTGGGAGTTACGATCTTCATCAGCCCTTCAAAAGATCGTTGCGGAATAGTTCCTGATGCATCAGAGCATGTCACAATTGCAAATCGATAGCGTGGCAAACTGCTGCCAGTTGATGGTGCCAACGAATTCCCCCTTGTTGGATTATTATTCATGCACTGTCGGCCGAAGTAATTGGCTTTCAATAGAATGGGTTCGGACACATAAAACACAAGAATGCTCGAAGTCAACAAGCTTCCCACAACCAATAGCAAAACTAGAACAACGTTCCTAATTGATGAGCAGAAGGGCCTTGGCTCTGGGTCTACTTTGAAAGACTCCAAAGACCGCAATCTCGCATTTTCCTCTGCAATTCCAGCCTTTGTAACCCTATACTGCAGAGATTGACCTAAATTCACCGCCATATTCCAACGAAAACCTCTGCCTCTTCTGATAACCCAATTCCCCCAACTACACCCTCGAAGAATCCTTTCAAAACCCCTCTTGAATCTCTCACTCCTGTTTTACCAAGAGAAAAAAGGATTCCTCCCAAAACTCTCTCTCTCTCGCTGTGCAAGGAAAATTCTAGTCACAGAACTAATGGAATTCTTTCCCTCATATCAGATTTTCCTCCGCCAGAAAGAAAGAATCTCTCCTAATAAAATTTGAAGGCCTGTGTCTTTTATAAATTGGGTGGAAAGAAAGAATCACGATCTGTCGGAATCAAACTTTGGAAAAAAGAAATCCTCCTTCTCTGCACCTCCTCCTCCTTCTCCAGAAGAAACCCAAAAATTCGAATGGAGCTCTGGAACGAAGAAAACAGATCCAAGCAAGCTAGTCAGTCATACAGCATACCATACCTTACTTATTAGAGAGCTTCTCCAGATCTTCCAAACGTAAATAAGGATCTGTTTTCATTAGGCTATTGTGATACCACAATTACACACAACGTGTCAAAAGAAAAGAAAAGACAATTTTGTGCCAAAAATTCTTCGGCATCGCCGTGTTCACGACCACGACAAGAAGCAGCGGCAAAAGCACAAGACGCGCATGTCGGCTGCTCTTCCTCCTCTCTCTAAGAACACAAAACTTTCTTCCGGTTGTAAAAACACTGGAGTTTTTTTTTTTGGCGATTGGCAACTTGGCGATTTTTTTAAAAAAAATTCAGAGAATGAAAACAAACACACACACAATTTGTGCTTTTTTTAGGGATATTTTCTCGCCATTTTCTGAAATAAAAATGATTAAATTAGCCACATCTAGACCTATAGACACTTCCTAGGTCGCCTCTTCTATCATTTGTTAAAATGCTGCTACAGCCCACCTAGGACAGTCGCCATTTAATGCTGCCTACCTAGTACAGTCGCCATTAATGTTCTGGGGATCTCGCCAGTGCACCTACTACTTGAGGAATTTGAAAAAAAAAAAAAAAACAAACACTGTGGACCCAGCAGCCAGAGCTGGTGTGAAGAATGTTATTTTATTTTATTTTTGGTGGAGTCAATTTTGTTATGTACCCCAAAATGACAACCACCCGGAGAATTATTTAGCCAAATCTGGATACAAGAAAAATATGAAAGCAAAATTTCTTTTTAATATCTTGTTGTTTTTTTTTTACTACCCTAATTGAACCATGCATAGAAATCTGGCAAATTTTCTTATTATGGCTATTGAAAATCTCAAAAAGCACTTGATTTTTAGCACTTTTAGTTTTTGATTTCTCTTTTTGGCTGTATATATAGCCAGGCGAAAAAAAAAGAAAAAAAAAGGCCGGAACTCCAAATTGGCGAGTAAAGTGCACAAAGGAAATAAATGTGCCAGAAACTTGTCTTGCCACTCAGAACAGGAACCTCTTCCCACCCGGGTATTAGAAAACATCAGAGCCAGGGAAAAGTTTTTTTAAATTAAAAATATCAGGTTTTTTGCGGGTATCAAAAGTCGCACCAACCCTTCCAACCGGTTATCATGACGGTTATTTGATCCCATGATACACAACTGCTCTACTTATCTCCCCAAAAAAAAAACGTCCAGAGATCTGTTGGTTAAACAATTGCCGGTTCTTTCATGAAAATCACAGGCTCTTTGTGCCTTCTGAAATAATTCTTATTTTGTTTTATTTCCACCTTTACCGTTCCTGCAGTAATTAAATTCTTTTTAATAAAGTTGTCCGAAAAGTCAGGAGATTAGGGGCCGAGAACGGCCAGTTTCGGCATAATAGGGCATCAAACGCGTAACTGGGGATAAAAATTTTACAAAACGAAATTAACTGGGACCCAAACTAGTTTTTCCTCCAATTTTGGTGGTGAAGTGAAGTTTCATCCTGTCTTTCCTTTTTCCTTAGCGCCTCCACTGCTGCTTCATATATTTTCACTGCTCTTACGTGTACAATTACTATATTTAGTCTTGAACCTTGTGCATAAAATGCTGCGTTTGAACATTTCATACTGAGATTTAATAAAAATTCCTTACTTGGGGATATCTCTGAAAGAGGGGATAGGGGATGAAAGAGAGGCTGACTTTATGTATAATTCTAATAAATGTTAAGTTTTCTCAAAATCAACTGCTGGCAATGCTGAAAGTTTTAGAAATTTGTTTGGTGCTGCAGTGTGCCTAAGTAGTGCAAAATTACTTGACGTTTATTTTTTCCCCACTTCAACCAACTGGTAGGAATTTTAAGAAATTTTTTAATTTTTATCACCAAATTCAAAAAATGAAAAAAAAAATTGGTCAAGAAGATGCTGAAATGGTAAAGGTATTACAATATTCTTCAAATATATATTTAAAATAATGAAAGAACCCGATCCAGACACCTTTGAATATTTGCCGGTTCTTTTGATGAAAATCACATGCTCTTTGAGTTTTTGAAGTATTAACCTGGACTTTATTGTTTTGTGATTTTCTTTTCTTTTCATTTCCCAAAAATTTGGAACCGATCGTTCTTCTTCGATTAAATTTTTTTTTCCACAATTGGAAACTTTGAGTTGTTATTAACAACTTCAAGTAGGAGGTACTCACACAACACAACACTCGTCAAAACAGGTGAGAGTTGGTGAATCGAGTACATAAAGCAATAATATGCAAGGTTTGCTCTCTTCCTAACACCTCTCTCCACTTTTGCATGTCTTTTGGGATCAAATATGAGCCACCTCATGCAAAAGACATAATAAACACATGCAAAGGATTGAAAAATCAATCTCCCTTTTTCAACCATTCTCATTGGTCCTCCTCCCTCTTTGATTCTCATTTATTTACCAAAACTTATAACAACATACATTAATAGGTAGACTAATTACCCTAATCCATGGGAAGACAAAACAAGGGGACTTGTCACACTGGGGCCTTGCCATTTAACATTAAAGCGTATCTTAAGGCAAAAGAAGAATTATGGAAAATCAAATATTTCACCATGCAAAAATATAATCTTAAAAAAAAACCCTCCAAAAGAAACCAAAATCCTTCAAGATCTTATAACTCCATAACTAATGTCAAGTTTCAACACAAGCCAAAATATCATCTTTCAAAAATCCTCATATAAAAATAGACCTATTATTATTACCTAGGGGCCAAAATCCCTTAAGCTACTATACTCTATAATGAATCTAAACACTAACAATATCCTTGCCTTGGTTAGGCAAGGCCGACAAAACAAAACAAAACAATTTAGCCTCAAAGTTTAATAAGTTAATCTCATTCATGATACTTAAGCATTGGCCTAATGTACATACAAAGATTTGAAAATATCTTGTCTCCTCAAACACTTACATTGCTAGCCTTTTTTAATTTACACAAACCTATGAAAACCTATTCTAAAAGAAGAAGGCTAGATCACTAAAGACAACTCCATAACACAATTTTTTAAGCACCAATTCTACCAATCCTGCATGGTGCATTTTTGTTTGAAGGGGGGGAAGGAAGGGGGGGGGAGGAGAGGGAAAGGGAGGGTGCTGGTTCACTCTGGCCCCTTCCAAAGGGCCTTCCATACTTCTATCTATTTTTAACGCTCATATTAGGCTATAACACTTGTCTACAAGACAGAGTTAACATTTTGAGAAAAAGGAGCTTTCCTTTTGACATATGCACAGCAGAGCAAGGGAAAATACTTAACAAATTTATTATGCAAAGAAAAATCATGAATTAAAAAACAAAAAAAAAAAGCCCTTAATTCATTTGTTCGGCCTATGGAAGAGACTACCTGGATCTCTATTGGATTGGATTGGATTTGACAACAAACTGCTGAATAATTAATTAAGTTTTTAAATCTTAACTTTGACACTTGAGTTTTTTAATTCTGAAAATTTTGATAAGTAATGATTATAGAAATAATAAACACTTTTTTTTAAAAAAAATTTAATGAAACAGTCTATCTTGTTTAGACTGTCTCAGTCATATAAATCTTTTTAACTTGAAGGTCTGCAGTTCAAAGTTAATTTATAATAATTATAAAATTTCTGACACAAGTAGTAAATAAAATTTCAAAAATAGCTTGTAGATTCTTAATTTATTATAATTATAATTTTTTTTGACACAAGTAATAAATAAATTTTCAAAATTTGGTAGAACAAAAAAATAATTTAGTTTATGCCAAAATCGTTCACGTGCTACAGTATGCATTGTTGAAGGATTCGGGCATAAAATTTTGGCTCCAACTTGACCCATTGTGTGTGTGAGTGACATCTTGAGTATTATATGTTCATAGGATGAATAGGGTGCGTTCCAAGGAAGTGTATACATTCTAGATGAGAAGTTCTAATCTTGTAATGAAAGTTTTCAGGGTCAAATTTTTGTGCAATTTGTTGTTTGTTTATTGATTGGAACTAGAAGACAAGAAGTCATTACACAATGAGCTCTTTGTTTATTGATCATAACTAGAAGGCACCCCATGAAAGAACCTTTGATGCCAAACAATATTCTACATATTTTTCTTGTAAAACTTAACTTTTGCAAGACAAACACAAACAAACTAGAAGAAGGAAGTTGGGAAGGGCTTTAATAGAAAAGGAAACTTCAAGCTCAATTACCTATTTATTTGTGTAGGGTGATGCTCCGAGGTGGTGGGGTCATTCCCAAAATATGGGGCTTAGGATGAGGCCATCGCTAAATCCACCAACCCACATAATGTCCTTGGTGAGACATATCCACCATAAGGCACAAGGCACAAAGCAAACCTATTGGAATATCAAATAATTAATAACATTGAATATGTGAAATAACTCTATTCTAATATATTCCTTTTTAGCATTTTGTCTTTGCCATACTTTGCAAGTACATTTTACACTAGTAATTCTAGTCAATGTAACATTAGGTACATAATCTACACAAGACATCTATGTTTCAAAAGCATTTTGAATTTTTGCCTTCTTATTTATGAGTCTTGTATTAAAATACATTGTGCTTTTGTTTATATAATGCTAATCTTGGATGAATTTGTACTCTTTTTGTGATATATATGCTTGTTGATTTTGGCTTGTTGTATTTATTTTGTGTAGTCATCTTACGCAATGACAATTGTTGTGCATTTTAATTTGGTTGAACATTTGTGTGAGTTTCTGAAGACATAGTTTTGTTGCTTATTTGAGTCGGGATTGCATAATTCCAATAGGTTATCCATAAATGCTATAATCATTGTGTAGAATGATTTGTTTCAAGAACATGTAGAAGTTAGATTTGTTAGCATTGTGTTTTGAGAATTCTTTGTAGGGCAAAATGAAATCATATTTGATTTTGAAAATTTTCCACAATTAAAAAGGTTAGTGAGTGCTATTTTTTTCATATGGAAGTTTCAAATGGTTTATTAGTTTAAAACAAAAAAATGTTGACCAATCATCGATGATTAAAACAAAAAATCATAAGGTTACAAGAGATTTCACACTATTCAAGTGAAATCTCTTGGAACCTATAGGTGCCAAAGTTGTATAGTAGAAAATAAACGACATCACATGTTACGAGTTCATGAGGAACATTTTTTACAATTTTAAAGTTGAACATTAGCTATTGACTTGTGATCTTAATTAATCATGTTGCATGAACAGATAACAAAAGAAAATGTAGTTTGTGTTCAAATTTTTTAAAAATTTGTCAAATGCAAGAAAATGAAAATACTATTGCTTTTGTGAATTGCATCACTAACTTCAAATCTAATTTGTTCGATCTTGACAAATAGATATTAGTGGTATTATTATACTAAGGTTAAAATCAAAGTTAATCTACCAACCTTTTATAAATTGTCGTCATTAACATTGGATACTGTACTACATACTAGTCAATCTTTAGGAATGTTGGTTGCTTGATCTTGAAACAAGAATATGAAACAAAAAAATCTAATGATTAACAAGTTGACCAGACATTTTATGCCAATAACCATATGGAAGGACCTTTTTTTAAAAGGTAAGGAATTCAAAAATTAACTCTTGAAAAGAAAGAAAAAAAACAAGAACATATTGAAGTTCTTAAGGTCATAATGTCTTACAACAATTGCCACAAACAAGGCAAATGGTGGAAAGATGTCCAAATTGAAAGATTGTTCAAGATGATAAAAAATTAGAATTCAAAGTCAAGCACATGTCATGGGTCAAAACACATTAAACCCCCTAAAAATTGTAGTTAGAAGTATAATATTTTTACAAAAAAAATTGGTAACAAATGGGCACTATATCTTAGATTTTTTTGTTTGTTTAAAGTATATTTGATTAGTTTTAGACTTAAGTTAGCCAATTATTTTTGAAATTCCAACAAACATTGAAGAATTTGAACATACCAAATATATTTGTGACAAAATAATACATGTCACAAAATTTGAAAATTTGCATATATATGTCAAAACTAGGGTTGTGAATGGAATTTTTAGGATTTTTTTATGGTGAACAATATTGATATACATCAATTTAAATCTAGGACCATTTTAAAGTTTAAAAATTTTGAATGAAATTCCATTAAAAATGAATTTTTTGTTTTTAAAAAAATAAATGCATAATAATCTCTTCTTTTTAAGGAAAAAAATCACTACCATATGAAAAAGGAAGAGATTTTATAGATGGGAATTACATTATTTTTTTATTTTTCATTTTTTTGGGTAATTTTTTATGAATCATAAAAATGAAACCCTATGGACATTAAAAAAATTGTAAATTATATATTTTATATACATTTATTTTATCCAATGTTATTTTATCCAATCATTGGATCAAAATTAATATTGACTTAAAGTGAATTTTGAATTCCAAAATGTTATGCAAATTCCATTTTTTTTTTTAATGTTTAAGATAACCAAAGGATGTCATCAATATTTTTGTTTACTATGTATTATAATATTTGTTATACATCCTTTTTTTTGTTGAAAAATGGTTCACTCATAGTGTGCTTTCACATAATGATGAATGATTTTTTTGTTTTTATCGATGAAGTTTTTCATGATGACCAAGACCTTTTACAAATGGAGAGATTCATTGACAATTGTTTTAGTTAAGGTGTAGTAAATGGCATTGCTATTACTCAACACGTGGTAAATAGGAAAAAATGGTTTTTTATTGTTGAATTAATTCAATTGGGCACATGTAGCATAATAGTTGTGAATAATGCAATCATTTAAGTTGTTGACAAGGTTCATGTTTAAATTGAATAAAAGTTTGGTGGTGAATGGATTCCATGAACAATTTGATTACTCTTATGTGTTCTTAATATTTGAAAAAAACATGTGTTTTTGGAGGACAAATGACTAATAAGGGATCATTGTTATTTGTACTAACCAAACGTGTGAAGTGTTTATAACCATAAGAATGGTAGACTTATGATGACTAAGGTCAAGAAAGGACATATGTACAAGATGGAAACTTGTACACTAGAAGAAATCTCATCATTTGCAACCACCTCCTGTGCAACTAGGTGTGATTAAATGTCACCTACAACTATGAACAATTGTTGTGCAACTACTTTTCAAGTTTGGATGAATTTTCATCTTTTTTACAACTAGGTTGCAACTATGATTTGTTCCATCCTTCCTTTGGGTTGATTTCTCACGATGTTTTTCATATTTTCAACAACACACCATATATGTTTGATTACACATGCAACCAAGATACTCACATTACAATTGCATTTAGTACCTATGCTACTTAAGTACCTACCAACTAAATGTTAAATACCTACTTACTATGTTTATGGTAATATATGTCACATATTACTACATGACTAAGTAGTAAAAATGGACTTGTGGTTTATGCCACTAGTATTAATCGTTGGTCATAGTAATTTTTTCCATTAGTCATCTAACTTTTATTACTATAATGAGAAAATATAATTAAATAATGGGTATTTATTCATTTATGAAATGTACACATGTGTTTAAACATAATAAAGCCACATTGACAATCTAGCTACCTATTCATTGACATAGCTTATGAACCTTGCCTATGCTAAAACCCTAATTAACAACCTAGGCTAGCCTACAAAATATCACTTTTTTGGTCACAAGAATATTTGATTGGTGCATCACAAGTGGTATTTGCATTTTGAATATATTCAAGGCATTTATTTTATGTAAACTAATATTCTTTCATCTATTTATATAGTTTACAAAATTTAACTTGTTGACAAAGGATATGGGATAATTTTAATGAAAGGGAAACATCACAACATTATCCCACATCATCTTTTATTTCATACAAAAGTAGTCAATTTTAACCATTGTTATATTTTTCATAGTTTGTCCAAATGAAAAAAAAAAATCATTCTGAAAGATTTTTCCAAAAATACCCATATATACAATTTTTGAAAAACAAATTCAAGTAATTTCACTGGAAATGCATCTAAATCTTCATTCTTTCATAAATTTGAACAACAATGACATTTTGAAGATTTTTATTTTTATTTTTCATTAACATTTTTTTTATAAATAAACCTATTAAAAATCATCATGGAATTTTTTTTCCAGTAATTTCACTGAAAATGCATCTAAATCTTCATTCTTTCATAAATTTGAACAACAATGACATTTTGAAGATTTTTATTTTTATTTTTCATTAATTTTTTATATAAATAAACCTATTAAAAATCATCATGGAATTGTTTTTCAATTAATTTCACTGAAAATGCATCTAAATCTTCATTCTTTCATAAATTTGAACAACAATGACGTTTTGAAGATTTTTTAATAAATAAACCTATTAAAAATCATCATGGAATTTTTTTTGGAATTTAATAAATAAATAAATAATGGATTACCCCACCTTCAAACATACAATGAATCAGTAAATGATATATAATGTTGTGTTTTATTTATTCAAAAGTAGAATATGTAATTTATTGAACATATAATATTATGTAAATATTTTATAAATAATTTAAATTATGTAAATTTCATTATTAATGAATTATACACACATAATTTTTATTAAATTTTATTATGAATATTTATTTTTATATTTATTTTTATATTTATTTTTTATGGTTCCTTTGAGTTCCTTTGAGTTCATTAAATGTGATTTAATTTAAATTATAAGAAATTCCAAATTTTATTACCAAAATTTTTGATAACTTAATAAATAAATAAATTTGGATCAAACTAAATATTCTTGATTACCTATTATATGGAGACTTGCAAAACAATGCCAATTTGGGGCATGTGAATTTTTTTTTAAAATGAATGTCAAAAAGTTCAAGGAAGATATTCATCAAAATAAACCTTCAAGTAAGAGTCCCAACTTTAATGTATTTTGGGTGTATAATCACAATGTGGTTCAAATAAAATTGGAACGAGTTCAACATTTTCATTTTTTATGTGCAATTTTTTTAAAATCCCAAAATATGGAAAATTTTGTCAAAGTTTCAAAACCACAATATTGGAAAAAATAAAAAGTTTAAGCACACCATAACATATTAATAACAAGCTTCACAAAAAAAATTATGCTGTATAATTTTATATAATACTTATTTTAAAAATATTATCGTACAATTTTATCCAATTTTGTGAACTTAATTTTACACCAAATTTTACATAAAAATTTATAATTCATTGTAAAATTGATTGCATCCAAATGACAATATATAATATCAACATGTTATTTTTTTGAGTATGAGTGTCAAGAGTTTTCAATTTACAAATATGAACCCCTCATCAAGGTGTTTTAATTTTGAAAAATGGTCAAACAAGGTCAATGGCACACATAGTAATTTAAAATTTATGATTATAATCATGTAGAGTCATGTTATCATGAAAATGGCATAGTTGCAAAACATATATTACTACATGACTAGATTGGGACATTAATCATATGTGGCTAGGTCATGGATGCCATATTTTGGCACAATGAATTAATCCAAGTGCCACATGACATGTTGTGGCTAATGGTCATCTGAAACCCTAACCCTAATTTGATTTTTTTGATGAATATAGGACATACATATTACAATCCAATGACCAATTGATTTGTAGTCATATGTGATGACAAATAATTAATCATAATTGTGATTACATTATTTCCCTTCAACAAATGCACATTTTCTTTCATCAAATACATGAATTTTTTTATCACACATATGCAACAAGTGTCACATAGTGCATGGCCTTTGGGCTATCACTTGTCAATTTTTGTTGATGCATTGTAATTGCATTGTAGTTGCAAACTTGCAAGTATAATTACATGGACACATCTATGTACATGTACACAGTTAATGTACATGTATTATACATTACAAAAATACATCCATCATTTGTAACTAAGTCAACAACAACTTGTCATTTGTTGTTTAGTGGGTTTTTAATCGTAAATGTCCTTTGTGACTGAAACCTAGTTACAAAGACTAATTGCAAATAACAATTTTGTTTTTAATGTCAATATTAAACCATGACAAATGCAAAATTTTATTATTGATTGTTTTGTGGATTCTTTGAATGCCAATTGTTGATGCTAGCACATAGAATAATTTGTTCAAATGGGATCATCATTTTGATTGTGTCAACATTGAAACATGATTAAATGCATGAATCATAAATAATTGGTTGACAATCTCTATATTGAAAAAAATAAACTTCATTCTATTTTTTGTGAGGGTTGTTTTTAAGGCAATATCACTCATGCAACTTTTCCAATCCAAAGATTACAAGCTAGTTGAATTTTACCATGTCGATATTTGCGCTCCCATATATATTTTTCATTAAAAGGACATAAATTTATTTTCTTTTCAAAAATTATTACAACTCTGATTGAATTGTTTATTGCATCAAGGTTAAAAGTAAAGCATAAAGTTTGTCCCCATGTAACCTAAAACCTTCCTTAGAACTACAAACTTGAATACTTAAAACCAACCACACTATTGCATTTTGACACATTCAAAGAAATAATCATTTTGCACATGTAGAAATGTATACTGTTGCAAAGAAAATAATTAATTCATATCACGAATGTTCTATATGTTTGTAATCCATCTTGTTCCAACTTGTAAATCTAGTGTAATGTTTTTTTACACTTTTTACATCTCTATTAACATTCGGTACTACAACTTTCAAACTTTTTTTTTAAAATAGGAAAGAAAAAAAATCAAATACTAAAAATTCGGCCATGTAAGTTAGTTATGTAATGTTTCAATAATTTGACTAATCATTTTTTGTAACGTAAATGAACATGTACATGCTTCAAAAATGTATGTATTTAAGTTAAATATATTCAATACTCATTTGTACATCATGAATCATTTGCTTTCTAAGCATGCATGATCTATTATTGATTAATGCCTCCCACATGTTCATGTAAGTAAATGAGAGTTCAACATTGCCATGCCCATGTAGTTGCGGAATTTATGAAACATATCCTTTGGAACTGATTTAGTTAATAAATCAATAATTTGATTACAAATGTGGACATATGTTATTTCTACCTCCTTTGCATCCCACTTCTCACAATAAAAGTAATATTTTGTATCAATGTGTTTGGTATGTTTGTGATAATTCTAGTTTTTCACCAATCAAATAATCATCATTATGCATTTTAATTATCGTTATAGATCATGGTAGGTTTGTTGACTAATGCCAATATTGGAAAGTAAGTAACATAGCAAAAAAATAAATTGTTGCTTCATTGGCAACAACAAACTCAAATATAGTTGTGGAATTGGCTATACAACTTTGGTGTTGACTACACCATGCAATAACAACATTACCAAAAATGAACACATTCCTTGTCCAAGACTTGCAATCATCTTGGTCTCCAACATAATCATCATCACAAAAAACCATGTGAAATGGTGTTTGTTATGATTCCATAGTAGAGAAGGCCATAATCAATAGTGTCATTCAAATAACGCAAAATGCATTTGATAGTAGATTGGTGAGATTGCTTAGGTTAAGCATTGTATTGAACTGCCATGTTGACATCATACATTATTAAGTTGTGTCATTCTCATAGTGTACATCAAGCTACCAATTGTTTCCTTGTAAGAAAATTCATCAACCACCTTGTTTGTTAGTCCAACTTGAACATTGAGCAACATATTGGAATTGAAGGGAATAGCAATGGGATTTTCATACTTCATGCCAAAATGTTTGATGATGTTTGTAATGTGATGACTTTGATTGATGAAAATGGAATGATTCAAAGAATCAATCATAATATGAAATCCAACATAATAGTCTATTGATCATTTAATCACTAAAAATAGTCTTCAAGTGCATAATAATGTTATCAATAGCTAATTCCTTAACTATACATAAAATTTCATCATCAACAAAAATCTTACAAATAGTTTCCATAGGACCTTTGTTGTGATAAACAGAAGGGTCAACTTCATTAATGACAAGATCACATGTGTTTAGAAATGTGTCAAATTTGATGTTCCACTATTGTGCTACTTGTTTAAGGCCATATTGACTTTTTAAAATTTGCAAACCAAATTGATTGTTTTTGGTTATACATAGCATTTGGGTAGCGCCATCTATATTTCTTATGACAAATTACCATTAAGGAAAACAATGTGCATGTTAATTTGGCGAATATGCATCTTACGAATGATTGCAATTGCCAAAATTAAAAAATAAAATCATTATTTACCGTTGGAAAATACATTTTTAAATAGTCAACACATATCTTTGTGAGTAGCCTTTAGTTACTAAATGAGCCTTGTATCACTCAATGGAAGTATTTGACTTGTATTTGAATTTGTACACCCATTTACAATGAACAACATTTTTCCCTTGTGGTAATGGCATAAATTCGCAAGTCCCATTTTTGAGCAATGATGCATATTCCTCATCCATGGCAACTTGTCATGATGAAATATCAAATGACTAAACAACTATATGGAAAGCTTGAATCCATTCATGTAAGATTCCATCAAACCAACAAATTTTTTTTGAATTAGTGCATTATCATCACCAAGAATCAAAATTCTCTTGTTTACAACCATTATTTCAATAATATGTTTGTAGTGTTGAAAAAGTGGTGTTGACTCATGCATCATTGTATTTTGGACATCTCCCACTACTTGATTGCGTGGGTTATTGTCATATAATAATGCTCCCACTAATTATGTTTGCCCATTTTCAATGTCATTATGTTGGTCAAATGTTTAAAAATGAATAACGGTGGGATGAATTTCAAGTTGGAAAGCTCATTAGATGTTACATGGCTTGTGGATGAACAATATATGTTAATGATTTAGCAAAAAGAACATTAGCACTTTCCTTCACCTTTTTTGTGCCAGGCTACCACAATTTGTATCCTTTTTTTATAGTCTTGTATACAACAAACACCAACTGGGTGTTCTTAGCATCCCATTTGAATTGTAGTTGCCTATTAATGAACATGTAGGCAAAATAATCAAGTTCATTTGATAATGTGAGATGGCAAGCTTGGTCCCATGCCAAATTTCATAAGGTGTGTCACCAAGATGAATTTGACTAAGTTTGTTGGCAAGGTATGCAACAATGTGGATAGCCTCTACTCACAAGCACAATGGAAAACCTTTAGCATACATGTTGTGGGTAGCTTTTGTGACTATTTGATTATTGTGTTCAATGAATCTAATTTGTTGTGAAGTATAAAACATATTAATTTCACGCATGATGTGTTGAACATCAAAATAATGTGCAAACTCCTTACTACAATATTCTCCTCCATGATCAATTCGCAACATCAAAATGTTGTATTGTATTTCCCATTGAACTTACATGATTAAATGCTTTAAACAAGAGAGGGCTTCAAATTTGTTCTTAATGCAATAAACAAATTTGTAGCCTAAACAATCATCTTTGAATATAAAATAGTAACATGCTCCACCAAGTGAATCCTTTTGCATAGGCCACAAATGTCCCCATAGAAAGCAAACTAGGAACTTGAGATTGTTCCTTTGTAATATCAAGCTTGTAGGATGCCTTGTGATGTTTCCTAATAACACATCCTTCACAAAATTGTGTAAGCGCAACCATGTATTTTAGGCTAGATGTTCATGCATTCATTTGATAGTGCTGACACTAACATGACCCATGCGTTCAAGCCAAAGTTGAAATTTTTCCTTCCATGTACTTATCATACTACTAACATGATTGATTTGGGATAGTGGCTTCACCATTATAATACATAGTTTATAGAATTTACCTTTGCCACACATTCCTTTTAATACAATTACACCTTGCCCTTCATTTAAAAAAAATTCATTGCAATTCTTGATGCTAAATAATGATAAGTCTTTATTAGATGTTTGACCAATGGAAAATAAATTTTGTCATAGGTCAAGGGCATACCAAACTTTTTGTGGAAGACTCCATTTGTGTTGATTAAAAACACTTATGATAATTTCAATTTTGCCTTGACCTTTCACCCATAAGGTGCAATCATATGCTACTAGAATTGACCATAGACCTTTTAGAATTGGTGTCAAAGATGTAAACCAATCTAATATGTTGATAATGTGTTCGATGGTTTTAGAATTTGCATACAAAGTCCTAGCATCAAATTTTGCATGAAGAATCACAAGAAAGTTAATCAAGCGTGGGTTTCTTCAAATGGGCATTAATAATAACTTTGTGCAAAAATTACACACATTGCTTCATTAAAAAAAAAAATCTTTTGTTGTTTACATTGGCACCACTTTTTGACAAAATATTTTTCTTCTTTTTCATTGGGTGTGGACACTTAGTTGACCAATGGCCAAATTCACCATGTGAAGAATGTGATTGCCATCATTGTCATTGCCTCCTTGTACTTTTATCAAATGTTCATGTTTAAAAAGACGCATAATGATCATGTGTATTGTTTGATCACTCTTTGAGAAATTGTCCCAAGTAACCATTATGCTATTATAACTTGGTGGCAAGCTACAAATGATTTTTGTGATAATTAGTTCATTAATGGTTGGCTAGTCAATGTCCCTTAAAACTTGCACCATGCTCTTAACCTTTGCAATTTGATTAGTCATGTTGTTTTCTTTCACCATGTAGTACTGAAAGAAATGCAAATTTCAATAGTTTTTTTTGTTGATGTACAAGGATCAATTTGTCCCACATCATTATAACTATGTTATAATCAATAAGTTGTTGGACATATTTGTTAAACATGCCTATACTTATCAACATACAGACCTAATTGTTATAGTTATCCCATGCGTTTACATTCACTTTTGTAATTGACTGTGAGTCATGATCATGTTAGTCCCATACATCTTTTTCTCTAGTAAGTTGAGGTTCTAATCTATCAACAATTTTCATTATCTTCTTGGCATTAAAAAGGATCTTCATTTAGAAATGCCAAAAAAGAAAATTCATGTCCATCCAAAACTTTCAACTAGATGTTACCATGCTTGTTCATTCTTTGTCACTACGTGGTATATCTTTTTCAAGTGTTGCATGGGCCCATAACCTATTGCATTGTGACACATTCCAAAAACAAAAATCACTTTACATATGCTGAAACTTCTTCTATTGCAAATTAGAGAATAAGTTCATATCATGAATGTTCTATTTGTTTGGAGTCCATATTGTTGCAACTTGTAAATATAGGATAGTTTTCTTCTACATTTTCTTATATATATCTATTAGCACTTGGTACTACAATTGTCATGCTTTATAAAAACACAAACAAAACAAGAGAAAAAACTAAATACTAAAAAATCCAACCATGCAAATGAGTTATATAATGTTTCAATAATTCCACTAATCATCTTTCATAATTTAACCAAACATAATACATGATTCATAAATGTACAAATAAATTAAATATTTTCAATAATTATAACAACTTGCTATAACCTAGGTTGTCAATTGTAGCCATGGAGCTTCACAACCCTGTCCAAAGGGCCTATGCGGTGGGCAAAGTGGAAGGTTGCTATTGAAGCCTCCCCATTGCCCTTCAAAGTTGCAACATGTGCCCCAGGTTTCTGTTGATGGCAAAACTCAATTTCTAAAGGAGGCGAAGATCTCGATCTTTAGACAAGAAGAAGACACAAAATCAACTAGGTATCCAACTCTCTTTCTTAAGGAAACCACAAAAGAAGGCATGTAAAAATTTAGGAAAACAAAAAAGGGAAAAGTCTTTGCAGCCTCAAGGAATTGCAACAAGAACTCAAAGAGACCGCATACCTTAAACCCTAACCCTAACCCTTAGACCTAAAACCTAAACCCTTAACCGAGAAGCAGCAATGGAAAAGGAAGACGACGACGAAGAAGAAGACCCCGTCGCCCACCCCGACACCCATCCCTCACCTGTGACCGGACATCTTGAAGAACACAGGATTAGGGTTGAAGGTTTTGTTATTTCTTCGTGTTGATCTCGATGGATTAGGGTTGAAGATTTTTGTTATTTTTTCGTGTTGATCTCAATGGATTAGGGTTGAAGGTTTTTGTTATTTTTTCGTGTTGATCTCGATGGATTAGGGTTTTGGGTTTTGCTTAACCTTGAATACCCGAGCTTGGTTGCAGCTCACGGGGATTTGCAAGGATGAGCAGAAGGTGACGGAGGAGAGGGGTAGGAGGATAGCAGAATGAAGGGAAAGAGTCAGCTGAGGCCTGTGTGGCGCTCTTTAAACCGGTTGACATCGAATGTGGGATTGAGTTGTAGTTCGTCATTCTCTTCGTCTCATGAAGAATGTCTGTCTGCAGGAGGGTTGAGACCAGCAGCAAGCGATGCCAGGGACGTGAATGCTGCTGTCGTCTTATTGAAACGGACTCAGATTGGCAGACTTCAACAGGAGAGTAGAGGAGGAGATGCCAGGGTTTTTAGGTCTGTATCACTACTGCACACAGACAAAGGATGCGTCCAATGTCTTCTCCGAGGGAGTGCAGCAGCTGCTGGCATGTGCACTTCAGTCGTCGATTCTGACAACATTTCAAATGCGTCAACTCTTCATGGTGCGTTTTTTCCTTTGTTGCTTTCTGCAGGGTTTTAATTTCTGAAGGAGTTAGCAGATTTGGGAACTGGTGTTTTTAGGGTTTTGTGGTGCACTGAGGGTGGGTATGCACTAGAGGATTCTTGAAAAGTATAGGCAAAAAGAAGATCAGGGCACATCCATTGCCCAGCTAGTAGTGCTTGGGTTTAAACCTGGAAATGGATGAATGGCTTAAGGTTCTCAGTCTGGTTAGTTTTGTGGATCCATTTTGCCTGGCTGTGCCTTGAAGACCAAGGTTTCTTATATGACTTGAGGGTATTTTCATGGCATGTTATTCAAGCTCTCAGTGTAAGGACAATGGAATTGTTAAGTACACTGGCAAACTTTGCTTTGTGCAGGAGACACAGAAGCAGAGTTTGCATCAACACCTCAAGATAGCCCAACAGTTCTATTCAGAAGAAAAGGAGGTGATAGGTTTGTGAGGTCGAGAACAAACACAGTGGTTGCTGGATTGGTGAAGCTATTGGAAGCTGCGCCAACGGCAGCAGATGCAAGAGCAATCCTGGATTCACGAGCAGAAGACCTGCTACACCCTCAGAGCTGGCCTTGGCTTTCTCTGCTTGATGCTTTGCAAAAAGGCCCCAAGCCTCAGGTCGCCATTGAGGTGTGGGAAGTGTCCTATCACATGGTTGGGATGTTTTGTTTTTCTTTTCAGTATTTGAATAATTAGTGCCTCCGAGCCAATCTTTTTCAAGATGTGCAAGATGAGGGCTCATCATGGTTGTTCTGTGGGATTGCAGGTGTTTAACTGGAAGAAAAGCAAGTTGGGTTGGGAGGCAAATCCTAAGGAGTATGCAAAGATGATTTCATTTGCAGGCAGGATTAGCCAGCCACAATTGGCTCTGGAGCTTTTTAATGAAATGGAGACTAGAGGCATCAAGAAAACAGCGGTGAGCTACAATGCACTCATCCATGCTTGTGGCCGCAATGATGAAGCTGATAAGGCCCTCAGGCTTTTTGAGGAAATGAAAAACACTGATACTTGCCAGCCAACTTTGGTGACATACAACACTCTGATATCCATGTACAGTCGGTTGGGCCTGACAGACAATATGAAGAAGATATTTGAGATGTGTAAGGAGGCAGGGTTCAGCCCCGACAGGCACACATATAATGCTCTTATCTGGGGGTTCATGCGTGCTGGACAACTTGACCAGATGGAATCAACTGTTAAAGAGTTGCACACAAGTGAGTGCAAGGCTGATGTAATCACTTATAATGCTCAGATCATTGGGTATGCCCGGGCAAATGCTGTTGACAAAATGGAGGCTGCATTTACCAGCATGCAAAGGTCAGGGATTCCAATCAATGCGATGGTGGGTGAGATTTTGGCAGAGGTATATAGCAGGATGCGTATGTTTGAGAAAATGGAAAACACCCTGAAGATCATGGATGATACACCAGGTCAGTCCTTTGCTTTGCTGGCACTGGCGCTTGATGGATATTTGGTGGTCATTAAAGGATAATGATTGTTGTATTTCTTTACTGCCATGCCTTTGTGCATATCATCCACAATCTCTAAGGTTTGTTGGTGGTTTCTGGATGGTCTTCAAGTCATTTTATATGGAATGAAACACTCATATGAAACATATATGAAGTAGTCAATCTGAAAGAAGTGGTCTTATGAGTGGCTTTTTTTTTGTTTGGCTCAAAATATACCTGGCAATCATGACTACTGTAAAATGCATTTTATAATCTATCTAAGCATGATGCTTTGTGTTCTTGGGGAAATTTAATGGTTTTTCTATGGGGAGCAGGTGTCCAATATGGCTCCCGAGTACACAGCATGGTCATTGAGAGCTATGCAGATACCTGCCGATTAGATGAAATGGAAGCTGCAATCCAGCGGATGTTCAAGAACAAGCGAATGTTTGCAAGTCCAAGAACTCTGGAGGCTGTTATCATGGGATACTCTAGGAGTCGTGCATATGAGAGGCTTGTAAAGGCCATGGAGGTGGTGAAGGGTTCTGGCTGGAATTTTCATGTCAGCATGTACAATGTACTAATAAATGAATATGGAAAGGGCCGACAGTTTGATAAAATGGAGCAGGTACTTAGTGACATGCATCAAGCAAATGTGAAGCCTTCATCTGAGACATATCAGATCATGTTGGACACGTATGATAGGGAAGGGAAGGAGGTGGAGGTGAGCAGGGTTGTTGACCTTATGCGAAGTGCAGGATTTGAACCAAGGTTTACAGCGGAGCCTCTTGATCGAATGTGGACTGATGATGAAATTTTTGGTGGGAGGGCACGTCGCTGATTCTGTCCCCCTTCATTCCACTGTGCATTTTTAATTTCTCAACTTCTAGAATTGTCATACGAATGCAATTGAATCTGGATGTAGGAAGGTTAACGGATTGTCTTTGAAAGCAGAGAATTTCATGTCCCAAAGAGGGCTTTGGAGTTTAGGGACCCCAATCCCTACTTACCCTGCTTTTACAGAAGTAAAATTTGGGTGTCCTGTTGCCTCTGTGGAAAAGGTCAATGAGGAAGTGATTCCATTTGTACTGCTCAAATCCAAATAAGGTAAAAAGTCTCCAAGCACAGAAGCCAGGTGAGTTTCTAGATGTGAAACACAAGATCACATCAGCAGGCACAAGGAAGGGGGCTGCAATGGGTCTTGGACGGCACTCCATCCATGAGGGGCTGTGATGGCATTTACCATACCTGTGTGTGCATCAACAATAGCTGCATCCTTATATGTCCTTGGGGCTTCTTTGAATTTTCAATGGAAATTTTTCACATTTTCAAACGGAATCTTGACCCATCACTCTCCTTGTTATATCTTGCAATTGATAATGCTGTGCTGTGTCGTTAGATCAAAGGAGATGCAGTGGGACTCAGAGGAAAGCTACCCACTTGCAAGGCTCTGAACAATGCAGAAATTCCTTAAAAAAATTCCCTTTATTGATCAGCAATCTACTTCTCTTTAACAGAATTTTAAGTTCTGTTTAGTTAATAGTGTTAGAAGGCAAAGGTGAGAATGACAGAATTTTGTCCATAGTAGCTATTTTTGTTCCTTTCATGCATGAACCTCATAGCTATCACAAAATCTCCCCTGAATTACATTCACATCAAGATTTTTTGCTGCAGCAAATCAGCTTGAGAAAATCCTAGTCCCAGATTTCAGACCATGGAAACTCTATTTAGCATCTCTGATACTACCTGTATACTTACAACTCTGGTCAAAGAATCACCAGCCATGCTGAGGATAAATGTTAGGACTGACTAACTTAACCTACTGTTGATCATGCTCAAATGTCTGATTGTGTACTGAATCATCAGTGATGCCATTGTTACTTTGAGGGTCAGTGTTCTCTGCATGGTCATTCTGATCTGCACTGCTTCTAGTGTTCTTCTGATCATCATGGCCATTCATGGCTCCATTGCCAATCCCTTTCTGGTGGGGCAGCCGTTGGTTGATTGTTCCCTTGATTAAATTACTACTCTCACTGAAGTTGTTCCCATTACCATTGTCTTTTGGCAGTGCTGGTGAGGAACTGATCACCAGCTTCTGTACGCCTTCCAAAACATCCTTGACTTGTATCAAACTAGATGCCCCTGGATACAATCGTCCAAAGCACAATACAAGGAAAGGGCATCCAACCTACAAAACATTTAAAACAGGGTCAATTCAAATAGTAGCAGACTACAGAATCACAGGAGAAGAGACACTATCTTATGTAGTATACCCTAAACCCCTAAACATCTGGCACAAATGTTTCCCATGTCTCATTTTACGAATATTTTGTCTCACACTCATTAGACAAGGGTACTGTACAATCTATATAGTGAATGGGAAGAATCATGAACTGGTGGAAACTTTACATTGATCTATCAGGCAAAATGTTTGAGGAGCTACCTCGATGAAGGCCCGACACAAGGCCAGGAAAAGACTGGATTCACTATCTCGCAATATGTGGGTAGCATTATACTGTAGCAAAGAATTAGCAACCCCTTGGAAAGCTTGTTGGAGTTCTGATGCTAGCACCCCCTTCAAGCTAATGGGCGCACAGTGCCTGAGCTCATTTAGAGCTGCTAGAACTCCTGACATCACAATAATGAATCAAAATTTCAGACGTAAGATGCCAGATCAGAGTAAACACTATATCTTTAAATAGCAGCATGTCCCAAATGTTATGGGCCCACTGTTGCTCATTACCTGCTGAGCACCACAAATGAACTGGACAAACATCCTCCATTGTTTTGGCATCTTTAAAATCCTTCACAGATGGAAATTGAATTTTACCATTGACAAAAACAGCAAGAGGCGGATGCTCCATTAAGGAGTAAGGAGGAGCCAAGTCATCAGAAAAATCATCCCTGCCACTAGCCCGGCTCCCAAGTCCCACAGGAGGAAGAGGAACCCATCGATGGGAATCCAAGACAAGCTGTCAAAGAACATGCACAACAAGACTGGCATCATCAGCATAGACTACTGCTCCTCGCACTTCAAACTTTGTAGTGCTGCCACCACTCATGCCCGAGGATTTCACCAGGCATTCATTGCAGAGAAGTGATGCCATGAGAGTTTAATGAACCATGCAGAAATTGCAATTGAAAGTATGCTGCGAGAATCCCAAGAGCCAATCTAGACTGGTACCTTTGTCCAATAATGGAGCCACCCACCCATACAACTAATTCAACAAATTCACCCAGTTTTCATCCAAGCCTGGCTATCAAATCAAACACCCAAAATTGTAGTCCAATCATGAAATGGTACAGAAGTGATCACCATTCCAGAGAATGCTGACAGTGCAATGACTACTGCACTTGAACTGATTGACAAGATATCTTTCTAGGCACATGTATATGTACCTGGAAATTTTGCAGTGCAACAGACATGTTGCGGATAAATAAGTCATGCACAGCCCTGCAAAAAAAAGAATCAAGGGAATGTCAGAAATTAGTTGCAAAATCTTTTAAGTCACAAATGGGCTATATGAGCCAATTGAGGAAATCACAAACTTGGTCAACCACAGTAAAGCTAAAAATGGAAGGTTGCTGACTCAATTACCCTTCAAATATTGGAGGTAAGAGGCCTCTGAAGTCAAGCCCCACCCGTCCAAGGCTCATTCCACAATACTGTGACAGAACAAATCATATGTCAGGAGCACAAGCTACACATGCAGGTTTGCAGCTGCACAGTTTTGGCCAGCACATGATTGAGTATGCACATGATAAGCAGCTGTTTGTTTTACAAAAAACAATTAAAAAGTCTTGTGATCAGAGATACCACATCCTGCTGTTTAGAGACATAACACAGGAATCCACCATAGCCCAGAAACAAAAAAATTCCAATATATTTTTGCAACATTAATAGCCAAAAAAAAAAACATACAGAGTGTATTACCATGCATTGCTCCAGAATAATAGCTAGATTTGGACCCTCAGTGATTCGAGGAAGTACAGATTGGAGCACATGCAAATGTGTTGATATACGGTGCACAGCCCAACTGTAAAGGAGGCCCCCATCAGTATTTTCTTCATGACCAGAAGTATCATCATAGAAGATTGCTCGGTACTGCATCACCACATCGAACAAGTGCACTCGATGACAGTCTGCCATCCTCTTCAAGTACTCGTATGGGTTGCTCTGGTCCAGGTCATCAATGATGCCTTTGAGCCATACTTCTCTGCACTTTAAGAACTGCAACAACAGGACAAGACAAATTTCCTTGAGAGAGAGAGATAGAGAGAAAGAGGGTCTCACCGGCCCTTCTTGACCTTCACAATAAACATTTCTATTACAAAATGATCATAAGACAAGTTAGAAAAAGAGCAGACTGAAGGGTCAAGGGCTGTTGTTGCCACAAGAGACTGTGTGATACCTACCTGTAGACGCATTTCATGCTCACTAAATGTCGCAAGGCGTCGCAAGTGACCAATAACTCTTAAACATTCTGGCAACTGCACATCAGTAGAACTTAGTATCACAGTCTGCAACTTAAGATATTCTCCAACAACCCTAATCAAACTGTTCTGTTCAGTTACTGTTCAATTTTCAAGTTCTCAATCAATTCCCTTTTTATTTGACAGTAGGGCCCTCCATGAGAAAATCTCATCTTCAATCAACTGCCAGTTCCCTATTCCAACAGGCAGACACATAAGTTACACCAAGAGATTTCACCTGAATATTTGACTGCAATCGTTGAAGGAGCTGTGCGAGCAAGGCTTCAGTTGTCTGCCTCACATCAGCCACAAGTGACTGTATTACAGGAAGTCTGCCCCACCACCCAAAGAATTTCATGAGAACACTTGCAGAAGTGAAAGGGGATCGGAACAACACACATCTCACATGTGGTTGGGTGCACATCAGAAAGAGTGTTCTTCAAGTCACCTTGAATGCATTGTAGCAAGCTTGGAGACAAAAGCTTCCAGATCAAGAGCTTCATCATAGTTTGCATTCCGTACACATCTGCATGACAACAAGAGCACTCACGTCACCACTGCATGCTTCTGCCAAAGCTTGAATTCCCACAAACAAACTTCCAAAATAGTGTCCTCCAAACAATCAAATTGGCTTCTCTCCTTCTCACTGCATGCAAAGTGCAACAAATTGTTGAAAATCCTGACTGATTTTTCAATCCATTTTTCACTCCAATGGGAAGTCTGTGGCACATGTCTATTCTGACATTTCCACATTCAACATGTTCACAAGTAACAACCAACACCAAGTGAATAGCACAGTGTAATTAATTACGTGTCCATGAGCTGTGGAATCTCCAGCAAGTCCAAGAGAGTGCCATGGTTGGCAAGCAAAGTGCGATTCAGCTTTTTCTTTTCAAGAATCTGTTGTGCCTCATCTATGAAGTCATTGCATCCACTTGTGAGCTTAGGTATCTCTGCAACCTGAGTGAAGATGCAATCAACCCAATGAGAAGAACAATTGGACACCAGAGAACCGCATGTAGGAATAAGCCCTCATACCAATCCACAACACAGAACAGGAATACCTTCACAAAAAATATTCAAAGAACTTCTCCATGTCCTTGCAATTTAAAGTGTCTTTCAACCAGAAGAGAATTGAGAGATAAAGAACTTCTAATAAGTCTCAGAGAGTAGAATGTGTGTATCATCATGGCATATCAGTCAAAACACATATCATTGTGTCAGTCTGTCAGCAGCTCCAGAAAGCAAACTGTTTTCATTACCAAGGATTTCAAATGCTGATCCACAGAAGTGATTTCATGGCTTATATGCTGGACTGCATCTGCTGCAGCAATGAATGCCCTGTAGTGTCCAACAGCAACCTCCTGCATCTGCCGCTGAATGCGATCTGCATCTACCCGTAAAAGCTCCGGCTCCTGGATAAAGAAAGAAGAAGATCCCAATTGGGGTCATGCATTGACATCATTGGGAGAGACTCAGCACCACCACAATCCATTCAACAGCAAGCAAGGATCCTCAAAACAATGCAAAGAACTGGTAGATCTGGAAGACTCGTAGTGCAAAAAAGGCAAGAGAACTGCTAACCCTAAGTCCTCCACAGATATCCCAGATCTTCCAAAGAAACTGAGCAGATCTGGAAGACCCAGCAAGCACATTGACGCATCTGTATCAAGAATGATTGTTACATTTCTTGGAAGCTACTGAAGCACCCAAGATCTTCCAGATCATGGCAAAGACGGGGGAGAAAACCCAACAAAGATCTTCTCTTCTTCTGGGTTCCAAGATTATTGCAAACATCCAACACTCGCAAACTGAGCTAAAGATGATAAATACCTTATGCAACCGCTCCAAACTGAAGGAAAGAAGCTCCGAGATGTAAGCTTGCTGCGAAGGGCTTGAGATTGGCAATGGTAGGGTAACAACACCATTGCTGCTGCTGCTTCCGCTTTGCATAGCCACGGCCACGGCGGCACACATTGCTGCCCCCCTCCCTCCCTCCTTAAGAGCTTTTCCAAATGTCCCAAAGGAACGGAAGCTTTGTGGTCCCTAGAACACGCGGAAAGTGGAAGACGAAAGAATGCAAGAAGTAGAAGAAGAAGGAGAAAACGAAGAATGAAAATGAAACCCTAACCCTAATCTGATGTTCCTCTCTCTCTCGCTTGCTTGTTCAAGAGCAAGTTCTCTTTCATGATTGTAGCATGGCAAGGATGGAGGCTACGGGGATTGCCCGGGAGTGGATGCAGCTGGTGCGAGTGCCGTCAGGTCCAACAACCCCATCATCATTGCTCAGCGCAGCGGCACTGGGTTCAGAGACACCGTTGTTGTGGGTGGCTTGCAGAACATCTCCCTGCTTGGTCCATGTCTTCCTGGACGGTCATCTCTTGGTTAGTGGTCTCTCTTTGCAGCAACGATTAGTGGATTCTGCTACAATTTCTGGGATTGTTGTAAGTGATCTGCAGTAGAAATCTTGAGAGGATCCCCAGCTGCAGATGTAGAAATTCTTCGTTGATTTTGAAGAAGGAAGGAAGGAAGGATGCTTGCTGTCTTTTTCTAGCTGCTCATGAGATCTCCGTTTCGGCTGGTTGTGTTGTTGTTTCCATCATCATATCAATCTTGCAGTCCATATGGAGGTTTCAGGCAGATCCTGTGTTCCTCAGTCTCGGCCCTGCCGCAGCAGCATCCGATGAAAGCAGCAGCGATGATCCTTTTGAAGGCTCAGCTGCATCTCTGCTAGTGATCACCGAGGATTCTTGCATTTGGGTTGTCAAGCTTGCAGAGAATGGTCCCGCCAAGGACAGGTGCAACAAAATCCCGTAAACCCTAATTCTTCTTCTTCTTCTTCTTGCGCACTGAAATGGGCGGGTCATAGAAACTCCTGAATCTCTAAAGGTGAGAGACAGAGAGAGAATCAATTAGATTGTCAACCTTCCTGAAGAAGGAATGCACTTACTTGCCTATGTTCTTGCATGAAACTTGGATGGGTTCTGGATAGTACAGGCCGCACAAGAAACAGAAAGGAGGAGGTAAAAGACGAGAAGTCAGAAGACTGCAAGAAGCATTTGAGACAAGGAAATCTCTTGAAATCAGAATACCTTCCTCAGCATCGCAGTCCTCCTGTCTCCCAAGTGCAGCAGCTAAGGTATCAAAGAAACCCATGAACAGAAAATCAAATACAAGTTTGATTCATGATGACAACAAACAGTTGACAAGAAGCTGCCAAGCAAGGGTCACAGAGATGTCCGAAGCTGTGTCAGGGTTTGATGCAGAATGGAAGAAATTGCATGTGGAGACTTATGAAGAACAGGAGCCAAGGCTGTATGTGGAAGTGAAGAATGTTGTGGTGCCAGAGTCACTGGTGGGTGTGGTTCCAGGGGTGGCTGTTGCTGCTTTTGCTGGTGACAATGCTGTAGGTATCAAAACAAACCCCTTGAATAAATTACCTCAAAACAAAACAAATCAAAAAAGAAAAAAAAAACTACTTTTTGTTCCAGGAAGATTTTATGCATGCATCCAGTTCAGATGGAAATTTGTTCTTATTCTTTGCCTTCAGGTGGTGGTCATGGCATCATTTGGGCCTCCTGAAATACTGCTGGTCAGCAGCAGCCATGGTTCATCAAATTTGAAGACCTTCAAGCACTTTCGACAATGTTCTGGGATGGTGTCGCCTTTGTTGCATAGAGAGCCTTCATGCTTACTTTTCGCCTCACCATTGAACAATGAGATTGGGAGTGAATTCATGAGGGGCCACATGCTCTTCTCTTTAGATTTGTTTGAGGCTCTTGTTCCCGGGGCTTTTTGTGAAGCTGCTTCTTTGCCAAATTTGTTACTCCAAGGTTTATTTTTACCTTTCAATAGACCTGCTCCAATCCAATCCTCTTTTCTTTTTTTCCCTCTGAGTTCATTCATCTCTGTTAGCTGCTTCCATTACCACACTCTCTCTCTCTTTAGCATAAGAATTTGTTATTTTAGTGCAATGGTTGGTGAGGCAGAAAATCAGTCCAATCCTTCACTGTTCATTTTTGGTTTTCCTTCCACCTCCAATGTGGCTGCTGTGTGTGCTTTCTAATCTTGAGGTCTCCTGTTGAATTCATTATGCAGGCGACAGGGATGGAAGATTGTATTTGTATCTACTGCAAAGTGGGTGTTTGGTGGAAACTGCTTCTCCACAAGTGCTTTGTGACCTTGAGCAGCCAATCATGGCAATATTTCCCATTTTCTCTAATTCTGTCCCTACTCAAACCAATGGATCTTTGAGAACTGAGGAGACAGAAACAATGGGGGCCACCGGGCTTCTCGTGATAGGTCAATTAGGGCGTGTGATAATCATCTCTTCCCAAAAACTTGGCAATGAATCTGAGGGACCTGTTGGCAATGGTCCATTCCTTCCACTTCATTTTAAGTTCTCTTCTTCCTCAACAGAGAAAATGTGTCAAAGGATTAGTCTGGTGTTGAGTGAGAGGAAAATCAAAGGTCCGGTTACTTCAGTTTGCATGCTTGGAAGAAACCGTCTTTGCCACTTAGTAAGCTCTGAAGTATTTGTGACTGACTTGTTTCCCACAACTCCAGCTGTAGTACCAAAGAGTAACTGTAATTCTTTGGGACCTGAGATATCAGTTTCTGAACACTTTAAGCCCCTTCATTTTCTTCATCAACAAGTAAGAGAGCGGTTGGTTTCACAGAGGGTTCTGGTTAGTAATGTGGTTGCAATAGCAGGAGCAGGGTTGTTCAAGGTATACACAGGCAGTCGGCCTTTGGTAGTTTTGATGGCAGGTGGGTGTCTTCAAGGAGTCAAAGTCTCAGATCAGTTTACAATACCTGCAACAAATACTGATGAACTTCTGTCAACAAGAAGCCAGGTCTCTCAAAATGCCAGTAGCAAGGAAACCATCAAGGTCAGTTGGTTCCCATGTCAACTTCAGGATATAAGGCTGGGTTAGGTGTCAGTTCTGCAATGTGACAGGCATCATCAGAAGTTGTTAGTGTTTATACCTGAAACTGCATGATGGAGTTCAGTCTGATGACATGGTGGTAGGGTTGTGGTTCACCCACAACCCTAAACCCTTGACCCTCCAACACATGATCTGGCCACAGAGACCCTTTAGGCAGCTGCTGCAAGATTTTCTCTCAATTTGAACTTTAGTTTGCTTATCTTCAATTGCCATTTCACCTGTGTTGGATCAGTGCAGTTGACACAAAATGCCTGAAGATTTGAATGCCCAGACCAGTCAGTATCATCATTGCTCACAGGTCAGTATGTCCTGATTTTGTTGATGCCCGGGTATGTGCAGGCTTTACTCCAGTCAGTTGCAGATGTGGAAGCTTGTACAGATGCTGTGCAAAGCCATGACAGAGCCCTCAATTTGTCAATGAATGAATTGGCTGTTGCCTTGCCATTGGCCTACAATATTGCAACTAACTCAAAACAGAAAAAATTATGTACCTGTGGCCTTCATTGGGCTGATGGTGACAACCACCCCTCAGTGGAGCATTATTCTCTCTTGGGATTGTCGAAAACGGGACTGTTTTGCAACATTTCTACAAGCCCAGTTCCAATGACGTCTATCTTTCCAGATCAGCTTTCATTTGGGGGCCCAACTATGCTGCAAGCAAAAAAGGTTGGGAAACCTATAGAGAAGGAACGGAGCAAAGATTACCTGACACGTATTGAAGTGATCATTGTCAATAATAGTTTGAGCCCTGTGTCTCAGTACTGGTCTCTTCTTGTCTCCCTCAAAAGCTGTCTCTCCAGTAAGGTTCCAGTTGCTCAGTTCTCGTTTGCAATTAATAATGGACTGGGCTTGCCAGTGGGAGCTCAATGGAATCACAGTTTCAATGTGGCTCTTCCAGGTGGACCATTGGGGCCAGTTGTTGCCACTGTTTTCCTTTGTCACATTCATGACTACCATAAGCTTCTCCTTAACTCACAAGGTACTGAATTTCTCAACTTCCCCCTGGTCCTGAAGTAACATGGTACTGGGTGCTGATGGCCCTTTTTTTGGGGGCCTAGAGATGAAGTCTGCTCAAACCTTTCACTGTTTGTATCAGGCAAACTAGTTGTTTTTTGGATGTGAAATTCCATGAGTGAACACGTGTGCATTGCCACTCTGTTCATAGTGTTAACAAAATTTTATGATTTAGGGTTTAGGTCCCTAACAAATTTTAGGGTTTAGGGTGAAACCCTAAACCCAGTGATTTTATGGTTTAACCTCTGAAAGCATCCAATTGTACAGATGAGGCTGCAGAATGTGAATTAATCACTGGGTGCTTATTGATTAGTCTATAGACATGTTGTTCGTTACTAATATTTCTGGAAATGTTGCAGATCATCTAAAGCAGGGCAAGGGTACAGTGGGTGCGGCTTGTATCCTATTGTTACAGCAGCGAATAGATGTGTTTTCGCTGCTTGGAGACTTGCCACCCAAGTTGGGGCACACTCCATGGAGACCATCTAAAATTGAGAAAGAGACGATGCCTCACAAGAGTCCGACTTCTGCTGAGGCCTGTGAGTGTGGCCAAATTTATCTCTCTATCTGCAGTCCTTCCAACAACTTATCATCAACTATTTTTCCATGATTTTGGTGAGGGCTTGCCTAAAAGGGTTGCTAACTAAAGATGAAATTCTTTTCAATTTTTGGCTTGCTGAAACTCATCTGTCAGCTAGTGCTTATGTGATTGTGCCAATAGTCATATGGCTAACTGTCTTTTAGAGGATGTCATGACCTCTCAGTCAATTATTTTGTGGAACAGTGATGGCTATGATGATGGGTACTGACAGTAATGCCCTTCCTAAAGCCTATTCATAGAACATGAGTTTTTGTGATCCGTTCTGTCACTGGAAACCCTCCATTTTTGTGTTCCAACAGTGTCCTGTTTTTTGTGTGATGTTGTTCCTCCAGAACAACCCTTTTTTTCTTAATGTGAGAATTCTTCTGACATTTATTATTTCTCTCCCTGATCATTGAATGCAGGCTCGGTGACAAGTTTGGGTGACACAGAGATTCTGGGTCCTTTTGTGGGAAGTTTTACATTCAGATGTAAAGGGAAGACAGAGGTGCAGGAAGGTCTGTTGAATCGAATATTGCAGCGGCGGCTGAAATCCAAGGTACCCTAAACCCTAAACCCTTTTTGCAGCAAATGAATTCCTTGTTTCTCTCCATGACAGAAATGTTTACTTTCAGGTGAGGGCTTGATTACTGTCTTCTTCGTAATGCTACCAGTCAGCACAAATTTCTTTTTACTAATATTTTACACAGGTAACTGGCATCTTTAGCTACCCCCAAATCCAGAACCATTTTGAACAATTCCGCATGGGGCAGTCTAGAAAGGCAAGAATGATGATGATGATTCAATGCTTGATTGAATCATTTTGAACAATTCCACATGGGGCAATCTAGAAAGGCAAGAATCATGATGATGTCTCAATGCTTGATTTGTTGCAGGCTGGAAAGCAACTGAAATTAATATCCCAGGATGGCAGCACAGTGTCCATCTCACTAGAAGCAAAACCCGAAAATAGTGATGCTTCATCAACTTTGTGTGTGATTCATTTCCGAGCTTCATCGTTCCTCCTTGGCTCAATGGTTAGGGAGGCTCTACACTGGCACCTCAGGAGCTTTACAAATCTGAGATCCATATTCGATCAACAGAAACCTGATGTTGATGGAGATAGAAAGGATGCAGAGGAGCTTGTTGAGGAATTTGTGCAGGCTGAGGCTCTAGCTGAACGTGCAAAATCAGTGGCACATCTTTGGGAGAAATTTCAAAGTTGTCCTGACTCAGGAGGCATCAGTGTCGGTTAGTGCTATGAACCCTGAAGACTCACCTTTTTGCAGGTCTTCATTTCATGAGTGATTTTGAACAAAGTTTGGTACATTCAACCTGTATTGTTATCCACAGGACAGCACAATCATTGTTTAACAAGTTTTTTGCTTGAAACCTGTGTGTACCTTGTTGCAGATTTGGTAGTTCCTCTTCTAGCCAAAACATATATGGTAACTCGAGATGCCCTCCAAGCATATAAGAGTCTTAGGGAAGCTTCTACGTCCAGCTCATTTTGATGGCTCAGATATTTCAGACGATTGCAATATCAAAAAAACCTTCATCCACTGGTGGGGAGCAAGCGATTTGTGTGACATCTCTAGGAACAAAGGATGGCTATGGCTGTCACCTTGTCCTTCCATTGTCGGACATTCATCAACATGATTTATGATGAGTTAATTTCAATGTATGTTCAATTCTTTCCATGATAGAGAATGTGCCCTTGATTCATTCAGTTGTTTGAATTGACCAGCAGTTGCTACAAGTGGCTAGACATCCAAACTTGGATACCCACAAGTTCAAAGTTTTGTAAAACCTCAGTATGGATGAAACCATTTGATAAATTTCCATGATTTGGAGTTGCTAATGATCAACACTTTCTTTTAATGACAACCCACAATCCACACAGTAGTATTTTGTTTGAAAACATGTCTTCACCAATAAGTGATAAAGAGGTGTAAACACATGCTTATTACGCCTTGCCATTGCATTTTGCACAACTTTGTGTATGTCCTCCTCCTTTATATGCCACCTTTGCCAATTTCACCACACAGCCATCCACATTGAGATGATCAAATGACTTCACATGACAATTTTTTCAAAAACATTTTGTCACCTTGCATTGAATGTGGAGAGGTTTCACACTCCTAACCCCAAGTTGCCACTTTCATGCAACTCATATATTTGAGTAAATAATATGGTGACTAAATGTGTTTTGCTTCTCATACCCTCGCTTCTTGAAGCTCAACCAAATCTTGAAACTATAACTTTTGAGTTCCACGCCCAACCAAAGATTCAAATCCTTATGGAGTTTCAAACCCAAATTGCCAAAAACACTTATGTGACTTCTTTAAGCTCAAGATGTAAAGCCGGCCAACATCTATCCTTCCTTTGTAACTCCCACCAATTGCAACAAAGCTTCCTTGCTACACCCATAGTAATGTGACATAAACAAACTCTCATATCAAGAACAACGTCAAAAGATACATGTTGAAACCCTAGCAAACACCATTAAACAAAGCACCCAACCAAGGGAGAAAAAAAAAAGAGGGAACAAAGAGAGAGGACCCAAGTCCAAGCCCAAAGGACAAAACCCAAAGTGCGTCACAAAGGGGGCAAAGGATACATTGTTAATGACAACATCAAAGGATACAATGTTAATAACATCAAAGGATACATTGTTAATCTAAACCTTATTAATCCGCCGGTTCAATGGTGGATGTGTGAACCCTAGAGGATAATTATGAAGTAAAATTCTTGGGTTATAATTTTGAGATGGAAAGTTTTTTTTAAAAAATGAAGTTTTAGTTTTCATGGCTGGAAAACTATTAAGACCTTGCAAAATGTCTGTGGTGGCGCCTTCAATTAAGGGTTAGGATAAGGGTTAGGTTAACTCATTCAGTTAACGAGACACCCCATTGTTGTAACAAAATTTATGCATAGATGATGACTCAAGGTGGCTGGATATGTGATGATCCTTCATTCATCTGGTAATGGGTTAGCATATACTATGACACACCTCCCTTAAACCCTAAACCAGATGAATAAACCCATGCTAACCCATTCATACCATGACCCACCTCCCCCCCCATTTATTAATTATAATAGTAAAAAGATCCCAGGTGCTGCATGAGAGTGGTCAAATGGTGTTTCCATATTGAAAATAGCAAATAACATGACATGTGCCCAGAAGTAGACAAACAAAGATAAGGAGGGGTCCTAAGGTTTAGGGTTTAGGGCCCCCTAATAAACAAGCCAAGTTATGGCTTTTATGGCCTATTGGACAAAACCCAGAATGAGGACAAGGGCAATTGACAGTAGGCAACAAAAGAAATCCCAAGACAAAAGAAAAGATTAAAAAAAAAAGTTAACTCACCTAACACCACTTAGTAACTACACCCAAACCCAAGTTATTTTTAGTATAGCACTATCATCAAAGCCCTTGTTGTCAATGAATGTTTTTTTTTGGGGGCGGGGGGGGCGGCTAATTACATCCACACATGATTGCTTCAAGTAAATGCCAAACATGAAGCAGATTGGACCAATGGAAGTGGATGATGTCTTCTGTCAGGACTGGGATGAGGGTAACCCTAGTTAATTGTGCCAATAGTAGCTCCCTTTAGGCTAGGCTAGGCTAGCTACCTTCCCTAACCCTAAACCCTAAACCCTAAACCCTGCCTTCTTCATGTAGGTGAAATTTTTGAAGAAGACAATCCCTTCTTTGCCCCCCTAGGTGTATGGATGTAGAGGGATGAAATTTTGATATGGCATGCCTCAAACATCCATGTGGGACTTAGTGCCAGGGCGCGATATCGCACCCGCTTTCACCTTCTTGAGTGAAGCCTTTTTATTGGTTATATTTAATTGGGGAAAATCGTAAATTTGGACTTGTACATTTTTTGATTTAGTGTAAGGCAAGGCCTAAGGAGTGGGAGTTTTTTTTAAAAATTAAGCACCCTAATAAGAGGGCATTACATTACATAAAACATTGCCATTAAAATTTTTTTAAATCCAATTTTTTTAATTAAAAATAATACAAGTGCATTGGAGCAAATATTTAATTTTTGAAATATTGCACTATTTGTGGAGGATGGAGTGAATGTTTTTGCTCGGGAAAAGGGGGGCGGGCATGCCCTCCAAATACACTAGAAATTTTCTACCATTGCTTTACTACATGATAGGTAAGGCCCACAAAGAAAGGCATTATTACCACAATAAGGCACCTTCCTAAAAGCAGCTGCCAAGGGCAATGTCGAATTCTAGTAACATGTTTGTTCGTCGGAGGCCGTTATGACGTAAAATAATGACGTAAAATCATGTTTCGTTCAGTTTTTCATTACATTATTTGTATAGTGGACAATTTCGTTATCAACTGGCAAATGAACAACCATGCAAATAATGTATTTGAGCATATAAAAAGGTCACCATACTTTAGTAAAAGGTTTTGTATGGCAATGCATGGCCCCCTCAACACACAAAAAAAAGATGAGTGCACCGGCACCGCCCTAAATTATGACAAATAATTTATCTTTTTGCCGTAGCGTGGTAGGTGGGAGCAAATTAAAAAAAATATTTAAATTTTTTTTCTCCTCAATATTTAAAATTGCGCCCTCCTATAGCCTATGGCCTTGAGGCCAAGCAACTTGGCCCCCAATTTTATTGGTCATTTTCTTTTGGTGCTGCCTTTAGTAAGTGCCCTCCCCAAGCAAAGCCAATGGGGCACATATTTTAGGGATGCCCTTCTTCAAAGGCATTACCCAACATCAAAATGTACAAGAGTCTTTTTTTTTTCTTTTTCTTTTTCTTTTTCTTTTTCTTTAATTTAAATTTTTAATTAATAATTTTTAATTTCCCTTCTTTTTTTTTGCATGATACACACTGGGAATCAAACACGGGAAATGATAAAAAAAGGGTGAGTGTTTTGAAACATGAAACACTAGCTATTGAAAACTGAAAGCAAACTCAAAAATACATTTAAAAATGTATCCTTGAAATACACTATGAAAATTTTTATAGGCCTTTAATCTTTGCACTTTGAATTATGAGCTTGTTCTTCACATTGAATTGAGGTTTGGGCTTTTAGATTGTCGTAAACTCCATGACAATTTGATATTGGTCTCTTACAAAATTATTATAAGATTACTCTTTTTGAAACAAGTAAGTGGCATTCCCATGAAAGGTTCTATCCTAAAATAATGTTTGATATGAAATCTTACAAAAGCATGCAATGTTAAATGCTTTCATTATTATGTTAAATGGGTTTAAAGTTTGTTAGTTTTATGAAGAAGGGTCAAATTTTCTTTGAAAAATAAATAAAGGGAACAAAAATTAGGTCATAAGGTGTTTTTTGCATCTAACCACCAATAGGTGGTTTGTGCAACAAATGGTGAAACATTTTGTGGCAATAGATGATGAAAACATTTGGGGGCCAACAAATGGAAAATGCAACGTGTGTGCAAACATGTAATCACATTTAGAGAAATGAAAATGTTAATGGTTTTTTTTTTGTTATATTTTGGAAGTGTGTTTGACAATTTAAAATTAGTTTATGAAAACTTAACAAATATGTTTTTGTTATTCCAAATTTGCATTAATTTTTAAGGGAATTTGTCCATATATGGTCTAGTTAAGGTTTGTCTCTTGTGATGTTTTCACTAAATTGTGATTTTAATTTTAATTTTTCAATAAAATCTAATAATTTTTTTGCATGATTTTTTTCTTTTAGGATGTCAACATTAAAACCTCACAAAATGATGATTGGACAACTTTTTGGCAAATGTTGAATTATGTTCTGAAAATTGATAAAATTTTGAAACAATGAACATGAATGAACTCCATAAACACATACAATATGTTTTTTTTTTTTGTATATAAATATCAAAAATTGTATTTTGAATTTTGAACCATAGTTAGTTTTTGTGTTGAAATAATCCAAATGTATTTGTATGTAATATATCATCATTAATTCATGATCATCATGGGTAGAAACATATGAATGTTTTGATGAATTTATAGAATTGTGCACATCAATTGATGCATTGTGTATTTATGTTTTTATAAGACATAAAACAAGTGAAACGTTTGAAGGTTATGATAATGGTTGATGTTTTCGTAATGTTAGTGTAAAAAAATTCTATTCAAGGCTTGTATAATTGATTACATGGGAATGATGTAAATTTTTAATTGAGGAATGAATGGTATCCAAGTTGTTATCAATTTTAATCTTTTCATTTCTATATGTATGTTTGAATCCACATAGAAGTTTTGATGTTCAAAAGGGGCTTATAAAAATATTTTTTCTTTTGTTTGAATGTAAGATAAATTTTATATGTTAGGTTATGTTTTTTAACACCGATAGGATGAAAAACCAATTCTAGTGACAATCCTTGGCGACAATGGATAGTTCTTATGATTATAAGTTGAATTTGATGTTAGTACATCAATATTATCCTTTTATATTTTGAAAGATCAAACTATCTTTCATAATGGGTGTTTGATAAAAATCACATGTAATGATGATATCAAGACCACCAAAAAATTTGTGTTGAATATGTTTTATGAACCTTGGCTTATTGTTTGTAACATTAAACATTCTAACATTAATAAACACCACAACAAATTGCCCTTCTTTGCAATTGTATATTTTACAATTAGTTATCACATGTCATTAAATTCCAATGAAGTCCTTTTTATTTTTTAAGGAACTCCATGTGGGCAATAAGGCCCAACTAAAATAATTATGATTACATTTATGTCAAAATCAACTTAACTTTGAACACATGTTTGAATGAAATATTCAAAATGTTTTTTCATCAATTAATCTATACTTTCATTACAATTAACATTTGTGCAATTCTAGGATTATGCATCATTGTTTAAGTTGGGATTTTAACTATATTGGTAAGTTCCATCATAAGAAAAATGATTCCATCCCCATTTCAATGAATGAAAAAGATCATTTAAAAATATAGTTGATTTGTTCATCCTAATTGCATGTTTTAAAAAATGAATGGTTGTGATCAAATTCATTTGGAATTGGATGGTTTGGATCAATTCTAGTTGCCTCAACTTGTTTAACCTAATCATTATTGGCCAATTGTAAGAATTTTCAGAAAATAATAAATTGAACAACCACAATCAATTAGAGTTGACCTTGGAAAATAATCTAATTGCCTGGACTATTTGCCCTTGTCATTTTTAGTTAATCACCCAAAAAAACAATCATGATCAATTCCAATTAACCTTGCACAACTTGGATCAAATCTAGTCAATTCAACCTATCCACCCCAATTGCTTTCGATTGGTTACTTAAAAAAATTTGACCATGATCAATTCCATTTGGCCTTGGATGGCCCATATCAAATAGAATCAATTTGACATATTTAATTCAATCGTTTTTAACTAATCATATTTGACAAAAGAAAACCTTGAACGGTCACAATTAATTATAGTGGCCTTGGGTTTGATCCAATTGGTTTGGCTTGTCCACACTAGTCATTCTAAAAAAAACTCAAATGGCCACAATCAATTGCAATTGGCCTTAGACTACTCAAATAAAATCTAGTTAGTCTACCTTGTCCACCCTAATTGATTCTTGTTAGTTTGCCTAAAAAAACCAAAAAAAATTGAATGGTCACAATCAATTTTAGTTGGCCTTGAATGACCCATATCAAATCCAATCTTAGTTATCCACCTTAGTCATTTATAGTTTATTTATTTTTTAAAAAACCCAAAAAATGGCCACAATTAATTCCAATTAGCCTTGGATGACACAAATAAAATCCAATTATCTTGGCTTGTCCAACCTCGTTGCTTCTAATCGATTGCTTGAACAAAAAATATTTAAAAAATTAAAATGGTTGCGATCAATTCTAATTAGCCTTGGATAGATTGGATCAAATCCAAACTTAATTTATTCACCTTAGTCACTTCTAGCTAATCACCTAAGAAAAATCAAATGGCCATGATCAATTTGAATCAACCTTGAACAACATTAAAGAAATATATTTAATTTGAGCTATCCATTTCAATTATTTCAAATCGATCACATGAACATTGTCTTGTGTTTTGTGTTGTTCAAGGATGTTATTTGTTGGTGAACATTGGTGGCATTAAAGTAAAAAAATTGAAAGAGGGAAAATACACCATTAATTTTTTTTAACAATAAAAAAATTATTTTTATTTATTTTTTTACTTGAAAAAATCAATAAATGATTGAAGGATTGAATTTTTTTTTTGTGAATAATTAATCACATTTAAATTCAATTTGTAAGTTGTTTTGAAGGAGGGTATCTATCAAGCTTTATGTTTTGCAAAGTTTAGCAATGTTGTTTACTAATGTTCGTGGCAGGGGTGAATTTTATTAGTGATGTTGCCATGATTTTAGATCTTTTCAAGGAATTATAGTTGAAACAAAGCAAAGTTATGGTAAAAATGATTTTAGATAAAAGCAAACACTTGAATTTTTTTTATAACAAAAGTGATGAATTTTGATACATGAATGTTGTGATATGAATAATCCATCACATTTTACCTATCAATGCCATGAGTAGATCCTTGGTTTTTTAAAAGTTTGAAAACATGTATTTATTGTAAAATTATAATAGCCATTGAATTATGAATTTCAAGTTGTAAAAGTATTACCAATTGTAACATCCCTTATAAAAAAAAAAGCAACTTGAATCATGGTACATTTGTTTTCTATGCATAATGTCATCAAAATTTTATTTTCATTCTTCATTTAATTTTTAATTAAATTATAATATTCAGCTTTTTCCATTATCATTTTCTAATGTTTGTGAGTTTTCATTTATCTCATTATGCAATTGAATCAATCACAAAGTCAAATTGTAAAACATATTGTTCAATATTGATTGTGTTTATTATGGGAATCATAGACATGAGTCATTTGTTTCATAATGTATGTTGTCATTCTAAGTATTAGTTAGATGTGATGCTTTTGATTTTGAATCAATGGAGCCATCTATTTATTTTTATTTAAATATGAATTTTTTGTAGTTAAAAATAAGTTTAATCTTATAACTTCCACCATGCAATTGACAACTTTATGCATCATGCCATGTGACATTATTTCCAAGTTATGAATTTTCTTAAGTCTTTAAATGGTGAATATAATAGGAGTTGTTATTTAAACCAATTTTGAATGTCTTTATATTTATTATAATTTACAAACCTAATAATTTGAGGTTTGCAACATTTTGAGTTTTTTTTAATGTTATAAAAAGAAATAAGCTTTGATAATGATTATGATTCAAAATGACTACAATGATTAGTATTTGTCTATGATTGATAAACACATTATATTAATTGAAATTGATTTAATGTAACTTGTGGTTTTAACACAAACACACATTCCTCCAAATGAAAATAATTGATGAATTTAAATGTTTAAGATGAATGATATAATGGCAAACAAAACCCAACCATTTGTTGAGCATTAAAAAAAACATTATCCAATTTTGAATTTTTATATTTACATTTGTTTTATTTGTAAGGTGTTTTTATATGATAGAATGTGATTATAACGTTATCAATTTATATATTTTTGTCATATATGAAATATTATATGTTTTAGCCGCATATGGGTTTTAAATAAATTGAATATTTATATTTGTAAACCATAAATGAATAGCACATATATAAAATGCATTATTTTTTATGTTTATAAGATTTTTTGAAAAATGTTTTGTTTTGTTAATTTGTTCCTCAAACTTGATATTTGTGTATTTTCATCCATGTTTAGATTATATATATATTCCTTGTGCATGCAAACATTATTTTCAAAATGAATAATTCCAATTCATTTATAAAGGTTTTAAGATTTTTGTTCCATGCATGGCCGGAAGCAATAGGTAATGAAATCCACATTCCAATTTAAAAGAAGCAAATGAATTGTGTAAGCTTTCAAAATCACAATAACCTAAATATGATTTGAAAATATTATCCAAATTTGGTTTATCTCGTACTTGAGAATCTTTTAAAGTTATACCACATTATTTTCCTTTCCATATTTGCACCCAAACCATACTTATGGTCTTTTTGGATATAAACTTTAGCATCCTTTAAAAAAAGTTTGAAAATCCTCATATTTATGAAGTTATTCCCATTGAGCTATTTTCTATATGAAAAATGTTCAAAAGATTATTGAGGTTGGCCATAAAATTGGGTTGGAATTCCTTTGAATGTTTGTTTTGAAATAAACCTAAAAAATGAAAGTTTTGACATAGGGCAATAAAATATATAGTGTTTTTATAATCCATTATTTTTGGAATGCCCAAAAATTACGTGTTGATGTATGATGTTTTTTTTCACCTTCAAAATTAGAATTGTTGGATGATGAATTATCATAATGATGATTTTGAAATTTTTAATGTATATGCAAAGTAAACAAAGTTGTGGACATTGATGGTGAATGGTAACATTCAAATTTTTGTATATTGAAATTTCAATTAAATTTCATAAAATAAATATCACCGTATTTAGATGAACATTTTTTTACATATAAGGTGATTTGTATTCAAAATGTCATTTAAAGAACACACATATTGTTGCTTCATCACGTGATAAATGTGATAATATTAATTGAGTTTGATCCACATTTGCAAGAACATTAATAACACTACCATGCATTTTATATTGTCCATAGCCATAAAATTTATCAGCATATTGAATCAATTCAAAATGTTGAAAGTTGTAACCCATATGTAAAAGGACAAATTAAAATTTTATTTTGCATTGAAACATTATGTATTTTGATATTTTATTCCAAATGTAAATTGACCTTTGTAAATATTATGTTATGCAAAATTTATAGTGAAATCTCTTCACAAATTGCCCCCCTATCCCCACACACACATACACAAAGTGAATGTTTCTCCACTAAGTGGTCACTTAGTTATCCACTAGGTGCCCCCCTATCCCCACACACACACACATACATCCCACACATTCACACATACACAAAGTGATTGTTTCTCCACTAAGTGGTCACTTAGTTATCCACTAGGTCATCATTTTGTTCTCTCCTCCCCCAAGGAAAAGGGGAATAAGGTATTTCAATTCTATTTTGTGCAAGGTTTTGCAATAGGATTGGGCGGTTATCCAATCATCCACCCACAAGGAAAAAATGAACCATTTGATTCTATTATTGTTGTGTAATTAAAGAAGATGGTTTCAAATGTTTTTCATCCATAAACTTGCTAAAAATTATGTAGTGTTGTGCTATCAAAAAATAGTTGACTTTGGAGGTTTTTGCAACACTATTGATTTTTAAACCTTTGCACATTGGCCTCCATTCTAAAGCTTCAAAGTTGTTCATACCGTAGTACACAAATGATTTTGGCATAAATTAAATTATTTTTTATTTGTGTCAAAATTTTAATAATTATTATAAATTTAAATTCCATTGTATTTGATTGTCAGGTTTGAATTTCAAGCCTACCAATCCTTGTTGTTGAGAATGTGTTAGTTTGGACACACTTAGATTGTCCCACAAAGGCATGTTTATTAATTTTTATAAACATCACCTACCAAAAATTTCAGAATTAAAAATTTAATTGTCAAATTTAAGTTTTGAGATTTAATTAATTATTCAGCAATTTGTTGCCAAATCTGTTTGGGTATTACAATACTATGTTTTGAAATCGCTACTTATGGCAAGGATATTTTCGTCAAATTCCCCTTTTCAATCTACAACCTACAATTGTTTTTCACCCTTGTTATCCCTTTCTCCTCTCACATCAATAACAATGACTGCAATGTTAATTGAGGTTTAACTTTAAAGATAATTTATGAATTCCCTCATGAAATCTATGTGGAAAACATGGGAACCCATTTAGGTTAGGAGCTTGGAATTGGTGAAACAACAATCCTTGACTCAATTGTGATGATAATATGCTTATCACCTTTCTCACAACCCCTCTTGGATTTTGATTTAATGTCAAATTTTCCACCTTCACTTACATGTCATTGTGCAAAAAACTACTCATGCATTTCTATGTGAAATGATTTCAGCTTTAAGGATTATGGTCAAAGTTACCTTATTCTACAAATCACAATGCATGTGTAACCTAAATCTTATATAATCATATTCAAATTTTGATCAAAGGTGCCATACTTGTTGAAAATTTTTACTTCAAATGCAACATCTTTAATCCCAAACTCCAAATCATTTGCAAAAACAAGTATTTTACTCTCTTTCATTATAATAGTTGACATTGTCCCAAAAAAAAAAAAAAAAAAAATTAAAATAAAAAATATGACAAAAAAAAAAAAAAAAAAAAAAAAAAAAAAAAAAAAAAAAAAAAAAAAAAATAAAAA
>Ga0116231_10001007_pt1 | contig 55393 bp, 41 predicted proteins | sample S1TSphgellanicum_2_FD_89695 | JGI IMG/M metagenome (GOLD analysis project Ga0116231, IMG submission 89695) | Host-associated microbial communities from peat moss isolated from Minnesota, USA - S1T2_Fd - Sphagnum magellanicum MG | ecosystem: Host-associated > Plants > Peat moss > Unclassified...
CGGGAGACCCAAGTATTCATTGACAGTGAACACATGTGTAGATTGTGCCTTCGTCTTCCTTCTTGCCATGATCATGGAATGGTCTAGAGATGATGGTGGTGATGGTGGTGGCATTGGGGGCGGTGGCAGCACCCCCGGTAGGGGTTTTGGTGGTGGTGGTGGCATTGGGGGTGGCGGCGGCACCCCCGGTGGTGGTTTTGGTGGTGGTGGTGGCATTGGGGGCGGTAGCGGCACCCCCGGTGGGGGTTGTGGTGGTGGCACTGGGGGCGGCGGCGACGTCCCCGGTGGGGTTGTGGTGGTGGTGGTGGCAGCGGCGGTGGGATCTCTTAAAGATTGTGAACCAACCCTAGCTAGGTTTATGGTTGACCATGTGATATAGTATGATGTACACATTGAAAGGGTAACTTAGGATGTCCATGTGATTGTCTGCATTGGCTAAATAAGTTTTTGGTTGATTTTCCTAGATTTTTGTTTGTGGCACCTATAGTTATTAACATTAGTATATTTTTTGGTTTTTTTATTGACAAATCTAGTAAAAAAAATCCAATTTGGATAGAAGTCAAATAGAGCACTCTACTTGATTTCAACATGTTTGTTGTGATTAAGGTGATTTTTTTACTAGTAAAATACAAACTATTTGACTAATCATTTTGACTAATTATTTTTATTAACAAACATTGGACTAATTGATTGGTCATATGTGGGTGGGTAAGTAAGTACATGTGTTACATTCAAGTACGTGGGTGGGTTGGAAAGTAAGTGTACTAGATCTAAGTAATGGTAGGTAAGTTATAAAATTGCAAATGGGAGGTAAGAGGTAGGTATGTAATAGGCATAAGATGTCCCATTTAATTAGAGAACATTGGTCGTCTTGATTAATGATGTCAAAATTTCTTATGTTCAATTTCACTAAATGTCCCATTTGACCAAAACCCATTGACCAATTTGATTATGGTTGTCCAACTTGATTGAATATGTTGGTCAAAAAGTACATGTCTCGAGCTTTTAGTCAAAATAGACATGTCCATTAATAAAAAAAAAACCAATTAGTCAACTTGAACCATTTGAAAAACCAAGAATTCTAGTAATGTAGTTTGTTAGGATTTTAAAAAATTTCTAATCCTTTTTTGAGCCCCCAAAAATTCTATTCACGAATATAATCTTTCTATAATTAATTTTTTTGGTAATGCACGAACATCACAATTTGGGTTAGTTTTGCTTATTTTTAATATTTTTTAATTAATTTAAAATTTAATCTAATCATTTCTTTAAAAATTCAACAAATAATGAAAAACTTGAAATGATCACAGAAACATAAATGAACCCATTCAAACAAATATGTCATGCCCCTACCAGAAAAGATATTTAATGCCCTTGGTCAAGCCAAGGTTTTCAATACTTTGGACTTGAAGTTTAACTACCATCAATTGCCATTTAAAAGAGGGTGACAAGGTCAAGATGAAATTTTGGGAAATCAATATTAATAGGAAGGATTGTTTGTACCAATGGAAATGTTTGCCATATTTGGTTTAAGATACGTTCCCGAGGTCCAAGCATGATTAAGGTACCACATTTGAACCCTAAGGACTCACTCCAAGGATTCCCAAATCCACCTTTTTCTTCACTTTTCCCATGACATGTCTTACATTTGATTAGGTCCAAATTTTTTAAGGTGTACCAAAATCTTGTCACATCGTCACCTTTTTTTTGTCTTTTTTACTTAGTCCTTTTTTATCATGCAAAGACACATTTATGGATGATTATGATGGAATTTAAAATTGCAATGGTTCAAAATATAATCCTTTTGAAAATTTTGACAACTTTTGATTCATTATTTTTTTATGGGGATCAAAATATGGTGTAAAAAAGGATTACAACAAGGACTAGGCCCTTTTTGTCATGTGTGGTACACCTTATAGGATTTTCACCCCACCTTTTTTTTCTCATGTCAAATCAAATAATTTTGTTCCAAATTTTATATAGGCTTTTAAAATATCTATTTTTTTCACTTATGAAAATGAGAATAATAAAATTTATCCAATGTGGGCCATGTTCTATTAATGGCCCAAAATTCCCAAAAACTTGACTTTTTGAAACTTTTTACATTACAATGGTTCTTGTCACATTCATACATTTTATACAAATTAGCACATAAGATGTTTGTGGTAAAAATCTTCCAAGCCAAAAAAAAGTTGTTTAGACATTCTTTAAATGAATCCTTGAACTTTTTTTCTCATGAGATAAAGTCCTATGAGGATTTTTTCCAAGGACTTAATAGGAATCCTTAAATTTGTTCAAATTTGACATTATATGCATAAAATAGTACCTTTGTAATGTATCTATTTATGAATAACATCAAAATCTCAATATGAATGTGTCATTAAGTTTCAACCACATGTTTAAATGAAAGGGTCCAATGAATATAAAATACGATAGTTTTTCGGGTACCCCAAAAGGTCATGGATCCAATGGAAGAAGGTTTTGGTTTTGGTTTGGCTAAATGTTATATTGATAACATCATTGTTTTTAGTTTGACCCCAAGAAAACACATGCAACATTTGCAAAAGGTGTTTGATTGATTGATTTTAAGAACATAGCATTAAGTTTCATCTTGGCAAATCCCAATTTTTCCACGTTCAACTCCTTTCATCAACTCCCATTTTAAAACAACCCATTTGGGGACGATCGTTCCAATTACACATTGATTGAAGCAGTTTAAGGTTGGGGGCTATGTTTATCCAACTTGATGATGATGGTCAAGAATTTGTGGTTGCATATACTAGTTGTTCTAATAATAAAACGAAAGCCAAATATAGTTCATATGAAAGGGAGTGCCTTGCAATTGTTTCAGATGTTATCTTTATGGTCACCCAATCACTTTGGTTATTAATCACCAGCCATTCAAGTTTTTGATAAAGACAAAAAAGTTGGCCAAGTGGGCATTTATCTTGGAGGAGTATGATTTTGATGTAATGCATAGGGCTGATAGAGCTAACCGAAATGTCGATGGGTTGAATTAGAACCTAAATTCCAACAAAAAGGATACTATTAAGGTGAAAATCCTTTAAAATGTACCACACAGGATGAAAAGTGCTTAGTCCTTACTATAGTCCTTTTTTCTTTATATTTTGATCCCCGTAAAAAGTAAAGAATCAAAAGTTGTCAAAAATTTCAGGACTATATTTCAAACCATTACAATTTTAGATTCCATCATAATCAATCACAAATGTGATTTTACATGGTTAAAAAGGACTAGGTAAATAAAATAAAATAATGTGATGTTGTGATGAGATTTTGGTTTACTTTAAAAAAATTTGACCCATTATGGCTCATTGGCATGGTGATGTGGATTTGGAGGTAATACCAAAGTGGCATTTTTTGGCACATTGTACCCTATTGGGATGTTCTGGGGATGTACCTCAAGCAAGATTGGGTAATGGGGATTCCCAAGAAGAGCATACTGAACCAAAAGGTAATGGTGCCTTAAATATACATCATGATTCACCTATTATTGCATATTTGCAAGCAAGTGAAATTCCAATCAAATTGACTATTAAAGAGCGGGACTAGGTTGTTCATAGGGCCAAGCAGTTCAAATGGGAAAATGACTCCCTACTACAAATGTGGATAGATGGATGAATATGGATAGTACCTTGCCCAGAAGAATGTGAAGGCTTTGTTTAGTATGTTCAAAAGGAGTTGGGCCATTTTGGGGTCCAACAAACTTATAATTTATTCTAAACACAATACTAGTAATAAGGGATGCAATTGCAAGTTCAAATTTTGTTTTTCGGTGTATGGTGTGTGACCAAATTTGGGCATCTTTCAATGCACCTACACTTCAATTACAATCCTCACCAATTATCGGGCTTGGATATCGATGGAGTTTGGATTTCATTAATTCATCGAGTCTAACACCTCAACATAACTAATATGTTTTGGTTATTTCAAACATTTTTTCGATTGGTTAGAATTGGCGCCATTATCAAATGTGAAGGGGCATCATATGCATTTTTGGGCAAGGTATTCAATAAATTTGGGGCTCCAGTTGAAGTTTTCACTAATCAAGGTACAAAATTCCATGGCAAATTTCAAGAGTTATATGAATCATCACTTATTAATCATCACATTACTTCATAAGACCATCTTGAAGTAGACAGGTTAGTTGAACAGATGGTGCATGTAACCAAACAAAGTTTTTCAAGGTATGGATTTAAAAAAGGTCATGCTCAAAATTAGAATATACAACTACCATGGTTAGTTGTGGGGTATAGGTTCAATCAACAAGCCTCCCTTACATCTTTCTTTCCATTTATTTTGTTACATGGTCATGAGCCTAAGTTACTATCAATCTAACAAGATGTGATGGCTATCATCAATTTGGATTATTCAAATTTGTGGTTTCAAGCATGTGAGTAATGAATAGCTTTGTTATAATGTTTAATGTCCATGGCTATGTATAATTTGGTTATTGTTCAACACCAAAATACACTTCAATATGCCACTATTCAAGGAGGTGGATATTGGCCACAAGTTTGTGGATTCAAGCCAGCAAATTATGTGTACCTATAAGAAACAACATTAACTATTTTGGATGTGATTGTGAGATGTGTTATTTTGTAAATACAAATGGTTTTACCTTCTAGTGTGTTGTTATTAGAAAGCCAAGATGGTCAAACATGGAAAAATCATGTGCATAATTGTGCACTATGTCATCTTCCCCATGTGGATGGCAAAATAAACCCATCTTCGCTAGTTGTTCTTGTCAAACTTTGTTATATGTTGTGTTGGTAATGTCACAAGCACAAAAACAACCAAGATTACAAGATTTTTTTAACCAAAACGAAAACAAAGGTAGGCCTAATTCTAAATTTAGATCATGAAACAAAAAAATAAGAACAAAAATAAGACATGTGTAAAACAAAAATCCAACAAAATTTTATTGCAAAAAATAAATAGAGTAGGGTTATGAGAAGAAAACGTACCCAAAATTGGTGTTGAACAAATTAAAAGTAATGGGGAATTTTACCTTTATTTATACCTATCGAACATTTAGCTCAAGAACTTCCAACCTACATGTGGGCCATTTACACCCATATGTGGGCCATGTGTACCGATGTGTGAACTATGAGTTAACTAGAAATGAACTAAAATTTAACAAAGAGTGAATTGAGAGTTAACTAAGAATGAATTAAAAGCAAATTAAAAATGAACTAAAAGTTAATTACAAGTGAACTGAAATTGAATTAAAAGTTAACTACAAGTCAATTGAACATTAATTAAAAGTGAATTAAGAATCAACCAGAACTGAATTAAGACTTAATTAAGAGTGAATTAATAGTTAATTAGAAGTGAACTAAAATTTAACTAAAACTTAACTAGAAGTTAATTAAAAATGAACTGAAATTAAATTAAGAATTAAATGCAAGTTCATTACAAGTTATGGATGAACATTCATATGAATGAACTCCATGGCACCTACATCCATGACAAGTAATCTATTGGGGTTGCCAATATGTCAATGTATGATCAATGTTCAAAAGGTTAGCATATGGGATGTTTTACATCACCCTTGAACAAAATATTAATCAACAAATGGTTTTGCCCTTACTACACTTAAATAGACCGAAAATCTTTAGGTAAAATTAGCCTAAGTATTTTTTTCATGGTGATTCATATTTGGTCAAAAAATTTGAAGGATTATAGTTAAGTAATTAATGATGGGGCTTTCATTTGCACTTCACCTAACAGTCCTTTTCCTTGGAACCAAAATGTTCATTAATGATTGATTTTCATATGTCATTGAACTTATAATACCATTTGGTTTAGAGGGACCTTAGTGCCAAATAGGGGGGTAGTTTGGGTATGGTGTACCATTTAAGGTTTTATTTGTTAAGGTTCATATGTGTGATGACAAAAATAATTATAGGTGCCAATGTGGTAGTGCACAACAATTGTCAAGTGGTTATGATTGATTGTATTCTTAAATTTAGATTAATTATGCCTAATTTATCTTATTAGGTTAATCTAATTTATTGTGTAGTTTAATTGTGAACTAGTTCTAGTGTGAATAATTCAACCTAATTTCTGGATTGGGTGAATTCTTGTGGTTTCAAATCCTTTTTTGATGATTTGAAATTCGAAAACATAGTGTGTTGATGTGTTGCAAGTTTTTTTGTGTTTATGTAGTTTTTTGTTGTACATAATGTTTATGTTTTCATTTCTATGTTTTTGGGCTTGGATTCACGTGTGTTGTAGGTGAATTTTTTTATGTTTAGTATGGTGTACCATTTAGGGTTTTATTTGTTATGTGTTACATGTGTGATGACAACAATAGTTATAGACGTTGATGTGGTAGTGCATGAAAGATTAATAAATGATGAAGTGGTAACAAGATGGAGGGTGTTACTTTTCATCCCTTTTATTTCATCTACATGGCATCCATAATTAATGACAAAAAGATGTGGCCGTCCAATTGTCATTATAATGATTTTAAAATGATTACAAGTAATTTGATATGAACATAGACAAATTTAAGCCCCCACCTACCTACATACCTACCTATTTACCTATTTACCCACCCACCTACCTACTACCTATTTGCTTAGCTACTTACCTACCTATAACCTACATGCTTATCCACCCATACATGCCTTACCCACCTACCTACTCACGCACCCACTCACTTACTTACCTACCCATTCACCCACCTACCTATTTTTTTTCCTATCATCTTACAACTTGTTTAATACTTATTTCATAACCTTGTAATGATATGAAATAAACATGTGAAATAAAACACTTGACAAAAATTGAACACCTTTCGATGGTGTGGTGCATTAGTAAAGACTTGGTTTATAATTATAAAAGTGAAAAGTGCAATTCCTAATACTTGCAACCTATGTGCATTCTTAAAGGGTTAAAGTAAATAGGCTAAATTAAAATTGTTAAATAAATTAAGTAAGTTATGTAAAGCAAGTTAGGTAGGCTAAGTTACCACTTACCTATCTACATGCCTTTTTTTACTTACCTAGACCTATTATCCATCTACCTACTTCTTAAAAAAAATAAAAATTCAAAAATATGATTTTAAAAAATATAAATTCACCCAATTCAATAGTCCGTTGTTTACCAATCATATTCTAGTCATTCATAACACTTTAACAATATATATGACTTGTTTAATATAACTTGATAATTATTTTTATAACTATAAAATGAAAAGTGCGATGTCAAAGATTCAATGATTTCTTATCCTCAACAACTCATCTATCACATCTAAAACTCCCTTAATTATATAATGTGCAATATGATCACAAAATCAATCATATATAAAATCTAAATTAAGATGTGATATTTTCTTGTGTTCAAGAGTTCACTCTAGTTAAGCAACCATATGCATTCTTGTTATTCTTGAGTTGGTTTCTCTGCATGGCAACTGTCCACACCTATCTTCATTTACATCAACATGACTTACACTTGCCTTCTAGCTGCATATAAGAACCTTATTGCTTACGTTGCTCATCACTCCCTCAAGTTAGGGTTCCTTCATTTTGCAAGTTGATTAGACTTGGAAAAATATTTCTCTTTCTCTGTTTTTATTATTGTATCGATTGTCTTCAGTCATCCTTGCATAATGGAAAGATCTGACTTCTCACAAGATTCTGCAAATCAACACACGGGTCGCATTGAAGTTTTCTACAAAACAATACAAAGGCCGTGGAACTTGGGGGCAGAATGGTCATGCCCAAGATGTTTAACAGTACTTTGTAGAATGTTCGTTGCCAAACCCTGAAAATGTTAACGAAGTAGATTCCGCGAACGCAAACACGGGCAAAATTGAAAACATTTGGAACTTCCCGGGCAGAATGGTCACCTCCGGAGATTCTCTACCTCAATACGTTGAAGGAATGTTCGTTACGAAACCCTAAAAATGTGGAAACCGAGGTGGATTCTGCAAACCCAAACATAAGCAGAATTGAAAACATTTGGAACAGCCAGCGCAGAATGGTCATGTCTGGAGATGGTCTACAGTTCGACGTCGTAGAATGTTCGTTGCGAAACAATTAAATGCGGAAACGAAGAAACCCGACAAGGAACGGTCCGAACGTCGGGATGCCCGGCAATGGACAAGACGGCGAAAGGCCCGCCAGAATTTCCGTGATCGGAGATTGTCTTCCCACTTTGCCGTTGACGAAGAGAATTGTGTTTGTGATACGCAATCGTGTCGAGATGCGTCTCTGTCTCCGCCATGAATTGGCAAGAAGAATCGGATCGTAAATTCTCTCTGACCTATTGTTTTCCTTGAGCATAGCAAGAGTTGTTCGGGATTTGCTTCTAGTTTGCGCCTTTGGGAAGCAAATTGAGAGACAGAGAGGATTGGCAGCGATGAGGAAAGCTGCCTGGCAAGGATGCTTGAAGGCGCTAGATGTACCTTTGTGGCAGCAACTTCCCAAGAGTGTGAGCAATAGTGATGTGATCCGGAGTATCGTGAGTGCTCAATATGGTGCAGAGCTTTCGAGATCAGACGACAGCGGGAAGAGAGGACGGGAGAGGAACGACAGTAATAAAAGAAGAAACAGCAGCAGCAGCAGCAGCAGCAGCTTGTGGCAGCATCCAAAGAACAGATCCACGACTTTTGTGGCTGCCGGTGCTTTCTCTCTGTCTTTTGCGGCATCGATGATGAGCGTCGCGTCCGCGAAAGAGAGAGTGGATGACAAGTATGTACCTCGTGAAGTCGTATTGTATCAGTACCATGCGTGCCCCTTCTGCAACAAGGTGAAAGGTATACCGTCTGGCACACCGAAAGCCTTGTCTGTCGCTATTTAGGGTTAGGGTTTGAGTTATACCGTAAGTTCTTGACATTTCTGGGGACTCGGACAATTCGTGTCTTTTTGTTGGATTTTCGACTTTCCAATACTTGGTGATGATGGGGTGGTGATGGATGGCAGCATTCCTTGACTAACATGACATGTTGTTTGTCGCCAATTAGAGTTAGGGTTGCACTACATTTCTTGACATTCTGGGTACTCAGGCAGTTCGTGTGTCTTTTGTTCGATTTTCGACTTTCCAATACTTGTGGTTATGGGGTGGTGATGGATGGATGTCACAGCATTCCTTGACTATCATGACATTCCCTACAAAGTTGTGGAGGTGAACCCTGTAGGCAAGAAGGAGATTAAGTGGTCTGACTACAAGAAAGTGCCAGTTCTAGTCATGGATGGCGAGCAGCTCAATGATTCTACAGGCACACAATTATCTCCGCATTTTTCTTCTCTGTTCAGTAATGTATGACATGCTAGTATGCCAGGGTAGTAGAGCTCAGTCTCAAGCGGCAGGCTCATGATGGCAACCCTCTTACAGGAACAAAGAGGATATGTGTTTACAAGTCATCTATGGAGCATTTTCGAGGGTCGGATCTTGGAAACAGTCTTGGTGCTTTGCTTGCTTGCTTGAAAGCTGGCAGCTGCTGAAGTCTTTGCATGTGTTGGTGTTGGATGCAGAAATCATATCAACCTTACAGCAGAGGATCCATGGGGATAGCACAGATGCAACCTCAAGTGCATCAGATGAAGAAGAAAAATGGCGCAGGTCCTGTAGTGCCACACATGGCCCCACTGATTTACACCTTACTTACCTTCAAAGTGTCATTGTGGAGTCTTCTCTGCAATCTCAACTATATGTTTTCCAGTGGCTGATGTGGACGTGCTGCATCAAAGTAGCAGTGTGTGCTTAAAGGATATGTCCAGGGTGACCATTGTTGTCAGAGGTGTGGTGGAAGTGAGATTTTGGAGCCATCAATATTGTGGGTTGATGCCCAATCTATGAATGCCACCTTTGTATAGTCTTGAGGAGCCTGTATGCAAATTTGCAGAAGCATTGGGTTGGCTATGACTCAGAACAAAGTTTCAAGCTGATTGAAGCAGATCATGGTGTATTGCGTGGGGATGATTGCAGGTGGGTAGATAACCATTTAGTACATTTGCTGTCCCCCAATATCTACCGCACACCAAAGGAGGCCCTGGAAGCATTTGACTATTTGACCACCAGTGGTAGGTGTTTTTCTCAATCCAATGCACATGATATAGTGGTTGTTTATACTGTGTTTGTATATGCCTGGTTTTGGCATTTACTAGGCTCTGAAGTTGAGTGGCAAAGTGCAGGTAATTTCTCTATGATGGAGAGGGTAACAGGTAAATACATTGGAGCCACTGCCATGTTCTTCATAGGGAAGCGTCTGAAGAAGCGACACAACATCACTGATGAACGTGCATCGCTCTATGAGGCTGCAGAAGAGTGGGTCAAAGCTCTCGATAACCGCACTTTCATGGGTAAGCAGTTCCTTCAGTTGCAGCTTAATACCATTGTGCATGCTACTCCCCTCATTGATATTGGCTTTACTCTTTGTAATAATTGTGTATCATGGCTAAACCAGCTCTTTCAGAGCCATCCTGCATCTATTAGCAGAGAAATGATGGTTTAGCTTGTTTACAGAATTTGAGGATACATGGCCCCTTCTAATTAGCTTCAGTTACAATTGTAAATTTGTCTTACATTCAACAAGAGAATGAGCCACTTGGATAATGGAAATGTGGATATTTAAGGAGTGCTGCAAAGACAATTCTTGTTCTTTTCTATCTTCTGGCTGAAGGTCAAATGTGTTGAGAATGCAGGGGGATCAAAGCCCAACCTAGCAGACCTTGCGGTTTTTGGGGTACTTCGGCCAATTCAGCATCTCCAAACAGGTAAGGATATGACTGCCTCCACACATATTGGAAAGTGGTACTCAAATATGGAGGATGCTGTTGGTCCATCCTCAAGACTTCAAGATAAGCCTTTTAGGACCACTCTTGATAAACCCATGAATGTATAGGGGATAGGAGGTTCTTGTAGATTGTAACAGGCCAGCAAGGTATGAATTTGTGGTTTCCTTTCCTCAGAAATTCAGGCTAAGTGCCTGCAATTACCAAAATACCTGCTGCAAGGGATGAGTAGAATTTTAAGGTGAAAAGAAGTCACAATAAAAAGATTTTTTTGTGCATTATTCTTGTGCACCTCTCAGGAGTATGTGTTTTCTGTTGAAGGATGAAACATTCTTTGCAGAGGATGTAGTGTCATTGTCATTTTGTCCATGCACTAAGGGAGACATAGCATAATTAGCTTGCATTTCAGGAGGTGCTCAAGACAATAGATTATAGGACTGAAGCTGGCCTTTGCTCTGGACATTGAGAATACAAATATGTGAAGTGTACATGGTACAGTACAAGGTCCCAATTACATTTTGAGTGGAGAGTGGGGAACCCAGTGGTGTCAATTGCTTGCCTCACTTTCATCATAGATTTCCAAAGAGAGTAGGCTTTAGGGCTTAGGGTTAGGAAATCATGGAAGTTTAGATTCAGAAAGAAAAAATGTTCAGAGGAACACATGCTGATGATCAAAGGTGACCTGAGGAGGTGGATTGAAACCTGGTACCAAGCTCCAGGCTCCTGTTACAAATAGTCCCTTTTTTATTCAGGTTCCAAGTTTGTGTGCAGGCAAATAAGATTTTATGGAAAGGCAAAAGGCAGGTCGTAGTTTATATTACTTTTTAGTCAAGAAGACAGGATATCCGTCTTCATGCTGAAGATGAGAGAAATGAACAGGAACATTTCTACAGATACTATGGAATGGGCCCGCCCCACCCCACCCCTTGGGGCAAGTGGCATTCTGTAAGGTGGCCACTTGTCTATCAGGGCTATTCTAGAGTGAAACCAGCGTCTTGGTCGCTGACTCGCAGTATGGAAGATTGATATGTGTGATTTTCTTGGCATTTGTGCTGTATTTTAAATTTTTGTTCATGAATAATATTCCCATTAGGTGGAAAGTGCAGACCACCACTACCGGCACATGAGAAAAGACACACAAAAGTATCCCAAGTATCCAAGTAAGAGCCCAAAAGTCATAGTGAGTAGGGTAAGGCTGAAAGTGAACTGGCACCCAAAATCACACCACTCAGATCCTCAGCTGTGGATGAACCTCAACTGCTTCACCTTGGGAACCCATTAGGCAAGAAGTAGGACTTCTATATAGGTAGATCCATAGGAAAATAAGTGACTACTTGGAAAGTAGATGATTTATACATAATTCAGAGCAGCTTCATGCATGCACACACTGGAATAGCATATTTTGAATGTAGAATAATAAAACTTTGTCTATTTGTTCAAAAAAATGGTTTTGGGACAGCATATTTGCATAGGATATGGTGACTAGAAAAAGCCATTACACCATTTAAATCCTGTTATGGATTGCCTAGATGACTTGATTGGTCCTCATGGCATGAATTTTTATCATTATTGTTTATTCAAATTATCTATTTGGTTTCACAAAGCTTTGGTATTAGTGATTTCTCACTTTCAAGTTTATGGGTGGGACCTGAGATATATAAGTAAATAGTTATGAATGTGAGAAATATTGATGCAAGCCTTTATACCGAGTATGGGTGAAATTGCTCTGTTTTTCTACCTCTAGGAAAATCATCAAAATCTGACAAGTTTTTAAGTTGAAGGGCCTATCTTTCAAACCTTGCTGCCAATCCCATAAGAGATAGGCCCTTCTCTTATAAGTCAAGCCCTCCTGAAAATTGGCCACTGTAAATGTTGGGCTCCTTAACTCATGCAATTTACCTCTGCATTGCAGGCTCTCGAATGGCAGTGTAAGACAGGTGTGAGACAGGTTCTTTCGCATGTACAGAGGGAAATTACATTTTGTAATTTGCCTCCATACAAACATAGGAACCTGCCCTGCTGTCAACTTCAAACCTACATGAATGGAAATCATCAATTTTGTACCTTCCTGCTGAATCCAGCGATCAGGTTTTACGCCAAGTAAGGCCCTCGGAACAGGGCACTCCTGAAATTCAGGCCTGCCCTCAACTCTCGTCTCAGGCAACAGACCCTTATTTCAGGAATGCCCTATCCCTGGGGCCTTACATACCACGTAAAGCAGTGCCTGGATTTCTCCTTTGTATTTTCAGCTCCCTTGCCTGCCTGAAGAAACATGTTTTCAGCAAAGGGGATCTTATGCGGTGGAAGGTACCAGCCAGGCTGTACTGGGATCTTCTGACCAGCGGAACATAACAGCCAGCCTGAAAAAATCCCAGCTCTGCTTTATGTAGGAAAAGGGCGTGAGTACAGGCCCTTCTCCTATACATAACCTGCATTGGTGTCTTATATTCACATACTTATTTAGGTTTTCTTTCTGATGTGCGAGAGGTGATCATCTGCTAGTAGCACTTTTGGTCCTACATGTTCTACTTCTGATGTAAGTCAAGAGAGTGGAACATGGCAGTTATGTGAATGAGTAAACCCTTGGCCCTAGTAGTTTCAATCTGGAACAGGCCCTGGTAGAACCCTTGGCCACTGGACAGAATGGTGTCTTGCCCTAGGTGGAACATGGTATTGCACTCAAAATCTTCCTAGGTAGTAGGGCCGTTCCACATAGGATCGGATTGTGGTTCACCCACAAGTGAGTATTCACATGTTTCTAATGGATGGTGCACAGGTGGGTCCATTCCTATGGACCCAACCCAGCAAGTGGCCCATGAGGAATGGTGGCCTTCAGTAAGGTCTTAAACATCTACAAGGACTACTCCAGGCCATAAAGCAGTGCCTGGATTTTTCCTTTGTATTTTCAGCTCCCTTACCTGCCTGAAGAAACCTGTTTTCAGCAAGCGGGATATTCTGCGGTGGAAGATACCAGCCAGGCAGTACTGGGGTCTTCTGACCAGCACAAGGTATCAGCCAGCCTGTCACTATATCTAAAAAGTGAAAAAAATTCAGCTCTGCTCTACGTAGGGAAAGGATCTGAGTACAGGCCCTTCCATGATTTTTGACCTGTTCCCTTGGCCTACTGGGTTCGGGCACAGATCTCAAATCACGGAAGGGCCTCTACTCAGGCCCATCTCCTATACATAATCAGTGTCTTCATTACTGATTCACATTACTCTATATTCCCAACTCAATAGTTAAACCAAAATCATCATCATCAATCAAAGCAATCAAGAGAGATGATTCATTTCTTCCTTTAGCTTTAGGCTCATAGATATGGCTCATAGATCAAAGCCTCAATCAACTAATGACCCCTGAACTAATTTAAGATGCAAGTAATGACAACAAGAAACAAAATTTTATTATAATATGTGACATGTGCCATGTGATTGGAAAGGGCATATGGCTAATGACCCTAGGACTATTGTGCTTGTTGTAACAAGGGGCAATAGCTTCTTAAAATTGAAAGTCTTTCGAAAACATGATCACTTTGCTTGCAAACTTACACAATCACATATTAATCAAAAAACACCATTTTGAATTACAAAAATTCAAAACAAAGGAACTTGCATTTTGCTTTGTTTTGATTAATATGTTTATTTTTTTGGGCTTGAGGCTAGTAGTAATGCAAGCCCTCATCCATTCCTATCTTTCTTTCTTTGACTTTTTAAACTATGTAATACATTTTTGCAAATTTCCTTGGGCAAATTTAATGAAAACATATTTCAAGCCTACAATGGCTCTCTCTTCTATATATAGTTGCATATTGAAAAGCCTTAAAGAAAGCATGTCCAAAAGAAATCCCTTGAAAACTTTCCATTAGACCCAAAGTTTCACAATTTACAATTGATTTCAAAACAACTATATATGTCATGGTATTTGGATTTGCACCTTCATATTTAACATAAGCAAAGATCTTTTTGGTCAAGCCATATTGCTTTAAAAGTTTTTGCAAACTTTTTGCCAATGTTTGCCCTAATGTTCAAATGTTTCAAATAAGCCAATTGTAATGGGTTTAAGAATCCATTTTTTTTTCAAGAAATTCATAACCAATGCAAAAACATCATGTGCCCCCTTAGACATTCACAAATCAAAACTTGCAATAGTATAAATACATTATGCTAAAATTGGTAAGACACATTTGTTTTCTCAACCAAGTTTAATAACACTTCTTGATTGAAGGTTTTTCTAAAAGGGAAAATAACACAAAGACATAATTGCATTACCAAACATTTTAGCCAATACTCTCAACAAATTGAATGGCAAATGGTTTTAGGAAACTTGAATTTCCTATGATGGTTACAAAATATCCTTACAAAAAAATGTGCAATATAAATTTTTTGTGAAAAATTTGGGTTTCCTATAGTGGTTTAGTGAAAAAAATTATATTACACTTTTTTTTTAAAAAGGATCTATGGCCCCAAAAAATTTAGAAATTGCACTTGCACTCATTACATGTCTTTTCTTTGCAAGTCATCTTTCTAATGGATTTTCTAGGCTATTGTTCAATTCATCCTCTTTTTTTTGACAATGAGTCCATGGTCTACATGCACATGTTTTTAAAATGTAGTTATTCCATTACTCTTGAAATACAAAATAAGACTTTTTTTCAACTTTTTTCAGTACTACATGACGTATTGGTTTACTATAACACAACATACAACACATGACTTGTGGCACCTTAACATCAACTAGTGATTCATCATTAACACAAAGAATGTTCAAGTTGGAGAATTATTCCATGAGGTTTCCACTTTAACCTTTGCTCATGTATTTTTTTCATAATTAATTACATTGTATCACCATTTTCTAATTGAAAACTTAAAATTTCTTTAAACCTCTCACCTTCACTTCTTTCCTTCAATTTAATTTCACTTTCATTCATGCCTCATTTTTAAAAAATTGTTCCATTTTCAAATTGTGTTAACAAATTAAGGTTGAAAAAAAAATTACATTTTTTTCCAGTTTTGGATTTTTTAAGTGTACATGTCTATTTGGGACCTAAAATTAGGCACAATATGGGTCTATAAGTATATAGAAAAAAAATGAAAATGCGCACAAATTTTTCACAAGTTGACACACTTTCCATGAAAGACATTATGCAAGTAGAGTGTTCAAGTGCAAAACTGTCTCAAAATGTCCTTTAACAATAGAAAGTAAAAGTAAAAGTTGTGAGCAATTTGAAAATTATTTTTGCACAAACAAATCCAAACATGTTATTAGCACATTATTTTCAATATAAGAGAGAAAAAAACAAAATGAACAAGAACTACACAAGTTTAGGGAAAAAAATGAACATACTTAAAATGCAAAAGTTTTTGTTAAAACCTTGCAACCACTAACCTTTTGCTTCCAATGAAACCCTAATTTACAAGATAATGCAAGGATAGGGATAATACTAAGTATAAAGGGGAAAAAACAACATAATGAACAATATTGATGATACTTTAGAAAGTAATCGAACACGATGAAAATTAACAACATGATGAACCCCTATAGCAACATGATCAACACCAACAAGAATACAATGAGCACCAACAACAACACAATGAGTTTCAACAATAATAACAACAACATAATGAAGGCTAACAATAATGTTAAAACTTTAATTTTTTGAACATGATGAAAACCAACAACATGATGAACACCTACAATTAGTGATAACATAATGAACACCAACAACCAATAACAAAATGATGAACTTCAACAACACAGTGGACACCAACTAGTAATAACATGGTGAGCACCTACATCTAGCAACAACATGAGCTCCAACAACACAATGAATAACTTTAAAACATGATGAACACCAAATACAACATATTTGAGTTATAATCATGCTTCCCACATGGGAAAAACAATACCTCCAACCTACACCCTAAACCTTAATTAAACATAGGCTCCCTACTCCCAAACCTTTAAAAATCAAACCTAGGGGTTTTTAAATAAAAGCATGTATCAAATTTTGAATTTAAAAAAAAAAAACCCCAATTTTTTTTTAACCAAGTATCGCAAATTACATACCCTAAAATCTAGGTATCACTTCAAATATCACCTTAAATGATACATGGCTAGTTCTTTGCATGACACCTACTTGAGAACCGAGTTGGTTCTAGACCACAATTTGGTACCCACCCATCATTGGTATTTAACATTTCGTGGTGGGAATCATCTAGTTATGTGAATCAATGGTAAGGAACACCTTTACAATCTAGTATTGGCTTTGGTAGAACCCTTTATGGGTTGAAATGAACTTCAAGGAAATTTTATTTAGATGAAAACCTAATGAAAAGGATCCAATTGTCAAAAGGTCAAAAGGATAAAAGAGTAAACAATTGATTGATCCTTTTCTCTCCTTAGTTGTTGTGAGTGTGTTTTTTTGTTTGTTGCATTTTTATGGTGTTGAAGAAATTAGTGATGTTGCATTTGTGTGGTTTAATTCAAGACAATGGTTGCACCAATTGCTTGTTTGTTGTTCGTGATGACGTTTGGCAATGGTGAAGCTTAGTGGGAGGAATTGGTGGTGGAATTCAATGAAGGAACAAACGATGGAAGATCTAAAAAGGGACACCTTGCTAAAGCTAAGTATCTAGATTTTCTGTAGGAAATCTTGGACCCAAGTAAATGAATTGATGTTTGTATGTTTGGACAAATTTGGGAAGAATGCCTGCATTTCTCCACTGCGCACTAAAGGTTTTAGATCATAAATGTGTAAGACAACAATATGAATAAGAATGTGTGTACATGTGGAAGTGATGAAAAGGTTGGTTTGGAAAAGGCATGGAAAAGCAATTAGAATTGTTGGTTAGTAGGAATGTTGGGTGTGTTTGAGTGAAAACTGTGAGAATTCACATTTAGGAAGAGATTCAAATAGTTGGGAACTCTAGGGATTTGGGTTGTGCATTGCATGAAAGGTTGGGGAAGAAGTGGGAACTATAATTGGTACCGATGTCAAACAATATCCCTTTCAAATTTACATGAATATAGGTGTGAGTTAGCATGTGACTTCTTTGAAAATGGATGGATTGATTGATGTGAGAGAAGACCATGATAGCCAATTGAGAGATGTTTGTAGAGATCTGATCCACCAGATCACATTCTTATCATGGCGCTATGGTTTGTGTAAGTCAATTGATTAGGACAGTTGGTTATTAAAAGTATTTTTTGCTGTAGGAATGTATGAAGTATGTAGCAATGTCTTCTATTATCCTAATTGCTGGATAATTCATAGCTTCCCTCCTAAAGCTAATTGTCCTCAATATTACCATGACCTGGTTTGAAGTAATAATTTGAGGTGTTGTGATATTGTCACAGCCTCTCTTTTTTGTTACACCTTCACAACTAATCGGAGCACACTATCACACTATGTGGAACCAGTTACCAGGTTCCACACGTTCCTAGGTGGAACTGGCCCAGAAGCATATTCCTAGGTGCAACAAAAAATATATTAACCGGTGTTGTATTGGTATCGACTTTTGAACATACTAGACTGGTTTGGGTATCAGTAATTTTTTTTAAAAAAATTTGCATAATTGGTATTGGTTACTTTTTTAAAACTCTCATGGTACCAGTCTGGTACTGGTATTAGATCCAAGGCTGGTTTTTGGCTGGTATGCCATGGGTATAAAGTATAAACCTGGTATTGGGATCAGGCAGGTATGTACTTGACATTAACTGAGGTCTCATAGCAGACTGGTACTGGTATAAGGCTGGTACTGCCTCACGGCATACCCGACTGGTATTTTCTTTAACATCAGTACTCATAGCAATATTATATACCCAGGTTGCACCCTATATACCAGTATAACACTGGTACTAACCAGTGTGGGGCGGGTAATTCGTTTGGAGGGTTGAAAACTTGAAACTGTCTGTTCCAGTTAGTAAAAGCCAAACTGGAACCCGGTCTGATTTTTGGAATTGGTTCTAGAATTTTTGTTCTAGTTTTTCGAAGAATTGGATCCAGAACCAGATTCCAAGTCATGTGTGAAACCGAAACCAAAACCAAGATTTTTGAAGTCTTGGGGGCGTAGAACCTGGGGCTAGCCTCCAGTTAACCAGTAATCAACTGCCAGTTCTAGTTCAGGTTACCCGGAAACTGTGTCTGATTTTCAAAACCGGAACTGAAAATGTTTTTCTTTGAAAAATCAGACCTGGAACCGGATTTGAATCCAAATCCATTTATGTGTGGAACTGGAACGGAAATCAATCTAATTTAGTTTTTTAGAACCAGAACCGGGGGTTCTTCCTAAAATTAAAGAACCACCCACACAACACTGGTACTCAAATTGCCAAAAAGCATTGGATACGATTTCTAACATAGGTACCTAAGAGGCAAGTTAGAAGCGTTGAGTAAGGACCTAAGCAGAAGAACCTTGCGCCGAAGGTACGGTCACGGTCCTTGGGAGGCTAGCCCTATGCCGGAGGACCCTGTCCTTGAGGGTCCTTATCTTCGTCCGTAAGGACAACAACGAGGCCGGGAATGGCAAGTGGGAAGCGAAGGCGGCGACGAGAGAGGAGCACAGGTAAGCTTTGAGAATCGTTGAAGAAGCACGGTCCGTTTGCTTGAACAAATCCCATGCCTCTTTTGCGTCAACAATCCATGCCTTAAGTTTCAAGGCGGAAATCTGCACCGAGCTTTCGGGATGAATAAAAAACAAACTTTTATAATTTATTGTTACTTCAGTTTTTCCTCTGAGAGTTTTCATTTTCATTTTTTTCCCCAAAGGCCTTTTTTTTAAAAAAATTTTTAATTGTTTTTTTTTAATTTTTTTTTTTTGGTTTGGATGGCTATGGCGACGGTACAACAAAAGGATGTGAAGTTTGAAGGAAAAAATCCGTTTGCGGATTGTTTTTGGAATTCGGAACTTCTTCTTCCTCTTGCTTTGGATTCGTCGTTGTATAAGGAGGATGTGCACCAAAGAGGCTGGATCATGAAGAGTAAACAGATGCAAAATGCAAGGAAGGAAAACTCCAAGTTCTTTTGAAGTTTCTTTGCTCTGGAGGAGTTCCCAGCAGACGGTTTTTGGAGGGCTTGAGGAGGAGACGCAGCAGCCGAGGACGAGGAGGAGGATGTCGGGGTCAAGAGGACTAGCATGTTTAGAGTATGATTGCAGATAGCTAAGAGGACGTGACGGCAGGCAAGAAGGTAGAGAGAAGGGAGATGACGCAAGGCATGAACACGTCTGCTGGGGTTTCTCCAGCGAGCGTGAGGCTATGGCTGGCGGAAAGGAGGATGCAGTCGGGACCTCTTTCCGTCTTGTCCGAGAGTCAGCCCGAATCCGGCTTAGACGCGCTGCTGGCTGGCAACGAAGGTTGCAGTCTCACATCACAGCATCGCGATGGACGCAAACGGAAGGAGTAAGTCAAGTTTGTCATCTCTCTGTGCTGCTGATTTTGGTTTGTAATGGATCGGAAGCGTAATCCTGTTACAGGCTTTGATACACTTCTTCCTCCTTGTGTCTTCTCTCTTGAAACCCTTTCCTCTGCCTGGCACCTCCTTCTAAGCTTTTATATTGTAACATCCTGTGAACATCTCTTTACAAGCCGTTCTCTTGTGTCTTCATTCTCATTTAGAGAGATGTATGTTCTCCTCCTTTAGCTTTTCTGTGAAGCTTTCTGTTCTGCCGGATTTTCCTATGCCCTTGTTTTGGATCTATTTTATCTTGAAACTCTCGTCAGCAGCTCTTAGAAAGAATAAACTGGGATTTCTCTGGCAGGCACACTTCATGGTGCAATGTCACTCACTCTCTGAGGATGGTGAAGAATATGGTTGTCAACCTTCTGCTTGGGTCTTGGATTAGGATGTTAAATAAGTTTTGTATCCCCTTTATGCCTCAAAGTTTCCCTTCATCTTAGGTGCCAATTCCAGGGTGCATCAACCTTTCTGATTCCACCATCTTTTCTGTGCATTCAAACCACCTTGTTCTATTTTTTGTTTCACCCATTGTTTCTGAGAAACTGGAACCCTTCATGTCCGTAGGAGGACCTGGGGCCTAATGGCCATCCTTCTATGAGTCTACAACCCCAATTCTTGTTCTTCACTTTTCTTTAGAAATTGGAGAAGAGAATGCTACAACACTGGGGCTGTCTTATTCCAGTAGCCCAATGTGCTGAGACCTTGGTGGATCCTCTACTTACAGAGTGTCATGAATGCTTAGGTTGTTAGCTGGACATTCAGAGGAGGATTCTGGAGCTTCAGATCACAAGCGGCACCGAAAATTGCAGGTGCAGTCAAGTACATCTTCAAGCTATGGCTCTGTCATGACATCTAGAACAGATGTGCTCAGCTGTGATGCCATTGCAGAAAGGCCAGGCTGCTGTCTGCACTCAGTAAAGGAGCCAGTGTTTGAGGAGCAGGTCAGAGCTGCCCAAGTTCTTGGACTTGCAGAAGTGGACACAATCTGCTGGAGTAGTGGACATGATGAGATCAGTGGAGGTAATGCAAGTGTTATCATATCTAGTGAGGAAGGAGACAGCCAGATTCATCCATCCTTGGGGAGGTTTCTCAATGTAGACCAGAGGGGAGGTGCTTCAATTGACCCAAAAGGAAGAGCAGAAATGCATATGTGGTCTGATAGTGGTGGTCTACTGAGTTTGCAGCTCAACTCCTTCATAGCAAAAGAGAAGAAGAAGCTTGAATCATCAGATACTGCAGGTAGTGGCACTCAAATCTTCAGTCAAAGTGAACAGTCACTTTTGGGTTCTGTTTATGGAGAACAATCTTCAAGTTTGCAAAGGCAGCCTTTTCAAAACAGATCAATAGGAAGTGGTGGACACATTGGCAGTTGTTCTATGGAAGATGGGCCTTGTTTTCTAGCTGGAAGCAGCACTGAAGCCAGTCAAGAGAGGTCAAGATTGGAAATTCTTGAGTTGAATCCACTTACGTCTATGCTGCTGTCACGTATGAGCAAGCGACAACGCTCCACTTTGGAGTTTTGCTGCACTGAAGATAGTGCTACATCTGCTGTTGAGGACCAAGGTGAAGAAGAGAGGAAAAGAAAATTTGCAGTTCGCAAATCCTGTACGGACTCTATGGGTCTGCAAGGATCAGTCTATAATCTTCAGGGTGTTCCATCCTCAATGGCAGAGAACACAAGGATACATGATGAGGATGGTGCAATAACCCCAGATCCACATCAGACGTTTGTCCTTTCATCAGGCCGACCAAGCAGCACTGAAGGTATATTCATGATTTGTATGCTTCTCAACTTTTTCCTATGGTCCTCTTCCTCTCTGTCCAGTCATCAGCAAACAAAAATTGCTTGAGTCTGTTCTTCTTATTTCTTTGTTTGCATTTTGTAAAGAGCTAAGCATGCCTTAGGCAAGATTGGACAGAATTGCAAATGTTGTTGCAATAGCTAACAAGGAGAAAATTCTCTCTGTACAATATTCGTCACCCTGCACCTGCCTCTGATGGAGATTCTGACAAGAGGAACTTGTTAACTGCTCTTAGTCTGTATGGGAAGTCTTCTCTCTATATATTCTTGCCAGAAATAAGCAACCTTCAGCTTTTTATCCCTGTGTCTGCTCTGGGCAAGTTTGCTACATAGGTGAAACTAAGGTTTCGTGGAATGTGCAGAGGAACGGTCAGGCAAGCCGATGTTGACTATCGACTGTGATTTTGACACGTACTTCTCCAAGCTCATGCTTTAGCAGTTTGCATGCACATACTTGGCCCTCTGCTTGATGTGAGTAATTTTACATTTGCCACCTAGTCTTTGGTAAGTCTGAGTATGTTCATTTGTGATTGCTTTAAGGTATAATGCACTGATGAAAATGAAACCAGTGGTTCTTTGCAGTTCTAAAGGTTGCAACACTCCTGGCTTTTTGCAGGTCTTCAACTCAGCTTGAAGGATGTACTTCAGTACAGTATGTAAGGAGTTTGCATTCAACTACTCTGTTAACAATATAGGGCCCTAGAGCTGCACAGACTAGTGTGGTCATCTGGGCCTTCTACGCCAATGAGGTGTGTCACTTGGCAGCTCCACACATTTCCTAGTACTTTTTTTTCAGTTACTTCTCACACCTAAGGTTTCAGAGTCATTGAATAGACAAAACTTGACTTGAACTGCACTTGGCAAATCAATCTGATGCAGAAACATGTCCATCTATGTGCTTGCTCAATATTTGTCACAGTAGTTTCCTTTATTGGTGTACAGACAGTAAGCACTGACGGGAATCCACTGCAGTTTTCAGTGTTATCCAAGAAGGCACATCTCTAGAGGCTGTGCATCTTCTTGGATGTGCATCTTCTTGGAGAAGGTATTGTTGTTTTCATTATTACAATGGTGAAGTTGATTGAATTGCATGAGTATGTTATTCGGGCATCATCCTTGAGATGATTATATCCACAAACCCGACGTTCTGTGGGACTGATGTATAACTATTAAACTATATCCCTTCCTATGTTGTGCTAATGGTTGCTATTACTTTTTCTTTTGTTATGATTGTTGATTGATACAGCTCCTGTCAGACCTTGCAACCACATGTGAAGACACTTCACTGACAACCAGGATACACAGATTTAGGGCTACATTAAATACAGGTGTTGGACATTCCAGTCATTCTGCTACTTGGAGTACCCTTCAAATCAGAAATTGCATATGTTTAGGTCCAGACATTAGAACAATTGACTATGTAATTGTCACATTCAACAGGTTATTGTCAAAATCCATAAGGGGAATAATTCTTTTATTTTGAACTTAAAGGGGAATTTAAGATAAGACTGTACACAATTTGTCCTGATATTGTGGGCAAACATCAACTACTTACCAGTAGCATCAGAAGGAAAACATACAAATACACATTTGCCAGAATAACATGCATGCAGAACTAGAAATTCCTTCATGAAGTTTTTCAGAATGTGTAAACTACTCCTGCTGCCTAACTGGGAAACACTGAGGACTATGGTGCAGACACTATCTGGAGTGGTAGATCTATTCTGCCATTTGGCAAGCTTTTAAAATCCCTGACTTCCTGAGTGATCAAAATCCTTATATCATCAACTAAGATCTTCCATTAAAGGAAATGAACATTAGACCTTTTTATCTGTTTTTTTGTCTGCTTAGGAGAAGAAACTAAAATGCAACATTTCTAACATGAATGCCCCAGAAAACTTTAAAGCATGCAATAACATACATCATTCTGTCTCAAAGTACACTACATGTCAAAGACCTACCCCACCAGTCTGATGTAGCATTGCATCAATCTCATCCCCATCCTCCATCTCAAGCTGTGCATCCAAACCCTCCCCCATTCATTTCATATCAGTTTTCCAAGCACATTCTACCTCAAGAACAAATGTAAGTCACACACAGTACATATGATTTCTAAGCAAAACTGCGGCTGCAAACAACTACAGCTGTGATTTGCATGCCTGGGCCAGGTATCAGTAGCACAGGTTCTCACTACAGCTCCCATAAAACCAGCTAATCCACTAGAAACCCAAAACCTCTATTAAAGTAATATTGCAAGCAAACAGCCACTCTAATTCACATAATAATAAAGGTCATTGGACCCAAAGCAACTGAGACACGTGCTAAACATAACAGAAAGATTTTACTGAGGTTACAATGAAGTCTAGTTCTGTTTCAGCATTAAGAAACAAAACTGACATATAAAGAAGCAAACTCAAATCACATTCAAAACACCCCTGCAAGACAAGATTGTGGCTGAGTTCACTAAAAGGGACAGCTTGTATCACCCTGACCCTTGAAGAAAGAAGATAGAACTGCCATGATAAGTGAGAGAGGACTCAGCAAATGAAGAGACCTTGAGAATTTGGCTCAATAAGCTATGGAGAGCTATGGAGTGTAGAATGAAGCCTTCAGGAAAACATTTACATAATCAAAACAACAGGGACTGTACTCAAAAAACTGGTTGGGATGAAAACCTTATGAGTGCTTCAAAGAGATTGGAACAGAAGAAACAGACAAAGCAAAGAACAAACTCTTCAAACTTAAGTTGAAAGAAAAGCATAAAACAGGGGAGGCATGGCAAAAAGATCTCAGGAAGGAACCTCTGCAGGAGTCTGTTCAGCCCGAAGACGTCTGCCATCAAAAAGGAAGGCAATGGACTGAGGGTCCACAGACTGGCGGTCACAGTATGCATGCATCAGCTTCTTTAGCGTGGCAGTGCTCTTGATCCTGAAGAACACTTCTCCACCATCCTGCACATCAGCCACACTTCAACCCTCTCTAGGATCACCCTCTCATGCAGAATCCAGACAATCCAATATTCTTCTGAAACATAAGATGTGATCCCCAACTTTTCGACATCACTCCTTAGCACTTCTGCAAATAGAGCTTGATGAAGTTGCAGAGAAATCTCCACAACAACAATTAAAGGTAACATGACAATGAGTGCAGTCATAACCTCATGAGTGTTGCTCACAAAGTGACAGACCATCACCTTCATCACGAACGGCAGTGACAAGCTGCCATGACTACCCACCAAGTTCATCAGCTCCCAACAGTGGGTGTAGATAAGCATATAATAATCTGCCCAAAAACTTGGGCAAACCATTATACACAATCTGAGTCCGAGTTTCTGTTGCCTTTCTGGAAGCAATGGGAAGACTCTGATGTGATGTTGGCTAGCACTCAAGAGACATTGCTAATAAAAAAAGACTGCAAATAGACTATTCTTTATGGAGTACACCATGCCTCAATTTGAGGAGAGAGCTCCTTCCTCATCAAAAGAGAATGAAATAATACCAAAGGGTAATATCCATTCTGAAGCAATTTTCTACAGAGAAGAAACATGCTGGAAGTTCTACCCTTTGGAGACATCCAATTAGCTCTTTTATACACAAACAAGCTTGGAAATCACAAGTAACAGTGGACAGAGCTTCTGTCATAAGACCAGATGTAACAGGAAAACTATATTTCATGAGTAACTGGGAAACTCCACAACAGTAAAAGCACAGGAGGAGACCAAGGAAACCAAGAAGAATTAGGCAAACAAAAGGGAGAAAACAGAAAGACAAACAATAAAGTGGAAGAAACAAGACACATAACTTTAAGAGCATGATTTTTTGAGCACAAAGTGAGCTTTGAAAAGCTCCCTAATTAGGGTTAAGAGGTCCTTGGAATAAGCATTTTGCAGAGATTCTGAAGGTGGAAACACCAAACAGAGATGTTTCATTGTTTAAGCCCAAAAAACACTTTGAATCCAAACCATTATGTCAGTTCTGGCCAAATCAAAACACACATGACAACAAGAATGTGTTGCGGTCATAACCTTGTGAGTGTCAGGGCATCACCTCCATCATAGGTCAGTGACTAGCTACCAATCTAAGTTCTCCACTGATTGCATCACCTCCTGATGGTGCGTGTACCCACAAACAAGTATAATAATCTGATAAAAAACTGGGGCAAACAATCATGTGTGTACAAATCTGTGCCCTCAGTTTTTATTCACATTTCCACAAGTAACTGGAAGACTCAGTACTAATGTTGGCTAATAAAAAATTCTAAACATCCACAAAAAACAGCAATTACTGGTAGGATTATTATGATCTAGAAATGATCCAGTTAGGAAGCCTGACTCAGGAGGAGCCGAATGGACTCAGTTCACAAACAAGCAGAAACCCTTGAAATCTTCGCGAAAGCGCCACCTTACAACAAGAAGAAAAAAGAAAAACTGAAGAAGTGGTAAAACTTCACGGCCCTCCTCCTCCGACCTTATGGCACTGAGAAAAAGATGGAGAGAGAGAGAAGAAAACTGAGAGCGGACTAAAACTACAGGCATGCATCTATTTCACAGCATACCTACCTGACCCTTGACCTTGAGGTTGATATGGGCACCACCCCCTCCGGTATCCACCGGCTTCTTCTCCTCCTCGTTGTGAACCCCCGTGTTATTGGTGCTATCCTCCGCTCCGGCCATTGACGCTAAAGACTCTGAATACTCTTCACCAGCTTCTTCTTCTTGAGCTCGACAAGTTTTATCAAATCGTTCCCCTCAGGTATGAAGCACGCAAGCACGCACGACGACGACAAAGACGCTATCTCTTCTCGACCCTTCCCCCTCGCTCCCTCCCTCCCCAATAAAACTCTAACCCCCGCCAAACCCTAATTCTCGAAGCTACTAGTTTCCTACGAACCCTCTTGTAAGGTACTAGTAATGCTCTTGTTAGGTTTTTTTTTCTTCGAACTTTCGCCTCTTGGCTAACAGAAAAAAAATCCAGTGCGTACGAAAGGAAGGGTTTTGGTGAAAATTTTGGGCCAAAGTCGCCAGGTTTTGAGGAAATTTTTTATCTAATCGCCATAAATACACAATAGGTTCCAACAGGTCGCAAAAATATCCCAGGATTCTTAAATTTTTCTATCTGTTCTCTGACCTGTAGCCAAATTTGGCTAATTTTCCTTGTGAATGATCATCAATGTGGCTACATCACCACCAAAAAAAACTTTAAAAAATCTAGGTCACTCACATTAATTTAGTGTCAATTAAGTTAATTTATACTAAAATTTTAATAATCATAACTAATTTTACAAAAAATCTAAAATTTACAGGTTCACTTGCAAAAACTACAAGGACATTATTTAACACATATTAATTATTGAAACTACATGGAGTAAGCCCTTCCTATTTCATATTCTTGGCATTGACATCCAAAACAAACATTCAAGTTGTTGGAGGAAATCTCAAGTTTTATTTTATGGCTATCAACTTACAACATTTCCACCATACTTAGATGGTCAAAATCTTTCAACAACATTAAAGTTGTTGGGAAGTTTGTTGGACTTAAAAGATGGTCTTGATTTGTGCCCCATTACAATCCCATGTCACAAACCTTACTATTGGTTTTTTTTCTTTCCGTTTGGTGAGATATTCAATCTTTACTACCCAAGGTGGTTTGTTTTCAAGTCTCTCCTTTAGAAAGTCTTGTGTTGTACTCACATTTTCATTTATAGATTTTTTTAATTGATCACTTACAAGAGTAGGAGTTTTTCACATTTCTAATAAATGCTCCTTTGGACATCATGTGAACATGTCTTTGATCTTGTGCAGGTCCAACTATGGGCACTTGGTTATTAGTTCATCCCTACATTCCATTTGTCTTCAACTCATTTCCTTACAATGTTACATACTCATCTTGACTTGTCACATCTTATTATTGCACATCTTTCACATTGTCAAAGAGGACTTACCATTGATGGTTTAGGTATCCACTTGCTTTGGTGCCTATGTGGGGGTGAACACACCGCATCCCACAATATTCTCCAAAATACCGTCACAACGATTACTTTAGAAAATGGAACACACATACAAAGAGAGGTTTCCCACCTTTAATCCACCACACCCAATGGCGAGCCAATATTTCAATCATTAACGATGTTGTGATAGTTGATTCAACCCACCTGAATATGGTATATTGTCCATTGCCCATGATAACACATGCAATGATAATTGTCATGCAAGAAAAGACACAATCATATGTAAAATGCACATTAAAAGATGACTTCATTCCCCTTGCAATAGAGACTTATGGTTGTCTTCATTCACATTTTGACCTTTTTAAATTTCTTGTGTTTAGGCCACTATAGCCCATCATTAGCGATCTTCTTTAGTTCCTATGATGTTTATTTTTTATTATTCGCAACATGTGTCCATAGCCATCCAACGTGCATAGGCCATAACGATTCTTCAACATGCTACCGCACTTGGGAGACATTCCTCATCTTTTTCACACATTGCAATTAGTGTCACTAGCCAATTTGTGGAAGACAATACATTTTTAGCTTATGGTCTTCCATTTCTTTAGTGTATTATTGGTGTTTTGATTATTATGTGTTTTTGTGATCTATTTTTAGGCTTCTATTTCTTGTGGATGGGTTCCCATCCTTGCCTTTTTGTAATATATGGTCTTCTTCTACTACTTGAACCCAAAATCATAAGTTAAAAAACAAATGTTCTCACCTTTTGTTTGCCTAGTAGCTCTTTTCTTACACAATTGTTGAACATTAAATTGTGATTCCAAAACTTTTAGGAAATGGATTGAAAAATCAAGCTAACTTATTCAAATTAACATCTAATCCTAACTTGTTTGTTGAAATAAGCTTGAACCCTATTTATTTTCATGTGCCTATTCTTGTTGGATTTAGAATAGATGAATTTACTACAATGTATAGAAATCTTTGCATCTACCTTATAGAAATCAAAACAAAAGAGCTCAAATAGAATCTCCATCTAAAGTGCAAGTGGCTCAAGACCACATAGATGTGCCTGACACCCTATGTATGATCAATGCTAGTGATGTAACCAAGAGGTGACAATGGCCACCTTCACCTACCCATCATGTGAGGTGGAGCCCCTCTATTTTTTTTTGTTACATTATAAGTTGATGAATAGGTGGTTAACATTGCAATTTTTTTGGTCTTTATTCTTGTAGTAGAAGTTGAATGACCCATCACCAATTCCTCTTGTTGAGACCAAAATACATAAAAGATGGAACACACACAAAACACAACCTCAACCAAAGGAAACATAACTATTTTCAAAATGCAAGCATCCCATAAATTTGGAACAATTAAAAAATATTGTCACAATGGTTGTTTATTACAATCATAAGATCAAGTAACCACATATAGCACACTTACACAAAACCCACAAAAACACAATTTAAAATATTGAATCCATCTTCAAAATTCATAATTACTTTCACATCTCACTAATCACATTGAACTTTCATAGCCATCTTTCACTACTTGTCTTTAGAAATTCTCACAACCATCTTTTTGTTTGTAGTAGTAGGAATTTTTGTGACAACAAACAAAACTTAATTATTGAAGCAAATGGCTTCAATGACCAAGGTTGACTAATATTTTATGGTACGAGAGTTGCAATGGGGAGCTCAATTAGTTTTCTACAAGTTTCCACTGAAGGTTTTGATATTGTGTTAGGTTAGGATGCTTATAACTTTGAATTTTAAACCAATAAACTAGTTTTTATGTTGAATATTGCATTTGGCTAATTGGGTTTAACAATTTGATCAAATCCTTCAATCGAATTGAGAGAAATTGCATGTGTTATTTAGAACATTAATGAATCTTACTATAGTGCAAGTTTCACATCCATAAATTGTAGCCTCTATAATCATCATCCTTTTATACGTCATTACCTTGATAATTCCTTACTTATTTTGTTTCACATCACAAAAAAAAAAAATTTAACTTGATTTCAAAAAATATATTCTAACAAAATAAGAATTATGAACCACATGCAAATATGCTAATGAAACGTATTTCATGTTGATCCTAAGAAAAAATGACAGCAAGTTAAAATAGGCAACCAATTTACCTTAATTGTCTTGGAAAAAGTAAACTAAAAGTAGAATTCATAGGTTTTTCAGCATTATGAGCTTCATTCATGGAAAAAACATTATCACATCAAATTATTAGATTTTTTATGCCTTTTGTCTTTCCAATAGAGTTTTCAAAAGAAATTCATCATTGGATTTAGAGTTGTAAAAGTAATTAAACATTACAATAAAAATGACATCATATTTAATGGTTCATAATTATTTGAAATCATCAAAACACAATTCATGAACATCAACATTTTAACATTGAGGGCACCAAACCAATTCCTTTTCACTTTCAAAAGATTTTCAAATACTTCATGTCCATTTTATAAAAGTCTATTTAATAGCTAATTAATTACCTTAAAAGCAACCAATTAATGACTTGTATGTTTTAATTTCAAATGTAAAAACTAATACTTACAATTGCTTAAAATGATTGTAGTCAACAAAATTCTACTTGTTTTCATTAATTTCAATTTGGTTCATGTTAATGAAATACCTCAACTTTTGTATTACAACACCTTCTTTTTCTATCTAGTTTATAATGTTATCACCCAAAAATTATATTAGCCTCATAATTGTTTACTTTCATTCATTACAAATGTCTACATCATCCAAACAAACAAATAGACATTAAAAAAAATGCATACCAAGGAATTGACATGTTGAAAGTTGTGTCTTGCTCCAATCTCCAATGATCTTTTCCATCTCAAAGCACAAGCCAACAATACCTCCATAGCCTTATCATACTTGGGCTCTACATTATCAAGGACAATCAAACTAGCATAAGGCCATAATATTAATATATTTTCATTTGTTTCTTGAATCCTACAATATCAAAACAAAGTTCCATGATCATATAGATTTTCCATGAAATCATTTCCACTAATATAAATTCCAAACCTCAATTTGTTTATCTATAATTTATGAAATGGGTATTTGTAAGTTGGGTGTTTGATTTACAATTCTAAGCTCCTGAAATTAGTCAGTGCCCATAAAATACTATGTGACAACTTGTGATGTTAGAAATCATGTCATGACAATTTGTGTTTATATAGATCATCAAAATTATGAAAAACTTTTTATTATGTCAATGACAATCTTTTTGTTTTTTGATAATGTAATGACAATTTTCTTTTTACAATGATTTCATCTTCTCATCACAATTTTCATGTTTGTGTTGACTCAATAGTTTTTCGCAATTTGTGAAATTATATGATCAAATTTATCACGACAATTTCTATGTTTGTGTTTATTCATGATGTTTTGACAATTTATGGCATTTTTTCATCAAATGCGTCATGACAAATTTTTGTGTTTATTCAATGTGATCTAATCTAAATTGAATTTAATATGTGTTGGGAAGACAAAAACATCCAATTCCCACATGTGATGATTGAAAAGTAATTATATGAAAAAACAAATATGAAAGGGTTTCAATATGAAATTGTCTTCTCACACTATTGTCCAAAAATGACAACCTATGGAACCTAAAGTTGCTCCCCCTAAACTAGGTCTGATGTATCATAGTCACTAGAATTAATGACCAAATATCCCCTAGTTCATTTACACTAAGCCACTACTCTCACATTTAACTTGAAGGTTATTTTTTCAACTTAATTTTCTAATTAATGAAAATTTGAAATCAAGGCTAGCTAAAAACTTGGTGAATTTTGCATCCATATGAAGCAGAAACTGCAATAGAAAAGACTTCCAAACCAAACTTCTACCTAAAGAGCAATCAACTACAAAGACAACTGATCAACATAAAAACAAGTCATGTTACATTAGCAAGTCTGGAGAATATCCTTCACAAATCACACGTGTGTCTGAACTAATTTGGTTTTTGGTTAATGCAAAGCTCACAAGATCACAAAGTTCTCAAAGTAGTCTGCAGGCACCTGATGTTCAAATATAGCTGAACAATTGTCCAAATTTCGTTGTTCAATCCTAGGTAGTTTTGTTTGGATATCATTCAACTTGTATATTATCATCAATACTAGGCTTTTTTAGAAGAAAGTTTGGGTGATAAACAAGCATTGTTCGAGAATACACACTTTCATGAGAAAGAGCAACACACACCTCACTCATGGTAGAACACATGTCATGTCCTACCATCATTTCATTTGTATACTGCTGAAGATATACAGCACACTATTTGGTGGTATATTCATGGTCTGCAGGGGTTCTGCTGCAGGCTCAGGTCATTGAGAAATAATTGAAGAAACAAAGCAAAATTCCAAAAGGTAGAAGTTAAAAAGAAGGTAAGGTCTTCAATGTCTTGGAAATGGCGTGATTGTGGTCAAAAGCCAGAATAAAGAGTCCTAAACAGTGGCCAGACCAATATTTTACACCTGTCTCCAGAATTAGTTAAAGAAATTGAACAACTCTTTCAAAAGAGTGCATGCTACATTTCGTGTGGTTAGCCAGACACATCTCCTGACACTCTCATAACTTTGACTCTAGTTAGACATCCTATGCTACACAGAAAGGTGGCTTTGTGTGACAGGTAACATTGAAACATCAGCTACGATTCCTGGGAGAAGATCCACCACTGTTCTAAGAACTACATAAAGTGCAACTGCAGTTCACAATTCACCTGTATTCTATGTGTACAAAATTCCACACAAAATTAGCACCCATTAACAGTCATATGTGGCAGAATGTTTAGGGTTTAGTTTATAGTGATTTTTTATTGGGAATGTTCAACAACAGGACATTAAGAACCACAGTGTAGAGAGACAGATGAAAGATTAAATCTGAGGCTTCCAATTGCAGACATAAAATTCCACGTTTCTTTGTGTCTCTGAGGATGGTCTGTTCTTCAGAACTCTGAAGCTCCATTAAGAATGCACACTAACATAAACCCTAACAGCATGTGCTAAATTAAGACATCTATATTTTGCACACTGTCTCTTATGCATCAGCAAGCTTAAAGGACTTATGAAGATTTCTTTCCTTCAGACTATTTACAGATCATTAATAACCTTAACCACAAAAAACCCAAATCAGAGAACAGAATGAGCCCACACCTATCTAGTGTGCACTCTGTGTTGTCATTGCGACAAAAGTAGCATTTTGGCTGTGATCTTGGCCTTCTTCTTCTGCTGCACTTGTATTGGAGCTTAAGCCAAAATTGAATAGTGTAGAGGCCTTTGCAAAGTCATGAGCAGGTTGTGAAGTTGCAGAGATATGAGTGTCTTTCCACCAATACCCATCAAGAGCAGTAGATGCATTAACATGCTCAGGATCTACAATGATGCGACAATTCACTTTGTCAGAGTCAAAGTCAATTGGGCCAGTGGTATCTCCACCACTGTACACATTAAACTGTGCAACACCTGTGTCAAGGTCAGCACCACCCCAAGTTGGATCCAGAGCCTCATGGGTGGCTCCTGCAATAACTTTCCGAGGATTGGCAACCCATTTTCGGGCACCATCTGCCCCAATGCATTTGGATGCTCGCAACTTATCAGAGCAGGTTGGGTGCTCAAGGTGCAAAAACATCCGATCTATAGCCCAATCTTCATTGATAGTCTCAATAGTTGAGTTTTTTTGGGGTGAACAATAAATGCTACTCCAAACTTGGCTACCAAAAGTAATGTAAGGGCTCTCCTTGTTGCTCTCCAAAATACCCGAAAGTGTCTGAGGAGGTGGGATTTCAAGGTAATGATTGAAACCCCAAAAGAAGGCCCAATCGGCAAAAAATCGTGATCGTTGTAAGCAATCATTGAGAACCAAGAGATTGCTAGGGTATTGTTTTGGGTCTACTATGACACTCCCATCAACACTCATGTCTATGAGTGTCAATGAACCACTGTCGAGAAAAGGCTGCAAAACCCACATCATCTCTGTGTCCAGTTCGAGCCCATGGTATATGAAATAATGTAACTTCCCTTCCCTGAAAACATGATGGTTATACATGAGCCATTGCTTCAAGTACCTCACATTTAGTGGGTTCCAAATTGGAGGAGCGCAGAAGGCATAGGAGTGCCTTAGCGGACCTTCAAACTGAATATGATTGATGGCTTCAGGAGGCTCATCAAAAACCGAAACAAACTCCCCACTGCCAAGCTTAAGGTAGAGATGGCCACCAAAGCCATTTGCACCTGCTGGATCTTCAAATGTGCATTTTATCACCACAACATCATAAGGCAGTCCTCCTTTGGTTGTTGGATCCTTAATAAACACATTGGTTCTCCTCCCATATTGGATGGGTACCTGACTCTCAACTGGTGGAGGAAAGGGTGGTGCATGGTTGGAGCTTGGATCCCACTGCATCCAAGCGCATGTACCAGGGATGGCATCCTTCTGCATTGGCATCTTCTCACCAAGTGAATTAGCCACCAGAGTGACTAATGAGAACTCTTCCTGTGAGATTCGGTAAGAACTGAACAGGATTAGTGGGTGAAGTGATGAATGAAATGGGCGGAACTTGTAATCCCCCTGGAAAATTGGTCCTGCCACACTACCCTTCTCTCCTGTTTTGCTCTCATTGAATGCCCATGATTTTGTCCCACATGCTTGATCTGCCACTACATCATATCACAAGCAACAACACATTCACCATTCTGTGAACTTTCTGAATGTGTCATATAATTTGACAAAAATTGAGAGTACAACTGTGAAAGTGCTTGACACAAAGCCATAGCACTCTGCCGACAATGTCTTTGGCAACAGGATAGAATTCTTCCTGTAATGGGCTCTGCTCTTGCATTGGTAGAAACAAATCTGATGGCAAAAGATGGGTTTATAGCACCCATGGGTATTTGCAAACTTCATAGACATGTTGGAGAAATGACTCTCATGAGAATTGAGGATTCTCATGTTCAAGAAATAACTCTTATGAGAATCGAGGACTCTTATGTTGAAGACAAAATTTACAGAAAACCAAACTCACAAAGATTCCAATCCAGAATGTCTGTAAGTAACCAATCATACTCTAGATACATGTACTTCTCTGAGAAAGATTGCCAGAAGTCTTGAGCACCATGGTGATATGTGTGATGAAGTGAGAAATGTAATCACAAGCTTGAGACACCACCACAGGCACAATAAAATCCCATATGAAACACATCTTGTAAATGAAAGGTGAAGAAGGGAGGCAAGGTGCATTTATACTCCCATCAGCATTTTCTCCAAACGATTTATGACAGTTTCAAGCATGTTGTTCCTGCTTTTCTTTGAGAATGACAAACCAACTGACCAAAAAAAAGTTGAGAAGGAGGTAATCTAAGGAATTTGCAGCACCTGGAGTATTGCATCGATCCTTCTGCCTCAACCTCAATGTTGCCACTTCTTTCTGGAGCTCCTCCATATTTTGAAGCTCCTGGATGACCTCGGTGAGAATCTCGCCTGTGGGACCATCCAATGCAGCATTGACATCCCATTGAGGCAAAGCTCCACGTGGGTTATCTGCATACAGCTGATCAGCATCAGCCCTTGTGGCATTCACAATGATCACCAACCCTTTATCCATGGCTTCCTTCACAAGCTCTTTCAGAGATCGGATGGAATTATCATGAGGATGAGTAATCAAAGAAGGAGAGCTTCTTCTGGTGATAGTAAATTCTGCTGCTGCTTCTTCTTCTTCGTTGTGGTGTGCTCTTGACGCCAAGTGTTGTCGAAAACCTCCAAGATCACCAGTGCTATTGAAGATGATCAACATGAGCACCAAGAGCCCTAGAAAAGATATCAAGGCAGGTGTCTTCTTCCTGAACAACCTCCAAATGCTTGCTATGCTTCCTACATTTCCCTTCATCTTCTCAAAATGCCTCATGTTCACTCTCTTCATGGTCTTTCTTTCCCACTATAATATTCTTCTAAGGCTTTGATCAGCTCTCTGCAACATAGTTTTTTCTTTCTTTCACGAAAATTTCTTGTTGTAAGTACCTTCACGAAAGTCCAAGAGAAAAATCTATTCGTTTCGATCCCAGCCAAACAACACAAAAAAGCTTCTCTCAAGCTTCCATGTCTGTTTGTTTTCAACCCGGCTTTGCACAAGCTTCTCTCAAGCTTCCTTATACGTTTTCAACCCAGCTTTACACAAGCTTCTCTCAAGCGTCCTTGTATGTTTTCAACCGAGCTCAACACAAAATTCTCTCAAGCTTCCATGTCCGTTGTTTTCAACCGAACTTCACACAAGCTTCTCTCAAGCTACCATGTCTGTTGCTTTCAACCGAGCTTCACACAAGCTTCTCTCAAGCTACCATGTCTGTTGCTTTCAACCGAGCTTCACACAAGCTCCTCTCAAGCTACCATGTCTATCGCTTTCAACCGAGCTTCACACAAGCTTCTCTCAAGTCTCGCCATCTGTTTTCGACTGAGCTTCATACGAGCATCTCTCCAGTTTTGGCCGTCTGTTTTCAACCGACCTTCGCACACAAGCTTCTCTCAAGATACGTTCTTCCCAAATGCCATTGAAAACATCGTACTACCACCCCTCCACCGCCGTCCCCGGCCTCACCTCCTCCTTCTCTTACTGACTACAACCTCGGACTCCTCATCAGAAACCACTATGATAGAAGCTCTCGACAAAACGCACTGCTACACTCTTCAGAAGCAAAACCAAAAAAAAAAAGATTTGGCAAACATAACCCGGTTTTAAACAGAAAGCTCTCTCCCACCTCTTTCGATCAAGTCCCTCAAAACTCCCAACTTTCCTTCTCTCGACAATGCACCCCAGAAACTCACATCCCCCACCTCAAAAAAGACTCTCTCGCAAAACTTCAACTTTCTTTCTGTCGACAATGGACCCCAGAAACTCACATTCCCCACCTCAAAAAAGACTCTCTCGCAAAACTCCAACCTTCTTTCTGTCGACAATGGACCCCAGAAACTCACATTCCCCACCTCAAAAAACTCTCTTTCTCAAAACTCCAACTTTCTTTCTCTCTCGACAATGGACCCCAGAAACTCACATTCCCCACCTCAAAAAACTCTCTCTCCCTCAAAACTCCCAACTTTCTTTCTCTCGACAATGCACCCAGAAACTACTCACATTCCCCACCCCGAAAAATACGCTCTCTCTCTCTCTCTCTAAAGTCCCAACTTTCTTTCTCTCGACAATGCACCCCAGACTCTCTCTCTCTCTCTCTCTCTCAAAAGTCCCAACTTTCTTTCTCTCAACAATGCACCCCAGAAACTCACATCCCCCACCTCAAAAAACTCTCTCTCTCTGTCTGTCTAAATCAGAGAGAGCCTCCGGAAGTGCTCATCCCTTCGTACCTCGGACGCATTCTCTAGGGAGAAGGCGAGCAGGACCGCATTTGTAGGGACAAGAAGAGCAACAAACGGGCACAGGTTCATAATAGAGAGAGAGAAATCGCACTCACATTGTCTGTGCCGTTTACAGGTAGTAGTGTTGTTGTGTTGCAGTGGGCGAAGGAAGGAAGGAGCCAAGTGAGTGAGTAAAATGTTGGCTCTACTGCTGGTGTCACCCAGTGTTTGGTTTTTTTGGCAATATTGTGTTATAGCCAAAATGGCGATCATCCACAAGAGTATTTAGCCAAATTTGGTTGTAAGCTAAACATGAAATTTATTTATTTATTAAAAAATCCTCCAAAATGTTTGGCTTCCTGTTTGAACTGTGTGCAGAAATATGGCTATTTTTTTCTCAATTTTTGGTCTAATTATGGCTATTGAAAAACTCAAAAAGATTGTTGCATCCCTAGTTTTTAGTATAGCCAGTAAAAAAATGCTGAAACTTGTGTGTGTGTGTGTGTGTGATGCCTCATTGTTTGTGGCAAGTGTGACTTTCCTCATGACTCCTTGATTTTGTTTGCCTGCCTGTGTGTTGTGATTCATGTTCATTACTGTTGTCGTACCCTTGGCGGCAGGTTCCGCACTATAATTATATATATTATTTTCAGAGAGATCTCGAAATTTTCCAAAAATATTTCTTTTTCAAAGAATACAATTTTTGTGAGGAAATTAAAATTGAGAATCTTTAAAGGACCTTTTTTGAAATGTTTTATTTTTAATATATTGGGCATCTTTGCAGTAAAGTAATTATTTGACACTGAAATATTGAACTCACCATGGTAAGTACTACAATTTCTGTGCCTAACAAAAGCGCGCCTACTTGCACCCCCCATGCCCCCCCCCCCCCTCCCCCCCAAAACCCCAAGGCAAAAGGAAATTGGGCCTCTGGACCAGGGTTATAGGATTACCGTAGAAAATATACACAAATAAGGCCCACTTTACACTAGGAATCAGGGCTGAAAAAACTTGGGACCAATTTTGACCATTTTCGGCTTGTTGTTTGGTCCCAAATTACTAATAAATGTTAGAACATTGATGTCAGGATATTAATGAATGCTGGAACATTGGCCCCAAGGGTTACAAATTGGCTTCCCAAATTCGGTGGTATCCTTTTTCCAGCCTTGGGGCCAATACAAGGCCGTAAAGTTCAGCATTTATTACTAACTTGAGGCAGATTGAAAAGATTTTTTTTCTATTTAAGCCTTGACTCCTAGTGGAAAGCCCTTGGGGCTCATTTCAACTTTTGCACCAATAGTAAAGCTTGATTTGGGTTAAGCATAGGGCCTGAGTCCTAGTGTAAAGGAGGCTTAAGTATCCCGGGTCTGTAGAATAGGCTTGTGCCTGCCTAGGGATAAGAAAACAAAAAGCTCATATGACCAATTAGTTTGTTAGAATGGGAGTTTTGAATTTGTTTTGAGGAATTAACTTCAGAAAATGGACACTTAAACTGTGTGATAACATCATCCAGTTGTCCTCATGTGAAAAATAAGAATGTGTTCAATGAGATTGTTAAAATGGATGCCTTCAATTCTTTTAAGGATCCTTACATGTTGCATGTGAACTACATGCAATTTACAAGGAGCTTTTTAGAAAAAAAGGTTTAGAATTTTTACACATCATTCTCTGATTTTACTCAAAGATTTTGAGTTCTGCCAAGTTACTTGTGCTGTCTATCTTGGGATGCATGTTGCCTCACCTCATTCGGGTAACAAGTAACTGTGTTTGTCACCCATTTTGGACCACAGTTTATGGAAGGGACATCAATTTTGGGGACTATTTAAGATCAATTGTAACGTCAATGCCCAAAGACTTCACGCCCTTTTACTTTTCCAAGAATTTTAACAAACAGAAACAGGTGGATATTAGGATCAAATCTGACCATTTCGGTTTCTATAGTTTATATGACTAACTATGTTTATCACTATTTTTGGCTAAGAGCAATTTCGCTGTACTGATTACTTGGTCTTTGTGTTATTTGGCACGACCAAGGACGATCAACTGACATAAGGCCAAAATATTAATATATATATAAGTTTATTGAATAATATTTTTTAAAAATAATTATTTATTAGATATTGATAATTCATAATTATATAAATTGATCATGAAAACATTTTCATGAATTCTTGCCTACTGAAATATTAATATTTATGGCATCCATGATGTCTCTTTCACACCCCTCCTTGCTTTAAAAAAATTCTTTTAGGCCTTTCCAATGTCCCTCCATCTCATCTTTCTTACCATACTTCTCAACAACTTTTGATTTGAAAAATATATAAAATATTCTTAACTATAGTGCTTGCACACTATGTATTTATTGTTGTTCTCCAAGATCACATTCAACACCCTTGACCCTCAATGTCTTGGCACCCCTTATATTTCGAAAAGAAACTTTTCACATCAAATTATCTTTGGTGTTTTCATCATTTGTTTCGACACCCTTATTAAAGCTTATTGTCATTTTATTATTCATTTTTTCCATCTCCTCATCTTTCATTGTCCTTGGTGTTGTTTCAATGTGTTTTTGGTATTAACCAAGCTTAGGTCATTCCCTAATCAAATATTTCACCAATTTGAATTTTTACTAAGAATGTTCAAATTTGAGATTGTTTGTCAAATTGATATTCCTTTAAAATCTGGACCTAGCAACAATCATAATGACTTAAAAGCTCAAATTTTTTTTGAAACATTAAACAGGTCAAGTTTTTTTTTTTTTTTTTTTAAAAAAACCAAATTTGAACAGAGAAATATATTTTATTGATTAAAAAAAATTAAAAGAAGAAACAAAATGTTTACCCATTACAAGGAGAGGGTGGTTAGAAAAAGTAAAGTAAATTGTTCATACTCAAATCATGTGTTTTTGGTGTGAGCTTAAATGTAAGCGTTTAATTGTTAGCTTGCCTAGTTTTTTTTTTCCTTTCATCTATCTTCAAATGTTTTCTCCATTGCATTGCACACTAAGTTATATCTTTCTCATTTTTTAGTCCTTGGGGTGTCACATTGCATTTGTAGTCAACCTTTGGATTTTATAAATATTCACCTTTTTCATTGCGCACATGGTGAGGAGAGAACAGTTTTGCATGATATTGTGCAAGATGCTTTCATGGCCATTACGAGAGACGAAAATTTTCATGTTTCACGAGAACAAACTAATGTCCTTCCACTTTTTGCCTTATAGTCTTTGTGTTGTTAAACTGACATTGTGTTTGACAACATTTGTGACTTAAGTGAAGGATGATATTTATCACGATCAGTTTGTAGCGGACATGTTTTTTTCTCTAACTATAGGTAGACGAATTTTTTCATCGATGCGCCAAGATGGCATGGGGAACAAAGGATGCTAAAGGCCCTCCTCTGTTAGTTTACGCACATTTTATAAGCAAAGGGTGTTAATGACATTACAACATGCACATGTGATCTTTATTTTGAGATGTTGCAATAGGCGAGGGTTCTTTTAGGCTAGGCATCCTTTCAAGAGTTTCTCCCCTTTCCTTATTTGATATGCTTATCAAAACAAGAGGGCATTCAGGACTTGATATTCCCTTTGTGGTTCGCCCTCTTAGGTGGTCCTTTCATCTTCTTGGACATGGGTCCTTCCATTTTGTTCCTTGTATTCCCCCTTTTGTGGGTGCTTTGGTTTATTTATGATTGGCAGGTTTTCATCAATTGAGATGCTCTAAAGCTAATGACAAGGGCAAGAATCATGTGGGTCCATGTAAGTTAGTTTGTATGGTTAACTTAGGTTTAGCCCAAGTTTTGGCAGGGGCAGAAATTAAATTGTGGGGACCATGTAGAACTGAGTTTAATGTCAATGCCCAGGGGCCCACCCACACCTCTAATCATGCAAGGGCTTTACTGACTTAATCATGTGGATAAAATCTGATAGAACACACACCACCCTAGATCTGGCATACTAATTACTGCCGCCTATGGCACATTGCTTAGCGTGAAAGAGTCCAAAAGGTGGGTCATAAAAGCACAGAAGTTAAAGAGGAAAATGATAAGGCCAAGTTGTGCCATTTAATACTGCCTGAGAACTTCATGAATCAGGCCACAGTGAGCCAGCACCCATCAACGCACCATGGAGGATGGATAGTAAGTAGTCAGGAAACAGTTTTCTGTTGGGTTCCAGTTCCCTAGCTAACCATGGTGGGTAGCTCAGTTGGCAGGTTCTTAGTAGATAGGTTGTAAAAACAGCCCCCTAACTGTGTATAAACCATCAACTTAGTTAGTAGTTACCTATTTTCCTACCTATCTACTTATATATGAGACCTATTTCTTACTGAATTGGTTAATACAGTGAAACCAAATATTAACTTCGTTGAGGTTCATCCACAACTAAGTACTTTACCCTAAGGTCAGTTTTTTCATTAAATAATCCTCAAATAATGAAATTATTTTTTGTGAAAATATGAAGTTGACATGTTGAAAATCATCATAATTATCATAGGCTATACTCTAATTAACTTAGCTACTCATGTGACAATATCATAATAGATCATGGAAAATTCAATAATTTCAAATTTTAAAGACGAATTCATTTTTTGAACAAAAATAATTATTCGTTTTGTCAATGTGGAAACTCACCCTAGGCTAGGCTACAATAATAACAGGCATCCAGTGGATGGTGTGCTGGTAGGTGCCAGTTCACTGTGGCCCAAAAGTCAGAGTACCAGATTGGATCCAATTCTTACTGGACCAAAATGGGAAGTTAATTGCCAGATAACCCTCAATTTTAGTCAGTTTTATTTTCAAAAGAATATATCTCAGTTCTGGTTCTACAGATAAATAGAACTGCAAACCCAGTTTTGGGTATTTTTCTAAATAACAGAAATTCCAGTTCCAGTTCCGAAGACTAAGCCCCATTTGGGTCTAATTCTTGCTAAGCAGAATCTGAACCGGTCATTCTTACCCGCCCAACATTGGTTAGTACATAGCTAACCATTTTGGTCAGCAATGTGACAGGGATACAATGAAAAAGTGTTTCCTATTCCACACATCATCCATCCAGCACGGTGCACTGGTGGATACTGGTTCGATCCAGCTGGTCTTTACATGTGGCATTGAAGAGGGGTTAGAGTTTTGTGTACGGTCTGGTCCAGGGCGTTTTCCTGTGATACCCAGTGGGTATCCGGCAGGTACCCACTGGGTATCAAGGGATTTAAAAAAACGGTAAACATCGACAAAAGTCTGTCCATTTTTTTACACAATGCAATTGCCTTCAGCCCCAGGTGTTCCTGAAGTAATGGGCCCTCAAGGCTGGAGAGTTACTTCAGGAACACCTCGACCTGAGGCCGTTGCATGACATAAAAATTGACAGATTTTTGTTAGATTTTTTTAATAGTTTTTTTTTCACTTTCTCCCTTGATACCCAGAATGTACACATTAGATACCCTCCGGTTATCACAGAGAAAAACAGGGTCTGGGGCATTTCATTTTCTGGGAATGCCCCTCAGGTTCTTCTGCTCTGTGAGGGTGCGTCCAGATACACACTAGAAATTTTTACACAATGTAGCCAAGAGAAACTCAAGTACCTGGGTCATTCTTGAGTAGGTAGGCAATCTTCTGACTTACCATGTTACTTACTTACTGAAACCTGAAACCTGTGCCAAGCTCCCAGCCCAATTCCTTGATAACTAGGTTAAGGCAGAGTGTCCAGATGTGAGACAGAGCCTGCAGGCTCCTGAATTCATATTTGTTATTGTTCTCAGACTTCATTAAACTTCTTCTGAGTTTCTGGCAGATGTTTGGCAACTGTCAAGTACCACCAGGTGGTTTTGAGTTTCCACCTCGGTGGGAGGAAGTGAAGAAGTGTGGATGTAAGTGGTCTGTAAGGCCGTAGGGGCAGGGGTGTCAACAGAATGAGGTGCCAGTGTGAAGGGGGATCTTGCAAGTAGCCAATTTGAATTTGGGAAAACCCTATGTATATATAAAAACATGGATAAAAATCCATCCACAAAAAGTATAAGGCATGTCAAAGCAAATGTAAACACACCAAACAAATGTAAACACATGAGAGAAAATTGAAAACCATAGCAATGAAGTAGAAGACCTAATGCTAAAAGGGCATCCTTTGCCACAAATGAGCTAGTGATGGAGGTGCATTAGTTCATATGTGTGAAAAAAATAAAGAACTGTGAGTAAGTGTGACAGCATGTTGAAAAACCGCAGAATTTGACCCATCACACAATCTTTCGTACACTATGAACTTGCCCAAAATAGATTCACAATGGAGCTTCTTCCCTTTGCCCCTTTATAACTTGTGATATTGAAAATTTGGCGCCATCTTATGGAATTGTGTAACACTTGGTAAGAACCAATGTTGGCTGATTATTGAGAAGAGTTCCAATTATTGATTTTTTTGAGAATCGGTCAATACTTAATCACCTGTATTGATTTTTCATGACCCAATTATCATCCAAGTATGTTATCAATCCTAAAATATGGAACATGTGAAATGAAGTAAAAAGGAAAATATATTTCTTTTTAAAAACCTTGTAGGTGATGTATAACTATCTACATACTTGGCTATTCTCAACTAGGTATCTAAAAACCAGCCCATATGCATAACTGATGGTTATTATTAAAAAATTAGTTCCATGGTACATTTCAGTTCAGAGTTGCCTTGTGCCCTATGAAGCGTAAAGCCCATGTCTAGGACATTCCCAAAATGCAGGGCCAGACTCAACAATCACTGCCTTGGCTTAGGCCCCTTATGTTTGGAATCCTTTCACCTTGGGGCTTATACTCTAGTACCTTGCCAGCTTCCACAAGTCCTTCAAATAATTAATTAATTTTGAAATTTTCATTTCAATAAATAAAATATTCTTGAAGATTCAATAATTTTCTTCACAAAAAAAATTATTTGAAAAAAAAATGGTATTTTAGGGTTTTTGAGCAGTGGTGTAAAAGGAGCAACGCAGACTGGGGAGTGGAATTAGGTTAGGAGTTTTAGGAATTAGGGTTTGATGAGTTTTCGTTTGGTGACGGTCTTGAAAACCCTGCTCCCATGGCAGCGAGCGATTTTGCTACTCTGGTATCAGAGAACCGATGCAGCAGGTGTTGGTGCTGATAAGCTCAAGAGAGATGGTTGTTTCTCCAGCGCGAATTGGATTTGAGAAGATTGACGATGAATCTCGTTTTCCATTGCTGCAAATTTGAGAAAGGTCAAGCGTGAAATTCTGATTAGGGTTAGAGGGTGCGGTGGTGCGATCCTCTGCAGGAGAGTGCAGTGCGGTGGTGTTTTGTGATTCACGGTTGGAGAATGGAAGTGACGGCAAGTGGGCTGGCTAGTCGCTTCATCCAAGTTTCAAGTCCAGATGGAACGGTGCTACGATTTGCGGTGGGGACTCGAGCGGGTTTTGCTGTGGATAGAATTAACAAAAGGCTTCCGGAGTCCTCCGGTAAGGTGGTATGCATCGAAGCCATTGCAGAGGGGGAGGAGCCTATCGAGTTTGGTCCTGACGCAGAGCTCGTTGTCTACGGACAATCTTGGAAGCTGCGAGCTGTTCAAGGTTTCTGTTGAATTCCTCCCCTACCCTTGTTGCATTTTGCATATATAGGTATTTAGGGTTTTTTCCCACGGATGCTTCGCTTCTCCTGGTGACGATGAATTATGATACGTGAAAATCCGGGTGTGAAATTCGCTTTAGTATTTGTGGATTTTACTTACAATGCAAGTCTTGTGTTCTTTGTGGTTTTGTGTCCAAGCAGAGTCTCAACCTGTTCAGGGGGCTGAATTGATCCTTTATGCTCAAGAAACGGGAGCCATCAAAGAGGTTCACTCTGCCCAGGTCAGTGTTGAATTTCGTGTGTATTTGTGTTTGTGTGGATGTGAGAGCAGAGGACTTGAATTGAACAAAATTGGATTGCAAACCTGTGTCATCACAAGTCCCATCCTCATGCATGCATTATGCATGCATGTGGTGAGCAAACTCTTAGCAGTCATCTGCTGTAGAGTCCATCAAATTTTGGCTTCCCAGACAGGAAAGATGGCGACCTGCTCTTCAATTGCTAATTATTCCAAAATGGCTTTGTAGAGTGGTTTTTGTGTAAATCCTTTGATGTTGGGAAAAGATGTCTTATGGTATGAAAGTAGTGAGATTCTAGGTTTTCAAATCTCAATGAAGAGGATCTAGTTCTGCCATCTCATGTGACCAAGGTCATCAAGAATAGTTATACATAGGTGAGGTGAGGGGCGTCCTGAAAGTCTGACCCTGCCCTTTGACACTAGAGTGTATGTTAGATTCGGATTTCAGTCTAAAAGTGTCCAAAAAGGGCCTTTCCCTGCACCTTTCCATGCATTTTTGTGTGTTTTAAAACTGAACTTTGAGTCCCTTGGCTGGGGTATACTTTGTGAGTAAGCAACCGGTTAGAGAATTTGGAACAACTCATAAAATCCATTTCTATGAAGGTAAATCACACTCACATTCCCCATGAAGGTAATAGCCATCAGTCAGTCATTTTCCTTTCCCCACATACTCCAGACAAGCTGGATCATGGTGAAATTATTCTGATGACTAACTGAAGTATATGCACTACAGGTATAGATATAGACTGTGTTGAAATGTCTCCAAGGCAAAGACAGGATGTATGCTGCTTTGCCAGCTGCTAAGCTAGTCCTGCATTCCCCACAGATTTGACATATCACCCAAGTGAGCCAAGCCCTCACATATCCACTGAAGGGAACACAATGGACTGCCTGTCAGATGGGTTGTTAGCAGGACAGGAGAATTCACTTTCATATGATTGCTTGTTGTTACTCTTGTGGCGACAATCCTCGATTGCTGTTTGCCATTTGTACTCTAGAGGATGCAAACCCCTGAAAACAACAACATAAACGCATACCCTCTCTACCCTTCTTGTTTTTTCAATCTAGATTTAGCCCGACTTGACATTATGAAGAGTGTTGTATCAAACTAGGTCTGGTTACATCCATAATGATGCAGTTCCAATTTTGTAACTTGTTCTACCAGGAACTCCAGGATCATCAGGGTATCACTCAATTTGGTGACACAGATGTAAATCATGGAGAAATTGCCAATGAAAATGGCAGGTGACTTGCCACGGACCCTTTTTCCAGTATTTTCTGCTTGATTCAAGTGTGATTCCTTGCCTGCAAGCCAGAAATTACCTCTTTCTGCTAAGATAAATGAAATGCTTTGGGTGTTGATGCATTTGTTTTTGGTAGGCAATTAGTGGGTGAGGGAATCTGATATCAATACTGCCTCATATCAGTGTCAGATTTGTGTAGTGTCATATGGAAACTTTGCATGATTTTCTGTTTTTGTTTGTTTTTGCAGGTACACAGGGAGGCATTACTTCACAAAGCACCCCATGAAGGAGAAGAAGGGAGTTTGTGTTGTGTGCAGTGCAGCAGCATATGGAACTCAGACCAGACCCACTCGCACTACCTACTGGTGTCCTGACTGCAAAGTGAGGTTATGCCATCGTGGCATGTGCTTTCAAAGATACCATTCTGAGCCAATTGAGCATCTTGATTTTGGGCGAAAGCGGCAGAGGGGCATCCGCAGTTGATTTGCAAAAGCAGGAGACCCTTTTCAGCAATCAGTTTCCTCAGCTGAATCCTTTCAACTTGTTCAAATGAGGAGACAAGGTGTTCCATCAAATTAAGCTCCACCAAATTGTATGCTAAAGTTTCAGTACAAGAAGAATGTTTGTAGTTTGTACCAAAATTAGGTTCAGATGGAAGAAAAGAAAAGAGAGCAATGAGGTCTCAGAATTACATCTTACAGGAGTGCCATGCCATTAATCATTATGTAGGACACTCTCAAGCACAGGCGACACTACCAACTGTGATGCACATTCCAGCTCTTGTCCATGGAGGTTTTAAGTGTTGCTCTACAAATAACTGGTGGCAGTCCGGAGGCCAGCAAAAGACTTAGGACCCTTAAATCCTAGTATGCCCACACCTTGTAATGGTAGATGAAATGTGGTCAGTGATTTGAGTTGTGGTTGTGAACCCTAACATGGGATGGACATTTCAAAGGTGGCTTTACTAAAGGCCTGTTGTGGAATCTCCTTTTATGAATGTTGCCCAAGTGAATCCAGCAGGTTACAGGATGACTGGAGTAATTGTGGTTTTCATTTTCTTTTTTTGGGTTATCAGCAGCATTTTTTTTTTTGCTGACAAATTTTGGCCATTTGGCAAAATATTTTTTCAAAATACTAATACTTGGAATTTTTTCTTCAAAATTGCCATGTTTTGTCACATTGTTCAACCAAGTAGACAAGGTATAGAAGGATTTTAATAATTTTTTATTTTCCTACCCAGTCTATAACCAAACATTGATAAATCTCCTTGTGGATGATCATCAATGTGGTAATATCAACAAATTGAAAAGAAAAACACTGATTCTCAGTTTGTGATCACTAATGTTATGGCACTTTGCCTGTGAAAACCATCTTTACCCTGAGAAAAATAAGTAAAAGAATAGTACATAGATTATGGACCGGGTAACCCATGAATATTCAGGTGCACAAGCGCTGAGACTATTCATGGTAACCAGTGTGCTGAAGTTAGTTAGTGGACATTACCAATTGTAGCAGCGTACCAAGTTTACAAGTTATAGGACATAAAAGAGTGTGAGTTATTATTGGTTATGGCATGCAGGAGAGTGTGAGTTATGAGGTTCAGCCAACCAACGACCAGGAATGTGCAAAATGGAATTATGCAGCTACAAAAATGTCAGAACATAGGAGGATACCTGATATAAGAGGGTAGCTCTTGTCCAATGGCAGGTTGCCACGTTAGTGAGGCGACCCCTACAATTAGTTGTGCTTTCAATTGTTGCAATTGGAATGTGGATTTGCAAGCAGCAACATTGGGGAAGGTGGAGGAGAGGAAAAAAGGTTAAAGATGTTTAATTTCATTTGAGCTTGGCAAAACCATAGCTTATGACAAAGGGTTTTTGTAATAGGGCATTTAAAAATGACATGGTGAATTACTATGTCATCCTTTAAGCCAAACTCTACATCCTATGCACCAACACTTAGATATCAAATATTAACTTTTGAAGCGATGAAGCTTTCATAAGAAAAAACATGTGTGATTCAAAAAGTGGGAGATTGGGTTTCACAATCAGCAATGTTAATTTTAAGGATTGTGGCAAGTGGCTACAACAAGTGTGGATTGTGGCATGAACAAGTGGGTACAAGCAAAAAGAACAAAGATGGTTTGTGGCCAGTTTTGGAAGTGTACGGAATCAACCATCAACAAAGCCCATGTCCGAGTATATGTCCAAAAATTCAAAATCTGGGGGAAAACCACAAACTACTAACTATTAACTATTCCTCCTTTAACACAATGATACCAGCATATACTTTGACCATACTTTTTTTGGGGGGCTCAATTGATATAGTGTCTATACCCATTCATGCATCATATGTAGGGGTAGTCCTTATAAATATATTTAAAATATGAAAACTCTTGTCACTTAGTGGTTTTTTTTTTCAAATTTTTGATGTAGGTGAGGTGGCAAGCATCCATAAGCTGATTTAGCTGAAAGGAAAACTTTTCAAACATCCTTATACTTTTTGGCTAATTACTTGAAACATGTATAGAAATCTGGTGATTTTTCTAGATTATTTAAATTCAAATTCTTGTGATTTATTTTCCCAAAAATCATTGAATTTGTGACATAAAGTTTCAAAATTTTCGCACTGTGCGAAATGTCACACCAACAAAAGAGGCTGCTCTGACCATTTCTTTGACACGTGTGAAAATGGCCGGCCCATGTGGTGACGGTCTACCCTGTCTTTCCATGCAGGTGGACCAACGGTTATTGGGTGGGTTCTGTAACCTGTTGTGGGGGAAGACTTATAAGCACAACAACTTTGGGACCCCTGATGACCGGTAAGAGGATCAGCCCTTCCCAAAGGAAATGCACGACTGTGTATACGCGTTGTCTGGACTGCAGCCTGTAGAGCTGCTGAGGTGATTAGTTGTAAGTAACCACATTTTTTGCTAGGAGGTTGATCGATCAACTTTGAGACGGACTAAACCCCTAAGAAGGCTAGTTTGTAAGAGGACCAAAATTTCAAGTTCACCCTTTGATGTGGGGGAGACCTCATTTAAATACTACCCTGTGCGTATTTAGGACAACGTCCCACAGTTTGTGCCCCTCTCCTTAATCAGCCCAGGCCAAAAATAGTGACAAACAGTTTTGGAAAAAAACATTTATGCAGCCAATGACAAGGCTCAGGATGCACTCATCAGTTTTTGTGTTTTAGGGTGGAAGAGGGGGGGGGAGAGTTGAGGGATTTTTTTCCTCTTGTTCCCAAATGTGTTCCCATCATATTCACATGAGGTTCTCGCCCAGTTCCCAAAGGGCTCCCCAAGTTCCCAATTTGTTCCCATCAGCACTTCAATTTTATCCCACATGGTTTGCCCAAATTTCCACTCCCATGTATACAAACTGGAAAGATGGGCCATAGGGGAGCACATTTATATATATTTTGCGACTTGGGGTCCAAAGAGATTTTTCTATTGGGGTGTGGCCGATGTTCCCAAAAATTGGTGATGGGGCAATCAATTTGGCCCCTTCCAAAACCAATTGGAAAATGCTTTGGGGGAAGAAGGCTTCTTCCCAGCAGTCCTGAGTAGGCAGTTATCTCCTACAGTTTCTAGAGCCATTGATTAGAATGGTCCATCACGGGATTGACAAACAACAGTAGACAATCGATTGAATGTGTACACACTTTCAACCTCGACCTGTGGCCTCCCTCGTACGCCACCTTGGCCATCTCACTATAAATCCAAACTGCACACTCCTCCAATTCACCAGCTGCAGAGCACACCAGACTCCTCTTCTTCTTACACTGCTTTCCTTGCCTATCAGACCCCTTCTTCCTACACTAGTAGTGCCGGCTCAATTGTTTTCTGCCTAGCAGCATCAAGATTGATTAATTCTGTTCAATTTGCAGCCCTCTCACAACCAGCATTCATCAACATAATGGCTGGGAGCTTTTCAGCTCATGTGCGTCGTGTCACAGTGGCACTTTTTGTGTTGCAGCTAGCTCTCCTGCCGATGATGGCCATTGCATCAGATGCCAACCCAGAACAGACTTCTGTGTCGCCGATCGCAACAACCCCACCGTCGTTAACGGTCTGGTCTGCAAGAACCCTGCCTTTGTGAAGGCAAATGACTTCGTGTTCACCGGCTTGGCCACCCCTGGAAACACCAACAACCCCCTTGGAAGTAGCGTCAGAGCAGCAACTGCAGCTCAGTTCCCGGGCATCAACACTCTGGGCATTTCCATGGCACGCCTCGACTTCGCTACAGGAGGTCTCGTCCCACCCCACACACACCCTCGGGCCACAGAGATCATTTTCGTGGTGGAGGGTTCTTTGTTCGTTGGTTTCGTCAGCACCAATTGAACACTTTTTGCAACCACATTGCAGCAGAGCGATGTGTTTGTGTTCACCAGAGGTCTTTTGCACTTTGAGCTCAATGTGTGCGATGGTACTGCAATTGCAGCACTGAACAGCCAGAACCCAGGTACAACAAATACAGGCAGTAGCGTTATTTAATTCCGGCATCAGCAAGATGGTCTTGGAAAAAGCATTCGGGTTAGGTGAAAAGGCGATCCAAAAGATCAAGTACACAGTCGAAGCTGCCAATAAGAAACCTTGAATCAAAGGTCATATACATTCATAAATACCTCATAGAAGTTGCATTAGATGCAACCTTTAAATGATTCGTGGGAAACTTTCTATGGCACTGCATCAAATTTTATGCAGGGAATGAGATAAAGTATTCCACTTGACATGAAAGAGGTTAAGTTGATTGTCATGTCATTCAATCCTCAATAAAGTTTCTCTTTTGAAGTATTTCATGGATGGTTACAAACCTTGTGTGCTGTGGCCATTAGCCCAAAATGGATTGGTGTTGTGTCCTTGTAGAATTTTCCATACATACATACAATCGTTTTGAAATTCAAATAAAAGAGGACTGTTGGGAAACCCAATGTTGGGCACGGGTAAATCATTTGTCCATCAATATTTTGTTGGCAACCAATTTACCTAGAGATATCCACCAATAATGGGTGGGTATGTCCTTTCCGCAGACATGTCCACTCACAAATGAAAGAATAAATATATATTTCACTCGGTTGGAAAAAAACATTTCTTATCCTTTTCGTTGCCATACTTGGGTGTTATGTATTCCAAGTTTACTTTTAATTGAGCGTGTGGAATTGTTTTGAAAAGTGGACAAAAAGGTGATACATGAAAGGATAATTTTTTAACTCATGTAAATTCTCACATTTTGCAACTTTGATTTGGTGTTGATGGAATCTTTTTTACTTAACTTATTGATAAGATTTTGCTTGTTGGATTTTATTTATATCACTTTCCTTTTACCCTTAGAGCCAGCAATATTTTTTCAATTTTCTGATGTTGCATCATTGGCTAGCATCCCAAGAGGGAGTTAGCATTAAATGGCAACAGGTTTTTAGATCATGTCTAAGTAGTTTAAAAGTTGGTTTTTAAAATGCTCGCAAATTAACGTCAACATCCAGATGTGAAGTTTTCATTTTGTTTTGGGAAATTTCACCATTTTTATAAGAAAAAAAGAATACTGTCACAAAATATTCCTGTTTCATTTTTCACATTTTGACAAAATTTTGCACCAAAAGAACATAGCTTAGAGCAAGACTGTTACCTTGTACCCTTGGAAGCTACTTAGCTTGTGCTACCGGTTGGCATTTTAATAGTCACTAATAGGCATGAGAGGTTTATTTTGGCTATTATTTATAAATTTTTTTGGCACAAACGGAAAAATAAATTCCAATGTAGAACTTTTCTTCTTTTCTTTTCTTTTAATTTAACGTCAATACCCGGACCAGAGAGATCCATTTGACGACTATTACCTAGTTGGTTTGAGCAAAACACTCTTGTTGTCTAGGCAAGAAACTAAGTACAAAGTTATTGCTTTCTGATTACCCGAATGCATCAATTCAGGCAATAAACTGCACGATGTCAACTATTTCCCTAGCTGTTGACCAAACTTGCACTGAATGTCATGGTGAGCTGGGCACATTAACAACAGGTGGTCTTCATCCTCAACAGCTCCTAGGGGACATAGGCGACAAACCCTATCTCTCCTCGGTACACTCTTGGGCTTTGCATGCCTGCCACACTTTACCTCCAAACGATGGTTTGAACATCTGAACCTTGACAAAGATTGCCTGAGCTAAACATTTGTGATCACTTGCAAATAACTCTGATGTGCATATGAATACCCAGATTCTGTTGTACAGCTCGTGTTCATCTGTACATAATCTGCTACTTCTGGCTCTGGCCTGTTCACCATAAGTGGATTCTAGATAAGAAGCCTGTGCACTTGTTACAACACACTTGACATTAGTATAGAGAACCCCAACCCCTTGGTCCTCAAGCCACAACTACACGTTCCGGAGCCAACACTGTTGGTTATCATTGAGCACACTAAGCATCTGGAGCTGGGTCTAGTAGGCATAGTACAACAGACGATCTGGTGTGGACTCCTGTCGTTTATCATAATACTTGAGAGTTTGTTGCCACCAGAAATACTCCAATGGATACCTTTCAAACTCCCCCAACATAGCAAAAGTGCTTGTTGTTTTATTAACCCCTAATATTTCTATCATGAACATTCTATGTACTTGTTCTGCTTGTTGCAACTCTTTCACCCCTATACAACCTGTCCACACCTCGTATGCATAACTCAGTACTAGGCGTACCAGTGAGTTGAACAACTGGCACATTACTTCCGGATCTGCTATGCTAAGATCATTGCATCTGCGGCATAATGCAAATAGTGCCTTCTTCTCAGCAACAGTCAGTTTGTCTATGGCTACTACCATGCCTCTTGTACTATGTAACTCTAAGCCCAGGTATCTAAATGATTGAACCCACTCAATGGTTGTCCCTCTATATGAGAACTCTGGCGTTGCATTGCGGCATTTCTCAAACACCACCACCTTGGTCTTGCTCACATTGATGACCAATTGTCGTTCAACATAAAACTCAGATATAGCATCTATTTGTTTCTACAACCCTTGTGGGGTCTCTGACATCAATGCCAAATCATCTACATACAACAGTAATTTGACTACTATGTCTACCAGCTATGGCGGGCTGTTGCCATCAAATGCATCTAGATGCTTCTCAAGTCCATCAAGTTAGAGTCCAAAAAGCAGTGGGCTCAATGGACAGCCTTGTTTGACCCTAATGCCACATGAGAACCGAGTCGATAACCCTTCTGTTGGATACATAACTCTGATGATGTCCTGGCTGTACATGCTCTGTAAACACTGCATGAAGCAACCCATAATTCCCATCTCAGCCAGCACCTGCCATAGCAGATCACGAGGCATTATATCAAAAGTTTTGTGAAAGTCCACAAAACAATAATACACCTTTTTGCATTTGTGAGTGCTTTGTTCAATGAACATTTGCAAAATGTACATGTTATTTGTGGTGCGGAAGTCTTTCCTAAAACCAGCTTGTCCCTTGGCACGTAGGCCCCTCTCTTCTGCCCAGTTGTTCAACTGTGCCTCTAGAATCATGGCAAACACCTTAGCTAGTACAGGACCCATTGTGATTCCCCTATAGTTCTCAAATTGCAAGGCATCACCACCTTTGTGCAATGCATGAATGACTCCAATAGATAAGCTTGTTGAATAACCTTGTTGCAACAACTTGTTGAACACAATTTGCAGTGGTACATGTAACATATTGCCAACATCTAGCAGAAACTTTGCTTTGATGCCATCTAAGCCAGCAAACTTGTTACGTTTGAGTTTTTTCATCACTTGCGCAATTTCATCTAAAGTTATGTCACAGTTTAGTGTGCTGTAATCGTCACTTGCAGAAAGGTGTGACAAGCTCGAGACCACCTAATTTGTAGAGCTGCCCTGTCCCCCAGCTGTATTACTGGAGCATTGTCCTTCCAGCAGCTTCTGGAAGCCAGCAACCAAGTCTATTTTGCTAATAGCCATAGATCGCTCCTTGCTCTTGGTGTACTGCCTCCAAAAGCTGGCTGGATTTGTGTTTGCTAGTGCACACAACTGTCGGCCTTGCAGCTTCTTGTATGTGTGTTTCTTACAATGCAATAGTTGTTTAAGTTGCTTCTTTTGTTCGCGTGCTAGATGGCTATCAAGATGAAGCTTTGCATATGCAGATACTTCCTTGTGCTTGTTACGACATTCAATATCAAACCATGGTTGATGATGATGTTATGTTATACTAGTGCGTGCCGCAGGGCAGCCATGCACAACCGCAGCAATGTTACAAATGTAGTCATGCAACAATTGCACGGCCATGTCAGCATTATATGTGTCACTCATCTGTGCTGTGCATTGGGTAATTTGTTGCTATAGGTGCTGACAATACTGTGTGCACTTGTTAACATCATGTTTGAAACGACGGATGTCTGCATGTGATTCTGAAGTTGCTGATGCCACATGTTGCCAAGGTAACTACAAGTTGAGTGAAAATGGCCTGTGGTCGGAATCACACCCTTTTCCACAAAATAGAGGGCATTTATGTACAACAAGTGATGTGGCACAATCAAACAGAGTAGGTGATGCAACCATGTAATCCACAAGGTTGGAGCCACCATTGGTAAAGCAAGTGCACTCCCCTGATTCATCGCCTACGATCCTGCCATTGAGAATGAACAATCCCAAGGAACGACAAAGGTTTAAGAACTCATTATGCCAACCTTTCAACCCCCCCTTGTCCGAGTTATGTCGTTCAAGCAAAACCTCCGAGAAGTCATTCCCCAATGGCAGCGTGTCAGGCATGTGCTCGGCAAAGTAACGATAATCAACATAGTCATCAACTGCACTGGTCCTTGCATTGAAATCACCAATCAGTAAAATACTGCCCCCAAGATCCTGAATCATGTCGACCTCTGTAACAATGTTATCAAACAAGCCTTCATCAACATATGGGGACCCTTTGGGTGGAACATACACTACAGCCAAAAACAACGGTGCAGCCCCTGAG